>Ga0307478_10000005_pt1 | contig 357866 bp, 285 predicted proteins | sample atmos_gasesECM4C_2_FD_203713 | JGI IMG/M metagenome (GOLD analysis project Ga0307478, IMG submission 203713) | Hardwood forest soil microbial communities from Morgan-Monroe State Forest, Indiana, United States - atmos_gasesECM4C_05 | ecosystem: Environmental > Terrestrial > Soil > Temperate...
ATTCAGCCGGCCGTAACGTGAGTTCATCACGTTGGGTTTCCCCATTCGGACATCCCCGGGTCAAAGCCTGCTTGCGGCTCACCGAGGCTTATCGCAGCTTGCCACGTCCTTCATCGTCTTCTGGCGCCAAGGCATCCACCGTACGCCCTTAGTAGCTTGACCATAAAACTCACTCAAGCCGTCACGCTCGCTTTTTACTTTCTCGGGGCAGGCTCCAAGTAGAGCCCGCACCCGGCAAAGCGCTCGTCCCGCGTGCCGCGTTAAGAAAAACTCCTATCGCGCCACGACAGATTGGCGTTTGAGCAAGTTCGCCTTTCCACAAATTGCTCTGCTCGAGCAGAATTTGCAGATTGCTCCACCACGCTTCACATTCGTGCGAATGAAAAGCGCAATGGGCAATGCCAGCCTATTCAGTTGTCAAAGAACTTTGCGTCCGAGACCGCCGAACCGTTCCGCTCCAGGCGGAACGTTCACCCCATTTTTGAAGAGGCAAAACAATAAAAAACCCGGCGTCGAGCGCCGGGCTAAGCCGTCCCGAGACATACGGACGGGTTCGCGCGAAGCTCGACTCTTGCCTAACCTGTATTCGTAATCGACCTCACTTCCGGGAGGTATTCCTCGAAAGCCTGATCGCCCCTGACAATCTCCGGGCTGGCTAAAACTACTAGTCAGGACCCGACAGCCATTCGCCAGACGAATCGAAAGTATACCAGAATCTTTTGACTCGTCAAGCGGACGTTTCCAGAAATGTGAGAAAACTGTGAATATCCTGTGCACTGCCAGTATTTTGCGCCGTTTGCGGAATGTCGGGCAAAAAACCTGGCTATGCGGACCCCTTGCCTACATGTTCATTTTAGTGATCACGCCGCAAGCAATGCGATCTCCTGCATTCCCGGCGGGATCGCTCTTCATATCGTCGGCCTTGGCGTGGATCACCAGGGCCGTGCCGCCGTTGGTGAACACCGAGTGACTGTCATCTCCCAGGGTCACGTTGGGGGCGACCACAGTCGTTTTCGCAGTGCCGTCGGCGGCGACGGTGAAGTTCGGCATGTCGCCCGCGTGTGGACCTTCCGGATTCTGCAGGCCGTGATGCTTCATGTCCGGGTTGAAGTGCCCTCCGGCCGAGGTGAAGGCCGGTCCTTCGCACTTGGCGACCGCGTGAACGTGAATGGCGTGCTCGCCGGGAGAAAGGTTCTTGAGATCCAACCGAATGTTCACACCGTTCGCTGCCTTTGAAAGTTCCGCTGTGCCGACGCTGTTGCCCTGCCCGTCGTGCAGTTCCACCTTGTTGGCCATCTGCGCCGCCGCGGAAAAAGCCGAAGAAAGAACGAGTGCTGCCGTAATTGCAATTGAGTTGTGTAGTCGCATAGGAGTGTGAGTATACCTCAATCCATGTTTAGTTTTTCTACGAACGAACAAAGCGAAAAATCGGTTTTAGTAGCACAGGCTTCAGCCTGTGGGGGTTGGGCCTTGGAACGACGAAAACCCACAGGCTGAAGCCTGTGCTACTTCTCATATCCATTCGATGTAATCGTCAGCGGGACCGCATCCCAGGTCAGCCCCGCAGGCAACTGCATCAGCGTATTGCCTTCCATGTCGAGGAAAACACCTTCGAGCGTGCCTTTCAGTTCCTTGCCATTTTTTCCGTTTTCGATGTGAAACCGGAACGTAAGGTTTTCCGTACCGAGTATCGTCCCTTTGCTCACGGGCGCTTCCGAGAGGTTGGCGATCAGATGCGCGACAAAATTGCCGTGCCCCTCGCTAACCCACGTGCCCACAAAACCCGTCTCGATGAAATTTCCATTAGCGAAATTCGCGCCGGTCACGTAGACCGAAGGCCCTACCTCGATGACGACTCCGCCAGGCATGAAACTCAGGAGGTTGTGACGCACCGCTGTCGTTCCTGATGCTCTCTCCGCCGTCGTTCCTGACGCCCTCCGCGTGCCTCGCCAGGAACCAATCAGGCCAGCCGAAGTATCATCGTCAGCGCGGCTTGCTCGCGATCCCGCAAACGCGCAACACAAAACTGCCAGTACACCCAAAGCGGCCAAGCTTCGAATTCCACGCGTCCACATTTTTTCTTGTCCTCCGAAACGTGAGCAGACGATCCGCCGCGGAGCGGAACCCGCTCCTCGCATAATGCCAATATATATTTGAATGGCAGGAATGGCGAAAAGTTTTTGAACAGGATTCTTGAACGCCTACTCGAAAGGTAGTCAACGGTTTACTAAATGGGCCGAGAATTCGGTGAAGTGGTAGACTCCCCGCCGTGCGCTGCCCATTCGCCTCTCCTTGAGGGAGCAATGTTGGAAAAAACGATGATGCCACACAAATCTCGACGAAACTTCGCGTTAGGAATGGCCGCTGTTGCCATGCTCACGGCGTTTGCCGCCCGGACCCAAGCTCAGGCCAGCTCCCCTCCGCGGAATGATCTTCCCAACCCCTACAGAATGGTCAGGGACTGGGCGAAGTTACCAGATGGGCGCAAGTGGGGATCGACCTCGGGAGTCGCGATCAGTCCGGAGGGCAACATCTGGACTTACGACCGGTGCGGCGGGAACAGTTGCGCAAACTCCAACCTTGCTCCGATCCTTGAGTTTGAGCCCTCGGGCAAACTGTTGAGAAATTTTGGCGCGGGGATTTTCATCTATCCCCATGGTTTGACAGTCGACAAGGACGGAAACGTGTGGGTGACGGACGGGGTCGGAGGCGGCGCAACCAGTAATGATGTGGGCAAACATGGAAAGGGTCACCAAGTCTTCAAGTTCAGCCCTGATGGAAAAATTCTGATGACACTCGGTAGGGCCGGAGTGCCCGGAGATGGCCCAGACACGTTCAACCGGCCGTCGGCTGTCGCGATTGCCGTGAACGGGGACATTTTTGTTGCGGACGGGCACAATTCCCCGCCGGGTTCGCAGGAGAATGCGCGCATCGTGAAATTCTCGAAGGATGGAAAATTCATCAAGACGTGGGGAAAAAAGGGCACGGCGCCCGGCGAGTTCGACGCTCCTCACGCGCTGGCGTTCGATTCGAAAGGCCGCCTGTTCGTCGGCGATCGTTCGAACAACCGCATTCAAATCTTCGATCAGGACGGCAAATTCATCGCGCAGTGGAAACAGTTCGGCCGCCCGAGCGGAATCTTCATCGACAAAGATGACACGATGTACGTAGCCGATTCAGAGTCGACCGACAAACCCGGCGACCCAGCCATGAAAACCGGCTACGGCTATAACCCAGGCGTGATGCGTGGCATACGGATTGGCAGCGCCAAAGACGGCAGCGTGAATTATTTCATCCCAGACCCTGATCCAAAAGGCGGCTCAAGCGCGGCAGAAGGCGTCGCCGTGGACCACGACGGCAATGTCTACGGCGCCGAAGTCGGCCCCATGGACTTGAAGAAATACGTCAAGAAGTGAAGTGAGGATCGGGCAGGTTGCACACGCGTCAAATTGTTCCACGTGAAACAATTTTGTCATTAGTTGCCGGGTGCGGGCTCTTTTAGGCTGAGCGCCGCAAGTGAAGCAAGGACCCCGCGTCAAAAATGTTCCACGTGAAACAATTTCGATTTTCGGAAAGGTTTCGAACTGTGGAAATCTGTTCGAACGCGTGTGAGCTGCTTGAGGCTGCAGACCGCGAATACTGGACCCTTCGATAGTCACGAAGGATCGGCCACCCGGAAACTCAAGAGCACCTCGGGACGCACTAACCGTCCCAGAACAACGCCAGCGGCTTATGAGTGAAAGCTAGAATCGGAAAAAGTGCGCAATCTTCTTTCTAGTCTCTTCTGTGTAGTACACCGTGACTTTGGCACCCTTTTCCGTACCGACTCCCACGCCTTTGCCAATATCCTTCCCCGCTTCTCCAGTGTAGACGAAGGTTTTCTCCGTCCCGTCGGCGCTTTTCACGACGACAGTCTTCGTGCCATGATCGACCTTTTCGATCGTCCCCTCGCTGACTTTAACCCCGCCCTTGCCGATTCTGCCGATTTCCAAGCCAGTTTCCTCGGTGCCTTTCCCAGTCTCATGAACCACTACTTCCGTTCCTTCCTTGAGTCCGTCAAACCCCTCTTTCGATCCCTTGTAAGTGGTTTGACCTGTGACCTTAATGGTGTGTTCCGTGCCATCTGCCGTCTTCACGACAACTGTGTTCGTACCGTGATCCACCTTCGTGACCGTTCCATGAACTACACCCACGACGTCCTGGGCGCCGCAAATAGTTGCTGCCAGCGCAAAACAAAGTCCAAGAAGCCCGATCTTTTTCACCTGTATTCTCCTCTCCATGAATTTGCCGTCTTCCTTTGACGGCAGACTCCAAAAGACTGGCTACTGAAACCGTATGCGAAGATGAATGTTCCTCCTGGGAGTAGGATGCTTGAGTAGACAAAAGGATTTAGGGGCGGGTCGCCGACTTTCGTGCCTTCGCTGGAGATCGAGGTTTACCGGCGAGCGTCGCTCGGACAGCGATCCAAAAATCAAAGCGGCCAGCCCCGTCTGAGGCTGGCCGCTTCATAATCGAAGAGAGGTTGGCTGCTGCTAACGCTGCGGTTGGGGCAGCGGCGACTGGTCGGCAGTAGTTGTCTTGGAGTCGGCCGAAACCGCGCCGGGCGCCATTCCGCTGTTCGTGTTGATTTCACGGGTCAGGTAGAGCATGAACGGGGTGACCTCAAACGGCATCTTTTCCCGCTCCGCCACGGTGCCCACGGGCTTGGACTTCAGCATTTCGAGCTTGTCGCTCCAGGGATCCATCTTGACGCGGCCGCCGAGCGGCAACGCGACGATCTGCGTCTGCGCAGTCTTCTTCGCGTCGGCTGCAGCTGCGGCTGGGTCCGCCGAGGGCTGCGCCGCCGGAGCAGAGGTGGTGAGCGTTTGCGTCAGGTTCACTGGAACGCGGTCGCCAAGGTGCGGGCTGATCAGGTTCGGAATGTCCTTCTGACGATTCTGGAGAGCGTCAAGGAAGAGCTTCGCGGTGGTGAGTTGGTCCTTGTACGGCGAACTCTTCAGAAGTTCGTTGGCCTTCTTATTGGCGGCATCTTCTTCCTCCGCCGTGCGCGCAAAGCCAAAGTGACGGAAGGTGTCCTTCTCGTCGAACAGCAGGCGATCGAAGAAGGCATACTGCCCGTCGATGCGGTGGCCGAGCACGACGTGGGACAGTTCGTGTGCGACCATGGTCGCGAGGCTGGCTTCATCAGGCAGGACGTCGACCAAACCGCGACTGAAAACAATGGTGTGGCCGATCGCGAACGATTCGAGCGTCGAAGTCACGAGCGTGCGGCAGCGGATTTCTGGCTCGATGTCCAGGTTATTGGTAACTTCCAGGTTATTGACGACAGTCTCGAGAACCTTGTCCACTTCGCCTGGAGGCGCGAGCAAGCCGAGGCGCTCGAGCCGATCGACGACGTTGTCTTCCGCCTGACGGTCCCAATTGCGTTGCGCCATCACGGGATTGATGTCGTTCGCAGTCGTGGTCTGATCCTTTACCGGCATCTGCGACTCGATCAGGATCTTGCTGAGTTCCTGCTCCTGCTGGGAGTGGCCAAGGTTGTAGCCCCACAGGCGAGTCTGCGCCTTGAAGGAAAGCCGCTTGGCCAGAGCAAAGTTCAAGTCCGACTCTTCGCTGTAGATAAACGCCGGCAACCAGAGGTTCGGCCCGGTGTTCACGCGCCAGCTGTCAAAGTGGAAATAGTAGTTGGTGCGGGAACTGCCGCTGTAAGCGCCGTTGAAGCGGACAATATGGAAATCCTGATCCTCGACCCAAACGCGGCCCATGAAGCGCCCCTTGGCCCCCTTTTGCGTAGGCGTCACGTCAAAAACAAGGGTCCGCACTTCGCCGAGAAACTCCCGTCGCACGTAGTCAAACTTGTAATGCTGCTTGTCCAAGCCGTTCATGTCGAGGTAGATCATCTGCAGGAAGCCGCGCGGCAGAAACTCCATGGAAAGCGAAAACATCGACCCAACGCCGCCAAGAAAATGCTTCTTGCCGCCGGAAGAGTCGCTGCTGTCGGTCAAGGGGTCGAGGTCGACGCCCTTGGCGAGAACCGCCCGGCCGAGGAAGTACTTGTCGCCGGCCGGGACGTTGCCGAGGTCTCTGTCTCCTCTCAAATTCTGAATGTACGTTTCCACCAGCGGGGAATAGGGCTTAAGCGCGTTCATTTCGGCCTGTTCCTGGCTGATGATACGGTCCACCACCTGGTCCAACGCGCTGTTGTTGTTAATGGGCTTGTCGGCCGCACGCAGCGGCAGAATACCCAGCGCGAGGACCACCAACACCGACTTAATAATGCGCATATCCCCTCCGAGCGTCATATTCCGTTAGTAAGCAACTTGGAAAACAATGTGAACCACTGCAGGGAAATCGACCGGACGGCCATTCGAAAGCGCGGGCTTGAACTTGATTTGTCGCGCAGCCCGCATGGCCGCCTCATCCAAGCCGTGGCCCAGGCCCTTGACTACACGATTGACTTGCACCTCGCCACCGGATGCCGGAAAGACTACTTCGAGAAGAACCTCGCCTTCAAGGTTCAACTTGATCGCTTCCGGGGTATAAACCGGTTTTGGCTTGGCCAAGATCACGACAGGCTCTACCGCCGCAGCTTCCTCCACCTTCTTCTTGGGAGCTTCGATGACTTGATCATTTTGATTCGCGAAACCCGTTGTCTGAACTGCTCCCACGTGCTTTGGTTCCGTGGGCGGCACCGCAACGCCATTCCCAAATCCCGTGCTCGCGATAATTCCGCGGGTTCCGTTGGCGCCGCCGGAGCCGTTGCCGTATCCAGGGCCCGCTGGCAACGCCGGATTCCCAAATTGTGCCACATTGGCACGCTTGTTGGGATTGCTAGGGCCGGCTACGCCGTTGGGATCGCCGAATCCGCCGGTCTGAACCTGCTCGACTGGCTTATTAGGAATCGTCGGCACTGCGGAGCTTCCACTTGACATCATGCCGGTCTTCACAGGGTCGCGCGGCTTGGCAGGCTGGCTATTGTCCACTTTCAGGCTGAGAGGCTGAAACGTATCGTTGATCTTGGGCAAAGCGGCCTCGACCTGGCGAGGTTTCGGCTTAGGAGCCTCAATTCTCGGGGCGAAGATTTTTGCAATATCCGGCTTAGGGGCCGGCTTTTCGATCGGAGGCGGGGGCGGCTGCACTTTCACTTTCGGCGGAGCCGGCGGTTTGGGCTTAGGCGGCTCGGGAATATCGAGCGGCGGTCCCGCCAAGTCGGTCACCATGAACATCGCTCTGGGCACCAACTGCTGCGGAAACAGGAGCGGCAGAATAACCACAATCGTCACCAGACAAATCTGGACGACTAAGCTTGTCCCAAGTGCACTCGCTCGCGGCTTCGTTTCCGGCAAAAGGGAGAAGCGCGCGGCGACGGGCTTGGACCCCACCAAATTTTTCCAGGCTTGGGGATTCTGGCCGGACGATGGGCGCAGCCGCAGACTCCCCTGCGTAAGTTGTTGTGCAATCGTAGTCATATCGTCACGTCGCCTATTTTATGGTTTCCGAGCGCGTAGAGACAGCTGAACACCTGTGGTTAACAGGAGCGAGGCTGGCGCTGCCGCGTGCGGAACCAATGTACTGGGCACGGCTGGGCGTCTGAATAGAACTTTTGTACTACTGTTTCTTAACCGCCACCTGAACGGTTGGCCACTTCGGGGGTCGAGTGGGAAATGGCGATACGATCGGACTGGAGCCGCTCGAGCCATCTTTGGGTCACGCCAGGTTCACCTCTCGGGAGCGGGCAGGGTGGCAAAATTTTACCATCGCTCCCTCCCCGAAACAAGAATCAGGCTAGCTCTGAAAGGTTGCTTCGAAGTTGTCTCGGAGCAAATAGAGTCAAAACCCGATTCCGGATGCGAGGGAAAGCCGGATGGTGCTTTTCTGCGCTGTCGCCCTCCTGCCGCTCTTGGCGAACACTTGCGGTGAAGCGGAGGGCGCGCCAGCCGACGCTTCGAGCCCGCCGTCCTAACGATGTTCCCACGCTCCCGACGTTTCAAGTAGGATGATGCGACCTTAATGCAGACGCTTACGATCTACGCTCAACGGGCGCTCACTCCTTTTGAAGAAATCGCTGATCCGGTGCTGGTCATTCAAGGAAGCAAGATTTCCGCAGTGGGCCGGCGGGGTGCGGTCGAGCTACCGCGCGGAGGGCGCGAGATCGATGCGCGCGGGAAAACGGTCGTCCCCGGATTTGTCGACGTCCACATCCACGGAGCCGGGGGCCACGATGTGATGGAGGGAACGCGCGAGGCGCTGGAGATTGTCGCCGCCACCGTCGCGGCTCATGGGACAACCTCGATCGTCGCCACGACCGTGACTACCAGCGAAATGGAGACGCTCGAAAGCGTCGCCCACATCGCTCATTGCATCCTGCATTCAAGCCAGTACGCAACGCGCGAACTTTCCGCAGAAATTTTTGGAATCCATTTTGAGGGGCCATTCATCAGTCCTGCGCGGCGCGGCGCCCATCCAGCAAAGTGGATCGCGCCACCTTCCAGAGAATTGCTGGCGCAGTTCCTCGCGGAATCGCGAGGCACCGCCCAAATTCTGACTCTTGCTCCGGAGCTGCCTGGGGCGCTCGATTTAGTTCGCGACGCGCGCAAGGCTGGGCTTGTTGTTTCGCTTGGGCACACGGACGCGACGTACGAGCAGGCGCAGGCGGCAATCGCGGCGGGCGCCAGCCATGCGGCCCATGTGTTTAATGCCATGCGGCCTTTTTCGCATCGCGAAACGGGGGTGATTGGAGCCGTGCTGACCTCATCCAAAGTAAGCGCCGAACTGATCGCGGATGGAGTTCATGTGGACGAAGCCGCAATGAAAATGCTGGTGGACCTCAAGTCGCCGGAACGCGTGATCCTCGTGAGCGACGGTATATCTGCTACCGGAATGCCTGACGGGAAGTACCGGCTCGGGATGTTCGAAGTGAAGGTTTCGGGGGGAGTCGCCCGCGATGCAGAGGGAAAACTCGCAGGGAGTACGCTTACGCTCGACCGCGCACTGCGGAATATTGTTTCCCTGGGCGTGCCGCTGATTTCAGGAGTGCAAATGATTACGGCAAATCCGGCGCGTCAAATCGGGCTTGGAGCGCGCAAGGGAGTGCTCGCTCCCGGCGCGGACGCAGACCTCGTGTTCCTCGACGACAAACTGGAAGTCTCGGGCGTAATGACGCGCGGCGCGGGTCTAAGTTTGAAGTGATTCCGTCTGGCCGCTCTGCCTCCCTTCGGTGCTTTCCAAATTCTTCGTGCCCTCTGTGTTCTCTGCGGACTCTGTGTTGAGAGCGTTTGGCTTTTCAGCGTCGCAACGAACACCTAACACAGAGTCCGCAGAGGGGCAGAGAGAACACAGGGAAAACTACTTGTTCAGGGGAATATTCAGTTCGGAGGAGAGCAGGTAAGGATCAAACGGGCTACATGCAAAGTAGCGGTCGCCGACCTTGATCGTGGGCACCTTCCTGAGGCCTTTGTTCACCTGTAGAACAAGCTCTTCGGCATCAGGTTCCTCGTCAATGTTCACTTCTACGAAGCTCAATCCGCGATCGCGTAGAAATTGCTTGGCACGCCAACAGTCGACGCACCAATCTGTGCAGTACATCGTTAGTTCATCCATAGTAATTTCAGGTTACAGCAATAACCACGCATTTTAGTAACGCTTAACGCGAGGCCGGACCCGAAGAGGCAACGCCCAGCAAGGCTCTACTCCAGGCCAAAGGTCTCAGCGTCGCAGGTCGTGAAGGCCGCTGAAATCCGGGTTGGACCGCCCTAACTCTTTCGCGAAAGACTCTCAGTGAGGCGCAGCGGCTGCCGAAGCAGAAGAGGCGCCCGCTTTTGCCGCAACCTGCAAACGCACTTGGGCACGTTCAAGAGCTGCCTGCGCTCGTTTCCAGTCGATATTGGCATCGTTCGGGTTTGCCAGGCGCTTTACGGCGCGATCGCGGGCGGCCTGGGCTCTCTGAACGTCAATCTCCTCGGCGCGTTCCGCAAAATCCGCGAGCACGATGACGCGATCGGCCAAGACTTCCACAAATCCACCGATCGCGGCACAAGAATACACGCGGCTACCGACGTGGTAGCTAAGCTCGCCAACACCCATTTCGGCGAGCAGCGGCGTGTGCCCAGGCAGGACACCGATGTAGCCGCCGCGCACCGGAATCTGCGCTTCGGTCACCGGTTCGCGGACGATCTGGCGCGTCGGCGTGACGATTTCGAGGATGAAGGTGTCAGCCATTTTGCTGTGAAGCGTGACTGGTGATTGGTGACCGGTGATTGGTGCTTCTCAAACCTGAAATTCTTGCCCAGAGACACGTGCGAGAGCCACTAGTCTCCAGTTACTATTCACCAGTCACCGTCATCATTCTTACGCCGCTGCGGCCATTCTCTCTGCCTTCGCGCGAGCGTCTTCGATTGTGCCGACCATGTAGAATGCCTGCTCGGGGAGATCGTCGTGCTTGCCTTCGACGATTTCCTTGAATCCGCGCACGGTGTCGGCAATCTTCACGTACTTACCCTCGAGGCCCGTGAATTGCGCGGCGACGAACATCGGTTGAGACAGGAATTTCTCGATCTTGCGCGCGCGAGCCACGGTTTGCTTGTCCTCGTCGGAAAGTTCCTCGATGCCGAGAATGGCGATGATGTCCTGCAGGTCCTTGTACCGTTGTAGAACGCCTTTCACGGAGCGCGCTACGCCGTAGTGCTCGTCGCCGACGATGCGCGGATCGAGAATGCGCGAATAGCTGGCCAGAGGATCGACCGCGGGATAGATGCCGCGCTCGACGATTTGGCGGCTGAGGTTCGTCGTCGCGTCGAGGTGCGAAAACGTCGCAGCCGGCGCTGGGTCCGTGTAGTCGTCCGCGGGCACATAAATGGCCTGCACCGAAGTGATCGAGCCGTGCTTGGTGGAGGTGATGCGCTCCTGAAGTTCGCCGATTTCCGTATTCAGATTCGGCTGATATCCAACGGCAGACGGCATGCGGCCAAGAAGCGCCGAAACTTCTGAACCCGCTTGCACGAACCGGAAAATGTTGTCGATGAAGAGCAGCACGTCGAGCCCTTCTTCATCGCGGAAGTATTCCGCGACGGTCAAGCCAGTCAATCCAACGCGCAAACGGGCGCCGGGCGGTTCCGTCATCTGGCCGTAGATCAGCGCAGCCCGCGATTTCTCAGAATTCCCAGGAACTATCACGCCCGATTCCGTCATTTCGAGCAACAGGTCGTTTCCTTCGCGGGTCCGCTCGCCAACGCCGGCGAACACCGAGACGCCGCCGTGCTTCATGGCAACGTTGTGGATCAGCTCCTGAATCAGAACGGTTTTGCCGACGCCGGCGCCGCCGAATAATCCGATCTTTCCGCCCTTCAGGTACGGTTCGATCAGGTCGACGACTTTGATGCCCGTCTCGAACATCTCGAGCTGCGTGGATTGGTCTTCGAGCGACGGCGCAGGGCGATGTATCGGATAGCGCTTGTCGGACAACACTGGGCCGAGACCGTCCACGGGCTCGCCCAGCACATTCATTATTCGCCCGAGCGTCGCGCGGCCGACGGGCACGGAGATGGGCCCACCGAGCGCCGTCACTTTCATCCCGCGAACGACGCCCTCCGTCGCGGTCATGGCGACGGTGCGCACCCGGCCTTCGCCCAGCTGTTGCTCGACCTCCGCGACGATGTCGATCGGCGTCTCGCCGGGGTCGTTGCCGGTGATTCTGACAGCGTCGTGAATTTCTGGGAGCTCATGCTCCGCAAATTGCACGTCAACGACCGGGCCGATGACCTGGACGACGTGGCCCGTGTGTTGTGTTTGTTGTTGCGCCATGATGGCTCCTTGCCCTCGTGACTTGTGATTCGTGAATCGTAATTCGTGAAAACCCTGGTCCCTCGCCACCCCGACGCGATCTTTCAATGATCGGCCAAGAGCGTTAATCAATTGGGCGACAGAATCGCAACGAGCATTCAGCATTTCAAACATTTCCCCCGGAACGTAACCCAGGTCGCGACTCAAAATGAGAAAATATCGCGTCTCTTCCAGCTCTCCGCGCGAAATCTGCAAGCATCGCAACAACTCCTTTGTTGTCCGCCGACCAAATCCCTCCGCAATATTCGCAGGAACCGAAGTGGAGGAACGCCGCAACTGCGAAACAACCCCGAATTGCTCGGACCGCTGGAATTTCTCGGTAAGTCGGTACGTCTCAAGCGCGAGCTCATGCGCTCTCTGCCAAACCGTCAAGTCCGAAAAGCGATTGATCTTCACAGCGCTTACCACGGAGCTTCACGAATCACAAATTACGATTCACGAATCACGGAGCTATCCTGCTGAGGCGGCGCCGCTCACCACTTCGATGATCTCGCGCGTGATGGCGGCCTGGCGCACTTTGTTCATGTGCAGCGTGAGCGCGTCGATCACGTCCGCGGCGTTGCTTGTCGCGGATTCCATCGCGGTCATGCGCGCGGCATGCTCGGCCGCGGAGCTTTCGGCGATCATGCGATAGATCTGCATCTCGACGTAGCGGGGCACAAGCTTCTGAAAGATTTCCGCGGCGGGCTGCTCGTAAATGTAGTCCACTGTGTCCGAAGACGACGCCGGGAGAGCGCCTTTCTCTCGTTCGGCAAGCGTCGCGCGTTCGAGTGGAAGCAGCTTTTCCACCCGCAACGTCTGCACCATCACATTTTTGAATTCATTATAAATCAGGTACACGGAATCTGCCTGCCCGGCCTCATAAATCTTCATGACCTCGGCGGCGATTTCGCGCGCCTTGCCCAGGTCGGCCCGCGTGGTCACGTCAATGTATTCGGCGACGATTTTCCAGGAACGCTTGCGAAAGGCGTCGCGGGCTTTTTTGGCGATGGTGATTACCTCGATGGACTTGCCGCCTTTCTCGCGCAAGAATTCAAACGCCCGCCGCAGGACGTTCGCGTTAAAGGCGCCGCACAGGCCGCGCTCTCCGGAAGTAACAAGCACAAGAATGCGCTCTTCCGGACGTTCGGCCAGCAATGGGAATTCGTCTGGATTCTCGATGCGAGACATCGCCGAGCGGAGGACTTCGCGGATTCCGCCGGCGTACGGCCGGAGCGAGATGGCCTTTTCCTGCGCGCGACGCAGCCGCGCCGCCGCAATGAATTTCATGGCGCGCGTAATCTGCTGCGTATTCTTTACCGAGCGAATCCGCCGCCGAAAATCGAGAAGTGTCGGCATCTGGAGGTGTTCCTAAGTGGACTAGGCGCGCGCAGCGGCCACGCTGGCCTGGAATTGCTCCTTGAATTCCCCGATCGCGCGCTTGAGCTCCAGGCGCGCCTCATCCGTGATCTGTTTCTTCTGGGCGATCTGAACGAGGAGCGCGCCGTAGCGCGTGCGCATGAAATTGATCAGGTCTTTTTCAAAACGCTGAATATCAGCAACCGCGATATCGTCCAATAGACCGCTCGTTCCCGCGAAAATGGACAGTACCTGCTCTTCGACGGGCAGCGGCGAAAACTGGCCCTGCTTCAGGAGTTCCGTGAGCCGCTGGCCGCGCGCGAGCTGGGCTTGTGTAGCTTTGTCGAGCTGGTCGGAGCCGAATTGCGCGAACGCCGCCAGTTCGCGATACTGCGCGAGGTCGAGCCGCAGCGAGCCGGCCACCTGACGCACGGCCTTGATCTGGGCGTTGCCACCGACGCGGCTCACCGAGAGGCCGACGTTGATCGCCGGGCGAATGCCGCTGTTGAACAGGTCGGCTTCGAGATAAATCTGGCCGTCGGTAATCGAAATGACGTTTGTCGGAATGTAGGCCGAAACGTCACCCGCCTGAGTCTCGATTACCGGCAGCGCCGTCAGCGAGCCCGCGCCCAGCTTGTCGTTAAGCTTCGCGGCGCGTTCCAGCAAGCGCGAGTGAAGATAGAACACGTCGCCGGGAAACGCCTCGCGTCCAGGGGGGCGCCGCAGGAGCAACGAAATTTCGCGGTACGCCTGCGCGTGTTTTGACAGATCGTCGTAAAAGCAGACCGCATGGCGCTTGGAGTCGCGGAAATATTCGCCCATCGCGCAAGCTGCATACGGGGCTATGTATTGCAGAGAGGCAGGCTCAGTGGCGGACGCAGCGACAACGATTGTGTAATCCATCGCGCCGGCGTCAGTCAGGACCTTCACCACTTGCGCGATCGTCGAGCGCTTCTGGCCGATCGCGCAGTAGATGCAGACCATGTCGCCGCCCTTCTGGTTCAAGATCGTGTCTAGAATGATGGCGGTCTTTCCTGTCTGGCGGTCGCCAATAATCAGCTCACGCTGGCCTCGGCCAATCGGAATCATCGAGTCGATGGCCTTGATTCCGGTCTGCAGCGGCTCGCGCACCGGTTGCCTGTCGACAACACCGGGTGCAATACGTTCAATGTGGATGCGCTGATCCGCGGCGATCGGGCCTTTGCCGTCCAGCGGGACGCCTAACGGATTGACAACGCGGCCCACCAGAGACTCTCCTACCGGCGCGGACATAATTGTGCCCGTACGCTTGACGGTATCGCCTTCCTGCACGAGCGTGTATTCCCCGAGAAGTACGACGCCAACCTGGTCTTCTTCGAGGTTCAAAGCAATGCCGTAAACGTCGTGCGGGAACGCCAGCATCTCGCCGGACATCGCCTTTTCGAGGCCATAGACGCGCGCGATCCCATCGCCCACCGAAATCACCGTGCCGACTTCTTCAACGGTGACGGCCTGTTCGTAGTTGGCGATTTGGGCCTTCAGAATCTTGGTAATTTCGTCCGCTTTGATCGAAGCCATCCCCACTCCTATTCCGAAATCATCCGTGCTCGCATGCGTTCCAGCCGAGTGCGCACCGAGCCGTCGTAGATCGTCGATCCGATTCGCACGACCGCGCCGCCGATCAGCTCCGCGTCAGTCATGAATTGCGCCTGAACTTTTTCCTGAGTCAGTTTCGTAAGTACGGCGGCTAGATCGGCGCGCTCTTGCGCAGTCAATTCCGCCGCCGAAGTCACCGTGGCCTGCGTGATCCCCTGGCGGGCGTCTAGTATCCGGCTGAATGCTTGCTCAATTTCCTCGAGCATTCCCGCGCGGCGTTGGTCGACAATCACGAACAGATAATTGCGCAGGGTGCGGCTCGCGCCCATCCGGGCGACAATCTGCTCGATCGCGGCGTGTTTGCTCGCTCGGGCAATGGTGGGATTGGCGAGGAACGCATGCAATTCCGCCGACTCACGAACGAGCGCCGCGAACGCCGAAAGCTCGCTCTTGATCTGGTCCGCCTGCTTTTTCTCAAGCGCGACATCGACCAGCGCGCTCGCATACCGCTCCGCCAGCGCTTTCAATTCGTGCTCCTTCCCAGCTCGCCAAGGAACGAGCGGAACATTCTGGAGCGAACTTCTGGGTTCATCCGGGCGCTTACTAGAGCAGCGGCGCGCTTTACCGCCATGGACGCTGCAATTGCGCGCAATTGCTGCTGCGCGGCACGCGCCGAGGCAGCCAGTTCCGCGGCGGCTGCTTGCTTGATTTTCTCTATTTCAGCAAGGCCTGTAGTACGCAGGCGTTCGGATTCCGCGGCCCAGCTTCGACGAGCAGTTTCCCTTAGTTCCGCGATTTCGTGATCGAGGTGCGCAATTTTCGCTTCGACTTCGCCGAGCTCGCGCTCGGCCTCCGCCTTGGCAGCGGTCGCTTCGAGAATGGCGGCTGCGATGGCCCTTGCATTCGCACGGAAGAATGCACCGCCGTGCTTTGCGATCAGGTATCCAGCGCCTCCGAAAACGATCAGAAAGTTAAGCCAGCGAAAAATCAATCCGGTGGTGGACTCCACCGGATCGGGTGCAGCTCCCTCCGCAGCGAGCGCAGGAAGGGTCAGGAAGAAAATCATAACGAAAACGCTCACGACGAAGGACCCGAAGCGCCAGCAGGCCTTCATCGGGCCTCTCCCCGGCCCGGACTGCTGGTAACCGGCGGGCCTCCGGAGAGGATGACCTGGGCGATTTCTGCAGCAAGGGCCGCGCTCGACTGTTCGAGTTCGCCCCGTGCCGCTTCTACTTCCGCTTCGAGGGCTCTCTTCTGTGCCTGCAATTCGCTCTGCGCAGCGGATCGCGCAGCGTTGATGGCAACTTGGCGCTCATCCAGCGCATGGCGGCGCATGGCTTCCTGTTCGGCGAAAATTTCGGCACGGGCTTTCTTCAGGGCCTCGCCATAGGCGCGGAGTTTTTGTTGGACGGCCGCGCGCATCGATTCCGCCTCGATCCGGGCCCCTTCGGCACGCTTACGGCGTTCGGAAAGGACGCGCTCCATCGGCTTGAAAAAACTCCAACGCAGGAACAAATAGAAGAAAAAAACGATGATGACCGTGGGTACCGCCGCGAGAAACAGCTCACCGAGTTGGTTTAGGATTTCCACCTAATTTTGACCGGACATTCGAGTTATTGAGGCGGGCTCCCCGTCGAAGCTCAGGGTATAAACCCTTCGCAACCCAGGGCAAGCAAGCCGGCCCTCCCCCGGCCCGTTCAAATATTCTCCAAGGAGAACCTCAGGTACACACCAGACCTGCAGTTGAATCGTGCCCAAACAAAGGAAAGATTTTATAGCATCGGAGCCAATTTCACGCAAGTCCGGGTCCGCATGCACACAATCCATTAAGGGTCTTAGACAGTTTGCCGAGATCGCCCCGATGTGGCTCTTGGTTGTTTCTTTGCGGATTCGCAGTTATACCCCGGGCACACCTGTACGTGCGGGGAGTACTTCCCTCGATGCGAATGTTGCAAGATGGGGGAAGTTCAGTAGGGTCAGGAACCTGGAACAGTGTTCAGCCCACCGTACGAGCACTCTGGGCCAGAGAATACCGATCGTGAGACCCGCACTGGCAGGTCGATCTCAAAACAGTGACACAGGGTCTCTGAGGTTTCCGTGAGCCGAACCCCTTCTTCTGAAAGCATCGCTATACCGCGAGGCGAAGACTTGGAGCTTCAGGACAAGGGGCTCGCACGGGCGAAAATCGTCGTGGTCATGCCTGCCTATAACGCGGCGAAAACACTCAAGATCACATATGACGCCATCCCGCACCAAACAGTAGACCAGATTATTCTGGTCGACGATGGAAGCACGGACAAGACCCTCGAGATTGCGCGGGAACTGCGCCTAACGGTTTTCGTTCACACGCGCAACTTCGGCTACGGGGCCAATCAGAAGACCTGTTACACCGAAGCGCTCAAAGAGGGCGCCGACATCGTCGTGATGCTTCATCCCGATTATCAATACGACCCAACTCTGGTCCCCGAAATTGTGGCTCCGATCAAGGCCGGACAAGCCGACATCGTGCTCGGGTCGCGCTTTCTGTCAGGGAGCACGATGGAGCAGGGCATGCCGTGGTGGAAGTTCCTGGGAAACAAATTCCTGACTGCCCTTGAAAATTGGACTCTCGGACTGAAGCTGTCCGAATATCACACCGGCTACCGCGCGTATAGCCGCCGGGTTCTCGAAGAGGTCCCGTTCGGGCTGAACTCCGACAAATTTGTCTTCGACCAGGAGATCCTGGTCCAGGCCAGTCACCTTGGGTTCAGAATTGAGGAAGTTCCCGTCCCAACGAAATATTTCCCGGAGGCATCCAAGGCAAGCTTTGTGGACAGCGTCATCTACGGGTTGAGCATTCTGCTTCTGCTGGGCCGCTTCTTGGCGCACCGCATCTTCCACATCGAGCTTCTGCAATTTCAATCGCTTCAATCCCGGTACCGGAGAGTGCAGTGATTCCAACGGACACGTCCGAGGTTCGATACGAATTCAAGCCATTCAAGTACAGCAGCCACTATTGGATTCTGAAGCTGTTGGAAGGAGAGCGGGAGCCCGTGAGCATTCTCGATGTGGGCACCGCTAGCGGCTATCTGGGTGAGGTGTGGAAGAAATCGGGGCATCACGTCACGGGTATAGAATTCGACCCCGCCGCTGCAGCAAAGGCAAAAGAGAACTACCACGCTTTCCGGGTTGCCGATATCGAGACGTTTGACTTCCCCTATCGTAGCGAATTCGACTACATCGTATTCGCCGATGTACTCGAACACCTGCGCGACCCCGCTGCGGTATTGAGAAGGTGCATTCCGGGCTTGAAAGAATCGGGCAAGATAATCATTTCCCTCCCCAACGTGGCGAACTGGGTCATTCGCCTGGGGCTGCTTTTCGGAAGGTTCGACTACACGGATCGAGGCATCCTTGACCGGACTCACCTGCGATTTTTCACTTTACGCAGCGCAGGACAATTGATGGACGACGCGTCGTGCGAAGTCCTTGATGTCATTCCGACTCCGCTGCCCGTCCAGCTCATATTTCCTTTTACGGAGAAAAATTTCTTCCGGCCGATGCACGAGATTCACTACGCGCTCACGCGCTCCTGGACCAGTCTGTTTGCCTATCAGTTCGTGATGATGGCGGCGCCTGACCCTTTCCGGGACCCTGTTGAGTCCAGCCTCGCCGGGGAAAGGCGTCATTCTTCAGAAAGAGCTGTCGTAAACCGGTGAGCCCTCAGACCACATTGGGCGGAGTGTTGGTTGCGCCAGACCAAGCTGTCGACGCGACTCTCGATCGCGAAAGGCCCCGCAGCCGCCTTTCGATCAACGACTGGCTTCGCGATCACCTCAGCGCCGCGGTCCTCGCAGTGCTTACCGCAGGGTTCGCGCTTCGGATATACGCCGCCGGCAGAAGCTATTTGAATCCCGACGAGGCGCTGCACTATCTTCTGGTCCATCAACGCTCGCTGTTGTCCGCATACTACGCAAGTCTGACCAACGCCCATCCTCCGCTGATCTACGTGATCCTTTACTTTTGGCAATTTCTCGGCCGCTCCGAACTGATGTTGCGACTGCCGTCTGTGCTGGCAGGAATCGCCTTTTGCTGGCTCCTGTATAAATGGGTCGGGCTGCTCTTCGGCCGGGCGGCTAGCCTTGCGGCTCTCGTCCTAGCCGCATTTTCCCCTGCCTTGATCTCGCTCTCGGCACAAGTGCGAGAGTACGCCTTCTTACTGTTTGGCATCGGAGGCGCCTTGTACTCTTTGGAGCGCGCGCTCGAAGCAAGATCGGCCCGGAAAATGGCGTACTTCACGGCGTTTCTTTATGTGGCGATCTTGTCCCACTACTCGGCGGCGTTCTTCACGGTCGCTGTGGGCGCCTACGCGCTGACTAGGATTGTGAAAGCCAAGCGCCCGTGGAAAGTCGTCGCGACCTGGATCGCCGGCCAGTGTGGAGCGCTTGCGATCTACGTTTTTCTGTACGTAACTCACGTTTCGAGGATCGAAACAGGCGAGATGGATTTGTGGTCGAGCCCGCACGAGGAATCTTTTTTTCACTTCGGCCATGATTCCCTGCTCGAGTTCACGGTGAGGCAGACGTCCGCCATTTTCCGATTCCTATTTGAGGCAGACTATCTGCGCCAAGCGCTTCTTCTACTGTTTGTTGCGGCGGTCGGGCTGCTGCTGGCCACCCGCTTGCTCGCTCGGAACAGAGCCTTTCACACTTGGCCTATGGGTCTCTTGTTGCTACTCCCCTTCGTCGCAGTATGGACTGCCGCACTCGCCGGGATCTATCCATATTCGGGCAGCCGCCACACCGTGCTTCTCGCTCCCTTTGTGTTCGCTGGCGTAGGCATCTCACTTGCGAAACTTTTTCGGCGGAAGCTTTGGGCCGCTCCCTTGATTGCGGCTTTGATCGCAGCGGCCGCGTACACCTCGGGATTGACTTTCGAGCCGTACATCACGAGGGCAAACCAAGCAAAGCCGCTGATGGCCGGCGCCGTGGAATACGTTCGCCAGACTATCCCTCGCAGCGATCACATCCTGGTGGACATGCAGAGCAGCGCCCTAATCGCCTATTACCTCTGCGACCCCGGCGACACGATTTGGATTGAGCCCTACCAGCGCGAGTTCAATCCTTTTTTGTGTAATGGTTACTCTGTAGTTGCGACCAACGATCGTGCTTGGAAGTTTACGCCCGACAATTTTGCGTCCCGGTTTGTAGCGATGGCGACCGCGTCTCAACTCAAGCCCGGAGACCGAGTGTGGGTCTTCCAGGCGGGATGGGGGACCAACCTCGACGTCAATCTGCCGTGGTTCGTTAAGCAGTACAGCTGCCTAACCGCAAAAACCTTCGGCTCGAACATTACAGTGATCCGCTTTGCCGTAGGTGCGGATTTGTTCCCGGACTTGCCGCCGGGCTCGCCCCACCTGTCCCAACTGAATCGATGCGTCAACGATCCCACCTGAAATGACAACGCTGGGATCAGCCGCTAATGGCAATTAGGGCAAAACACTCGGCCCGGAACCTCGACAGTCAAAGACCACAACCCGTCTAATAGCAACTGACATACTACAAACTTAACAAATGAGCGATCGCACTGTATTCCCGATTGAAGTGGATCCGGGCACTCAACCCGCGCCCGCAGAATTTCCGCGTCCGGCCGCGAGTGGCTCGCGCTCTTCCGAGGATTGGCTTCACAATCATCTGAATGCAGTCGCCGCTGCCGTAACGGTCGCGGGCTTGGCATTAAGGATCTGGGTTGCCGGCAGAACCTATTTAAACCCAGATGAAGCGCTTCACTACCTCATTATCAATCAGCCCTCCCTTTGGCTTGCGTACAAAGCCAGTTTGACCAACGCGCATCCTCCGCTCATTTATTTCGTCGTCTATGCCTGGCGCTATCTGGGCCGATCCGAGCTAATGCTGCGCATGCCGTCGGTCCTGGCGGGAACTGTATTTTGTTGGTTGACGTACAAGTGGATCAGGATCGCAGCGGGTGAGGCGGCCAGCCTGATCGCGGTCATTTTCCTCGCCTTTTCTCCGGCGACAGTCAGCCTTTCCGCCGAGTTGCGAGCGTACGGTTTGATGCTGGGCTGCGTGGGCGGCGCGTTGTACTTCCTGGCGCAGGCGTTCGACAAAGAGAGCGTCCGCCAAATGTGGCTCTTTTCTGCCCTCCTGTATCTGGCCATTCTTTCTCACTACTCGGTAGTCTTCTTTGTGCTGGCGGCAGGTCTTTATGCACTGGCTCGAATCGCGGATTCGCAGCTTCCTCGAAAAGTTGTCGTGGCCTGGGGCGTCGGACAAGCGGGAGCTCTTGCACTTTACGGCTTCCTCTATGTCACTCACGTGTCCAAATTGAAGAATAGTGCCGCCGTGTGGTCTGTTCCGTTTACAACCGCATACTTTCACCCGACTGACGGAAACGTGTTCTCTTTTACCAAAATAAATACCGTCAATATTTTCTTGTTCCTGTTCGCACAACGATTCGTTGCTTTCGCGCTCCTCCTGAGCTTTGTCGCCGGTGTTGCGTTCGTATTCGGCAAAGAGATAGTGCAGGGGCGGCGAGATTCACGGTCGAACCATCTGGGCATCCTGCTGTTGTTTCCGTTTGTCGCTGTCTGGGGAGCGTCCCTGGTTGGGATCTATCCCTATGTCGGGAGCCGCCACACAGTGTTTTTGGCTCCATTCGCGATCGCCGGCGCGAGCTATCTACTGGCAATAGTTTCGCGGCAAAAGCTTTGGGTGGGAGCGACGATTGCAGCCATTTTGATGGCGTTCTCGCTCACGGCGAATGAGTCGATGGAATCCAATCTGTCGAAGCGGAGCGACAGCCCGCAAGTCATGGCCGCCGCGGTGAACTTCATGAAGGAAACGATACCGCAGGGAGAACACATTCTGGTGGACTTCCAAAGCAGCCTCCCGCTCACGTACTATTTTTGCGGCCCCCGAAAAATCGTCCCATTCGAAACCTTCGGCGGCGAGTATTTTGATTTCACATGTAGCGGAAACCCGATCGTATCTCTTCACACCTGGAAGGCGGGCGCAGTTGGTTTTCCGTTGCAGTTCCAAAAAATGGCTCTTGCCCGTGGCCTTAAGCCCGGCGATCGAGTCTGGTTTTACCAGACGGGTTGGGGCGACACACTCGATACGCAGTTGGACAAGCGCGACCCGATGTTTCAGTGCCTCAATCCGAGGAACTTCGGACACGGTGTGACGGTGATTCCATTTGTTGTTGGACGCGATTATCATCCCGCAACAGTCCTTCAGGGCTGCTCCCGCTAAATCCTTGGTCCGTGTCTCCGGAGACCCTCCTGCATCACAGCCGTGACCATTCGCTTGTAGGCACTATGACGGCGCGCTAAAATGCGTCTCGCGAAGAGCATGGCCATTTCATTTTGCATGGCGCTTGGTTACTCAGTACTTGACCCGCCAAACCGGTCTTCCGCGTGTAGCCACACAAGGAGTGCTTGATGCCTGCGTTTCCCGGCGTGGATTTCCTCGACTTCGATTCCCTGCTGCAGGACGAGGAGCTGCTCGCGCGGAAGACGGCGCGGGAATTCGTCGATGAGCACGTGATCCCGATCATCGAAAAGCACAATCGGGCGGCGACTTTCCCGATGGAACTGGTGCCGAAGCTGGCTGAACTGGGATTTTTCGGCGCAAATCTCGAGGGATATGGCTGCGCCGGCATGTCGAACGTCGCGTATGGCCTCGTGACGCAAGAGCTCGAACGCGGCGATTCGGGCTTGCGAAGCTTTGTCTCCGTCCAGAGCGCCTTGGTGATGTATCCCATCCACACGTATGGCTCGCCCGCCCAAAAAGACAAATGGCTGCCTCGGCTGCAAAGCGGAAAAGCAATTGGATGCTTCGGCTTGACCGAACCGCAGTTTGGTTCTAACCCTGCTGGCATGCTGACGCGCGCCGTGCGCCGCGGCGATTGTTACGTCCTGAATGGCGAAAAGATGTGGATCACCAATGGATCGATCGCTGATGTCGCGCTCGTCTGGGCAAAATGCGAGGACGACAAGATTCGCGGCTTCCTCGTCGAAAAGGGGACCAAAGGGTTCAAGGCGTGGGACGTGCACGGGAAGCTCTCGCTGCGCGCTTCCGTCACTTCAGGACTGGCGATGAACGATTGCGAGATTCCCGCGGATCATGTTCTGCCCGGCGTCTCCGGGCTCAAGGGTCCGCTCAGCTGCCTGACGCAGGCGCGCTACGGCATCGGCTGGGGAGCGATCGGCGCGGCGATGGCGTGCTACGACACCGCGCTGCAGTATGCCAAGACACGCAAGCAATTTCAGAACAAACCGATCGCGTCGCATCAGCTCGTGCAGGACAAGCTGGTATTCATGATCACGGAAATATCGAAGGCGCAACTCCTCGCGTTGCACGTCGGCCGACGAAAAGATCAGAACCGCTTGGATCCGTCCCACGTCTCCATGCTGAAGATGAACAACGTGTGGATGGCCATGGAAACGGCGCGCAAAGCGCGCGACATTCTGGGAGCCAACGGCATCGTTGACGACTACTGCATCATGCGCCACATGAACAACCTCGAATCGGTCTACACCTACGAGGGCACGCACGACATTCATCGCCTGGTCATCGGCGAGCGCGTTACGGGAATTCCGGCCTACTTTTGAGGATTTCCGGGTGCGGCTTCCGCTTGGAGCCCGCCAGAGTAACGCAGGGGGAGGGCCTGATGTTCCCTAACAGCGGCAGTTCCGCGTATCTGCTTTCCCATATTTCGCGCGCGATTTTTCTGGCGGCATTTGTGATGGCCAAACTTGCCTCGCCTCTGTCGGCCCAAACAAAGCCGCGGGTCCGCTCGATCACCGGATTCATTCGGGTCGACACCGGAAAGTACAAAGACCAAATTGCGGATGCCTTGAAGGTGCTTCGGAACGCCAAGGCCCGCTATGAACTGGCCGGCTACGAAGTGCAGACCATCCGCATCACGACTCAGCCTTTTCCAGAATACACAAACGGAATGACCAAAGAGGCGGCACTTTCGTTTTTTCATGACCTCGACGCCATAGGCAAACAAGAGGATATTCTGATCGGCATCGGCCCAGCCTTGATGAACGAGAAAGATGATCCGGCGGAGGCCGAACTTCTCGGCGAAGTTCTGGGAGCCACCACCCACCTGCGCGGCACCGTCGTTGTCGCCGGAAACGATGGAGTCCATTGGAAAGGCGTTCACGCAGCGGCTGGCATCGTGAAAAACCTCGAGGCTCACACTGACAACGGCATCGGAACCTTTCGTTTCGCGGCGATCGCAAACGTCCCGGCCTACGCGCCGTTTTATCCCGCTTCGTATCATCAGGGCATCGGGCACCAATTCGCGATCGCGCTCGAATCCGCGAACGTGGTCGCAGAGGTGATGGCCGTGCAACGCGACTCGGAAGTGACGCGCCAGGCGTTAGTCAACGAACTGGGAAGGCAGGCGCGGACCGTTGCGGACATCGCCGACAAGATCGATCAAGAAACCGGGTGGACGTATATGGGCATCGACCTGTCTCCCGCGCCGGGTAAATTGGCTTCGATTGGATCGGCAATCGCAGGATTCACGGGAAGCCATTTCGGAACGAGCGGATCGCTGACCGCCGTTGGCACGATCACTTCGGCGATACGCGATATCAACATCAAGAAGGTCGGGTATTCGGGCGTAATGATGCCGGTGCTCGAAGACACTCGCCTATCGCAACTGTGGGGTGAGGGCGCAATTTCGATGGATCAACTTCTCGCTTATTCGTCGGTGTGCGGCACAGGCCTCGACACAATTCCGCTGCCGGGAGACGTTACCGAGCAACAACTGGAGCGAATCATCGGCGATGTCGCGACCCTCTCCGTAAAATTGTCCAAGCCACTGAGCGCCCGCCTGATGCCGGCCCCCGGCACGAAGCCCGGCGACCGCACCGCATTTGGCGACCCGAACCTCGTGGACACAGTCGTTCAGCCGCTACCGTAGTGCGTTGACGTGAATTGCATCGATATGCTTCGATTCAGCGGCGGGATGTCATTCAGCCCGCGTTCAATGCAATTTTGGACGTGGTTGATGATGTTTTTCCGATTGACCTTGCGACCGCGGACCGTGCCAAGGAAATCGCGCTCGGATACCCTCGGCTTTCGGCCCGAGATGCCGTGCACCTGGCCGTCATGCAGAACCATGGGATTGAGCAGATCCTGAGCTTTGACTCAGGCTTCGATGCTTTTCCTGGGATCAGCCGTCTGTTCTGAACGAGTCTCGCCCGAATTCCGATGTGTCCCATAGAACTGAGTGGAGGGCCGGGGACTTGGAGACCCTCGTTAGGACTGGTTTGCCTCGGCGGGGTTGGTTTAGGATAAGGCAAGTTTGCAGTCGACGCGCGGGCGCCGAGCCTTGTCCCGCGTCACATTGCATGAACTCCAAGTCCGGGAGAGCTGATGGAAATCGAACTGAGTCTGGAATTTTTGCGCGTCGTCGAACAAGCGGCCATTGAATCGGCCAAGACGATGGGCCTCGGCGACGCCCACAGGGCCGACCAAGCGGCTGTCGAAGCCATGCGCCGCGTGATGGACGAGGTTCCTATGGATGGGACGATCGTCATTGGCGAAGGCGAACGCGACGACGCACCAATGCTTTTCATCGGAGAAAGAATAGGCGCCGCTCAGCATGTCCGCGGGTTCAATTTTCCGGCCGTGGATATCGCGGTTGATCCCCTCGAAGGCACAAACCTCTGCGCCACGGGCGCGCCGGGCTCAATCACCGTTCTTGCCGCGAGCGAAAAGGGAGGCCTGCTCCACGCGCCTGACCTATACATGGAAAAAATCATCGTCGGGCCGTCGTGCAAAGGCGCTGTCGAACTCGATGCACCCGTCTCAGACAACTTGCGCGCCATCGCCAAGAGACTCGACCGCGACATCGAGGACCTCGTCGTGATCGTCCTCGACCGGCCGCGTCATCAGAAGCTAATCTCCGATATCCGTGCTGCCGGCGCGCGCATCCGCCTCATTGGTGACGGAGATTTGTCGGCGGGCATTTCCGCAGCCGTCGTGGGAACTGGCGTGCACGCTGTTATGGGCATCGGCGGCGCTCCCGAAGGCGTGCTGACAGCCGCGGCGCTGCGTTGCCTGAACGGAGAAATCCAAGCGCGCCTCGTTGTCTCGAAGCCCGAACACGAAGAGCGCCTGGCCAAAATGGGCATCAAGGACGGCAAGCAAATTTATCGGACGGAGGACCTCGCCCCCGGAAAGAAACTGATCTTCGCGTGCACAGGCGTCACCGAGGGGAATCTGCTGCGAGGCGTGCGCTTCTTCGGCGAGGGCATCCGCACGCAGTCACTCGTTGTTACCCTCGACGAGCGGCAAGTCCGGTTCGTCGACACCGTGACCCTCGACAAGCGCCCGGACGTCAAGGTGCGCTTCTCTTAGGTTTCGTTCGGGTGCTGATGAAGTTCAGGCGAAGAGGTCTGTTCGTCGTGGCGGGTAAACAAACACGGCGCGAACTTCAAATAGGACAGGCTTCAGGCCGTCCTACTATAGAGTCCGCGCCGTTCTGCGGAAATTGTCTGCGCCCGGCTACCGGTGACCCATCGCAGCGGGGTGGATCCGTCGCGCCAGTTGCTCCACACGAGACGGCTGAGGCTGCGCCAAGGGGCGCACCTGCGTGCTCCCGCTGGAGACGTGGTCGCTGATCGCGGCCAGGCGCTTCAGGATCGACTGCCATTGTTCCCAATCGAGCTGCCGCAGGTACGGCCGGAGTCCCTGGATAAAGGGATCTTCCAGCAGGGCCTCGCCGTTCGTTTCGGGAACGAAGAAGCGGTTCAAGCCGACGCCCAGCGCTTCGGAGATCTTCTCCAGCGTTCCGAGGCTGGGCGTCATCTGCCCGCTTTCGATCCGGGACAGGTACGACCGGGACACGCGCGAGCGGGCTTGGAGCTGGCTCTGCGTCATCCCGCGCGATTCACGCAATTGCCGGATGCGCTGGCCGATATTCTCCACCGTTTCGCGGTTGGGCCACTTCTCGAAGAGCTGGCGGTCGTCGCCCGGCAGCTCCTGTGGCTCGGGGGGCGGAATTAGAAATTCCACCTTCGGCGGCAGCAAACGCAGACACCGGCGGCAATTCCCCGTGCGGGTGCGATATTGGACCAGCCCGCAGGTCTTGCAACGGATCACTTCGCGGTCGAGGTCGATATCTGTGGCCTTGTTCCCGTTGTTTCCGTTCATTACGTTGGTGCTATTTTGTTCCGACACCGGTGCTCCTCGCAGACTTTTCCGGCATGCGGATGAAGAGGGACTTCGTACAGGCAATTCGTACGTGGGGAAGGCAGCAGCTGGCGCGACCGCCATAATGGGGTCATCCGCTTCCGGTGTCAAGTCTTTTCTGTACGCCCGATAATCAAATCGGTCAAACTTGAATTTTCATTAGTACTTTATTTGTCCAAATAAGCAGCACGACGCCGTGACCTACCTGAAAAAGAACGCGGTTACGGTCTCCCCGGACCTTCGGGCATTGGCATTGCCCAGGGAATTGTGCGAAAAAGGTTTGTACGTCACGGCTTGGAACGTGACGTAAGGCCCCTGAATGCAAAGCACTTTTAGGCTGCGGGCTTGAACCAGGAGGTTTTCATGCCGGACGCACGAGCCAGAAATGACGCCTGGACACTTTTGTGCGAATACACCCAAAACGAAAATCTGCGCAAGCATGCCCTTGCTGTAGAGGCGTGCGTTCGCGCCTACGCGCGCAAAACCGGCGCCGACGAAGAACTATGGGGCCTTACGGCTCTTCTACATGATTTCGATTACGAGCGCTGGCCGAATGACGCGCATAGCGCCGCTGAGGAGCATCCTGCCGGAGGCTCAGAGATTCTGCGCCAACGCGGTTATCCCGAGGAAATGATTCGAGCGATTGTTTCGCACGCGGATTATTGCAACGTCCCCCGCCAGACGGCACTGGAGCACACTCTTTTTGCGTGCGATGAACTCGCTGGATTTCTAACCGCGTGCGCGCTGATCAAGCCCGGCAAGAGCATCTTCGAGGTCGAACCCGATTCAGTAAAGCGCAAGCTCAAGGACAAAGCCTTCGCGCGCGGCGTGAACCGCGATGACGTACGCAAAGGCGCGGAGGAGTTGGGCGTCCCCCTCGAAGAACACATCGCCTTCTGCATCGCCGCCATGCGCGAAGCCGCAGACGCCCTGGGCCTGCGCGGAAACCAAGCCGCCGGCGCCTGAGATTCGCAGGTCAAAATCTTTTTATGCTGGGTCTAACGCGTAGCCGGACTGGTCGGTTCCGTGACCGCAGAAGACGTACGGGACGCTTCAGGTCGAAGAACTGGGTCGGCATCGTTGATGCTGCCCTCGACCAAATCCGTCCGAAGCCGCATTTTTTGACGAGGGTACAAATTCACTTCAGTCTCAAACGTCTTAAATCCGGGCAAGGCGATCTTGAACTGATGCTTCCCCGGAGCCACGACCATTGCGTGCCCGTAACTGAAGTATTCGTTAACATTTCCGACGAAAACGTCGTCGAGAAATACAGCTGCTCGGCCGGGCTGGACGTCGAGGCGCACTTCCGCGCCGGTTTTCGGATCGGGATAGGTAAATCGCGGGTCATTTTCGAGGTTGACTTGCATGTCCAGGACCGCCCCCGGCTCAATTGTCACTTTTTGGCTGAAATCGGCAAATCCCCCTTTGCGAACAGCAACCTGATGCTCCCCCGGCAGCAGCCTGACCTGGTTCGCTCCCTTCAACTCGTTTAGGTAGCCGACATACTGCCCGTCGATCCACACGCCTGCGGTTTTAGGTGTTTTCGCCGAAGGAACGAAGTGAATCTGCCCCATGACTCGGTCCTGCGCATGAGCGGTCGCATGGAAGAAAAGTAGGCCCGAAAGCGCGCCAAGAACGACAAGGGACACTGCCTGCATTTTATTGCACATTCTGTACCTCATCTTACACACTCCTCAGTACTAGAACGATGGCCGGATTCTCTCAATCTCAAGCCCACATAGCAAGCTTTTCAATTGCTTAACTCGGGTTCCTTGGTGGAGCTCTGACGGCCACGCATAAGCAGGCGGTTTCTGGCCTTCCCTCGACTGCTCCGAGAGCAGTTAAGCGATCTGAGGTGGGAACTTGGACGTGTCAAGATTGGCTGCTATCATAAGCAATCGATAGAGAGGTGCTTCAACGTGCAGATTTTCCCCATTACGCGGCGGAAAACGTGCCGCGTCAAGGTTGGCCACGTCCAGGTAGGCGGTGGCGCGCCGGTTGTCGTTCAGTCAATGACGAACACCGATACCGCCGATGTCGCGGCGACTGTCGCGCAGTGCAAGGAGCTAGCCGAAGCCGGCTCGGAACTGGTGCGCATCACGGTGAACATGCCGGAGTCGGCAGCTGCAGTGCCTGAAATTGTGGCGCGGCTGCGCGACCTCGGCTGCAACGCGCCGATCATCGGTGATTTCCATTACAATGGCCACGTCCTGCTGACGAAATACCCCGCTTGCGCCCGCGCGCTCGACAAATATCGCATCAACCCGGGGAATGTCGGCGCGGGCGCCCGCCGCGATGAGCAGTTTGCGACGATCTGCAAGGTCGCCGTCGACAACGGCAAGCCGGTGCGCATCGGCGTCAACGGCGGATCGCTCAATCAAGAGCTGGTCATGCGCAAGATGCAGGAAAACACCGACCGCGACCTGGGACTCGACTCGGAAGAGATCATCGACAACTGCATGGTGCTTTCTGGCCTCGAATCGACTGAGCTGGCGCTCGAATCCGGCCTGCGCCACGATCAGATCATCATTTCGTGCAAGGTCTCGCGGCCACAAAGTCTGATCCGGGTCTACCGCGAGCTTTCGCGCAAGACCGAGCAGCCGCTGCACCTCGGCCTTACCGAAGCGGGCATGGGCACCAAAGGCGTCGTGTGGTCCTCCGCGGCAATCGGGATCTTGCTGCAGGAGGGCATCGGCGACACGATCCGCATTTCGCTTACGCCGCGCCCCGGCGGCGACCGCCGCGAGGAAGTCTACGCCGCCTGCGAGCTCCTGCAAGCGCTCGGCCTGCGTTCGTTCGCTCCGAGCGTCACGGCCTGCCCTGGCTGCGGCCGCACCACCAGCACGACATTTCAAGAACTCGCCGAGCGCATTCAGGGCTACATCCGCGACAAAATGCCGGAGTGGAAGCAGCAATACGAAGGCGTCGAGGAAATGACGCTCGCGGTGATGGGCTGCATCGTCAACGGCCCCGGCGAATCGAAAGCCGCGAATATCGGTATCAGCCTCCCCGGCACCGGCGAAGAACCCAGCTGCCCCGTCTACATCGACGGCAAAAAACACGTGACTCTGCACGGCAACTACGACGAGCTTTCCGCCGCCTTCCGCAAGCTGGTGGACGAATACATCCAGTCGAAATACGCCCCCCGCGCCACGGCACCCGCCGCTGCGTCCTCCGGTCGTTCGTAGCGCACAGGATCAGTTCCGATCACTCTGACTTCACCGGAGTTGACTCTCTGCTTCGCAACGACGGCACGCTCGCCGACTGGTCTACTTCCGGTAGGCCGTCAACCGACCGAAACTTCCATGCGCTTCACCTCATCGGTAAATGCTGGCCGACTGAGCACGAGCTATTTCTTGGAAGTCCCATCAGAAAGCTGCAAGCAACGCGAACAATCTGTGTGAGAATACGACCCGCCAAGCAGGAGGGGCTTGCGACGAAATATCGCAATCGTGTGCTGGGATTGTTATCCCTTCTACTGGTCATCACTTACCTCGACCGCGTCTGTATTTCGGTGGCTGGACCGCGCATGCAGGAGGCGTTCCACCTGGGCCCCCGGGCCTGGGGTTGGGTCACCGGCATCTTCACGCTTTCTTACGCCGCATTTGAGATTCCCAGCGGCGCTCTCGGAGACCGCATTGGGCCGCGTCGAGTGCTCGCGCGGATCGTGCTGTGGTGGTCCGCATTCACGTCGTTGACGGGCGTGGTTTCAGGCTACTACCTGCTCTTGTTGACCCGGTTCTTGTTTGGAGCGGGTGAAGCGGGTGCCTTCCCCAATGCCTCGGTTGCAGTGGCGCGCTGGTTTCCCGTTCAAGAACGCAGCCGTGCTTTTGGAATCTCATTGATGGCCAGTCAGTTGGGTGGCGCGATTGCCCCGTTTCTGGTGATACCAATCCAAATTCATTACGGATGGCGGGCGTCCTTTTATATTTTTGGAATTTTGGGAGTGGCCTGGAGCGCGGCTTGGTACTGGTGGTTCCGCGACTCACCGGCGGAGAAACCGGGCGTCAGTCACGCGGAGTTAGAAGAGACCCGTGGCTTGATTTCCAAGGCGCAACACGGCCTTCCGTGGAAGATCGCATTACAGTCCCGAAATCTATGGACCGTGATGGGCCTGGGGTATTGCTATATATATACCTTCTACTTTTTCCAGTCGTGGTTCCACACCTACCTGGTGAAGGCCCGCGGATACAGCGAAAATGGTCTTCTCTTGTCCTCTCTGCCTTTTCTCGTCGCCGCCTGCGCGAACTGTTTCGGGGGTCTCTCCAGTAACGCAATGGTGAGGAAGTTCGGGCTGAAGCGGGGACGACGCTCGATCGGTCTGGTGGGGATGCTGACGGCGGCGGTTTGCACAGTCGCGGTCATGTTCACCCACCAATGGCTTGAAACGCTGATCCTGCTGTCTCTGGTCTATGGCGGAGTCACTTTTCAGCAGCCCGCGGCGTTTGCGGTGTGCCTGGACATTGGCGGAGAGTATGCCGGTGCAGTGGTGGGAGCGTTCAACACCGCATGCCAAATTGGCTCGCTGGTGTCCTCGGTGGCGTTTGGATATCTGGTGGATCGCTACGGCAGTTACAACTTGCCTTTCATCCCGATGACCGCATTTCTCTTGATCGGAGTTTGGCTCTGGCTTAACGTTGACCCTGCTCAGGCGCTAATCCCTCAGACTCGGGTCGCGAGCGCAAACGCCACTATACCTGTCAATGTTGGATGAGGCTGCCGATAGGTAATGAATGGCCCTGGCCATTCACTCTGACCGGAATGCCGCAGGGTGGAACAAAGTTGCTCGACTCCGGCTCGCCGGCTATTCGGAACTAGTCGCGGCCGGCGACTCCCCCCAACTCCCAAGAAAGCGCCGTTGTCGGAAACTGGCCTGCTGGTCTGCTAGTTTTTGCCGCAAGAGTCCCTGCGGGATGTAAACTTGAATTGTCCCGGCCGAGGAGGATATATGCGGACCCGTCCCTTCCCGTTCCTGCCGGTTCTAGCCTTGGGGATCGCATGTTCGTCGTTCGCGGCGGAGAAGCCGCGCCCCGCACAGGGAAATCAGAATCAACCGGAGAAGGTCTGGACGAACGATGATATGGACCAGCTCCGCGCGCGCGGTCTGATATCCGTCGTCGGACAGGCACCGGCGGAAGCGGTCCAGCAAGCGCCACCCACCGTTGAGCCGGCCCAACCCGCGTTTCCTGCGTACGAGTCGCGCCTCGACGATCCCACGTGGTATGCGGATAGAGCCGCCGATCTTCAAGCCGAGCTCGACGCGCGCATGGCCGACCTGCAGCAGCTGCAAGAGGCGCTGGCGCTCGCTAAGGATCGCGTTACGCAACCAGGGATCGCCATGGACAAGCCGAGTTTGGCTGTGACGCCGGCGGCGGCCCTTCCCATCCTGCAGGCGCGCGTCCAGGAAATTGAAAGCCAACTCGACGATCTCGCCGATCTCGCCCGACAGCACAATATTCCGTCCGGCGCCCTGCGCGGCTGATCTTCCGATCGAGCGCCCTCGCATCGCCCCGACGCGCGCCATTGTCTAACCATAAGAAAACATTAACCTAGCTGGGTTCTCCGGGGGCCGGGCCGCGTTTGACTGCCCGGCCCTTCCTATCATCGCGGTGTCTCCGAGCGATAGAGCTTCGCGGTGTTGCTCACCGTCGAAGCAATCAGCATGAGGCTCATACCAACGATGGCCACGATTCCGCCGATATCGAAAGCACGATACGAGGCGGCAAGAATCGGCGAGTCGGAATGAACAAAAAGCGCAATATTTCCCAGCGCCAACAAGATCCTGATTTCCGTCGGGCCGAATTTTGCGAAAGACATTTGAAAAGTTCCGAGGGCGTACGTGGCGAGATAAACCTGCACCGACAGCATCAGGAACGCGATGAACATTCCCAGGGCGATGCGCCAGTCCACAATCCCCGAGATGGCAAGGCCGCCCATCAGGAAGAATCCGCCAAACGTATCGATCATGTGATCGACGTAGAAACCGTAGCGAGGCCGCTGCCGGTTGCGCACACGCGCCAGCGTCCCATCCAGGCTGTCTCCAAACCAATTCAGAGCGAGAAACAGAGTCGCGAGGAGCAACCCCGAGCGATGGATCCGTGCAAACGCATAGCTCGCTCCTGCGAGAAACATCGAGGTAAATCCGAGCAGCGTCAGGTGATCGGAATTCACCCAGATCGGTAGCCGCGCCGCAAACCACGCAAGCACCTGCCGCTCGACTTCAGCCGTAAAGCTCGCCTGCACGCGCACGGCATCTTTAAACGAAGCGGATTTTGCAGCTTTGCTCGGCGGCATGGGCCTCACGGCAAGAGCGGTTACCGCAGCTTGCGTTCCCTGCTGTCTCATGCGATGCCTCCTCCAGAATCACCACGCGAAGCGGTCTTACTTCCTCTTCCTTGGCTTCCTTTACTTCCTTCAGTTCCTCTACTTCCTTTCCTTGCGCAGCACCGCATCGCGTGTAGATTGCAGCGTGAATTCCAGCGACTCTTTCGGTACGCTCTCGATGAACGGCCCGATGAGCCAGCCCAGTCCGGTGGGAATGTCCCGCGTCAGCGACACCGCTTCGCACTGGACGTACACACCGTGCCCCGTATCGAAATAGCGCCAGTAAGAATTGAGCCGCCATAGATATCCGCCGTCTTTTCCCGGCGGCAGCTCCACTTCGCCGGGCTCGCCTGCGTGTTCGACTTGCGCGATGCGCGTGCTGTACGAGTCGCTGTAGGCCCGCGCGCCACCGAGAAGATGGCGATGCACCTCGTAGTCGGTGTCGAGGATGATGGTGATGATTTTCTTTTTACGCAGGCGGTAGTGGACCTTGTAATCGTCGCCCGAGTGCGCAATCGTCTTCGATTGCACGACCTCTGGTTTGTAGTACTCGGCATGCCGGTCGTAGTCCTCGACGACAGCAAGCACCTGCGCCAAAGTCGCTCCCGCAATGAAAACGGTTCCGACCCAGTGATGAATCAAGGCGCCCGGCGTTCGCGACCCTCCCGCTGGATCCTTCGTTTCGAGTTTCGCCGAGACGACTTCGCCGCGCTGGAGCCGCCCATATATCTCGCCCCGGCGCGGTTCGGACAAGCCCTCTACCCAAAGGAAATTTCCGCCGGGAGCCAATTCGGCCTTCATCCGCTGCTCGGTCAGTTGAACGTAACGGTCGAACCCACGGACGGCTTCGGGCTGCAGCTCGACTGCCGGGTCCGGCGCTGGGGCAGCCGCCAGCAAGCTAGCCAGCGCCATTTGACCGCATGCGCCCCGCAAAATCTTTCGCATTCGAATGGCCGCCTCCGATCAAGCGCGAGATTGCAGCAACACGCGCGGAGATTGCAATGCACGGAGATCAAAATTCGAGTCGAAGCTGGCTCATTTTGTAAGCGCAAGAAAGTCAGCGGCTTGAGGGCATACATCATCTAGAATGAGCGTCACATCACGAGGCTGCGCGAAGGTCGTGCCCGAATCCAAAAACACAAATCGCGTTCTCCGGTTCGGCCTCTACGAACTGGACGGCATCACCGGGGAATTGCGCAAGGATGGCAAGGCTCGCCCCCGCGTGCAGGGCCAGCCGCTTGAAGTGCTCTTATTCCTCCTCGATCGTTCGGGTGAGCTGGTAACGCGAGAGGAGCTGCGACAGCGCCTCTGGCCGGCGGATACCTTCGTCGACTACGACCACAGCCTGAACACCGCCGTGAATAAACTGCGCGACGCCCTCGATGATTCCGCGGACAATCCTCGGTTCATCCAGACGATCCCGCGCCGCGGATACCGGTTCATCGCGACCGTGGAAGTCGTGACAGACGGTGTGTCAGAACCCGCGCGAGGCAATGATAAAACCGAAGCAGGCGCCGGGTTGGCAGCATCCGTTGCAGACGAAGAACGCAATTTGGTTTTCAGCGATTCGCGGGATCTCCCCTCCGCCTCGCGCGGCGTCGTGCGGCTGCTTTTTTCGCTCATTCAGCTCATGTACCTGAGTTTCTATGTCGTTTCCCTCGCATACTTGCATCGTGTACAGCCACTATTGGCACAGGTCGCAGAGCGTCCGTTCTGGCTGTTCGCGGTCATGGTTGCTACCGCGCTGTGCGGGATTCCCATCCGCTTGTATCTTCTATCCGCAGCTGTTTTTGGATATCGCGGCTTGCCCGGCAAGTTTCTTCGCCTGTTCCCGTTTCTGCTCCCCCTCGACGAACTGTGGGCACTTGCGCCTTTCCTGTTGGTGGACAAAATTCGCATCGGCCTTGCGCTCGCAGCGACTGCCGTTCTGCTCTACGTTCCGTTTTCGCAGCGCAGCCTTTTGCTCATGAAAGATCGCAGGACCTAGGCCAGAGACAACTACTAGGGGTCACCCGCGTCTGACGGCAAGGAACGAATCCTCTACTTTTCCGGAACTGCCAACAGCCGCCAAGCAGGTATACAATGCCGCTCATCTCGCAGGCCAGAACTGCTCACCTCTGCCAAAAGGAGGTTCGATCATGAAACGCACTAGCCTGGGTTTCTTCCTGGCCGCCGCCGTGACGCTCTTGCTGTTCGCGCAAACGAGGAGCCTCTCGCGGGCCGCTTCCCCCGCCCAGCACAAGGCGCAACCGCCGCGCTCAGTCCGGCTTTATGTTTTTGACTGCGGAGTCCTCCACAACATGGACATGGGCCGTTTCAATATGAAGAAGGAAGAGGTCGAGACGACGGACATGTCGGTGGCTTGTTTTCTGGTCGCTCACCCCAAAGGCACATTAGTTTGGGACACAGGCGCCGTCCCCGACAATTCCTGGAAGCCCACAGGCAGCCCCACCACGCAGCACGTAACGCTACCCGACGGCCAGCCGCGAGAAGTGATCGTCGACAAGTCTCTGGGGGCGCAGCTAGCGGAGATAGGCTACAAGCCATCAGACATCACCTACCTCGCGCTCTCGCACTACCACTACGACCACACAGCTAACGCCAACGCGTTTGCCGGCTCCACGTGGCTCGTCCGGCAGATCGAGCGCGACACAATGTTTGGCGGCAAACCCTCCGGCGCGATCCAGCCCGCCACGATTTCCGCGCTGGAAAAAAGCAAAACGACGATCATCAAGGACGACGAATACGACGTTTTCGGCGACGGCGCCGTCATCCTCAAATCCGCTCCCGGACACACGCAGGGTCACCAGGTCTTGTACGTGAAGCTCGTCAAAACTGGAGGGGTCGTGCTTTCGGGCGATCTCTACCACTATCCCGAAGAAAAGGCGCTCGATCGCGTGCCGACGTTCGAGTTCAATCAGGAGCAAACGCGCGCGAGCCGCGTGGCCGTCGACGCCTTCCTGAAGAAAACAGGCGCGCAACTCTGGATCCAGCACGACTTCAACGGCAACGCAAAACTAAAGAAGTCGCCCCAGTTCTATGAGTAGGGTTTGACTGGCTGCAGAAAAACCGAATTTTGTTGAAGTTTTGGGTCGCGAACGCCCCGTTAGCTTTTCTGTTCAACTCTGTCTGCCCAGCCCACAGTGGTCTCCACTAACTCCTTCAAGACCTCGGCGTCGCTTCGTCCTGAGCTCTTCGGCATATGAAAGGAATGGTCAGCGTTGTCGATAACGTGCAGGGTCGCCCGCGGCTCAAGCTTCTCGCAGATCGGACGCAGCAACTTCAAATCGGCAAACGTGTCCCGTGTCCCTTGCAAGAAAAGCATCGGCACGCTCACCTTCGGAAGGTGGTCCGCTCTGCTGGTTCCAGGCCGGTTCGGCGGGTGCAGCGGAAAGCCGTAAAACACCAGCCCTCTCACTCCATCCAGCAGGCTCTGCCCCGCGGCATGCGACGTCATTCGTCCTCCCATCGACTTGCCTCCTGCAAACAATGGCAGGCCGGGCGCCGCCTCCGATGCCGCCCGCACCGCAGCCGCGACCGTCGCGGTCAGAACCGCGGGCGAATCAGGTATTCGTCGCCGCTGCTCCATGTAAGGAAACTGGTACCGCAAGGTAGCCACGCCCACGCCGGCCAGCTCGCCGGACAGCTTCTCCAAAAATGGGTGCTTCATTCCCGCCCCAGCCCCGTGCGCCAGCACCAGAAGGCGGTGCGCTTTTTCCGGCCGCAACAACAGCGCCGACACTTCGCCGCGCCATTCAACCGCAAATCGCAACTCCTCGCGTGTCATTTCACTCAGCCTGACCGTGACTGGATTCCTGTAGCCGAGTACCAGGTGGCACTAAGCGCCAAACTGCCTCAGATGGTGGTCCATGTGAAGATAGCCGTGGCGCGTCCGCTCGGTTCTGGACAACGGTCCAAACATTGGGTGAGGCGCAAACTCACCCTGCCAACTGCAAAACCGATCAACCAAAATTCGGAGCTTCTCGCAATCGGCTGAGAACTTCTCCGGCGGAGTCCCGCCTTGATGTTGGTCCATTTCGGGCCGGGTTTTGACGCCGTGTGGCCATCGGCTCGGAAGCCACAGCGCCGCCCACTTGTATACGGTCCGCTTGAAGAGCGTCGCCGCCGAACTCACTTGCTTTTCGCCGAGCGCTGCTCGAAAAGAATCGCTCAGATGGCAAACCATTTGGTGCGCCGACATGCTTCCCCATTGTCGCTGACTATCAGGCCGCACACTGCCGAGCCGGTTGAGTAGCTCTTGTCGGTCAACACTATTGGACAGAGTTTTCATCCAGAACATCTTTGTTGGACGTGTCCGAACCCGCGCGGCGCTAAGGTTGTATATCACACTGCAGAATAGTTCGCGCTCTCAGCCATTCTAACCACCCACATTGACACCGTGCGCGCGTCGGCTCTCCGCTGTAAATCGCTCAGTTTCATAATGTTACGGGTGCCGCACGGGAGGTCCCAAAGCTTGTGCTAAAATCTTCCCCTCATAATCGCAAAGTGTTGGATAGAGACCATGAAGATCAGCAGAGATGACGTCTTGAAAGTCGCCGCCCTCGCAAATCTGGAGCTGACTGACGCCGAGGTGGAGACGTACCGCGGCCAGCTCGACGACATCCTCACCTACATCGACAAGCTGAACGAAGTCGACACGTCTGGCGTCGAGCCGATGGCGCAAGTGCTTGTTGCCTCGACGAATGACTCATCCTTGCGCGACGACGTTGTCGTGCGCGCGGACGTGATCACAGAGGTGCTCGCGGGCGCGCCCGACCCCGAAGCACCTTACTTCCGTGTGCCCCGGGTGATTGAAAAGTGAGCGCCGCCGCTGCCTGGACAATCCCTGCGGTCCGCTCGGCTCTCGACGCGAGAAAAATCTCCGCGCGCGAACTGACCAAAGAGTTCTACACGCGCATCGAGCAGCGCAACGCTGAGCTCAATATTTTTCTCGCCCTCTCGCCAGAGCGCGCCTACGCCCAGGCGGACCGCATCGACGCTGCCATCGCTGCGGGAGATGCACTCCCCGCGCTTGCAGGCGTGCCGGTCGCGATCAAAGACGTCATCAGCACTCACGGCATTCCCACAACGTGCGGATCGCTCATCCTGAAGGGTTACCGGCCCCCGTATGACGCCACCGCGGTCGCGCGCCTCGAACGTGCCGGCGCAGTCATCCTGGGAAAGACAAATTGCGACGAATTCGCGATGGGCAGTTCGAACGAGAACTCCGCCTACGGCCCCGTGCGCAATCCCATTGAGACCGGCCATGTCCCCGGCGGGTCGAGCGGAGGTTCGGCCGCAGCCGTGGCTGCAAATCTTGCCGTAGCTTCACTCGGTACCGATACAGGCGGTTCAATTCGCCAGCCCGGCTCATTTTGTGGAGTCCCGGCTCTGAACCCAAGCTACGGCCGCGTTTCGCGCTACGGATTGATCGCCTACGCCTCGTCGCTCGACCGTATTGGGCCGTTCGCGCACACGGTTCGCGACGCAGCCACGGTGATGGGCATCCTTGCCGGGCGCGACCCCAAGGATTCGACTTCGTCACCGGCGCCCGTTCCCGATTACGTTGCCGCGCTCGACCGGCCACTGGGCGGCCTGCGCATCGGCATTCCTGATGACTACTTCGGCGAGGGCATCGATCCCGAAGTTCGAACGAAGGTCGAGGCGGGAATTCGCCTGCTCGAAAAGCTCGGCTGCCGGCGCGTGTCCATCCGCATGCCGAACACGGAGTATGCCATCGCGGCGTACTACATCATTGCGACAGCCGAGGCGAGCTCCAATCTGGCTCGCTACGACGGCGTGCGCTACGGCCCGCGCGTTCCCGGGGCGACCCTCATCGATATGTATCAGAAAACGCGAGGACGAGGCTTCGGACCAGAGGTCAAGCGTCGCATCGTCCTGGGCACGTACGTCCTGTCAGCGGGCTACTACGACGCCTACTACTTGAAGGGGCAGAAAGTGCGAGCGCTGATCGCGCGTGATTTTCGGGAGGCGTTCGAAAAGGCCGATGTGATCGTGACGCCGACCTCGCCCGTGCCTCCGTTCCGCCTCGGCGAACGCACTTCGAATCCTCTGCAAATGTACCTCGCCGATATCTATACGGTAACGGGATCGCTGGCGGGAGTACCGGGCATCTCAGTTCCCAGCGGGAAAACCTCAGAAGGCCTACCTGTCGGCCTGCAAATCTACGGTCCTGCTTTCGCCGAGGACCGAGTGTTGCACATCGCTCACGCGTTCGAACGCGCCGGAGGATCCGAGTTGTAGCGTCACGGTTGCACACGACGTGGGCGAGGGTTATCCTCAACGTATAGCAAAACCCGCGCGGTCGGGTGTGCATCGTAGAATCACCCGGGAGCGGGTACCCAGTGCAGCTAAACCATGAAGTCTCCGAAACGCATCGGCATTCTCTCCGCGGCACTTCTGACCGTATTGCCTGGCCTGTCCGTCACGCTGACTAATGCTCCCGTCGCCGCGCAGCAGGAAGCGAACTCCAAGGACTCCGGGAGCACCACGCAGCCCGGAACTTCGATTCCTGCCGCCCTACCCAAAGGCAAAAAACTGATTCTTAAGGACGGAACGTTCCAGATCGCCCGTGAATACAAACTCGAAGGCGAGCAAGTTCACTATTGGAGCGTCGAGCGCTCCTCTTGGGAAGACATTCCCGCCGCGCTGGTGGACTGGGACGCCACCCGCAAGGCCGAAGCAGAGGCGGCCGCTCGCGATGCCGATCTGAAAGCCAAGATCCGAGCCTCAAATTTGGCGGAGCGCACGAAGGACATCAACATCGACCTGAGCCTGGAAATCAAGCCGGGGATATTCCTGCCGGACGGCGTAGGATTCTTCGCCTTCGTGAACAACAAGCAGTTGTTTCAGATGAAGCAGAGCCTGGCCGAATCCAAGGCGGCCGCGAGCCGGGAAATCGAGAAGATCGTGACCGGCCTGCCCGTGATTCCGAGCAAGCTGACCTTGCAAATTCCCGGCGAGCACGCTGCGTTGCGGATCAATTCGGCTGAGCCGGAATTCTACATGCGCCCGGCCGATGGGCGCGAGCCAAGGTTCCGCCTGTTCCGCGCGCAGGTCAAGGGAGGCCGGCGCGTTCTTGACAGCGTGAGCACCTACTTCTCAGGCAAGAAGGGCGACAACGCGACCGACATCGCCTTTCAAGCCTGGACGCCCGCCAGCGGCGTATTTCGCTATACCATGGAGCAGCGCCTCGAGCCGAGCGAATATGCGTTTGTCGAGTTGACCGACCAAGGCATGAGTTCCTATGTGTGGGATTTCGGCATCGACTCGCCCGGAACAAAAACCTCCAAATGATTGTCGCTTTCGTCAAGACACCTTACTAGGGCAGCAAAGCCGAAAAACTTTGTGATTCGCTGGGCTGCACGTGCCTTGGGCGTGGTTCCAAACTATGCCCGCAGCAGCGACGGCAAGTTGCACACAACCGTCTTTTTCTATCGTGAGCTACAAAAGCGAAGCTGGACTGTGGAAGCGCGGCCGCACTAGTACGGGGTCACATACACGGGATTCGTGAACGCCCAAAGCGTCCAGCGCCGCCAACCGGTTACGCCAGGTTGGCGCAAGAAGACTTCGGCGCGATAGCGACCGGGGCCTTGCACCGGCGCATCGAGCGACCAAGTCTCTTCGTCGATGATTTCCCTGCCATCGTGAAAAATCTTGATCAGCGGAAGGCTCGCGCCGGAAGGAACGGAAACTTGAATGCGCCCTGCGCCTCTGCAAGAAATGTGATCGCCGGGCCCGCCAGTTTCGCTCGCACTCGAGACGTGAAACGAAAAGCCGCTAGCCGGATAGAGCGAGTCCAGTGCACAAAAAGAATGGCCGCCTTTGAGAGCGCCAAGAAGTTCCTCAGCGCTTGCGAGGCTCGGATTGCCTCCGCCCGCTTTAGAGGGAAGCAGCACGTGTTCACGCGCCACTTTTAAGGATGCAGCATAGCCCGGGAAACGCCAGATTCGGCCGAATCCCAGCGGCACACGCGCATGCGTGTCAGCGCCGCACGTCCCCACGACAGGCCGTTGCTGCAGCAATTCATCCCACTTCGCAAAATTCTCGTCCGGCGTGCGCGCCAGCCGCACCATGGCGAGCTGGTCGTTCAATCCATAGAGGAACAGCGCATTCACCAAGTCGAACGGATTATTTTGACGCCACGTAGCATCTTCGTTCCAGATCTCCATCCCGTCGAAATCCGACGTCTTCCAGTCGGTCCAAGGGCTATGCGGGTGGAACGGGTGGGCAAGGACCGTGAACGCACCGACAGAGTGGGCCGCGGTGAGCAGTGTCTCTTCATCTTTGGTTTTCGGCGCGATCCACGACGCTGGAAGGCCGAGGGCCAGGAAGTGCCCTGCGCGGGTCCCGAACTCCTCCCCTGAAATAATTGGAAGATCCGGTGGATCTTCCGCTAGGTCGTCCTCAGTGACCGCGACATTGTGGTCGGTGATCGCGATGAACGAAAGATTTGCCTCTTCGGCCGCGGCCATCACTTCCGCCACGGTCCCGCTGCCGTCCGAGGCTCTTGTATGAACGTGGATGACACCGATTCGCTCGCTGCCGGATTTACTCTTCTGGCTGTTCGGTAGCTTGACGAGCAAACCATCCAACAGGATTACTGCGACAACGAAGGAAATCGCAACGAGGATGACGGTAGAAATGTTTTGAAAGGGCCTGCGGAAAACCTTCAGACGGATTTTGTCCTCCTCAAGTGGCTGCCTCCCGGCTGGAAAACAAGTGGCGCTCCCGTCGAGAGCAGCCGCTAGCGCATCCTCAGAAAGTTTGATCGGCGCGCGACACGCTGTCAAGCAACAATCCGGCTGGTGTGCAAATCGTTATTCGCTAATACGGGCAAAACTGTATGCATCATCGGACGCGGCTCGCTCGTCCAATGTAAACGCGTACGGTTGTGATAGATTGACCCGGGGGTCGGACGCACAAATTCCACATGAAATTCCTTCGACGATCTGCAAGAAGCGGCACTGGTGTCATTTCGCTGTGCTTCCTGGCGCTTGCATCGTGCGCGCCTGCATTGTTCGCCCAATCAGCAACGCCTGCTGACGCCGAGGATCGGCGACCAGAACGCGGTCACGAGCTGGAGGTGTGGACTGGAGGGGGCGGCGATCCGATCGGCACTCCCCACGTCACGCTGGGCAATGCCGTCTGGACGGGCGGCTTGCGCTACGGCTGGATCCTAACCGACGCGCATGGGCCGGGCATTCTGCGTGGCAGGTTCGAATATGCGGTTGATGCACTGCCCGTGGTCATGGTGTTTCAGCCTGGCGGCCGCGCGTATGGATTCGGCTTCGATCCTTGGATCATGAAGTGGAACCTCGAGCCGCGGCACCGCATTTCGCCATACATTGAACTTGGCGGAGGCGGTTTAATCACCACTCGCGAGATTCCGGTCGGCGAAAACAGGTTCAACTTCACACCCACCGGCGCGCTCGGCGTGAACTTCCTTCGCGGGAAATATCATTGGAGCGTTGATTTCCGTTATTTCCACATCTCCGACGCGCAGATCACCGCCTTCAATCCCGGCACGGACACGTTTGGAGTCCGCATCGGTTGGGGAGCCTTCACTCATTGAGTCGGCGTCAGTTGCCGAAATGGAAGACGAACCCAGTGTTGAGGCGCCAGTCGTCCTGCGCCTCGGGGCTGTTGATGGGGAAGTGGGTGGTCATCCAGTCGAACTCCATCAGGCGGATCGAGACGCGCTTCGCAAGTTTGTAATCGATCCCTCCTCCAAGGCCATAGATCCACGTCGTGTAACTTGCTGTCGGCGTCTTCGGGTCTGTGTTGTCCCGGCCGTAAGCCACTCCGATGAGAAAATGCCCGAAAATATCGAACTTCCTCAGGCCCCGATACGTAGCTTCCGGCCCAAACACCCCAAGCAGCTCCTTGCTGTTGACGTGCTTTCCCCCAAGAGGAAGAGGAGCCAAATTCACCACATGGTCGGCAAACTGCGCATTGAACTGGCCAGTAATTCGGAAATAATTAGTTACGACTCGGTACACGCTCACCTGCACGCCGTTCGACGGCAGCTGCCTCTCCCCAGGTATTCCGCCGCCTGCGAGATACTCCGAGTAACCGCCAAAGAGTTCCCACTTAGGAATCTTCGGGGTCTCTTGAGCTTCGACGCCCGCCGACAAAGCAAGAACTAGTAGTGCCACGGATAAGAGTCTCTTCAATTCCAGTGCCTCCAACCATGTTCAAAGCAGTCTCCCGCTGTTAATGTTACAAGCGCAGGCTTCCGCGTTTTCGACACGCGCGTCACGCGAAATATAATGTTTTCATGAAGGGTAGAGACGACCAACGATGCCCCGGAAGGTGAACGAGTCGCCGCCGCTCAAACTCACGCTAGACCTTCGACGATGCGGATGTCCCGCTCCGCGCCCCCGGCAAGTGCCCGCAGCGCCGCCTTGTAGGCTTCGCCCTCATGAGTGGCGATCGCCGCCTGCACGCTGGGAAACTCGATGAGCACAGTGCGCTGGACTTTTCCTGCCTCGAAAGTCTTCGCCGGTTCGCCGCGGCTCAAGAAGCGCCCGCCACCAGCCTGGATAGCAGGCCCCGCTAGTTTGGCATACTCGGCGAGCGCCGCCGGATTCGAAACCGACTGGTAGAAGCAAATCCAATATGCCTTAGCCACTGCCCCCTCCTGATAAGAAAGCCTTTACTGCCCAAGCTTGCGACGAAACAGTCTAACTCACTTCGTGCAAGCCGCACCGGGGAAAACGATGCGCAGCCCGTTTGGAAGCGAGGGCGCTTCCGCCTTTCAGTTCGTAATCGGCGCCGGCGTTCGAACAGATTTGCGCCTTTCGAAACATCAAAATGTTCCACGTGGAACATTTTGCACAGGCCTTGCGTGGCGCGAGTGGGCTTCCGGCTAATCGCTTTCTGGCGCTAGGCGTTAGTGTCGGTCTGCGTCGGCGACACGGCGGCGGGAGAAAGCAGGTCATTCAGCAGGGCGAGCAATTCGGCCATGCGGAAAGGTTTTTGGAGGAAGCGGTTGCCTACGCGGCCGGCTTGTTCGCTGATAGCGGCGTCGACGAGATCGCCGGTCATGAAGATGAACAGCGGGCAAACTGCGGAGCGGGAGAAATTTTTCAGAATCTGGTCGTGAACATCGAAGCCGGAAACGGGTTTGCCGGATTCAGACTCCAAGTTCAAATCACACAGGATCACATCGTAGGCATTTCGCCCCGCGAGTGCAAGCGCGTGCTCCGAGGAGGAAGCGCGGTCCACGAGGCACCCGCGAGCGCCCAGGGTGTCGCTCACCAGTTCGAGAATGCTTTCTTCGTCATCGACGACGAGGATTCTCTTCCTCGCAAGCGGCGCTGCGCCGGCAGGCGCCGGCTCCTCCTGCCTAGCTGCGGGAGGCTGAGCGATCACCAGCGGCTCCGTGCAGACTGGTAACGATACAGTAAATACAGATCCGCCGTCGGGCAGGGGCTGCGCGGAAATATCGCCGTTGTGCTCGCGGATAATTGCCATGCAGATACTAAGGCCCAGGCCGGTGCCGCGCCCGGGACGCTTCGTGGTAAAAAACGGATCAAAAATTCGCGGCAGCGCCTCGCGCCGGATGCCGACACCGTCATCTTGAAACGTAATCAGGACGCGGTCGCCGACAACGCCCAGGCGGATGCGCAACGTCCCGCGCTGGCGGACTTCCCGAATCGCCTGCTCCGCGTTCACGATCAGATTCAGGAACACCTGCGTGAGCTGATTGGAGTCGCCGAGCACAGTAGGCAGGTCGGGGCGCGACACCAGGTCAACCTGGATTTGGCTTGCGCGCAAGGAGTGCTCGTGAAGCTGCAGGGTGCGCTGCAGGAGGTCGGGCAGGTGCAGCAACGTGTTGCACGGCGTCGACGGGCGCGAGAAAACGAGCAGGCTCTGCACAATGTGCGCGGCGCGGCGCGCCTGGCGGTGCGCGAGATCCAGTTGGCGGCGGGTGTTTTCCTCCGGCGACTGATCGCGCAGCAGCTCCGTAACGCCCAGAATCGCTGTTAGCGGATTGTTTAGCTCGTGAGCCACGCCGGCGATCATCTGGCCCATCGCCGCAAGCCGCTCGGACTGAATCACCTGCTGCTGGAGGCGCTGTTGTTCCGTGATGTCGCGCGCCGATGCGATGACACCGACAATCGTTCCATTCTCGTCGTGCAGCGGACGAGCCGAAGCGCGGAACACGCGCCACGCGCCATTTTTGTGCTGCGTGCGGTATTCGATTTGGCCCTCGGAAAGCCGCTTGAACATCAAATCGTCAAAGAGATCGAGCATCGCGGTCCGGTCCGCCGGGTCCGTGCGGCCGCCCATACGCTTCCCGATCAATTCCTCGGGCTGATAGCCGAGAATTTCAAGAACCTGCGGGCTGACAAACGTGTAGCGGGCATCTGAATCCAAGGCAATAACGAGGTCGGGGAACGCATCCATCAGCCGGCCCGCGAATTCCTGTTCGCGGTGCAGACGGCGCTCCATTTCCCGCTGCTCGGTGACGTCCACAAAGGTGCCCTGATACCGTACAAGCTTGCCGGCAGGGTCGCGGATCGCCGCGGCCGTGTGCATGACCACGACCTGACGGCCATTTTGATGATGCCGGAGCGTGATTTCGTGGGGGCGCAAGAACCCAAGGTCGTCGAGCCGGCCGCGCTCGTCAGCGCGGTCTTCAGATTTTGCGTACAAGGAAGCGATCTCGCGATTGAGCAGTCCTTCTTTATTTTCAAGTCCAAGGATTTGCGCCAGCGCCGGGTTCACCTCCGTGATCCGGTCGTCCGCGGAGGCGAGATACACACCCTCGCGCAGGGTTTGAAACAGCTCCGTGAAGCGCGTCTCGTTCTCGCGCTCCTTGGTTACATCGCGCGCGAAGCCGCTGATTCCGTGGACGGCATCGTCCCGCACAATGGCGTGAAGAACGCAGTCGAAATAACGCACCTCGCCGGTCTGCCTGACTCGGGCGCGAACCAAGCCGGTCCAACGCCGCCGCTGATGGAAGCTGGGCAGCCACCGCTCCATGGCATCGCGGTCACGCGGATCGAGCAGCTCGAAGAATTCGTCGAGCCGGCGGCCCACGACTTGCGCGAAAGTCCGGTTGATGAGGACGGCGAAACTGCGATTGACGGTCAGAATCCTGCCGTCGTTGCCCACGGAAAAGAGGAGATCCTCAAAGGTGTCGATCAGGTCGCGATAGCCTTGCTGCGACCGCGAGATCATGGAAAAGAGCTGATCGAGTTGCTCGTTATTCTGCACCGTGTTCGAGCGCTGCTCGATGCCGCGGACCAGCCCTCGCAACTCCGCGATTTCCGTGGTTTTGGACCACGCGTAAGCCGCGAACAGAAACACGAGCACCACAAGGCCGATCGGCAGCGCCTCCAGACTACGCGGCATGGCGCGGATTGAAGACCAGTTGGTTGCGGCAAACGCCAAGGAGAGAATCGCGAGCAGGGCGAGAGCGGACCGCCAAACCCCGCGTTCCGCGCGCCCCAGGTGGTCACGCGTTATGGAAACCGGGACAGATTCAACCGGTTCATCCGCGCGCGGCGTGGGGTCACTATTCATCAGAAATTTGCGCTGGGAGGCGCCTCCTGGGGAGCGAAGAGGCTGGCCTTGCCCGAGAAGTATGGGGTCGAACCACGGTGGGAGCAACGCGAATGCAACCCTGAGATAGCCAAATTGTTAACCCGCCCGCGGGAGGCTCTAAGGTTGGTCTTTCAGCAGACGCGCCAGAATTTCCGGTGCGACGTGAAAGCTCGTGGCCTGTCGCGCGCCGGCACATGGCGCACCCACAAGCGCCGGGCCACCGTGCAGTTGCGCCAGGCAGCAACTTGCACAAAATCATCGGAGGATATACAATTGCAGTGTATATCAAGGAGGGCTGATGCAGGTCTCGAAGTGGGGCAATAGTCTGGCGGTGCGACTGCCCTCGGCGGTAGTCTCCGCGCTCGGTCTCAAGCCAGGCGACGAGATCGAAATTCGGATCGCGGGCGACCGAGTCTTTGAAGTGCGCCGCGATCCAAGCAAGCAACGCGCGCTCGCCCGCCTGCGCAAACTTCGGCGTCCATTGCCTCCTGGATTTGTTTTTGACCGGGAAGAGGCCAATGCCCGTTGAAAGTTTATGGAGAAAGTCAGGTCGTGAGCGGTCCCAGTAGCACAGGCACTCTTGCCTGTGCGGGTTTTGCGATCGCGGACGCGGCGACTCGCCCGAGCGCGGCTTACAAAACCACACAGCCAAGAGTGGCTGTGCTACTGAAATCACTTCCCGGCCGACTATTCCGCAACGGCTTTAGCCGCCAAGTGGACCAACACTAGAGCTTCCTGAAAGTCTCGCTATGGCCTTCCGCCGCAAAGCTTTCTTCGATACGAACGTGCTGATTTATTCCGTGGCGCTGGACGATCCGCGCAGCGCGCGGGCCGAGGAACTTCTGGCCGCGGGAGGAACGATCAGCGTGCAGGTTCTGAATGAATTCGTCTCCGTAGCCCGGCGAAAGATTATGATGCCGTGGCGTGACGTGAGGGAAGCCCTCGATGCTTTCCGCGTTCTGTGCCCTTCCCCCCTCGCCGTCACCATGAAGATGCACGAAGCTGCACTCACGATTGCGGAGAAGTACGGCTTCGGGGTCTATGACGCCCTGGTGGTTGCCGCCGCGTGCGAAGCTGGATGCGCCATCCTCTATTCCGAAGATTTTCAGGATGGCCAAACGATCGATGGACAACTCACGATTCGGAATCCGTTCGCTCGATCATCAAGCTAGCGCAATCCAATAGAGCGTTCTTCGATTCAGTCTTCAGGAGGCCATCGCTGAGCCCCGTGAATTACACCCGCAATTTCTACGGCGTCTTGGGTCACACGATAAATAACGAGGAAAGGAAGCGACGGCACCGCCAACTCCCGCGTGCCCTCCACGCGCCCCAGCCGACCACGAAACGGAAAGGAACTCAATGACCCGATGTTCTCGTAAATTATGTTGGCGACGCGTTGAGCGGCAGGGGCATTTTCTCTACGAATGTATTCAATGATGCGGAACAGGTCTTGTGACGCGGCAGTTGACCAGCGAACCTGCATTTACGAACGAAACATATCGTCGATGCGCGCGCCGATTTCTTCGTGGGTGACAAACTCTCCCTGATCGAGCTGGCCGAGCCCCGTTTTGACTTTCTGACGGAACCATGCGTCATGGTCGAGGTAATGCTCTACGAGCTGCCGGACGTATTCCTCCGCGCCGCTATTATTTTCCGCTGCGATGTGGGCCAGCTTCGCCTGGAGTTCAGGACTAAGATTCACTTCCATGAATCAAGCGTAGGCGCTGAAATGGCCGCTGTCAAGAGCGCTCGGAGGATGTATGGCGGGCACCCCAGTGCACTCGTGCGGCACGCGATTGGCAAACGCGTGATCATTCGCTTTACAGGCATGATGACGAAGCGAGTGTAGTACGAAGTTCAAAAACGGCTGAATGAATTCGTCTCCGTAGCCCGGCGAAAGATAATGATGCCGTGGCGTGACGTGAGGGAAGCACTCGATGCTTTCCGCGTTCTGTGCGCTTCCCCCCTCGCCCTCACCATGAAGATGCACGAAGCGGCGCTCAAGATTGCGGAGAAGCACGGCTTCGGCATCTATGACGCCCTGGTGGTTGCCGCCGCGCGCGAAGCTGGATGCGCCATCCTCTATTCCGAAGATTTTCAGGATGGCCAGATGGTCGATGAACAGCTCACCATCCGGAATCCGTTCGCGCGATCATCGCACTAGCGGTTGCTGATGTAGAAGTAGATTCAAAAACCCAACCTGTCTCGCGGCGCGACAGATGGGGCACCCTCAAACCTCTTCGCGCGCCAAGGGCGGGCCACCCGCCCTGCCTGCTCATTGGCCGCGGTTGGACTACTCCGTTTTGCCTCGCGATTTTTCATGGTTTGTCCACCCGTTTTTTCCAAGGGTCACTCACATTTGACTGTCCGACCCCCTCTCAGCGCGCGTGTTGGGGGGTGGATTAACGGCTACGGGTTCAGCTGGCCGGTTCGAGCTCAATATGCTCCGCAAACGTTCCCGACGCGCAGAAGGCTGGCTCAAAGACAACACGTGTACCCACCTTCAATATGGTTGCGCCAACTCTAGTCGTCGTCGTGAAAAAGTTCGGGTAGCTCTCGTTTTGGATAAACAAAAATCCTGGCTTCACGTTTACGACCCGGCCGAACATCTGAACTCGCTGTTTCGAAACCGGATCGATTGGCCGAAACTGAATTCTCGTTTTCTCCTCAAACGTAAATCCCTGTCGAATCGATTCGTCAAAAATCTTTTGCGCTTCGCCAAACTTGTGATCCATAAAGAGAAGCCCCCCTAGGAAACCGACGAACCTTGGATCGGTAACCATCTAGTTGTGCCTGGCACAAGTAAGCTGCACATTTCGCATATGACTCTCCGAGTTCCAACATAGCTCGGACGTATTCGACGAAAGATCGAAATTCGCTGAACTTTGCTTTGATGACAGGTTCGAGAATTTCCAAGCATTTTGCTGGTTGCCCTTGAATCCTATACTCGCGACCGAGCAAATATCGAGGAATGACACTAAGCGGGTTCTCTGCAACAGCTTTCTTGAGCTTCTCGATTCGTCCTGGACTGTTTTTCAGGAATTTCTGAACTTCTGCAGAAACCAACCAGAGAGACTCTCTCTCTCTCACCTTGGGAAGAGCTCCCCGAAATGGTCTGCTCGCACTTGGCTAGATAGTCCGAGGACTCATCCTCATTTCTTACTTTCCGAGCCCAGTCCAGGTACAATTGTGCCAAGCCACTGTGGCCGTACGTGTCTCTCGGATTTTTGTCGATACAGTGGCGGAATTCGTGCTCGCTTTGGAAGAGCCACTTTCTGCCAACATCCTCACTTTCCGCGGAAATGGCGAGATCAGCAAGGATGGTACCGCGGGTGTGGTGCAACACACGCAGCGAGTCATCCATTTTGATGGCCGCGTCGATTTGTGAAAGTGCAAGCGTTAGACTTTTCTCGCGGCGCAGCATCCTGGCAAAGTGCTGGAGAACGTACGGATTACCTGGTTCTCTCTTACATGCGGTCTCAAAGAACTTCGTTTTTGCTTCCAGGGTACGGAAGCTTTCGACTACTTCATCGGTTCGCACGAAACGTTCGAATATTGCCTTATCCAGCCTGTAGGATAGGTTCAATTGCTCCATTGCGGTTTGAAGTACATGTTCCTTGCGACTCGGTTCGCCGCATCTCTTCCAAACGATCTCAGCAATGACGCGGTGACGCGTGCGGGCCGCGTACTCGCCACGTGCGGGGTCGATTTCGATGAAGGATACTATTCCCTCAAGGGAGTCCCCCAAGCGATGATAAAGTTGAGCAAGAGGCACGCCTACGATGCCTGCCGCCAGTTGGTCCCGTAGATACACGCCGTGCTGAAAGAAGCAGGATGCGACAAGGTAGAAGTCTCTCGGGAAGCTATCGCTCGCTTCGCCGGATATACCGCGGTATTCACTCTCAATGATTGCGTCAAAATTCTCGCCTTCGGTTGCCTCCCGCATTGCAACTAACAGCTGCTTTTCATCCTTGTCCTTGATGACCGCAAACTGAAGGTCGCGGCTAAGCTGGGCCAGCTTGTTCAACGCCCCTTCTCGACCCAAAAAGTCAATGAGCCGGTCGATTTCAGAGTCCGATAACGGCAAAATTTCAAACTCGTTTACTCTGACGCGGACTCTTGCCATTCGCCACTCATTCTTTCGCTCGCCCAAAAGGAAAAAACAATTGGTGTTAGATAGAGATAGTGCTGTTGCCACAGCGTTTGCTTGTTCTCTCGCCTGATCAACAACGAAAAACGCCCGAGAAGAAATGGCTGTCCCAATAGCAACGTCAGCCTCCAAAACTTCTGCTCCCGGGCGCAGCATGAAGACTGGCCCTATCTTCTCCTTTACGATCGCGGCGGCCACAGACCGCAGCAGCGTACTAACACCGCAACCAGCCGGAGCGACAATCGCGACGGCCCTGCTCTTTGTTGTCGGGTCGGTCGCGTACTCCAATATTTCGTTCCAAATCTGGTCTTCGATGTCCCTCCTAAACTGAATGTTTGCACCGACGAGGGACCACGTGGGGCCATCGCCCTTCAAAAACTGGGCCGTGTTCGGAGGTTCGTGAAAATTAGCAGTGTTGACGTATTCCCAAGAATTTAGCAGTTTCAGCACAGATGCGGGATTCTTTTCAAACGCGCTTAGGAGATCTGCTGGAACATCTTTCCGGTATTTCTTTAAGGCATCCGGATCGGGTTTGAAGTCGCCAAGCTCAGCCTTAACCGCCAACTGGAGGCCATTCAAGTCAGTCGGAATAGTTTCGATGTGCTTATGCTGAAAAATTTCGATGTCCTGAGGGTCAGGGTAAGGATCGACGCGATACGATTGAGGTAAGTGGGAGGGATGGAACTCTTGAGTTAGCTCATCGAGAACTAGGCGCCAGTTCGGATCTCTACCAGAGTAACCTACATACAAAAGAGTGGACGTTGCGAACTCAGTCTTTAGGCGGCTCCATAACATTTTTCGCTTGCTTTGGAATCGGGCGTAATCGTCTTGAGTAATTACGATGCGCGAAGGATTATCACCGAACAGCGTTCCATGAAGATAGAAAATCGGGACCTGGACCTGGGGATTCGTGTATTCCAGCTCAGAAGTGACTGACATCGGAACCGGGATTTGAGGTGCGTCTGGATTTTGTTCGTAAGCACGAATGAGAGCTCGGTCGTAGTTTGTTGTAAAAACCGCCCTCCACCTAAATGTCGTTAGCCAGCGGAACGTATCGTCTGGTTCAAGGTCGGACAGCCTTTTTTTGAGAAAAGCCTCAAGATCAATTCTCGACTTTCTGATCTCGACAAGTTGTGCGACTTTGGAAAGATCGGAAGATTCGGGAGTGATATCAAAGCGCGCACAGCATTCCCTGGCGAGTGTTTCTCCATCGGGAGCGACAGAACCATCGGGTTTTCGGAGGTGCCCGCCGATGCCCGCTCCTACGAACAGAACGCAGTCTCCGGATTCTAGGACTTGGCGTAAGCCCAACGGCAGATTTGCCATCAGTTTTGAATCCTCTTGATGCGGAAAAGCATACCATGCGCGCCCAAACCGCCGATGTTTCTCTTGGGCAGCGGGACTCCCAGACAGGAAAGTTAGGCAAATCTTGGGCAAAGAATTCGCGTTGAGATCATTGGAAATGGCGGGTTGCAGGGGAAAGCGCGACAGAGACGGCAAGACTTAGAGATTGACCTGCCGTCTCATAACCCGAAGGTCGTTGCTTCAAATCCAGCCTCCATAACCGATTCACATTGCCAATTCAGAATTTGTCTTGTTTCTGACTCCAGACAAAAAATGGGCGGCCCAACCATCGGGCCGCCCAAATATTCTTCCTGGTTGTGAACTTCTCGTTAGTCCGAACCGCCTTCCGCCAGGGCGTCGGCATCCTTGCGCAGGAAGTCGAGCGCGGCGGCTTCCTCCGCCGAAAGCTCGGCAGGAGGCATGACCTCCTCGGGCGGAGGAGGCGGAGGCACCTCGGTGAGGAGCTGGATGTTGCGGTAGCGCTCGAGGCCGGTGCCCGCCGGGATCAGGCGGCCCATGATGACGTTTTCCTTGAGGCCGCGCAGGTAGTCCACCTTGCCGGCAACGGCGGCTTCGGTGAGCACGCGCGTGGTCTCCTGGAAGCTGGCCGCGGAGATGAACGAATCGGTCGAGAGAGAAGCCTTGGTGATGCCAAGGAGCAGCGGCCGGCCGGTCGCCGGGCGCCCGCCCTCTGCGATGATGCGATCGTTTTCTTCGCGGAAGCGGAACTTGTCCACTTGCTCGTCGAGAAGGAACATGGTGTCGCCGACGTCGTCGACTTTGACCCAGCGCATCATCTGGCGAACGATGGTCTCGATGTGCTTGTCGTTGATGTTGACGCCCTGCAGGCGGTAGACCTCTTGAATCGCGTTCACGAGGTACGCCTGCGTGTACTTTTCGCCGAGGACGGCGAGCAAGTCGTGCGGGTTGAGCGGCCCGTCGATGAGCGGCTCGCCCGCCTTGACGTGTTCGCCTTCCTGCACGTTGATGTGCACGCCGCGGACGATCGAGTATTCCTTGGTCGTCCTGCCGTCTTCGCTCTCGACGTAAATCTTGCGCAGGCCCTTGCTGATTTCGCCGTACTTCACGACGCCGTCGATTTCGCTGATGACGGCGGGGTCGCGGGGCTTGCGGGTTTCGAAGAGCTCGACGACGCGAGGAAGGCCTCCGGTGATGTCCTTGGTCTTCGTGGTTTCGCGCGGAATCTTTGCCAGCACGTCGCCGGGCTGCACCTCGTCGCCGTCCTGCACCATCAAGTGCGCGCGGGAAGGCATGAGGTACTTCTTGCGCGTGCGGCCGGCCGAATCGCGAACATGAATCGTCGGCGCGTGCTTTTCGTCGCCGGGAGGGAGCGTGACGACGAGCTGCGAGAGGCCGGTGACCTCGTCGACCTGCTCTTCGATGGTGACGCCGGGCTGCAGGTCCTTGTATTGGACCGTGCCGCCCGCTTCCGTCAGGATCGAGAACGTGTACGGATCCCATTCGGCAAGTATTTCGCCGACTTTCACTGGTTGGTTCTCTTCGACCTGGAGCCGCGCGCCGTAGACGACGTGGTAGCGCTCCTTTTCGCGCCCCTTTTCGTCGGCGATGGCGATCAGGCCGTTGCGGTTCATGGCGATCAAGTGCTCGCCGCGGCCGCGAACGACGTTCATGTCAATGAAGCGGACGAAACCGGCGTTGCGAGCCTCGAGTTTCGATTGCTCCGTGACGCGGGTCGCCGTTCCTCCGATGTGGAACGTCCGCATGGTGAGCTGCGTGCCCGGCTCGCCGATCGACTGCGCGGCGATGACGCCGACCGCTTCGCCCAGCTCGACCAGGCGGCCTGTTGCAAGGTTGCGTCCGTAGCAGCGGGCGCAGGCGCCGCGCCGCGATTCGCAAGTGAGCACCGAGCGGATCTTGACGCGCTCAATGCCGGCGGCCTGAATGGAATTCGCGAGTTCCTCGCTGATTTCCTGGTTGATGTCGACGATGACGTTGCCTTCATAGTCCCTGATCTTGTCGAGCGAAACGCGGCCGACGACGCGATCGCGCAGCGGTTCGACTTCGACGCCCGCTTCGGTGATCGGTTCGACGTAAATGCCGTCGGCGGTGCCGCAATCGAGTTCGCTGATGATGACGTCCTGCGCGACATCCACGAGACGGCGAGTCAGGTAGCCGGAATCGGCGGTCTTCAGCGCCGTGTCGGCGAGTCCCTTGCGCGCGCCGTGCGTCGAGATGAAGTATTGCAGCACCGTGAGCCCTTCGCGGAAGTTCGACGTGATCGGCGTCTCGATGACTTCGCCCGAGGGCTTGGCCATCAAGCCGCGCATTCCGGAGAGCTGGCGGATTTGCTGCTTCGATCCGCGCGCGCCGGAATCGGCCATGACGTAAATCGGATTGATGATGCCTTCCTTATCCTGGCGCTCCATCGCCTTGAACATTTGTTCGGCGACTTTTTCGGTGATGTCGCTCCAGATGGCGATGACTTTGTTGTAGCGCTCGCCGTTGGTGATGGCGCCGTCGAGGTATTGCTGCTGCACCTTGACGACTTCCTTCTCGGTGTTCTCGACCAGCGTAGGCTTGTCGCCGGGAATAACCATATCTTCAATACCGATCGAGATACCGGACTTCGTCGCGTACTGGAAGCCAAGCTCCTTGAGCTCGTCGAGCATCTCGACGGTGCGCTTGAGACCGAAGCGCAGGTAGCAGTAGTAGCAGAGCTGCTGCACGCCCTTCTTCTTGAGCAGGCCGTTAATGAACGGCATTTCCTCCGGCAGGTGATCGTTGAAAATCACGCGGCCCACCGTGGTATTGATGAATTGCCGCTTCAGATTGACCGACTCGGCGTGCGGCACGTCCTGGTCGTCGTAGGCGGCGGCGAGGTCGATCATTTCGCCCTCGTAGCGGAGACGAATCGGCGTAAGGAGTTCGACTTCGCCGGATTCAAGCGCCAGGACGACTTCCTCGGTGTGACCGAAGGCGCGACCTTCACCCTTCGCGCCCGGCTTGGACTTTGTCAAATAGTAAATTCCGAGAACCATGTCCTGTGTCGGAACGGCGAGCGGCAAGCCGTTGGCCGGCGACAGAATGTTGTTCGCGGAGAGCATCAAGACCGACGCTTCCACCTGCGCCTCGGGCGAAAGCGGAATGTGCACCGCCATTTGATCGCCGTCAAAATCCGCGTTGAACGCGGTGCAAACGAGTGGATGGATGCGGATGGCCTTGCCTTCGACCAGTGTCGGCTCGAATGCCTGAATGCCGAGGCGGTGCAGCGTCGGTGCGCGATTCAGGAGCACGGGGTGCTCGCGAATCACCTCCTCGAGGATGTCCCAGACCACGGCCTCCTGCTGCTCGACCATTTCCTTGGCCTGCTTGATGGTGGTGCAGTGGCCCTGCGCCTCGAGGCGATGATAAATGAACGGCTTGAACAGCTCGAGCGCCATCTTCTTCGGCAGGCCGCACTGGTGCAGCTTAAGTTCCGGGCCGACGACGATGACAGAGCGGCCTGAATAATCGACGCGTTTGCCGAGCAGGTTCTGGCGGAAACGCCCTTGCTTGCCCTTGAGCGTGTCGGAGAGCGATTTCAACGGGCGGTTGTTCGTGCCGCGCAAAACGCGACCGCGGCGTCCGTTGTCGAAGAGCGCGTCCACCGCTTCCTGCAACATGCGCTTTTCGTTGCGGACGATCACGTCCGGGGCGTGCAGTTCCATGAGCTTCTTTAACCGATTGTTGCGGTTGATGACCCGCCGATAGAGGTCGTTCAAGTCGGACGTGGCGAAGCGGCCGCCGTCGAGAGGCACAAGAGGCCGCAGCTCCGGCGGAAGAACCGGCAGAACGTCCAGAATCATCCATTCGGGCCGGTTGCCGCTCTTGCGGAACGACTCGACGACCTTCAGGCGCTTCGCGTACTTGATGCGCTTCTGAAGGCTTGGGTCCACCTTCATTTTTTCGCGTAATTCCTCGGAGAGCTTCTCGACATCCACGCGCTTCAGAAGCTCCTTGATCGCCTCGGCGCCCATCTGCGCGCGGAATTGACCCGGGTAGTCTTTTTGCAACTCGCGATACTTTTCTTCGGGGATCATCTCGCGTTCCTTAATGCCAGGAACTTCGAGCGGATCAGTGACGACGTAGCCTTCGAAGTACAGAATGCGCTCGAGATCGCGCATGGAAATGTCGAGCAGGTAGCCGATGCGCGACGGGAGCCCCTTGAAGAACCAGACGTGCGAGCAGGGAGAGGCCAGCTCGATGTGGCCCAGCCGCTCGCGGCGGACCTTGCTTAGGGTGACTTCCACGCCGCACTTGTCGCAGATTACGCCGCGGTGCTTCATGCGCTTGTACTTGCCGCAGAGGCACTCCCAGTCGGTGACGGGGCCGAAAATTTTCGCGCAGAACAGGCCGTCCCGCTCGGGCTTGAAGGTGCGGTAGTTAATGGTCTCGGGCTTGGTGACTTCGCCGTGCGACCAGGACCTGATTTTTTCCGGACTCGCAAGGCTGATCCGGATGGAATCGAAATCGGCAATCAAACTGGCACGATCATAAGGGCTGCTTCGATACAAGGTGTGTCCCTCCTGCTTCGGCTTTCGCCGAAGCGCTCCCGGCGTGCCGGGAGTAAAAAACATCAATCTCGTCCGCCGGGCCGCAACGACCCGATCGTCGCGGCACCGGCACAAACTTCGCGAGCTAATCCGCGGCGGGCTTCTCCATCGCTTTCTGCCTCTTCATCAGTTCCACGTCGAGGCAGAGCGACTGCAGTTCGCGAACCAGCACGTTGAAAGATTCGGGCACGCCCGGCTCGATGCCCGGCTCGCCCTTGACGATGGCCTCGTAAATCTTCGCGCGGCCGTACACATCATCGGACTTCGCGGTCAGCAATTCCTGGAGAATGTGCGCCGCGCCGTACGCTTCGAGCGCCCAGACCTCCATTTCGCCGAAGCGCTGCCCGCCGAATTGCGCCTTGCCGCCGAGCGGCTGCTGCGTGATGAGCGAATACGGCCCGATGGACCGCGCGTGGATTTTGTCGTCGACGAGGTGCGACAGCTTGAGCATGTAGATGTAGCCCACGGTAACGGCCTGGCCGAATTCGTCTCCAGTCATACCGTCCCACAGCGTGATTTTGCCGGCGTTCGGCAGCCCCGCGACTTCGAGGAGGTGCCGGATTTCTGCTTCGCGCGCGCCGTCGAACACCGGCGTCGCCATCGGGATGCCTTCGCGGAAGCTGTCGGCAAATTCGAGCAGCGTGTCGTCGTCGAGGTTCGTGAGCGTCCTCCAGATGGCGGTGTCAGAGAAAACTTCGCGGAACCAGCGGCGCAAAGCTTCGGCACGCTTATTCTGGTCGAGCAACCGGGCAAGGCTATGGCCCAGTTCTTTCGACGCCCAGCCGAGGTGGGTTTCGAGAATCTGTCCGACGTTCATACGCGACGGAACGCCCAGCGGATTGAGAACGATTTCGACCGGCGTGCCGTCCGGAAGATACGGCATGTCTTCTTCCGGAACGATTCGCGCGATGACGCCCTTATTGCCATGACGTCCGGCCATTTTGTCGCCCACGGACAGTTTGCGCTTCATGGCGATGTAGCACTTCACGAGCTTGATGACACCCGGGGGCAATTCGTCGCCCTTGCGGAGCTTCTCCTTGCGCTCCTCGGTGATCTTGCGCAGCACATCAATTTGGCGCGAAGTCATCTCCTCGATCTCGTCGATCTTCTCGATGAGCAGTGGGTCCTTATCGGCGAGGCGCAGCCGCTTGAGGTTGCGGGTCGCGATTTTTTCGATAATGTCGCGCGTAAGCTCCGTGCCCTTGGTAATCAGGCGCTTGTTGGTTTTTTCGTCGTGCAAGTCCGCCGTCAGCGCTTTGCCTTCAAGCAAAGCGGCGAGACGCTTCAAGCGCTCGTCGGTGAGAATGCGGATTTCGTCCGACAGGTTCTTTTCGAGCTTAAAAACCTGCGCGGCTTCGATGGCCTTATGGCGTTCGTCTTTTTCGGCGCCCTTGCGGCAGAAAATCTTGACGTCCACGACCGTGCCCTCGATGCCCGGCGGGCAGTAGAGGGAGGCGTCGCGCACGTCGCCGGCCTTCTCGCCGAAGATCGCGCGCAGTAGTTTTTCTTCCGGCGTGAGCGTGGTTTCGCCCTTTGGCGTGACCTTGCCGACCATGATGTCGCCTGGCCGCACGGTCGCGCCAATGCGGATCACGCCGCTCTCGTCCAGATTGCGCAGGAACATTTCGCTGATGTTGGGAATGTCGCGAGTGATTTCCTCAGGACCGAGTTTCGTATCACGCGCCTCGATTTCAAATTCCTCGATGTGGATCGAAGTGTAGTAGTCGTCCTTGACCAGCTTTTCGCTGACGAGGATGGCATCCTCGAAGTTGTACCCGCGCCACGGCACGAACGCGACGAGCACGTTGCGGCCCAGCGCGAGTTCGCCACGGTCGGTGCACGGCCCGTCGGCCAGCACCTGTCCCTGGCGGACGCGGTCGCCCACGCGAACGAGCGGCTTCTGGTTGATGCAAGTGTTCTGATTCGACCGCTTGAACTTGATGAGCTGATAGATGTCCGCGCCGACTTCGCGCGAGAGCACTCCAGAGTGATCCGATTCGACGCGCACGATGATGCGCTCGGAGTCCACCTGATCGACGATGCCGTCGCGGCGGCAGATGACCACCGCGCCGGAGTCACGAGCGGTAACGCGCTCCATGCCGGTACCAACAAGGGGCGCTTCGCCGCGAATGAGCGGCACGGCCTGGCGCTGCATGTTCGAGCCCATCAGCGCGCGGTTTGCGTCGTCGTTCTCAAGGAATGGAATGAGGCTCGCCGCGACCGACACGAGTTGCTTCGGCGAGACGTCGATGTAGTCGACTTCGTCGCGCGACTTCAGGACGAAGTTGCCGGCCTGTCGGCAATTGACGAGCTCGGTGGTGATGCGCCCGCGCTCGTCGAGCGGCACGTTGGCCTGCGCGACGACATAGCGGTCCTCCTCCCACGCGGAGAGGTAGAAGCAGTAGGCTTCGTTGGTGACTTTGCGGCGCTTCAGCTCCTCGTTGACCGCTTCCACTTTGTCGCGCTCGACAATCTCGCCCGCTTTGAATTCGCTTTCGCCCGCGTTGACGATCTGCACGTAGTCAATCACGCGCCCGCCCTTGACCTTGCGGTAGGGCGACTCGATGAAGCCGAATTCATTGATGCGCGCGTAGCAGGAGAGTGAGCTGATCAACCCGATGTTCGGCCCTTCCGGCGTTTCGATCGGGCAGATGCGCCCGTAGTGCGTCGGGTGAACGTCGCGGACCTCGAATCCGGCGCGCTCACGCGACAGTCCGCCTGGTCCGAGAGCCGAGAGGCGCCGCTTGTGCGTGATTTCGCTCAGCGGGTTCGTTTGATCCATGAACTGGGACAGCTGCGAGCTGCCGAAGAACTCGCGAATCGCCGCCATGACCGGCTTCGCGTTGACGAGGTCATGCGGCATGGCGGTGGACATTTCCTGGTACACCGACATCTTTTCCTTGATCGCGCGCTCCATGCGGACAAGGCCGATGCGGAACTGGTTTTCCAGAAGTTCCCCCACCGCGCGGACGCGGCGGTTTCCAAGGTGATCGATGTCGTCCAGCGTGCCGATGTTTTTGCGCAGCTTCAGGAGGTAGCGGATCGCCGCGACGAAGTCGGCCGCATCGAGCGTGCGGGTGTTGAGCGGCGTCTCGAGGCCGAACTTGATGTTGAACTTCAATCGGCCCACGCGGCTGAAGTCGTACTTGCGCGGGTCGAAAAACATGCCGTTAAAGAGAGCCGTCGCGGTTTCGAGCGTCGGCGGATCGCCGGGCCGCAGCTTGCGGTAGATTTCAATCAGGGCTTCGCGCGGCGACTTGATTGCATCCTTGTCGAGCGTGCGCGACAGCACGACGCCAACGTCGTCGCGATCCGGGAAGAAGATGTCAACGCTCGTGATGCCCGCTTCGGCTAGCGAAGTCCAGATCTCCCTCGTGAGTGGCTTGTTGGCTTCGAGCAAAACTTCGCCGGTCTGACGGTTAACAAGGTCGGCGACGGAATACGCCCCTTCGAGATCCTCGACGGACACGTGCGCCGCGGGCACTTTGGCCTTGACCAATTCTTTGTAGAGCGCTTCAGAGATGCGCTTGTGCGCCCCGACGATGACCTCATCGCTCTTCGGATTCTTGATTTCGTGGGACAGCTTCCGGTCGATCAGCCCTTCAGACACATTCCAGTGCAGGTCGCCATCCCGCAGCGTGACGCGCTCGACTTGATAGAACGTGCGGAGAATTTCTTCGTTCGACTTCATGCCCAGCGCGCGGAGGAAAATCGTGCCCAGGAATTTGCGCTTGCGGTCGATGCGGACGTAGAGAATGTTCTTGGTGTCGTACTCGAATTCAACCCACGAACCGCGGTACGGAATGATTTTCCCGAGGAAATAAGTGCGGTTGTTGGCCGATTCGTAAAACACGCCCGGCGAGCGGTGCAACTGGCTGACGATCACGCGCTCGGTGCCGTTGATGACGAACGTCCCGTTGTCGGTCATCAGCGGGATATCGCCGAAGAAGACTTCCTGTTCCTTGATGTCGCGAATATTTTTCGCGCCGGTATCTGGATCCTTGTCGTAGATCGTGAGCCGAATGGTTACCTTCAGCGGCGCGGCATAGGTCATCCCGCGTTCCTGGCACTCGTTCACGTCGTACTTGAGCTGCATGCCGACCGGATCGCCGCACTTTTCGCAGAACGTCGGCGTGTTCTTGTTGAACGTACCGCACTTCGAGCAGATCACGTCGCCGGTCTGATACGGGTTTGTGACTACCGAGGCGCCGCAATTCCGGCACGTGGCGCGCAGGTGATGCAAGCCCTTCAGGTTGCCGCACTTGCATTCCCAGTTCCCGATCGAGTAGTCCACGAAATCGAGCTGGGAGAGGCCGCGGAAATCCTGAATCGGAAACACGGAGGTGAACACCGATTGCAGGCCGCCGTCCTCGCGCTCAGACGGAAGCAAGTCCATCTGAAGAAATCTCTGGTAGGAGTTCTTCTGAACCTCGATCAGGTTCGGAATTTGAATCGAGCTGCGGATCTTCGAAAAATCCAGCCGCTCGCGCTCTCGCGCATGATGATTCCCATTTCCATTCGACATGCTATGACCTCACGAACTTCGCAGGTTGGGCCAAAACGCCAGCCGGCGGGGGTAGACACCGCCGCCCTGGGTCCCGGCGGGACCAAGTCAAGATTGACAAATCACGATTTGGAACTTGCGTAAGCAAACCCCTCAAGGCGCGGCATGCACTGCTGGGCCGTACCAGCTCGCGCCGGAATTGCTGGGTTGACTCAACAATCGCTACTTGATTTCGACCTTCGCGCCGACCTCTTCGAATTTCTTCTTGATCGTCGCAGCTTCGTCCTTGTTCACGCCTTCCTTGATCGGCTTTGGCGCACCGTCGACCAGATCCTTGGCTTCCTTCAAGCCGAGGCTCGTCACTTCACGCACGGCTTTGATGACGTTGATCTTGTTCGCGCCCACGTCCGTGAGCACGACGGAGAACTCGGTCTTCTCCTCGGCTGGAGCCGCGCCCCCTGCCGGCCCGCCACCCGCCATGACGACCGGAGCTGCCGCAGCCGCCGATACGCCGAAGGCTTCTTCCATCTTCTTGACCAGGTCGGCCGCTTCGAGAAGCGTCAGCCCCTTGATTTCTTCCAGGATCGTTTCAACCTTGGTTGCCATCTCTGTGTCCTCTCCTTATTAGACGCGATTGGGATTCTTTTCATCGGGCGGGCTCAAAATAGGGCCCGCAACCAATTAAGCCGTTTCGACCGGAGCCGTGCCCGCTGCAAATTTGTTGGCCTTCACCGCCTCGTTCACCGTGACCGCAACGTTGCGGTTCACGGCGGCAAGCGCCGAAGCGATTCGCTGCGCAGGCGCGCCCAACAGGAACATGATCTTGCTGATCAATTCCTCCTTCGAGGGCAGCTGCGAGAGCTGTTGAATTTCCGCGATGGACAGCACGCGCCCTTGGACGATCCCCGCTCGAAACTGGAAGGCCGGAACGTCCTTCGCGATCTTGGTGAGCGCCTTAGCCAGCGAAACGGGATCGGTAGCCGTGTAGGCAATCGAATTCGTGCCAGTAAGGTTCTTCAGCAAAGGCTCGTTCGGCGTCCCGGCGGCGGCTCGCTCGGCGAGAGTGTTTTTCACGACTTTGTACTGCCCGCCCGCCTGCTGCACGGCGCGGCGCAGTTTGTTGTCCTCTTCCACCGTGATGCCCTGGAACGTCGACAAAATGACGGTCGAAACGGTCGCTAGCGTATTCTTCAGTTTGTCGAGATCTTGCTGTTTCTCACTGCGCTTTTTCATTTCCTGCTCCAAATCCTCGCGCGGCTTCTGTTCCGCCTTCGCCGAAGGCCCGGCCGTGTTTATGCCGCGGCGGCGACGGCGCTTTCGACTTCGTGCTCGTCAATGACAATGCCCGGACCCATCGTGGAACTTAGCGTAACCTTCTTGACAAACTTCCCTTTGGCGGCGGCAGGCTTCGCCTTCAGGATGGCACTGATGAGCGCGTGGGCATTGTCCGCGAGTTTCGCCGCGTCGAAACTGATTTTTCCGATGGGCGAGTGCACGATTCCCTGTTTGTCAACGCGGAACTCGACCTTACCGGCTTTGATTTCCTTCACGGCTTGTGCCACTTCAAATGTGACCGTGCCGGTCTTCGGGTTGGGCATCAGGCCGCGCGGGCCGAGAACCTTACCAAGACGCCCGGCGGATCGCATCATGTCCGGCGTCGCGATAACGGCGTCAAAGTCAGTCCATCCTTCTTGAATCCGCTGGACAACATCGTCGCCGCCCACGAAATCCGCGCCGGCATCCTGTGCTTCGCGAACTTTTTCGCCCATAGCGATCACAAGCACGCGCTTGGTTTTGCCCAAGCCGTGGGGCAATACCACGGTGCCACGCACCATCTGGTCGGATTGCTTGGGATCGATGCCGAGGTTCACGACCAGCTCTACCGTCTCGTCAAACTTGACGAAGTGAGCTTTCTTGATCGTTTCCGCGGCTTCCGCCAGCTTATAAGGGCGCGCTTCGATCTGTGCGCGCGCCTTGGTGATATTCTTTCCAGCTTTCCTGGCCATCGCTTTCTCCTACCCTTCCACCTCTAGACCCATGTTGCGAGCCGTGCCCATCACGGTTCGCACAGCCGACTCCAGATTGGTGGTGTTGAGGTCCGGCAGCTTGGTCTTGGCAATCTCCTCGACCTGTTTGCGCGTCACCTTGCCGACCTTGGTTCTATTCGGCTCAGCCGATCCCTTGACGATTCCGGCTGCGCGCTTCAACAGCTCCGAAGCCGGAGGCGTCTTGGTGATGAAAGTGAACGAGCGGTCGCTGTAGATCGTGACCAGCGCCGGAATAATCATGCCATCGGGTTCTTTGGCAGTTTTGGCATTGAACTGCTTCACGAAATCCATGATATTCACGCCCTGCGGACCGAGAGCGGTGCCGACGGGCGGGGCCGGCGTGGCCTTGGCGGCCGGCAATTGCAACTTGATGACTGCTTGGACTTTCTTTGCCATCCGAAATTCCCCTACGCGCAGCCCATCGGGCAGCAGCGTGAAACTAAGCCATCTTTTCGACTTGCACGAAATCCAGTTCGACCGGCGTGGACCGGCCAAAAATCGTTACTGATACTTTCAGCGTATTGCGATCCGCATTCACGTCGTCAACCACGCCTGTAAAATTGGCAAACGGCCCTTCGATGATGCGCACTTGCTCGTTGCGCTCGAAGACAAGCTTCGGCTTTGGCCGGTCGGCGGAAGTCGTCACGCGATGCAGAATGCCTTCCACTTCTGTCTCCGAAAGCGGCGTCGGCGTCTCGCCCGAACCGACAAATCCCGTGACCCGCGGTGTGTTCCGGACGACGTGCCAGGTGTAGTCGTCCATATCCATTTCCACGAGCACGTAGCCTGGGTACAGCATCCGCGATGACACGACTTTCTTCCCGCCGCGAACTTCGACCACGTCTTCCGTCGGAATCATCATCCGGCCGATCTTATCCTGCAGCCCGAATGCCGCCACCCGGCTCTCCAGGCTCTCCTTCACCTTTTTCTCAAATCCCGAGTAGGTGTGGATGATGTACCACTGCTGTGCCATGCTCAATGTTCCCTCAGTGCACGAAAAATTTGATGACGCGCTGGACGATCCAGCTGGCGGTGCTATCGACGCCGAAGAAAAAAACTCCAAAAAACGCGACCGTCACCATAACGACCCCGGTGGTCACGAACACTTCGTGCCGCGTCGGCCACGTCACCTGGCGCATCTCGACGCGAACTTCGTGCAGGAAAGCGCGCCAACGGCGAGGATATTCGCCGAGATTTCCGAGCGCGGTAGTTAGGGCGTTCCCGCCGCCGTTGTTTCCCCCGCTGCGGCGAATTTCTTCATTTTTCATCTTTACCGCTTCCGCCATAACCTTACCCCGATCCTTCCACCCAAATCCTTAGCCGAGTCCGCCCGCCAGGCCCAGTAAGCTGGCAGGGGAGGAGGGATTCGAACCCCCACTCTCGGTTTTGGAGACCGATGGTCTACCGTTGAACCTACTCCCCTACGAAATATCGGCGGGCAACAAGTCCAGCCCGCACCCGGCTTACTTCACTTCCTTGTGACCGGTGTGCTTGCGGCACGTGTTGCAGAATTTCTTCGTCTCTAGCCGGTCGGAATGTTTCTTCCGGTTCTTGGTGGTCGTGTAGTTCCGGTTTTTGCAATCATTGCACTGCAGCGTGATGATTTCGCGCATTAGATTCCCCTAGACTTTCTTCGGCGGGCTCCCCTTCGAATCTCAGGGTAAGCAAGCGGAGCACGCACCCGGTTACTCGATGATATCCGTGACGGCGCCTGCGCCGACCGTGTGGCCGCCTTCGCGGATCGCGAAGCGCAAGCCCTTCTCTAAGGCGACCGGCGTGATCAAGCTGATCTCCGCGCTCACGTTGTCTCCGGGCATCACCATCTCCACGCCCGTCGGCAGCTTCACGTCCCCCGTTACGTCCGTCGTCCGAAAATAAAACTGCGGCCGGTATCCCGTGAAAAACGGCGTGTGCCTCCCGCCCTCTTCCTTCGTCAGCACGTACGCCTCCGCCTTGAACTTCGTGTGCGGCGTGATCGACCCCGGCTTGCAGATCACCTGCCCGCGCTCGACTTCTTCCTTCTCCGTCCCGCGCAGCAGCAAGCCCACGTTGTCCCCCGCAAGCCCTTCATCCAGCAGCTTCCGGAACATCTCGATTCCCGTCACCACCCGCTTCAGCGTTGGACGGAAACCCACAATCTCTACTTCCTCACTCACCTTCACCTTGCCCCGCTCGACACGCCCCGTCACTACCGTCCCGCGTCCGGAGATCGAAAAGATATCTTCAATCGGCATGGCAAACGGCTTGTCCACGTCCCGCACCGGCTGCGGCACGTTCTTGTCTACCGCGTCCATCAGCGCATCAATCTGCTTCTCCCACTTCTCCTCGCCGTTCAGCGCCCCCAGCGCCGACCCGCGTATCACCGGCACTGCATCGCCTGGAAATTGATACGTCTTCAAGAGCTCGCGGACTTCCAACTCCACCAGTTCCAGCAGCTCCGGATCTTCCACCGCGTCGCACTTGTTCAGAAATACCACGATGTACGGCACGCCCACCTGCCGCGCCAGCAGAATATGTTCCCGCGTCTGCGGCATCGGACCGTCCGTCGCCGCCACCACCAGGATCGCTCCGTCCATCTGCGCCGCGCCCGTGATCATGTTCTTCACGTAGTCCGCGTGCCCCGGGCAGTCGATGTGCGCGTAGTGCCGGTTCGCCGTCTCGTACTCCACGTGCGACACCGCGATCGTGATCCCCCGCTCGCGCTCCTCGGGCGCGTTGTCGATCGTGTCGAACGCCCGGAAGGCCACCTTGGGGTTGTGCTTCGAGAGCACCTTGGTGATCGCCGCCGTCAGCGTGGTCTTGCCGTGATCGATGTGCCCGATCGTCCCAATGTTCAGGTGCGGCTTGGTTCGCTCGAATTTTTCCTTCGCCATCGCGTTATCTGCTCCTCAGCTGGTGTTTTTGGAGTCCCCCTAAAATCCGCTTCTTCTCTTCGGGCGGGCTCACCTTCGAAGCTCAGGGTAAACAAGTAGAGCCCGCACCCTTTTCCGGCGGGCTGCAAGTACAGCCCGCACCCGCTGCCTTATCTCGTAGCGCGGCCGGTTGCTTTTGAAACGACTTCCTCGGACACCGAGGCCGGCGCTTCCTCGTAGTGCGAAAAGTGCATCGTGAAACTCGCGCGGCCCTGAGTGCGGCTGCGCAAATCGGTGGCGTAACCGAACATTTCAGCGAGCGGCACTTGCGCGCGAATGATTTGCGCGCCCCCGCGCGAATCGCTGCCCTGAATCTGCGCGCGCCGCGCGTTCAAGTTGCCAAATACTTGCGCCTGATACTCCTCCGGCACAACCACCTCGACCCGCATGATCGGCTCGAGCAACACAGGCTTCGCCCTGCCGCATGCTTCTTTGAACGCCATCGAGCCGGCAATTTTAAATGCCATTTCTGAGCTGTCAACCTCGTGGAATGAGCCGTCAAGCAATACGACAGCGATGTCCACCATTTCGTAGCCAGCGAGGACGCCCGTTTCCATGGCCTCGCGGATGCCCGCGTCGATCGGAGGAATGAATTCCTTGGGGATGGCGCCGCCGACAATTTTGTCGACAAAAAGCATGCGGTGTTCTTTGTCAAAGCGCCACTTGCCGCCCGATCCCGCCACTTCCTTCGAAAGCTCGTCGAGTTCGTCCGTGGACATCTCGTGCATATCTTCGTGGCTCGAGGAGGGCAGCGGGACAACTTCGAGCTTGCAATGTCCGTACTGGCCGCGACCGCCCGTCTGGCGGATGTATTTGCCTTCGGCTCCTGCACGCTTGCGAATGGTTTCGCGGTAGGCGACCTGCGGGCGTCCCACCGACGCCTGCACGCCAAATTCGCGCATCATGCGGTCCACGATGATTTCGAGGTGCAATTCGCCCATGCCGGAAATAATGGTTTGTCCCGTGTCGTTGTCTGTGTGCACCCGGAAAGTGGGATCTTCCTGGGCCAACTTTTGCATCGCGTTGCCGAGCTTGTCTTGATCGGCTTTGGTTTTGGGTTCAATGGCAACGGAAATCACAGGGGCAGGAAATTCGATGGACTCGAGAACGACCGGCTTGCCTTCTTCGCAGAGTGTGTCGCCCGTCGTGACACTCTTGAGGCCGACGCAAGCCGCAATGTCGCCAGCATGGATGGAGTCGATTTCCTCGCGCTTGTTGGCGTGCATCCGCAGCAGACGGCCGACGCGCTCGCGCGTCTGTTTGGTCGAGTTATACGCGTAGCTGCCCGATTTGAGGACGCCCGAATAGACTCGGATGTAGGTGACGTGGCCGACAAACGGGTCGGACATGATCTTGAACGCGAGCGCAGCGAAGGGCTGCTCGTCGCTCGCGCGGCGCAATTCGATTTCGTCGTCGGGCGTCGTGCCCTCGACAGGCGGCACGTCCAGCGGCGAAGGGAGAAAATCCACTACCGCGTCCAGCAGCGGCTGGATTCCCTTGTTCTTGAAGGCCGAGCCGGCCAGCACCGGCACGAGCTTCAGCGCAATCGTCGAGCGGCGCAGCGAGGCGCGGAGCTCATCCGCAGAAATTTTCTCTCCACTAAGGAATTTTTCGACCAGGGCGTCATCGTGCTCGGCGACGTATTCAACCGTCTTTTCACGATGTTCCTTGTAATAAGCTTCGTCTACGGCGGAGATTTTCAGAGCTGCTGAAATATCGGGGCGGGTTGCGAGGAATGCAGGATCCCACAGTTTCGCCACATCGAATACTTCGTATTTCGCGCCGAGTGTTTCTTCGAGCCAAATTATCGCTTTTTCTTCGAGGAAATCTATGACGCCGATAAACACATCTTCCTTGCCGATGGGGATCTGAATCGGCACTGGGTGCGCGCCAAGCCGCTGGCGAATGGTGCGTATAGCATGATCGAAGTCCGCGCCGGTACGGTCCATCTTGTTGATGAAAGCGAGGCGCGGAACGCGGTACTTGTCGGCCTGGCGCCAGACGGTCTCCGACTGCGGCTGCACACCGGCCACCGCGTCAAAAATCGCCACCGCGCCATCGAGGACGCGCAACGACCGCTCGACTTCCACGGTAAAGTCCACGTGGCCAGGCGTATCAATAATATTGATAAGAAATTCCTTGCCGTTGCGCTTCCAGGAAGCTGTCGTCGCGGCCGATGTGATCGTGATGCCACGCTCGCGCTCCTGCTCCATCCAGTCCATCGTGGCGGTGCCTTCGTCGACGGACCCGATCTTGTAGGTCACACCCGTGTAGAACAGGATCCGCTCGGTTGAAGTGGTTTTCCCAGCGTCAATATGCGCCATGATGCCGATGTTGCGCGTTTCTGCGAGTTGTGCCTTGCGTGCCATGTCTTTGATTTACGCGAGATCCAAGTAGAGCCCGCGCCCGAGCTTTCTCCCCTGAAAGCTACCCACCCATCGTCCTTCGTCACTTACCACCGATAGTGCGCGAAAGCCTTGTTAGCCTCCGCCATGCGGTGGACGTCCTCCTTCTTCTTCATTGCGCCGCCGCGGCTGTTGGAGGCGTCGAGCAGTTCCTCGGCCAACTTGTCCGTCATCGACTTGCCGGAGCGGGTCCTCGCATACAGCAGCAGCCAGCGAATCGCCAGCGATTGCCGCCGGAACGGATTCACCTCGACGGGAACCTGGTAGTTCGCGCCGCCGACGCGCCGTGTTTTCACTTCGAGCACCGGCTTAACGTTTTCAACCGCCTTCTTGAACGCTTTGAGCGGATCGTCGTTCGTTTTCTGTCCGATCTGATCCATCGCGCCGTAAAAAATGCGCTGCGCCGTCGAGCGTTTGCCGTCCCACATCATCGAATTGATGAACTTCTGGACAAGGTCGCTGCCGTAGACCGAGTCGGTCGTCACTTCGCGCCGTTGAACGAATCCTTTGCGTGGCATTCGCGAATTCTCCTACTTCACTCTTGCAAGTTGTACGCTGTACGCAAAGCGTTCAGCGTAAGAGTAAGTACAGCCTGCACCCGACCCCGCTAAACCTGTCGATGCTACTTCTGTGCCGCCTTCGGCCGCTTGGCGCCATATTTCGAGCGCCCTTGCTTACGGTTCTCGACTCCCGCTGCGTCGAGCGTTCCACGAATAATGTGATAGCGCACGCCGGGCAAATCCTTTACGCGGCCGCCGCGCACAAGCACAATCGAGTGCTCTTGCAGGTTGTGGCCGATCCCGGGAATGTACGTTGTGACTTCAATGCTGTTCGTCAGGCGGGCGCGGGCTACTTTTCGCAGCGCGGAATTGGGCTTCTTCGGCGTCTGCGTGTATACGCGAATGCAGACGCCGCGCTTCTCAGGACATCCCTGTAGAGCAGGCGACTTCGTCTTCGCGCGGATTTGTTCGCGTCCCGATCGGACCAATTGTGCAAACGTCGGCACGGCTCTCCCTCAACGAGCTAAAAATTCACTTCACTTTCCGCATCGCGGATTTCCGCGATGCGGTGTGTCGCGGAGTTGATTCCAAGAAAGGGTACAGCTGCGATTCCGGAGCACCCAGCAACAGACCCCGCACTACTCCCAGGAGCAGATTCAACTATCTGGTCGAAGCGGAGAGGGTAACTCGGCTTTGCGGGGCTGGCGCCCCATTCCGGCCGCTCTTCTCATCCCGTTCCATCCTTCTTTGTTCCGGGATTCGAAGACCTTCCCTTTCACCTACAGGGCAAAACAATCCCTGACGAAGCCGTTAGTATAGGGAAAACGACAACTTCTGTCAAATCCTAATCAAGCGCCTGTAGTGGGAATCCCAACCAGTTTGACGGCCTGGGGGTAGGTTCGAACCATGACCTTAACCATCCCAACAGCAATCACTTACTTCACCTCGAGGATTTCCTTTTCCTTCACAGCGCTCAAATCCTCGATTTTCTTGGTCTCGGAGTGGGTGAGCTTTTCAAGTTCATCGAGGGTCCGCTTTTGCTCGTCCTGGCTGATTTTCTTATCTTTTTCGAGCTTGTCGACTGCTTCCTTTACGTCGCGGCGAATGTTTCTCACCGCAGTGCGGTGATTTTCCAGCACCTTGTGCAGGTGCTTGACGATTTCCTTGCGGCGGTCCTCGGTCAGCGGCGGGATGGGCACTCGCACGATTTTCCCGTCGTTCGTGGGATTGAGGCCCAAATCGGAGGTGCGAATTGCCTTGTCGATCATCTGCACGGCGCTGGGATCCCAGGGCGAGATGACGATCATGGTCGCTTCAGGCACTGAAAGTGTGCCGAGTTGGTTCACCGGCATGGACGTGCCGTGGTAATCGACGCGAATGTGATCAAGCAGCGTGACGTTTGCGCGGCCCGTGCGCACACCGGCCAGTTCTTTGCGGAAATCTTCGACAGCCTTCTCCATTCGCGTGCGTGCCTGCGTCATCGCGTCTTTGCTGTTCGCAATCGTGGTCATTGCTTTGCGCTCCCGTAGCCGGTCATTCCGCCGTCACCGTGGAACCCACTTTCTCGCCCATGACCGCCCGGCGAATATTTCCCGGCGTATTCATATTGAAGATGATGATCGGCATCCGGTTGTCCATACAAAGCGAAATGGCGGTCGAATCCATGACGGCAAGACCTTTTTGGATGACTTCGAGGTAGGTGATGTGCTCGAACATTTTCGCACCGGAGACCTTCTCGGGGTCCGCATCATAAATTCCATCCACGCGCGTCGCTTTCAAAATGACGTGCGCTTTAATCTCCATTGCGCGCAGCGCCGCCGCGGTGTCCGTCGAAAAATACGGATTGCCCGTGCCCGCCGCGAAAATCACGACCCGGCCCTTCTCGAGGTGCCTCACGGCGCGGCGGCGAATAAACGGCTCGGCCACCTGTGCCATATCAATCGCGCTCAGGAGGCGCGTCATAACGCCTTGTTTTTCAAGCGCATCCTGAAGAGCGAGCCCATTAATCACAGTGGCGAGCATGCCCATGTAGTCTCCCGTGGCGCGGTCAATCGCCAGCGATTTCTGGCGCGCGCCACGGAAAATGTTGCCTCCGCCGACGATGATTGCCATCTGGATGCCGAGGTCGCTGACTTCCTTCACCTCGCGGGCAATGCCGTGAACGGTCTCTGCGTCGATGCCAAAACCTTGCGATCCTTGGAAAGATTCGCCTGAAAGTTTCAGAACAACCCGGCTGTAAACGGGTGCGATGGTGGAAGTGCTGCGGTTGGACACTCGGTCGGGATCGCTCATGCTGTCGGCGGGCATTCTAGCAAAACTTCACCCAAGCCGCACGGCCCTAGAGGCACAATCCGGCCAAGGAGTGATCCTAAGTTGCCGCTACCACAGCGCCAGCGGCGGGTGGCTCTTCTGCGGCTGCGCCGGTGTTTTCGCCCACTTTGAACCGCACGTAGCGTCGGATCGAGATGTTCTCGCCGAGCTTGTGGATCATCTGACTGACGAGCTCGCCTACCGTCACGGACTCGTCCTTGATGAAGTGCTGTTCGTAGAGGCAATTTTCTTCGTAGAATTTTTCCATCTTGCCGTTGACGATCTTTTCGATGACGGCCTCGGGTTTTCCTGTCGCGCGCGCCTGCGCCTTGTAGATTTCGCGCTCGCGATCGAGGATTTCCGGCGTGACGTCTTCGCGGCGGACGAACCGTGTATCCAGCGCGGCGATGTGCATTGCCACGTCGTGGCACAAGCGCTTAAAATCTTCCGTGCGCGCGACGAAATCGGATTCGCAGTTGATCTCGACCAAGACGCCGATCTTCCCACCGGCATGAATGTAATGCCCGACCAGACCTTCCGTCGCCTGCCTTGCCGCTTTCTTCTGCGCGGCTGCCTGCCCCTTTTTCCGAAGGACGTCGATCGCCCCTTCGATGTTTCCCTTCGATTCGACGAGAGCTGAGCGGCAGTCGGAGAATCCCGCGCCCGTCCGCTCGCGGAGGTCCTTGACCAGTTGGGCAGGGATATTGACCCCATCGGATGGATTTGTCATAGCTCTATCAATTCCTTTACCAGCAACTCTTATGAATTGAGAATGCAGCTGTGCCCAGGGCGGCCCGTGATTTGTGCCGCTTGTCGCTTCTATTCGGCGGCGCCTTTTACGGAATTGTTTGGCTCAGGTTCCTGTTCGGAGAACGGTTCGGCGATGGTTTCCGCGCCGACATCGACGAAATCGCCTTCTTGCTTTTCGTAAGCCTCGTATTTGCTGGTGTCGACGTACTCCACGTCTTCACCGCCGCCACCCGCGTCGGTCGCGGCCTTTTGCTCCGCGATCTGCGACCTCTCATACGCCTGGCGGCCCTCGATCACAGAGTCGGAGATTTTCGATGTAAACAGCTTGATCGCGCGCAACGCGTCGTCGTTCCCCGGAATTACCCAGTCCACCTGATCGGGATCACAATTCGTATCGACGATGGCGACGACAGGAACACCCATGCGCCGCGCCTCGCGAACTGCAATGGCCTCGGCGTTGGAATCGATGACGAACATCGCGTCCGGCAGAGCGGACATATTCTCGACGCCTGCGAGATTCTGCTTCAGGTGCTTCATTTCGCGATCGAGGCGAGCAGCCTCTTTCTTTGAGAGCTGCGCCATCCGGCCATCCTCGGTCATTGCCTTGAGCGTCTTCAGGCGCTTGATGGATTTTTGGAGGGTCGCCCAATTGGTCAGCGTGCCGCCCAGCCAGCGATGATTAACGAAAAACATGCCACAGCGATTGGCTTCCTCGGTGACGGCATCCTGAGCCTGGCGCTTGGTCCCCACAAAGAGGACTGTCTTCCCGTTGCTGCTCAACTCGCTTACAAAACGCGCGGCTTCGCGAAACAGCTTTAAAGTTTTTTGGAGATCAATGATGTGGATTCCGTTGCGTTCGCCGAAGATGTACTCCTTCATCTTCGGGTTCCAGCGGCGGGTTTGGTGGCCGAAATGAACTCCAGCCTCCAGCAATTCTTTCATCGTTATTTCTACTGCCAACGTTCCTCCTTAGGAGAATAGATGCTTACGCGTGACGGACCGTTTCGCGACACCTTCACGTCCGCCACCGAACATCCTCATGCCGGCTCCTTGCCGGCCGTGAATTTTTCCCGGCCATCCAGGAACGAAACTCTTTTCTTAGGCGGGCTCCAAGTAGAGCCCGCACCCGTTTCTAGGCGGGCTCCCCTTCGAAGCTCAGGGTAGACAAGTGGATCCTGCACCCGATTTTAGCGCTTGCTGTACTGGAAGCGCTTGCGCGCGCCCTTTTGCCCGTACTTCTTGCGCTCTTTCATGCGCGAGTCGCGCGTGAGAAAACCGTTTTTGCGGAGCCCTGGGCGCAATTCCGGATTAAACAAGGCCAGCGCGCGCGATAGCCCCATCCGTACCGCCCCGGACTGCCCGCCGACCCCGCCGCCCTTCACCGTCGCAACTACGTCCACGGCGTTTGCCGTGTCGGTGAACTTCATTGGCTCCACAGCGCGATTGCGCCAGGTCACGTTGCGAAAGTACTCGTCCACGGTGCGGCCGTTGACGGAAGTTTTCCCTGATCCGAACTTCACGAAGACGCGCGCAACCGCGTTCTTTCGCCGGCCGGTACCGTAAAATTCCTGCTTCGTATCTTCCAAAGGCTGTGCCGTGGAACTCAACTTCCCCCCTAACAACGCAATCGCAAATCTCGATCCAGAAGTCTCGCGCTCGCTAGACTCAGAAAGCTACTGCTTGCGGTTTCTGCCCCGCGTGGCGCTGAAGACCCTTGTCGTCCAAATAAATTCGCAGTTTCTTCGCGCGCTGCGCCCGCAGTTTGTTCTTCGGGAGCATGCCGAGGACGGCTTCGCGCAGCATCCAGTCCGCGCGGTTGACGCGCAGGCGCTTCGCGGGAATTTCCTTCAACCCACCAGGATAACCGCTGTGATGACGATAAACTTTCTGCTCGAGCTTGTTGCCGGTCAGCCGAATCTTGTCGGCATTGATCACGACGACGTGGTCCCCGCAATCGAGGTACGGGGTAAAGTTGGCCTTGTCCTTGCCGATTAAGATTCGGGCGACGCGGGTTGCGACGCGGCCGAGGACTTGCCCAGCTGCGTCCAGGACGAACCACCCGCCGCCTTGCTCGATCTCTTCGGTTTCCCTTCCTCGGGGGACATACGTACGCATTAGCTCAGTCACACCTTTCCGCGAATAGACAAACGATAACGATAGCCTGCGGCTGTGTCTTTGTCAATGAACCCATGGCGATTGAATTCGAAAAGCGCATCAGATTCCGCTGGCAGAATTGAAATCTTTCGCCGACAATCGCAGCGTTCGAATGGCTAAACGCCCGGCAAAATGAACGGGTCACATGAGAGAGGGCGATGATTCACCTGGACATCGACTCGCTGTCGCACGAGGAACTGGTTGAGCTCAACGACAAGATCGTGGCTCGGCTGCGATTTCTCAACCAGATGCGCTCGCATCGCCCCATGCTGGACTTTCGAATCGGGGAACGCATGAAATTCAGCCCCGGTGGAAGGCCTGACGTGGTCGGAACGCTGACGCCGTACAACAAGAAAACGGTGACGGTGATTGCCGATTCGGGCGAGCATTGGAATGTTGCACCGAGCCTCCTGTGCAAAGTGGAATCCGCAGCACCAGGATCACAACAACGAGGGGAAGTCAGAGTTATGCCGCTCGCCAACAGCGCCGACAGAAAATAATGGTGCGAACAGATTTGGTCAGTAAGCGCGGTCCGAGAAGAGGTGCTGAAGGCGGGACGTGCTTGTGGCGCAGGCTTCAGCCCGTGGGGGTTGGTCCATGCAAGGCCCAAAACCCGCAAGCTGAAGCCTGCGCCACTTAGGATCTACACCGCGGTGGGCAGGCGCAGGGACCGTGGTCTAGATCGACGATTTCGTCGCGGAGGCATGCACCGACGTCGAGGGGGACGAGGCGCCTGTGCGCGTGAAAGCCGGCTTGTCGAGATCCGTCTCATGACCCGAATTCGTTCGATCGATCTCGATGGAGCCCTTAAAATACGCGCCGTCCTCAATCATGATGCGCGCCGTGGTCAGGTCGCCGATCACGGAGCCATCCTTCTTGATTTCGATGCGGTCGCGCGCTCGCAGATTGCCCTTCACGCTGCCATAGACGACCACTTCACGCGCCACAACGTCAGCGGTCAGCTTGGCGCTGGCGCCAACGGTCAGCTTTCGTTCGTCGAGCTGGACAAGCCCCTCGACGCTGCCGTCAATATGCAGGTCTTCATTCCCTGAAATTTCGCCCTTTATGTGCAAGCTCGCGCCAAGCCGCGCGGTCGAACCGGACGGCGTGGAGCTCAGCGGGCGCATGGCATCAGTGCTCATGACTGTTCCCTCCGTTTTTGCCGAAGCCGGCTTCGCTACCGGTCCTGGTGGTTCCGGGAGTTTTGCGGTCGTCGGTTGCGGCGATTCTGGTTTCTTATTCCACATTATTTTCTCGGCCTCCTCGGTCAGAGACACCTACGAGATTACGGGCGCGAGACCGGGATTCCAATCACTGTAGCTCCCTGGTCGAAAATGGGACAAGGGGTTTACGAGCATGACGTTCCTTAAAGTAACACGGAACCGGGAGCCTAGCTGGGGAGACACACACTACACGAATACAGAATCGGGCGCAACAAAAAATCGCTGATTCCAATTTGAAACCCGCGAGCTACCATGCTGCCTCGATTGGGGGGCTTACAATTCTCTCAATCCGTCAATCGCGTTTTGAATGTCCTCCTTTGCGCGTTCAAGTCCGGAGACGGCTGCGGTGACCTGGCGCTCTCGCGAGAATCTGTCGTCGAAATTTTCGCGGAGCTCACAAACGATGAACTCGGCGAGAGTGTCACCATCGCCCTTTTTCGGCCGACCACTTCCCATGTCGAAATAAAGGGAAAGGTAGCCGTCAGCATACTGCTTGTTAGCCGCATTCAACAGCTCGATCAACGTCAGTCTCTTGGGTTGGGTGACAGTCATCCTTGCACCTCAGTTCTATAAAAAGGGAATTGGAAAAACCATGTCGTCAAAAGGAGGCTCGCCACGTCTCCGTCGTAAGCTTGACCGCCTTCTCGAGAGGCGGCGTGATGGTAAAAATGCGTGGTCCTATTGAGAACCGGTGAACCCGATAAATCTGCCACTCTGCAGAGCGACTTGCCGCCATGTCGCACTCGTTACGCGTTATAAAAAAGGGTGTGCGGGCGGACCCGTTCGTTGTCTTTACCTCGATTAAGCGTTGCTTGCCCTCCAGGTCGAAGGACAAAACATCGTAGCCAGCACCATCTCCATCTTCAGCCGCGATCCATCGGACTTCGCGAGCCAAGTCCGGGCGATCGACTTCAGTGAACCTCCGTTTCTCGAGGTCGATGACAAAAGCCTCTCCGGCTCTACCAAGGGAACGGTTGCGATGATCCCGTTCAACCGGATCAAACTTCCGCACGAGTCGCCGCAAACCTTCAGGAATCGGCGCCTTGCCTGTCCGAACGGCTGGCGGCGGGACAAACACCTCGCTCGATGTCGAGGGTACTGGTGGCACAATTGGGGCGGGTTCAAGAGCAACCGGATGGTTGGTAATGTAACGGTCTATCGCGTCGAATATCGCGTTCTGATAGTTTCTTTTGGGCTTGTAACCAGGAATCCACGGCATCCCTAGTTCCTCCAATACCGCTGAAATGTTTTGGTGCTTGAACTCAACCGAGCGGTGTGTGCGACTAATGCGGGCCATCAGGGCGGCGCTGTGCCGGGATTTGATATACGGTCGCCCGGCGAGTTCCGCAGCCAGCATGGCGAAGTAGTCAGCGACGATCGCATCGAGCTCGTCCTGCTGCCAAGTCGTCCCAAGTTTTCTTTCGTCAGCCATCTGCGTTGCAGCCGTCAAGAATCCTTCGCGCGCCATTGCGGGACTCCCTTAGTGGTTCACGAAGCGGACGTTTGTTGGGAGAACGAAAAACTAATACTTGCGCAGGACGCCAACGACGCGGCCCTGAATTTTTACGTCCGCAGAGGGCACTATGATGGGGGACATTTCGGAGTTGGCAGGTTGCAAACGAATTTTTCCGCCTGGTTCGCGATAGAAGCGCTTCAGCGTCGCTTCGTCGTTTCCGACGAGAGCGACAACAGTCTCGCCGGGATTGGCGACTTGCGTCGGCTCGATCACGACGTAGTCGCCGTTCATGATGTGGTCTTCGATCATGGAATTGCCTTTGACCTGAAGGACAAACGTTTTGTCCGAGCGCGCGAACTCGGCGAGCGAAAGCGTTTCGCGCTCCGCGATGGCCTCGAGGGGCCGGCCTGCGGCGATTCGTCCCATGAGCTGCAACTCAACCGTGTGCCGGTCGAGTACCTGCTCGCGCACCGGCTTGGGGAGTTGCGTCACCTCGATCGACCGGCTCTGATTGTAGCCACGCCGGATGAATCCCTTGCGCTCGAGTGTTGAGATATGTTTGTGCACGGTAGCGAGCGACGTCAGCTTCAGCGAGCGAGCGATTTCCTCAAAGCTCGGCGAGTATCCGTGCTTGTTGTGAAAACCAACCAGAAAATCGAGCACTTCCTTTTGGCGCTTCGTCAAAGTCATGTCGCACTCCTTGACTTGCGGCCACATCATAGGCGAATTAAAAGCGAAAAACAAGCGAATCTTGAGGCAGGTAGCGGCTCATTTTGCAATTTGGGGGGGACTGACTCCAGTCAGTCCCATGGGCAGCTAGCTTGGGGAGCCGCTCTGAACATGCCTAGGATTTAGCGCGCTGTACCTCCGGTGGAATCCATCGCAACTTCTTGCGGGCACGCTCGTTGGGGCGATTCCAGAAAATCTCAAAAGATGCCTCCCACCTGTTCAAAAGTTCAATCCTTAAGGGATTGAACTTTTGAACAGGTCGTGGAGGGCATAAATCCCAGTCCAGCCGCAGGTTCCGGTGGCTGTGCTTTTCATTTTGCCAAGGTTGGGCTTGGAAGCAGGGTCGCGCCGACCCGCGAAGCGCGAAAGTGGTCCGTAGAGGTGTGGACGAAGGTGAGAGAGCAAATCTCTTGCCGTTTGCTCATGCCACATAAGCCACAGAGAAGTTGTGCCTCGGCCTTACCAGTCGAGATTCGTTGTGCTATCCTTACTTATTGGAAGCCCTATGGGGAACTTCGGCTCCCGCACGGATGCTCCTTTTCAGGGCCTACCGGATGGCAAAATTCATAATTTGAATTGGAGCTTTTCTTAACCATGGCTACGACTACGGACCCAGTCGTCCGCGCGTACAAGCGCGAAGTCATTGAAAAGGCAGTACTCCGCTTTTGCGGTGATTCCGGCGACGGCATGCAGATCACGGGGAGCCAGTTCACGAACACCGTTGCCCTGTACGGAAACGACCTGGCGACGTTCCCAGATTATCCCGCTGAAATTCGAGCGCCTGCGGGTACGCTTCCCGGCGTTAGCGGCTTCCAGATCCAGTTTTCCTCGGGTGACGTATTTACGCCTGGCGACGCCGTGGATGTGCTGGTCTCGATGAACCCTGCCGCCTTGAGGACCAACGTCCGCGACCTGAAGCCGAACGGCATCCTGATCGTGAACAGCGACGCTTTTACGGACGCCGACCTCCACAAGGCGGACCTGAAGTCGAACCCGTTGGAGGATCATACGCTGGACGCCTATCGGGTATTCCCGGTAGAGCTCGAGCGGCTGACGCGCACGGCTTTGCAGGAGTTGGGTCTCGACGCGAAGTCGATGGCCCGTTGCAAGAATTTCTTCGCCCTGGGCATGTGCTACTGGCTCTACAACCGCTCGATGGATTTGACCTATAAGTGGATCGAAGACAAGTTCAAGAACAAGCCGCTGCTGGTGGAAGCGAACAAGCTCGCCATGCGCGCGGGCTACAACTACTGCGAAGCCACCGAGGCGTTTCAAGTCAGCTACGAAATTCCGCCGGCAAAGCTCTCGCCTGGCACCTATCGCAATCTGAGCGGCAATCAGGCGCTGGCGATGGGATTCGTAGCGGCATCAAAGAAGTCAGGCCTTCCCCTCTTCCTTGGCTCCTACCCGATCACGCCTGCCTCGGACATTCTTCACGAGCTTTCCATGTACAAGAATTTCGGCGTGATGACGTTCCAGGCGGAGGACGAAATCGCGGCAATCACCTCGGCCATCGGCGCCGCGTACTCGGGCGCGCTTGCGCTGACCACGACTTCGGGACCGGGCATGGCGCTGAAGACTGAAGCCATGGGACTCGCAGTCGCCGTGGAATTGCCTATCGTGATTTGCGATATCCAGCGCGGCGGGCCGTCCACAGGGCTCCCGACCAAAACTGAGCAGGCCGATCTCCTGCAAGCGATGTTTGGCCGCAACTCGGAAGCGCCGATTCCGATTCTCGCGCCGTCAACGCCGGGCGATTGCTTCTGGATCGCAGTGGAAGCGGCGCGCATCGCCACAAAGTACATGGTTCCGGTCATCGTTTTGTCCGACGGTTACCTGGCCAATGGCGCCGAGCCCTGGCGCATCCCGAAGATTGAGGACATCCCAGCTTTCCCAGTGAAGTTCACAACGGACCCAACGGGATTCATGCCATACAAACGCGACCCGGACACCCTCGCGCGTCCGTGGGCGATTCCCGGCACTCCGGGACTCGAGCATCGCATCGGCGGCATCGAGAAGAAGGACGTCACCGGCAACGTAAACTACGAGCCGTTAAACCACGAAAAGATGGTTCGGCTCCGCGCCGCGAAGGTGGAAGCTGTTGCTCAGGATATTCCGGATGTCGTACCCGCTGGCGATCCCGACGGCGATCTCCTGATCGTCGCCTGGGGTTCAACCTACGGCGCGATCACCGCGGGACTGAAGGCGATGCGGGCTAAGGGACACCGCATCGGGCACGTCCATCTGCGGCACCTCAACCCGCTACCTCGCAATCTTGGGGATGTAATGGGCCGATACCATCAGATCCTGGTCCCCGAAATGAACCTAGGCCAGCTACTGATGCTTCTGCGCGCAAAGTTCCTAGTCGACGCGCAAGGCTACAACAAGATTCAGGGTCAGCCCTTCAAGCAAGTGGAGATCGAAGCGAAGATTGAAGAAATTCTGGGCTGAGGCGCTATTGCTAAAGAGGTTCTGGAGAAAAGACCAATGACTGCTGCATCGATTCCGGTACTTACCAAGAAAGATTTTCAGACGGACCAGGAAGTCCGCTGGTGTCCGGGCTGCGGAGATTACGCTATTCTCTCCGCGGTGCAATCCGTGTTTCCGGAGCTGGGAATTCCACGCGAAAAGTTTGTGGTCATCTCCGGCATCGGTTGCTCGAGCCGCTTCCCGTATTACATGAATACCTTCGGCTTTCACACGATTCATGGACGCGCGCCCGCCGTCGCCACCGGCGTGAAGATCGCGCACCCCGAACTTGAAGTGTGGGTGGCTACGGGCGACGGCGATTCACTCGCCATCGGCGGCAATCACACGATTCATATGTTGCGCCGCAACGTCGGCATCAAGGTGCTGATGTTCAATAACAAGATCTACGGCCTGACGAAAGGCCAGTACTCGCCAACCTCCGAATTCGGCAAGAAGACGAAGTCAACTCCATATGGCACTGCGGACCGGCCCTTCAATCCACTGGCGCTTGTGATCGGTGCGGACACTTCGTTTGTCGCGCGGTCGGTGGACGTTTTCCAGCAGCACCTGAAGGACACTCTGCGCAAGGCTGCGGCGCACCGCGGCTCGGCGTATATCGAAATCCTCCAGAACTGCAACATCTTCAATGACGGAGCTTGGTTCAACCTTACCGAGAAGGAAGCGCGCAGCGAGCACGTGGTTCAACTCGAACACGGCAAGCCGCTGATCTACGGCAAGAACCGCGACAAGGGCATTCGCATGAACGGGCTGGAACTCGAGGTCGTTCATCTCGGGAACGGCAATGGGCTCACGGAAAAGGATCTGCTCGTTCATGACGAGCATCACCCGAATCCAGCGTACGCATTCTTGCTCGCGCAAATGGAAGAGAAACCCGGCTTCCCAGCTCCCATTGGCGTGCTCCGCTCCTGGGATCGCGAGCGCTACGAGGATGTGATGTCCAAGCAGATTCAGGACGTCATTGCCAAGCGCGGCCCCGGCGACCTCTCCAAGCTGCTGCACGCCGGCGACACATGGGAAGTGCGCTAGCTCGAACCAGAAGTTAGACGTGGGAAGTTGGAAGCTAGAAGTAAGACATCAGTCAGAATGGATGGCGCGAACTACTGTCCGTACCTGATGCAATCGCGACGCCGTGCGGTTCCACGTTATTCTGTGTTGCAAAGTAATTCTCTTCATTCAGCCTGCGGTAAATGCGGCCAGCAACGCCCGCGGCCATAGGGCCCTTGATTAAGCTGCTGTGCCCGCGCATCAGCACTACAAGCACAATTTTGGGATGCGCCTGATTTGCATAGGACACAAACCAGCCGAGGCGCGATGCGGAATCCGAGCACGTCCCGGTCTTGCCGAGCGCCTGCTCGTCATCGGAAATGTAGCTGAGGCGCGCGGTGCCGTAGAGCACAGCGGCGAGCATGCCGTCTCTCACTTCGGGCAAGAGCGACTCGATGTTGAGTTCGCGCTTCACGCGCGGAGCAAAATTCGAGCGGTCCTCTGCGGTGCGCGGATACTGGAGATAATAAAGCGTGCCCCCGTTCGCGAAGCTGGACACCAGCGCGCCGAGCTGCAGCGGCGTCATCTGGATTCCTTCGCCGAAACTGGACATCCGGGCCACGCCTCCGTTCGCGGGCGGCGCGCTAGGAAATCCTCCCGGTTGTTCCTCGGGAATCTGATAACCGGCAAGTTCGCCAAGCCCAAGCAAGCGGCCGTAGTGCGAAACTGTGTCAAATCCCATGCGCCGGCCAAGTTCCTCAAAGAAAGGATTATTGGAATGAGCGAGCGCTTCGGTTAGATTCAAATACTTGTGCAGCGCGACGCGAATCATCGTGTCACGCGTCACCACGCCCTCTTGCAAAGCCGCGATCGCGATCACGGGCTTGATCGTAGAGCAAGGAATGAAACCGGCTGAGAACGCGAGCTTCTGGTTGACGACCGTCAGGATGCGTCCGCTTGACGGATCGATGGCGACAACGGAACCATTGTAGCGGCCCAGCGCATCAACAGCGGCCTTGCGCACGGTCGGATCGTCGAATTCGGTGACGTCGTCCTTAGACGAATCGGTAAAAGTAGGCACGCCGTAGCGCGACGCCGTGCTATGCCTGATCGAAGCGCGCGCGGTGCGCGGCGCGGGGGCCGCCAATGCAGGTAAGTTCCCTGCAATCAACGCGCAGAGGATAGCTACAAGAGCTCTTGGTTGTCTGGGCCTACACGTCATAAAAATGGTTCCATTCTGGGCCGTTTTTGCGGCACCCATTTCGACCACAGAATTGGGCTATTCATTCTAAGAAATTTGTCGGCTAGAACGCAATAGCTATTCTGGACTATGGAGGTCTATCACGAACAGGACCAAACCAGTACCTTCGTACAGGCTTGAAAACACAGTGGGTTGGGATGAATCCCGATTGTTGGGGATGTTCCCTTGAAGAACTCGTGGTTCAAAAAGAGGCATTTATATCAAGCTGAGACAAGAATTCAGTCATACGGCGTCCTGCACTTGGGCCGGCGCCGAGGAACGGCGAGACGTCTGTGACACTGGCGGCTATTTCACGGGACGAGGCTTCGCCGCAGAGGCTGCAGCCGCAGCCGCCTGAGCCGCGGGCTTTTCTGACTGCCCTGCTGGAGCTGTCGCGCCATTGGTCGCGGTGGGCGAGGCAATATTCATCTTCTTTCGCAACGCGCTTTCGATCTTTCCGCGGACGTCGGTGTGTTCCTTTAAAAACAAGCGCGCATTTTCACGCCCTTGGCCGAGACGCTCGCCGTTGAACGAAATCCACGTCCCTGACTTTTCGAGGAGGCCCTTTTCTACGCCCAGGTCGATCAGATCGCCTTCGCGGGAAACACCTTCGCCGTAAAGAATGTCAAATTCAGCCTCGCGGAACGGCGCGGCTACCTTATTTTTCACAACCTTTGCGCGCGTGCGCGAGCCGACCACGCGGTCGCCTTCCTTGATGGATTGTATGCGGCGAATATCGAGGCGGATCGAAGAATAAAACTTCAGCGCGCGTCCGCCGGTGGTCGTTTCAGGATTGCCGAACATCACGCCGATTTTTTCGCGAATCTGATTGATGAAAATCAGGCAGGTGCGCGACTTCGACACGATGGCCGTGAGCTTTCTGAGCGCTTGAGACATCAGGCGCGCCTGCAGGCCCATCTGCGGCTCGCCCATGTCGCCTTCCAGCTCGGCGCGCGGCACGAGCGCGGCGACCGAATCCACCACGATCACGTCAACGGCGCCCGACTGGATCAACTTTTGCGCGATCTCCAGCGCCTGCTCGCCGTTATCCGGCTGCGACACGAGCAGGTTGTCCACGTCCACGCCCAGCTTTCGCGCATAGGCAGGATCGAGCGCGTGCTCGGCGTCGATAAAAGCCGCCTGCCCGCCCATTTTCTGCGCCTCGGCGATGATATGCAGCGTCAGTGTCGTTTTGCCGCCGGACTCCGGCCCGTAGATTTCGATCACGCGCCCACGCGGAACGCCACCCACGCCCAGCGCCGCGTCGATCGAAAGCGCCCCTGTGGGAATCACACTGACCGGCACCAGGACGTCGCGGCTGCCAAGCCGCATGATGGCGCCCTTGCCGTAATCCTTTTCGATCTGCGAAATCGCTGTTTCCAGCATTTTGATTTTTTCGTCGGTCATTGTTTCACCTCGAAATCGGATGCGGGCTCTACTTGGAGTCCGCCGGAGTTAAGTTGTCACGTCTCGTGACTCCGCGCGGGGCGCGCGTTGGTTGCGCGGAGTCTACTACAAAACGCCCAGGCCGTCGCATGTTCCTTGCACACGGCACAATACCACAAGGCGAAGAAAAAGCAAATGCCATATTTACCCCCACTTCATTTCTTGGGGTAGACGTAAAACCCCTTGCCGGTCTTGCGCCCGAGCCAGCCGGCGGCCACCATTTTTCGCAGCAGCGGGCAGGCGCGATACTTCGAATCGCCGAAGCCGCCCAGAAGCACATCAAGAATGTTCACGCAGACGTCGAGGCCGATGAAATCGGCGAGTTCAAGCGGGCCCATCGGATGATTCATGCCGAGCTTCATGACTGCGTCCACGGCTTCGGCGGTTGCGACGCCCTCCATCACCGCGAATGCAGCCTCGTTGATCAGCGGCATCAGGACACGATTCGAGACGAAGCCCGGCGCGTCGTTTACCGCGACAGGCTTTTTTTCGAGGCGTTCACACAGCGCCATCGTCACCGCGAATGTCGAGTCGCTTGTTTGCAGTGCGCGAATCACTTCGACGAGGACCATGACCGGCACGGGGTTCATGAAATGCATGCCGATGAATCGGTCCGGCCGGCCCGTGGCTGCAGCCAGCGTTGTGATGGAGACCGAAGAAGTATTCGACGCGAGGATCGCTTCGGAGCGCAATAGCTTATCCGCTTCGCGCAGTACGGAAAGCTTCAGGTCCAGGCGCTCGGGCACAGCCTCAACAGCAAAACCGGCGCGGGCAATTTCTGAAAAATCAGTCGTGGTTTGAATACGATCCAGGATTCTTAGTTTGTCCGCCTCCGCTACTTTGCCTTTCTTCACTTCCCTATCGAGATTCTTGGCGATCGTGTCCCGCGCGCGGTCGAGAAAGCTCATCTCGACATCGCGTAGAATCACGTTGTAGCCGCTGCGCGCAAACACGTGCGCGATGCCGTTGCCCATCGTTCCGGCACCGAGCACGGCAACAGTGCGGACGGAGTCGATCGTCATTACAGCTCCTTGGGTTCAGGAAGCTGAGGAAGTATAGGAAGTTGAGAAAGCAAAGGAAAGTGTCTGACAAGGCATCGCACAAGGAACTTGCTACTCGGGAGTCTTGCCTTCGTTGATCTCGCGAACGATGTCTCGCGCGCGCGCTTGTTCATCGGGGCGAACGCAGAGGCGCAAACGCGGTCCTGGCTCATCCGGAATGCGGTTCGGAATGCCATTTTCGCGCAGCGCGCTGGCAATATATTCCGCGAGCGACTCGTCCTCGCCAGACCAGATTTCGGAAGTCGCCTGGTTCGGGTCCCAATCGTACGGCAGCGCAGTTTGCGAGTCGAAGCGCTGGCCGTGTCCGGCCCGGTCAGACGCTGGAACTTCTGGCATTCCTTCCTTGCTCTCCACCCAATTGAGGGCCTGCTGGGCCTTTTCCAGATCGCCAGTCCGGACACGAATTTCGAAGCCGGGCATCGCCTCCAAATAATATGGGCGCGAGGAGAGAAACCCGCCGACGTGATCGTGGACTTGCGCGTGCCAGAAACGGACGCCTTCATCACTGAGCGCCGCTTGCAGTGCGGTAAATTTGGCAGGATCGGAACCTCGCCAGAGGACTTCAAGGGAGTCAGTCATCGACCGGGAAACTGCAGCCAAGGTCACAACTAGAAAACAGAGAGAAGCACGTTGGCGCGCACTGTTGAATTACCGTTCGACCGCGAGCGCGACGGCGTTTCCGCCACCGAGGCACAGCGCGGCGATCCCGCGATGCACGTTGCGCCGCTGCATTTCGTACAGCAGCGTGGTCAAGATTCGCGCGCCCGAAGCGCCGATGGGATGCCCGAAGGCCACCGCGCCGCCATTGACGTTCACCTTCGACATGTCGAGGCGCAGCTCGCGCGTCACAGCGATCGCGGCAGCGGCGAACGCTTCGTTCAATTCGTAGAGGTCCACGTCTCGGCGATCCCAGCCAGTCTTCCCGAGGATCTTTTCCACCGCGTAGACGGGCGCCATCATGATCCACTTCGGATCGACGCCGCTTACTGCCTGGGCGGCAATTCGCACCATCGGCGTCTTGCCCAGCCGCGACGCAGTGCGCTCGGTGGTGACGACCAAAGCCGCAGCGCCATCGTTCGTCCCGGGAGCGTTGCCGGCCGTCACGGTGCCATCTTTCTTGAACGCAGGCCGCAGCTTACTCAGAGTTTCGAGCGATGCGTCCTCGCGCGGCGACTCATCGTACTTGACCACGACGGGATCGCCCTTCTTCTGCGGAATCTCGATGGGCAGAATCTGCGATTCAATGAAACACGACTTTCGCGCGGTGACGGCGCGCCGGTGGCTCTCGAGCGCAAACTGGTCTTGCTCCTGGCGCGTGATGCCGTATTTTTCCGCCACGAGTTCGGCGGTGATCCCCATGTGGAAGTCGTTGTAGACGTCCCACAAGCCGTCGTGCACCATCGAGTCGATGATTTCGGCATTGCCAATCCGATAGCCGGTGCGCGCGCCAGGCAGCAAGTACGGGCAGTTCGACATCGACTCCATGCCGCCTGCGACCACAATCTCAGCTTCGCCCAGAATGACGCTTTGCGCCGCGAGCGCAACCGCCTTGAGCCCTGAGCCGCAGACCTTATTGATGGTCATGGCGGCAACGCGCACATCGAATCCGGCTCCCAGGCCCGCCTGCCGCGCGGGATTCTGTCCCAATCCCGCCTGCACCACGTTCCCCATAATGATTTCGTCCACTGACTTCGGATCAATGCCCGCGCGGCGCACCGCTTCCGTGGCGACTTTTGCGCCGAGCTTGGGCGCAGAGAGAGAGGCAAGCCCACCTTGAAATTTTCCAATGGGGGTGCGGACCGCACTGAGGATGACCGCTTGATCCACCGCGACTCTCCTGTAGAGACGTGAGGCCAGAGTGCCGGCGAATCGCCAGCCTCACTGATCCCAGTATAGGAAAGAGCTACTGCCCGGTCAATTTTGTCCGGTCCTTGAGCTTCGGGCTAGCGCCGTTGCGGGATTTCTCCGGATCATGAGCTTTGATGGACAGGTGAAAGCACAACTTCTCCTTTGGAGTCATTTTCCGGCGCATAACCTTCTGAAAGATTCGTTCGATCGGCGTCTCACTCGATTCGGGGACGCGAATCCGGTAAGACATTTGTGGTCTCCTTTCTAGGCCAGGTTTTTCCCTTTTGCTCCTCTCCGACATTTCTGTGAGTATAGGTTTGCGTACATTAACATAACCTTAATCCAGCGCAAGACATTTTCACATCCGCTGTCGCGTGATCACCCGATCCTGTGCAGGTATCGAACGTGCTGGAAACCGCCTGTGCTAATCTCATTGGCTGGAAGTGCGATCGATGGCCGAACTGTTTCATCAAGCCAGCGCCCCAGCACCTGGACTCCATCTCAACCCTGAGCAACGCGCCGCGGCGCATCATGGCGAGGGCCCACTCGTAGTCGTGGCGGGTGCCGGCACTGGAAAGACGCGCGTCATCACTGAGCGCATCCGCTATCTTCTGGACACCCAGCCTGAACTGACCGGCTCGGAAATCCTGGGGCTGACGTTCACAGACAAGGCCGCAGCAGAGATGAAGCACCGGGTAATCGCGGCAGCGCGCGATCGCGGGGAATTGGAAACGAAGCGCGCAGCGGCTGTTACGCTGGGCACGTTTCACTCCTTCTGCTACGAGCGGCTACGCGAACTCGATCCCGACCTGAAGGCCATCGAACCGGTGGATCACTGGATCCTTCTGCGCCGCAACCTGCCCTTGTTGCAGCTTGAGCGATTCCGGCGCCTTGCCGAGCCGGGGCAGTTCCTCGGAGACTTCGTGGAATTTTTCTCGCGTTGCCAGGATGAACTGGTCAGTCCGGATGAATATCAGCGATACGCGGATCGGCAAGCGGACGACTTCCGCCGCGTCCGCGACGCAATGCCCGAGGACGAACGGACTATCCGCGATGAGGAAATTGCCAAGCTGCAGGAAATCGCGCGGGCTTACCGCGTGAGTGACCAACTCCTCCGCGACAGTAAGTTAGTCACGTTCGGAACTCAAATCTTCGATGCAATCTCGCGATTGCGGAGTGACAAGGCGCTGCGTGATGCGCTTCGCGCGCGCTTCCGGTATATCCTCGTCGACGAATTCCAGGACACCAATATCGCGCAGTTGGAACTGCTCTGGCTGCTCGGCGGCGAACGGCCGAACCTGCTTGTGGTCGGCGACCATCGTCAGGCCATTTACCGCTTCCGCGGCGCATCGTTTGGCAGCTTCACCTTGTTCTTGGATCGTTTTGCGAAGGATTCGACCGCTGCCCATGGCGAGCTGTTGCGGCCTCTCACCTTGAACTACCGCTCCTCGGGCAGGATTCTCCACGTGGCGGGCCAGGCGATCCGCCACAACGAAAAGCCGGTCAATCTTCCAGAATTCCCACTGACTCCGGTGCGGGACGACGGGGAAAAAGTGCGGATCGTCACGCATCCATCAAGCGCAGCCGAGGCGCAATGGGTCGCGGACGAAATCGAGCGGCTGCATCGCGCGGGCGCAAGATGGCGAACGTTTGCTGTGCTGTATCGCACTCACGCGCATCGCGACAAACTCGTCGAGGCGCTAAAAACAAGAAGAATTCCGTTCGTGATCAAGAATCTATCGATCCTGTCGCACCGGCTCGTGCGTGACCTCGTGGCCTATCTCCGGCTGATCGACCAAACCTCGGATGATGTTGCCTGCGCGCGGGTGCTGGCGATGCCCGCATGGGGCCTCCAGCCGGCAGACCTCGTGCGCCTCATGGAACGAGCGGCGAAGGGCAAGGGTATGTCGCTCTGGGACACTGCGCATGGTGCACAAGCTGAGCTTCCCTTCTCGGGAGGAAAGTCAAATCTCGGAGAAGTCCAGAGACTCATCACTGATCTTCGGAAGAAAGTGCACGAATTGACCGCGCTGGAATTGTTCGATGAACTTGCCGAAACGCTCCAGATCAATTCTGTGGCATCAGCAGAGGAACGCAAATATTGCGATCGCTTCGCGCAATTCCTTCGCGAGTGGCAACCCAAGGGTGAGACGCTGCGCCTGCACGAATTTGTCGAGTACTTGGAATATTTCGAGCAGGCCGGCGGATCGATCAACCTCGAACAGGAGTCGGGCGACGCCGTGCAGCTCATGACCGTGCACGCCGCGAAAGGCCTCGAGTTCGACAACGTTTACGTTTTGCGGCTCGTGCAGGGCGGATTTCCGGTTGGCGACAGACCGCACGTACTGGAATTTCCAACGGAGCTGATGCGCGAAGAACTGCCAACAGGCAGCTTCCACATTCAGGAGGAACGCCGGCTGTTTTATGTCGCCATTACCCGCGCGCGGCATCGGCTTACGCTGAGCACGGTCGAGAATAAGCGTTCGAAACCCTCGGTATTTCTGGACGACATCCTCATGGACGCGCAAATCAAGCGGCGCGATGTCGAGCAGCTTGCGCCGACGCCCGCAGACGCGGGTGCCGCTCTGAAGGAGATGGATCCGCAGTTGTTCGAACTGCCGGAGAGTCGCGAGCGAATCGGGTCTCGCATCGGCGAGTGGGCCGCGAACTACCGTCCGCCCGTGCTGGAGCCGCTGAAAATTAGCGCTACCGCGATCGACGCACTCGAGTCATGCCCTCAAAAATACCTCTTTCGATCTGTTTGGAGGCTTCGCGGCGGACCCCGCGCCGCAATGAGTTTCGGCAGCGTGATGCACAACACGATCAAACATTTCATCGGCGAACTGAGAAAAGGACGCAAGCTGCCTTTCGAAGAGGTGGCGCGAAAATTCGAGCTGGAATGGACGTCCGCCGGATTCGAGGACGACTATCAGGAGCAGGAGTACAAGAAAGACGGCCTCGCTCAGTTGAGCGCCTTTCATGCGGGCGTGCTCGCGGCGCCGCCCAACGTGATCGCACAGGAAAGAGTCTTTGACCTGCCTATGGAAAATAATGTCGTGTTGACCGGCCGAATCGACCAGGTGAATCGCCTCGGTCCCGGCCAGGAAGAAGTCGTGGACTACAAAACGGGCAAGCCCTGCACCGAGGAGAGAGCAAAGAAGGACGTGCAGCTCAGCGTGTACGCCCTAGCGTCACACGAAGTGTTCGACTGGAATCCGGCAAGACTCACGCTGCACTTCCTCCAAACAAACCAGCCGGTGAGCTCGACGCGTGACGACAAGCAGCTCAAGAAATTGCGGTCACAAATTCAAGAGGCTGCGGCCGATATTCGCGCCGGCGATTTTCCGGCGAAGCCAGGCTTCGCATGCCGTTACTGCGATTACGAATCCGTCTGCCCGGCGCGCGAACAAGGCACCGCGGCAAGCGCTCCGGTCGAAGAGTGACTCCGTGGCGGGCTCGCGCCGCTCGTCTCTCGCAAAGTTTTGGCAGCCTCGGCCGGCGACGATGCCGCCGGCGAAATCCATTTCATGTGAGGTTGTGGAAGTGATCCTGGAAACCGAACGACTTCTCTTGAGGAATTGGCAACTCTCCGACCTGAATTGCTACCTCACGTTGAGCACAGACGTCGGCTACAACTGCTTCACGCAGCCGGGCCGGTTTCTGGTTCGCGGTGACGAAGAAGCCGCGGAAAAAATTCAAGAACGAATCACTCTTTTCGATGAGCGCAAGCTCGGGAAATTTCCGATCTTTCTGAAAGAGACAGGAGAATTTATCGGCACTTGCGGCATGGAACCGTACCAACTGGACGGTCAGCCGGAAGTCGAGATGGGTTACCGACTCTGCTTGAAGCATTGGGGGCGAGGATACGCGACGGAGGCCGGCGCCGCCATTTTGCGATACGGTTTCGGTGATTTGAACCTGAAACGGATCATTGCCTATGCCCTGCCGCAAAACACCGCATCGCTGAAAGTCCTGGAGAAACTCGGCGGTCTATATCTCCGCACTTTCGATCATAACGAATTGCCGCACCGGCTTTATGACTTTCCTCGCAAAACGTTTGTCATCTGACGCCAAACTCAAAAACAAAAAAAGGGCGGCCGCTTTCGCAGCCGCCCTGCTTGGAAACGTTTTTGTCAGACCATCTTCGGTGAGTTGCGTTTCCTGTTGTGGCCTTCGCGCAATCGCTCCGTGAACTTTCTCCCCTCGGAGCAGCGAATCAGTCCTTCATAGACTCGCTATCGTTCTTTTACGAGTGTACGCGCCGGAAGTCAAGCACAAATTCCAGAACGCGCAAGCAAGAAATATTTGCGCACTCGCAAAAAACATTTTACACATGCCGCTTGCATTAAAAAAGAATGTTCCAGCACAGACTCAGCAAATATTTTTGATTGCGTGATGAACGTGACGCGTGCGCGCACAACTTGTATGGCTTGTATCGCAAAGTTAGTAGCACACGCTTTAGCCCGTGGTTTTTTGCGCGCAAAAAGTCAAAACCAACAGGCTGAAGCCTGTGCTACTAAAAACCCTCTCACTATCAGTAAAGATTGAGAAGATTTGGCTTGCGACAACATGGACTACGGCGTCGTGTTCAAGTAATAGCCGTCGCGCGCGAGCAGCACCAGGCCGGGGCGCTTCACGCGCACCTCGATGCTGTGGTAGGGCTTCGTGCGGTCGGTATGCGCTCCGGAGTAGCCGATGGTGTACTGATTGCGCGCCTGTTCGGAAACGCGCGCGTAGAGCTCTTCCAGATTTTCGCGGCTCACACCGCCGTAGAAAATGTCGCCACCGGTCGAATGAGCGTACTTCGCCAAAATGTTGTTCCCGAGAAATGTAATGCCGCGGTTCATGTTCGCCTCGCCCACGCCGACGGAGTACACGGAAATATCGGCGGAGAGCAGCAGCTTCAGAGTGTCTTCATAACTGTGCGTGTTGTTCTTGGCGTTTTGACCATCGGAGATCAGGAAAATGATCTTGCGCCGCTCACGCGGGCGATCCTGTAATTGCTCCGCGGCGGCATAGATCGCATCGTTGATGTGTTTTGTGTTGGGATGTCCGATCGTCGACGACGGCACCTCATAGGGTCCCGGCATCGACTGTGTATTGACGTGCGGGCCGTTCGTCATCGGCGCGGAGCCGAATCCCGGGAACGAGGAACTCAGATCGATCTTCTTCAGCTGTGTCAGAAGAGCATCGTTATCCACAATGAAGTCGTCGGAAACTGGCTCAGGAACTTCGTCGAATCGCCATAAAGACACCTCGTCGGAAGCGCTGAATGCTCCTGCCAAAGTCTCGAGCGTCTTTTGAACTTTTTCGGCCGTGCCCCGCTTCAGGTCATCGTCAATTAAAATGGCGGCCGAGAGCGGAAACGCGTCGGCGGAAAACAAAGCGATCGGCTGCTCGATGCCATCTTCGAAGACCCGGAAGTCATTTTGCTCCAGGTCTGTCACTAGCTCGCCGCCACTGCCCTTCACGGTGACAGGCACCTCGACGAGAGACACCGTGGTATGAATTCTCGCTCGAGTATCTTGAGCTGGCGATGCCGGCGTCTGATTGGCTCCCTGACTCGGCGCTTGCTGCGCCAGCAACGCACTCAAACCAGCCGAGGCGAGGCCAACAAGCAGGCAGGCGGTCAGGAAAATTCGTGGACTTTTCATAAGCGTCCCGTCACTATTCCGGTGAGAGCTAAGCGGCCGTCACGCATCCTAATGCTAACGCGTCGCATCGTACACCTGTTGCGGCGCTAGGAGATTATACAATGCGGATTCGAGCCATCCTTTCTTGCCTGTGCGTCGCGGCGCTCGCCGCGGGAATCGTGTATGCCGCTCCTCCGGGGCAAATTCGCGTGCAAGTCACGCTGGTGAACCTCTTCGCAACGGTTCGCGACAAGCACAAGGCCATTGTTCCCGGCCTAAAACAAGATGACTTTGAAGTCTACGAGGATGGCCAGCTACAGGAAATTACTAATTTTTCCGTGGACACAAATCTCCCCATTACGCTCGGCCTGCTGATCGACACGAGCGGCAGCGAGCAGTTTATGCTTTCGGCAGAGAAAGATGCGGGCACGCGATTCCTCGCGAGAGTATTGCGCAAGGGCGATCTGGGTCTCGTCATGAGCTTTGATCTTGACGTGGACCTGCTCGCCGACTTCACCGACGACAAGGGGGTGTTGGACCGCGCTATCAACCGTGCGCAGATCAATGCTCCGAGCAGCCCCATGATCGCGGGTGGCCCTCTCCCGTCAAGCGGGGGCGGCGGCACGAATTTTTATGATGCCGTGTATCTCGCGGCTCACGACAAGCTCTCCGGTGAAGCCGGCAGGAAAGCGATCCTCGTCCTCACAGACGCGGAAGACACCGGAAGCAAGTTGAGGCTGCAGGACGCCATTGAGGCCGCACAGCGCACCGACGCCGTCGTGCATATTCTCTTAGTTGCCGCCGATGGCGGCGACCTGGGCGTCGCCAAGAAGCTCACCGACGAAACCGGTGGGCGCACGATCGTTGTGCGAAGCGAGAAAAACCTTGAGAAGGCGTTTGACGAAATTTCCGAAGAGCTCCGCAGCCAATACAATCTCAGCTACACCTCTTCCAACAAAGCCCACGACGGAAGCTACCGGAAGATCAAAGTGGAAATGAAAAACAAGGACTTCTCCGCTCTCACGCGCCGCGGATACTACGCGCCGGGAAGCTAGATTGGCACGTGGCACTAGCCGAAAGATTACGGTCTGGCCGGAGGTGCGACAGGCACCGCTGACGTGGGAATCGGGACTGAGTAATAGCCCTTGCGGGCGCGAACGATCAAATCTTTGCGATCGACCTGGATCTTGATGGTGTGATATTTCCCGTCTGGGGCGCGACCCAAGGGGCTATAGGCCAGCGCGTACTGATGGCGAAGCTCGTCGCCGATATCGAGAAACGATTGGCCCAGATCGTCCACGCGATACGGAAAGAAAGCGCGCCCTCCGGTTTCCTGGGCAAGCTGTTCGAGGACGCGGTCGCCTTCGTCCTTCAGGTATTTGCGGTTGATGCGCTTCATGGGATCTTTCTCGTCGTCCGCTGAAGCCCAATCCGTGCTCGTGCTGATCGAATAAATCACCACGCCGGCTCTTTGCGCCATGTCCACGGCCTCGCCGCGGGAGCGGCTGCTGCTGTTGTCATCGCCGTCGGAAATCACCACCAAGACGCGCCGCACATCCGAATTTGGCCCAGGAGGCACTGGAGACTTGCTCAGCAAATGCTCGCTCGCCGAGTACACGGCATCGTACAGCGCTGTTCCGCCTCCGGCGCGCTGCTTCAGGATCGTGTCGCGAAGGTCGCCCGTGTCTCCCGTAAAATCCTTGATGATCTCCGGGCCGTCGTCAAACGTCGTCAAGAACGCTTGATCCTTATTGCGTCGCAGCGCGTTGAACAGGAAATCGATGGCCGCGTCCTGCTCGAATTTCAGACGTTCGCGGATGCTGTTCGAGGTGTCCAGCACCATGCCGATTCGCAAAGGAAGATCGGTTGGCTGGCTGAAATCCGTAATGTCCTGCGGGACTCCGTCGTCAAACACTTTGAAATTTTCCTTGGTCAGATCAGTGATGAGTTTTTCGCGTTTGGTCACCACGCTGAAGAGCACATCCACCAGGTTGACGTTGCGGATGATCGTCGCTTGACCGTTGTCCACCGGAGTCGGCTGCGGCGCAGTCTGTTGCGGATTAGGTGGAGGAGCCTGCGACTGCTGCGCACTTACCGCGGCCACAGTCACGACCAAGGCAAAGATCGCAATCCAATGTGCTCGTTTTTTCATGATTGTTCGACGTACGGCGCGAGGGCAGCGCGACTATCCGCGGCGGGCCAGCCCATCGTTGCTGCTACCTGCTCGAAGTATACTCGCAAATCATTCGGCAGCGGAGCGCGAACTTCCACCCAGGCCCCACTATTGGGATGCGCAAAACCGATCCGAGCGGCATGCAGGAAATTCCGCGCCTCAAGCGGAAGGTCGCGTTTCCGTGCTCGCAGGGCCCGAGGCGCGCCGTAGAGCGTGTCGCCGACGATCGGATGCCCAACGGCCGCGAAGTGAGCGCGAATCTGGTGCGTTCGTCCGGTATGTAAGACGGTTTCGACGAGCGTGCAATGGTCGAGTCGCGCAACGACGCGCCAGTCGGTTTGCGCTTGGCGCCCTTTGCCGGAGCGCGCTGTCATGCGGGTCCGGCGGCGCGGGTCGCGCGAAATCGGCAGTCTGATGGTTCCGGAATTGCGCGGCATCTTTCCGTGCACCAGCGCCAAATAAATTTTGGTGATATTGCGCGACCGGAATTGCTCGGAGAGATGCTCATGCGCCTTATCGTTTCGCGCCACGACCATCGCGCCCGAGGTTTCGCGGTCCAAACGATGGACGATGCCCGGCCGAAGTACACCGCCCGACGCGGAAAGACTTCCGAGGCGATGCAGCAGCGCGTTCACAAGCGTCCCGCGCGAGTGGCCGGCACCTGCGTGCACGACCATGCCCGCGGCCTTGTTCACAACTACAAAATCGTCGTCTACGAGGAGCACTTCCAGCGGCAGATCTTCCGGCTGTGCTACCGGCGCAGGCCGAGGTAACACCTCAATCTCGATGGCTTCGCCAGCCGCAACACGGTGCGAAGCTTTGGCGACGTTGCCGTCGACACGGACGTTTCCTCCGCGGATCAGCTCTTGGATCCGCGTCCGGCTCAGCGCCGGCACGTGCTCCGCAAGCAACAAATCGAGCCGCCGTCCCGCATCCGCAGACGTGGCGCTGAGTTTCTGGTGTTCAGTAGCACAGGCTTCAGCCTGTGGATTTTGCTTTTGATTTTCCACTGCGGCCAGATATGGTTAAGAGGCGTTGCGTCCGCTGCCCAAGGCCGAAACCCCACAGGCTCAAGCTTGTGCTGCTAAGCGGGTTCACCGTTTGTCAGTACTCGGAACACGTCGCACGCCGAAAAACAGCTCGAAGAGAACCAGCACCGCACCAATCGTGATCGCGGAATCGGCGGCATTAAATGCGGGCCAACGGAACGTGCCGAGGCGAACCTCCAGAAAATCCGTGACGCCGCCGTGAATCAAGCGATCGATCGCATTGCCGGCTGCACCTCCCAGAATCAGGGCCAAGCCGCCGTGTGCCAGCGTACCTCCCGCGCGGCCTTTTACCAGCATCCACACGAGCAGAACCATCACCGCAATGGAACTCAGCACCAGAAAAGGCGTGAGCCACGGCGAACTGGAATCGGAGAACACTCCAAACGCGATACCCGGATTTTGGTTATGGACCAAAATGACGACGTCGGAAATAAGCGGCCGGCGAAAGAACAGGTTCGTGTAGTGCTCGATCGTAAATTTGGTGGCGCGGTCCGCGACAATCACAGCCAGCGAAAGCCACAGCCAGCGCGCGCCGCGAGTCCCATTCATCAGGACGCAGCCCCTCGGCCTCCCGCATGGCCCTCTTCGATTTCCGCCAGCGCTTTCACGCAACGTTCGCACACGGTCGGGTAGTCGGTGCTCTCGCCGACATGCGTCGAGTAGTTCCAGCAGCGCTCGCACTTCGCTCCATCGGCACGCAGGACCGCCACGCCAAATCCCGGAAGCGTTTCAGATTTTTGTGCGCCGTCAGTCGCCGTCGGAGCCAGCTCCACTTGCGAAACGATGAACAGGGCGGGCAGCCAGCTTTTGTACTGTTCCAGCAAGGGAGCCAGATCTTTCGCTGCGCTCAAAACAACTTTGGCTTCAAGCGCGCCTGAAATCGTTTTTGCGTTGCGCGCGGCTTCGAGCGCGCGGAGCACTTCGGTCCGCACCGCCAGCAGCTTTTCCCAGTTCGCGGCCCTTCCGGAATCGAGCGGCGCGCCAAGTCCCTCTGCCGCAGGAAACAGAGCAAGATGAACGCTATCTGGGTCGCCCGCGGCGTGCGGGAAATACTTCCAGATTTCCTCGGCGGTGAACGAGAGGATCGGCGCCGCCAGACGCAACAACGCGCCGGCGATGCGATAAACAGCCGTTTGCGCCGAGCGCCGGGCGCGGTTTCTCGGCGCAAACGTGTAGAGTCGGTCTTTGAGCACGTCGAAATAGAATGCGCTCAAATCCACGACTGCGAAGTCATACAGCGCGTGATAGACGCGATGAAATTCAAAAGCGTCGTACCACTTCCGGCAATCGCGCACTAGAGCGGCCGTTCGCGTCAACATCCAGCGGTCCAATTCTTCCAGGTCCGCGTCTGGAACTCCATCGCGAGCAGGATCGAAGCCCGCGAGATTGCCGAGCGCGAAACGAAACGTGTTGCGCAGCTTGCGGTACGCCTCGGAAAGCTGGGTCATCACGTTATTCGACATGCGGAAATCGGAAGTGTAAGCCTGCGAATTCACCCAGAGCCGCAACAGATCCGCGCCCCACTGCTCGCTCATTTCCGCAGGAAGCACGGCATTGCCCAGGGATTTCGACATGGGGACGTCTTTTTCGTCGACCGCCCAGCCGTATGTCAACACGTGCCGATAAGGCGAGCCATTGCGCACGGCGACTGCGACGAGCAGCGAACTGTGGAACCATCCCCGGAATTGGTCTGGTCCTTCAAGATACATATCCGCCGGCCAGGGAAGCTTTTGCCCATCCGCATCGAGACGGTCGAGAACCGCAAGATGTGACGAACCCGAATCGAACCACACATCCAGAATGTCAGTTTCCTTGCGCCAACTCGCCGCGCCGCACCCACAATGCGTCCCTGCCGGGAGCAACTCATCGGCGGCATGTGTGAACCAAGCGTCCGCGCCCTCCTGCGCAAACCATTTTCCGACGAGCGCATGCAACACCGCGTAGTCGTCGAATTGTTTGCCGCACTTCGCGCAATAGAGGATGACGAGCGGCACGCCCCAGAACCGCTGCCGGGAAACGCACCAGTCTGGCCGGTCCGCGATCATGGAACGCATGCGCTCAGCGCCCCATTCCGGCGTCCACTTAACTTTTTCGATTTCATCCAGTGCGCGCGCGCGAATCGATCTGCCGTCGCGCCCGGCAGCGTCCAGGTCGATGAACCACTGCTCGGTGGCGCGAAAAATCACCGGATTGTGGCAACGCCAGCAGTGCGGATAGCTGTGAGTCAGTTTCTGCTCGCCCAGCAGCGCGCCGCGCTGGCGCAACAGTTCGACCACGATGGGATTCGCCTGGAATACAGTTTTTCCTTTGTATTCTGGCAAGCCTTCGAGGTATCGGCCGTGAGCATCGATCGGCGCGTAGGCCTCGAGGCCATACTTCTGTCCGGTCACGAAATCTTCGGCACCGTGGCCCGGTGCCGTGTGCACGATTCCAGTGCCTTGATCGAGCGTAACGTAGTCAGCCAGCACCGCCGGGACCGTCAAATCCAGGAACGGATGCCGGAACTTCAGTTCGGCGAGTTCCTTCCCCTTCCATGGCCCGCGAACACTTGTGGCTACAAGCTTGACGGCATCAAGCGCCGGCCCAATGAGATCCTCGGCAAGTAGCAGTGCTCCTGCAGCGGTTTCGGCCACCACATAGTCGTAATCGGGATGAAACGCGAGCGCGCGGTTGTGCGGCAGGGTCCATGGCGTGGTCGTCCAGATCACCGCACTCACACCCGCGCCGAGCTTCTCCGCTTTCGCGCCCGGCTCGACTGCAAACTTCACCCAGATCGACGGGCTCGTGTGATTTTCGTATTCGACTTCCGCTTCCGCCAGTGCCGTCGTGTCGACGATGCACCAGTACACCGGCTTCAGCCCGCGGTAGACGTAACCTTTTTCGAGAAACGTGACGAATGCATCGGCAATCGTCGCCTCGTACTGCGAGCTCATGGTGAGATACGGGTCTTCCCACTGCCCGAACACGCCCAGCCTCTTGAAATCACGCCGGTGCTGATCGACGTAGCGAGCCGCGAATTCGCGACACATCCGGCGAAATTCGCCGGGCGGCACGCTCCCTTTTTTTCCGCCCAACTCTTTTTCCACCTGGGTCTCGATGGGAAGCCCGTGGCAATCCCAGCCGGGAACGTACGGGGCGCGGAACCCCGCCATCGTCTTCGACTTCACAACCATGTCTTTGAGGATTTTATTCAGGCCGGTGCCCAGGTGAATCGTTCCCGTTGGGTAAGGAGGTCCGTCATGCAAAACGTAAGTCGGCGCGCCAGCACGAGCCTGCTGGATGCGGTGATAGAGTTTCTTCTCTTCCCACTCCGCCAGTTGTTTCGGCTCGTTCTGCGGCAGGCTCGCCTTCATTGGAAAGGCGGTGCGCGGCAGGTTCAGCGTGCTTTTCAAGTCGGCAATTTTGGGCATAAGTTGGCCACAACCACGGATTCTACAAGCCGCCCGTTGTTGTTGGATGCAGGCTGTGCACGCCATCGCCAAGCGCTCTGGCGCGTCGGCGACTTACAGCCCGTCTATATCGGGTGCGGGCTGCGCTTGTAGCCCGCCGAGAGCTTTGGAGAACCGGGCAAGGACAGTGTTCACCTGTACTTCCGTGCCTGGACTACTGTCCTGGAAACCTTCTTCCTCGTGATATCGTCACAATGTTACAATGGATTTGGCGGCGTGTCAGCCGCCCGCCGTCGGGCATCCATTCGCACCGCGCTAGAATCGAACAGCGAGGGAGATAACGCGGCAGCGGGTGCGGGCTCCACTTGTTTACCTGAGGTTCGAAAGGTAGCCCCGCCAGAGCAGTGAGGCCAGAATCGTTGAGTATCATCGCGCCAAAATGGAGCGCTCCGGCGACACCGGCGCCCAAGGTGACACTACCCGCAGGGACCGCCGCGCCAAGGCTTGGCGGGGCGCAAAAACCCCTTTCCCGCGGCTTTCTGTCTAACCTAAGAGACTTTTTCATGGAGCGCCCGGTGAAGTTGCCACCGGGCAGACCGGGCGACGTCTTCACGGTCGAAGATTTTGGCGGAGGCGTCGGCGAGAATTTCAAGGAGTGGTTCAAGCCGACGCCAAGAGCGGTTTCCTCGCGGATGTCCGTCGAATGGCAGCCGCATTACAAGGTGCTATGGCAGAATCTGCGTGACCTTATCTCGCCGCCCAAGCTGCCGCCCCTCAAAGTTACAAGCCAGCCTGTTAAGGTCAGGGAGATCTGGTCCAAGGACAAAGCGTTCGGACCGTCCCAGGCCGTCGCGCTTGGCGTGCATATCGGTCTGACGCTCTTGATTTTTTCTCCACTTCTTTATCAGGTCGCAACCAAGGTGGCCGCAAGTCCAGTGAACAATTCGCTCGTTACACCGATTGATATCTCGGATTACGCCATGAAGCTGCCCCCGGGGAAGGATAGAGCAGGAGGCGGCGGTGGCGGTGGTGAGCGAAATCCTGAGCCCGCCACCAAGGGCAAGCTCCCGAAGTGGAGCCTGAACCAGATTGCGCCGCCCATGGTGCACACCAAGCCCGACTCGAATATTCAAGCGACTCTGCTCGGGCCGCCGGATTTGAAAATTCCTAGTCCGAATTTGGACAACTATGGTGACCCGCTAGCCAAAATGCTGAGTAACTCGGGTGGCCCCGGCGGTGGCAGCGGCATTGGTAGCGGCACTGGGACTGGTATTGGCAGCGGCGAAGGCGGAGGCCTTGGTCCAGGCTCCGGCGGCGGCACGGGTGGCGGAGCGTATCATCCGGGAACCGGCGGCGTCGGGTTCCCTACTTGTGTTTATTGCCCCGATCCGAAATATTCGGAAGAGGCCCGCAAAGCGAAATACCAAGGCACCGTCGTTCTGCAAGCCGTGATTACGCCAGACGGCCGCGCGATTGAAATTCAAGTCGTAAAGGGCCCAGGCTTGGGATTGGAAGAGAAGGCCGTCGAAGCAGTAAGGCTGTGGCGGTTCAAGCCAGCCATGGGTCCCGCAGGAAAGCCAGTGCCGGTGATTGTCCCCATCGAAGTGACTTTTCGCTTGCTCTGACCGCCCACGATCAGCTCCCGTACTGCCACTCCGCTGCATTCGGTTCGGCGGGGCATGCATTTCGCCTTCCGTCCGCACGCTCCTCGCACACGCAGCTATCATTGCCAATAAGTGCCAATCTGAAATTTGAAATCTTTCAATCTGAAATTTCAAACGCCGCATCCCAAACTCCCGGTTGAAACTTTGGGTTCAACCAATTGTTATCGTTGTACTCGCGAATCTCAAATTTGAATTTCAAATTTGAAATGAATTGTTTAGGATTTGACTGCGGCGAAGCGCACCTTGGCACCGAGCTGTTGAAAACGATTTCGCGGGAGGTGCAAGCTTGAAGCGAAAATCCTCCGGTACGGCAGGCTTGTTTCTCGCGAGCGCGCGCTATTTCCTCGCGAAGGAACATCTTCCCCACATCGTGAAGTGCCTTCAACAGCTGTCCGACGAAGAGATTTGGTGGCGGCCTAACGATGAATCGAACGGCGCCGGAAATCTCGTCCTCCATCTTTGCGGAAACGTCCGCCAGTGGATCATTTCCGGCCTCGGGGGCGCAGAGGATCGCCGCGAGCGGGACCTCGAATTTTCCGAGCGCGGGCCAATCCCGCGCAGCGCTCTGATTGCGCGGCTTCAGAAGACGGTTCGGGAAGCATGCGGCGTTCTCGGAAGGATTTCTGAAACGTCTCTGTCGCAAAAATACGAGATTCAGGGCTTTCGTGTCACAAAGCTAGGGGCTGTTCTTCATGTCGTGGAGCATTTCGCCTACCATACCGGCCAGATCATTTTCATCACGAAACTCAAGCGAGGTAAGGACCTGAAATTCACGCGCTTGCCCGCCGTCAAGAAAAAGGCCAGCTCATGACCCTCTCTTCCGGCTGGATAGCCCAGGCCTCCCCGGCCGACCCCTGATTAGACGGAAACATGATGTCGCGGAATCGTTTCCTGCAAGCCCGCAGCAATGTACACTTCGCCATGAGATTGCGGGGCTTTGGCGCGTCAGGGACTTTGCCTGAGCGTCGAAGGGGAGCCCCAATAAAAAAATGAAAACGAGATTGTACCTCGGCAAAGTTGCCCTGCTCATCGGATCAGTTGCGTTCGTGAGTTTCCTCCGCGCGCCCATTGCGGCGCAATCGGCAGGTCGCGTGGAATTCGCCGCGCGTGTCACGCCCACCGGAGGCCGGCCCGAACCAGTTCGTCAGGCTACGTTCTACCTACTTCGCAAGAGTCTCGAAGACATCCGCACGGAAGCCCAAGAGGCTGCTCCGCCCCCCGACCTGGACAAATTCGTGGACGGACTGAGCGTCTCGCCGGAATTGAAAGCATGGATGAAAAAACATCGCTCCGTCCGGCTGTCCGGCGTCGATTTCACCCAAAGCCTCACGCCCGACGAGATTGTAAATGTCCCTGAATTTTTCAAGTCATACATGTCGCGCAACATGGGTTACAAAGGAGTTGGTTTTCCCGATCCGAAATTCATGGATAAGGATCGCAAAATTTCTCCTGAAAAGTACGAACAGGACAAAGTGGAATTTATTGCCGCCATTCGTAAATTTATCGCGACCATGCCGGAAAGCGTCCAGGGGATCGACATCGACCTCAACGATATCAATCCCTACGCTAAATGGGAGGGCGTGTTGCGAAAGCAGCGCCAGTTCCAGGAATCTCGCGCGCTCGAGCTAGTGCAGGAACGCTACCTCGTGGCGCAAACGGATACGGACCTCGAAGGGCGAGGAGCTTTCGCAGGCATCGCGCCGGGGAATTATTGGATCGGGATGCTGAGCGACGAGGCAATTTCCGGTGATGTCCGCCTGCATTGGGATTTTCCTCTGACGGTCCGCTCGCGTGGAACCACCCAAGTTCAACTCTCCAATCTCAATGCCGTCAAACCCGGCGTTGCAGCCCAAAACCTAAACCCCTAAGATTCCTTCCACTGTGACCCGCCTGTCAGAGAGCGTGGCCTAGATGGGCGACTGGACGCTCTGGATCGCCTTCAATGTGGCCGTCGCACTGCTGCTAGTACTCGACCTGGCGCTGTTTCACAGGCGCGCGCACGCCGTCAGATTGAGCGAAGCAGCGATCGAGAGCGCTGCCTGGGTCGGGTTGTCCCTCGGATTTGGCGCGTGGATTTTCGTTTCCCACGGACGGGGGCCTGGACTGGAGTTTTTCGCTGGCTATCTGATCGAAAAATCGCTGAGCGTGGACAACGTCTTCGTTTTCCTGCTGGTCTTCCAGTATTTCCGTGTCGAACCTCGCTACCAGCATCGGTTGCTTTTCTGGGGCGTGCTTGGCGCCTTCGTCCTGCGCGGAGCAATGATCGGTGCCGGCACGGTCCTGATCGAGAGGTTCGGCTGGATTCTTTATCTCTTTGGGGCTTTTCTTCTATTCGCGGGATTCAAACTACTTCGCGCGGATCATTCAGTGCACCCAGACAAAAATCCGGTGCTGCGCTGGGCGCAAAAGATTCTACCCATGGCAAGGGGCGAAACTGGATCGAGTCTACTTGTGAGTCAAGCCGGGCGATGGCTTTTCACTCCGCTCTTTCTAGTGGTAATTGTGCTCGAAACGACGGACTTGGTCCTTGCCGTGGACTCAATCCCTGCCGTATTTGGCGTGACGCGCGATCCTTTTCTCGTGTACAGCTCTAATGTCTGCGCAATCCTCGGCCTGCGCGCATTTTATTTTCTGCTGGCCGGTATCCTGCCATACTTCCGGCACCTCGATGAAGGCCTGGGCATAGTCCTCATGTTCATTGGTGCAAAGATGATTGCCGATCCTTGGGTGCACATTTCTGCCGGGATGTCGCTGGCCATTGTAGGGGGCATCATTGGGGTGGCCGTTCTGGCTTCGATCTTTCGCGCTCAGTCGCGATCGGATTCTGAGGGTGACGTGTGGAACGCCGATCACGTCGCCACAATTCCTCCAGCTACCCCGGAATTAATCAGCCATCTAGCCGACCAAGATCCGGCACAGCGCGCCCAGACCGCCTGGTACCTCCTCCACCACGCGACCATGCAAATCGCTTGGGTCCTCGCCGATTGGAGGAGGGACGAGAGTCTTCGCTCCTTGTTTGTGGAAGAACGCATTGTGCGGCCAAACGAAGAGGACGTAGTTCATCCAATACTTACCGCCGGGATCGCAGTCACTCCGGAATCATTTGAAAAAATATGGGCGGCCAACAGCTCGCCGCCCCTCGCCGACGTCCCTGCCGATCAAGATGTGATTGAATTCGAGCTGGAGTTCCCGGGAAACGTCGTACCGTGTGCCCGGCTGGATATTCTCACCACAAAAGCGCCTGGCGGGGACGGCCCAATCGCGCGCTTTCTCGAAAAATTCGGCGAAGGCATCCAACAGGTAGAAATCGAAGTGACCGACGTGGACCGCGCCACCGAAATCCTCCGCAAGCGTTTCCAGATCGAGCCGGTCTACCCGGCCACTCGCGCTGGTGCAAACCGCACACGCGTGAATTTCGTCCTGGTCTCGACCTGGAGTAATAAAAAAGCGCTCGTCGAACTTGTCGAGCAGCCGAAACGCAATCCCTAGGACTTCCCGTACACAGGGATGGCTGCGCCGTGGATTACTCGCGCCTCTTCAGAGCAGAGGAACAAGATTACACGCGCAATTTCCTCCGGCTTCGGCCATTTGGAAAAGTCGGCGCCAGGCATTGCCTTCCGGTTCGCCGCTGTGTCAATAATGCTGGGCAGCACGGAGTTCACATTGATATTGTAAGGTTTCACATCCGCCGCAAGGGAATCCATCAACGCCAACGCCGCAGACTTCGACGCGGCGTACAGCGCTCCTCCCGCCGCATGATCGAAGGCCGCCTTTGACGCGATATTGACGATCCATCCCCGGTTCTGCCGGATCATCTGTGGCACTATGACTCGCGCGAGAACAAATCCCGATTCCAGGTTCAGCTGCAGCATTCTGTCGTACGTGTGAAGGTCTACTTCCCAGAGACTCGTCCCGCCTGCGTATCCGCCAACCGTGTTCACCAAAATATCGAGCTGGCCATGCTTTCCCAAAATCTCAGCCACGCACTTTTCGACAGCCTGCGCGTCGGTCACATCCACGCTGAAGCCTACGGGAGGCGTCGCTCCAATCCGCTGAGACGCGGAGACGAGGGCGGCGAATTCTTCCGCAATCACGTACGTTACCAGGGCCGTCGCCCCAGCTTCGAGGAACGCCATCGTTACTTCGCGGCCCAAGCCGCCTGTGCCGCCCGCGACGAGAACAATTTTGTCGTGGAAGTTCACGCTATCCTCCGGATTGTTCGAGCAGCTTAGCGACAAGTCCGGTCCATCCGGTCTGATGGCTCGCGCCCAATCCCGCGCCCGTGTCGCCGTGAAAATATTCGTAAAACAAGATCAAATCGCGCCACCAGGGATCGTTCTGAAATTTCTCATCCGCGCCGTATACGGGACGACGCCCATTTTTGTCTCGTAGGAAAATTCGGGTCATGGCGCGCGAAAGCTCCGCGCTGACGTCCCAGAGCGACATCTGCCGGCCGGAGCCGGCTGGGCACTCCACGCGAAAATCGTCGCCGTAATAGTGATGGAACTTCTGGAGCGATTCGATCATCAGAAAATTCATTGGAAACCAGACGGGGCCGCGCCAATTCGAGTTTCCGCCAAACAGCCCGCTCTGCGATTCCCCCGGCTCGTAGTCCACCCGGTATTGATTCCCGTTGACCGCCAGCAAATACGGATGCGCCGCGTGATATTTCGAGAGCGCACGGATTCCGTAGGGCGAATAAAACTCTTCCTTGTCGAGGAGGTATCGCGCGATCCGAACGAGTTGCTTGCGATCGACGAGCGACAGCAACCGGCGCACCCCGTTCGGCGAACTCTGGCTGCTGTCGACTCGCGAAGCGAAGCTCGGCATGTTGTCGAGAAACCACCGCATGCGCCGCTGAAACCCCGGCAGGCGCGCGATGATCTCCGGCTCCAGCGCCTCTACGGCGAACAGTGGGATCAGCCCGACGATCGAGCGCACTTTCAGGTAGTGCTGTTGGCCATTCGGCAAGTGAATCGCGTCGTAGAAGAACCCGTCCTCTTCATCCCAAAGTGCGAACCCGTCGGACCCGTGCGCGTTAATGGCGTTCGCAATGTACACGAAATGCTCGAAAAATTTGCTGGCGACGTCCTCGTAAGCCGGATCCTCGCGCGCCAATTCGAGCGCAATCGCCAGCATATTCAGGCAATACATGCCCATCCAACTCGTGCCGTCCGATTGCTCGAGGTGGCCGCCTGTAGGCAGCGGCTGCGAACGGTCAAACACGCCGATATTGTCGAGGCCAAGGAAACCGCCCTGGAACACGTTCATTCCTTCCGGGTCTTTGCGGTTCACCCACCACGTGAAATTCAGCAGGAGCTTATGAAATACGCGCTCGAGAAAACTGCGGTCGGCTCGGCCTCGAATGCGCTTCTCAATCTTGTAGACACGCCACGCCGCCCACGCGTGCACCGGAGGATTCACATCGCCAAGCGCCCACTCGTAGGCCGGCAATTGCCCGTTGGGATGCATGTACCACTCGCGAAGGAGCAACACAAGCTGCTCTTTCGCAAAATCCGGATCGACGAGCGACAGGGCAACCGTGTGGAACGCGAGGTCCCAGGCGGCAAACCACGGATACTCCCATTTATCGGGCATCGAAAGGACGTCCGCGTTGTAAAGGTGGGTCCAATCATGGTTGCGGGCCAGCCAGCGTTCCGGAGGTGGTTGGGTTGGGTCGCCTTCGAGCCAAGTCCGCACCTCGTAGTGATAGCACTGCTTCGACCACAACATGCCAGCGAGCGCCTGCCGCACGATGTTTCGTCCGTCTTCCGAGCGTTCCTGCGGAAACCGCCGCGCATAGAATTGGTCAGCTTCTTCGTGTCGCAGTTCAAAGATCTTTTCAAAAGAGGCGTCGAACGGGTCCGCGGCACCGGCTTTCGGCTCGACATTCGTCAGCCTCAGGCGAATCGTTACCGAGGCACCCGGTGCGATCCGGAAGCTGTAGCGAGCGGCGCACTTCGTACCCTTTTGTGCGGGATTGACGGCCTTACTCACGCCACCGATCAGGTAGTCATGAAAACTGTCCTTGACGTAAGGCGACGAAACTGGAAAGCGGAACAAGCGCTCGAAATTTGTTTCATTCTCGGTGAAGAGCATCTCGGGGGAGCCCTCGGCGAGGAACCAACGCTGGCCGTAGCGGTCATCTTGACCTGCTACAACCGCGGCGTTGGCGAGGTCTTTGATACGCCACAAGCCGGGGCGCGGAAGCTTCAATCCCCACGACCAAATGTTGCGAAACCACAGCGTCGGCAAGAGATCAAGCCGCGCCTCTTCCGGCCCGCGATTCCAGGCCGCAATCTTGATGAGGATATCTTCCGGCGACGCCTTGGCATATTCGATGAACGCGTCGAAATAGCGGTTTTCCTTGAATACGCCCGTGTCCATCAGCTCGAATTCCGGATCGCGCTTTGTTCGTCTCCGATTTTCCGCGACCAGTTGCTCGTACGGGAATGCCGCCTGCGGGTACTTGTACAAGAATTTCATGTACGAATGGGTGGGGGTGGAATCTAAGTAGAAGTAGTACTCCTTCACGTCCTCGCCATGATTGCCTTCGTTGCCGGTTAAGCCAAACAATCGCTCTTTGAGGATGGGGTCGCGCCCGTTCCAAAGGGCCAGCGCAAAGCAGATGCGCTGATGACGATCGCTAAGCCCGCCGATTCCGTCCTCGCCCCAGCGGTAAGCCCGCGAGCGCGCATGATCGTGCGGGAAATATTCCCAAGCCGTCCCGTCAGGACTGTAATCCTCCCGGACCGTTCCCCACTGCCGCTCGGCCAGATACGGCCCCCAGCGTTTCCAGTGCTTGGTACGCTGGCGGGACTCCTCCAGGCGCTGTTCCTCGGCTGTCATATCAATCTGCCCTGCTTCCAAACCTGTAAAAGGGGTGTGCCGCGTAACTCAAGAATCGATAAGTATAATCAGAAGTAACGCGGAGAGCGAACACAACTTGCTGCAGGCTTGGGACACTAGCTGCTGCGGCGCGTTACCGACATCGCTAGGAAAAACGCACATAGTCATGCTAACATGACCATGGACATGGAGAAAGAACCATGAAGCAAATGCGAGCCAGCGCGTTCAAGGCGCGCTGTCTGAATGTTATGGATGAAATCCAAGCGACGGGTGAGCCAGTCTTAGTGACGAAGCGCGGAAAGCCTATCGTTAAGGTTGTTCCAGCGGAGCCTGAAAAGAGTGACGTCTTCGGTTTCATGGCCGACAGGTTCGAGATCGTCGGGGACATCGAGTCGCCGGTGGTCCCGCCGAGTCACTGGAAGATCTTGAAAAAATGATCCTGCTAGACACCCACGCGTTGATCTGGCTGGCAAGGGATCCCACCAAATTGTCCAAGACGGCGGCCGACGCCATCCGGGCGGGAGGAGAGACTGGCGGACTCGCTATTAGCGCGATCACGCTTTGGGAGTTAGCCTGGCTGGCGACTCACGGCCGTCTTGCCTTTGCCGGACCTGTGGACGACTTTGTTAAAGAGATCTCGTCACGGACCGCCATCCGCCCGATCACACCAAGAATCGCGGTTCTCGCAAGTCAGTTGCCCGCGATATATCCAAGAGACCCGGGCGACCGTCTGATCGGGGCGACCGCGCTCGCGGAAGGATTTGCTCTAGTCACAAAGGATCGCACTATACGGAGCTTCCGGCAGATCAAGACAATTTGGTAGGGAGCCATGACGGCTTAGCGGGTTTCCGCCCGCCGAAATGTCCGCCTCAAGAGGGGTATGAAACGCAGAGAAGCCCTGCTGCCACAGCCCAAAACAAGAATAGAAATACGACGTCTTGCCGAGCGGAGCCGCGACGCGACAGAACTCCATATTTTTCCATCGGCATACGATGGTGATCCAATAAAAAGTCACCAGGGACGCCACGACCAATGTCGCAAGAGGGAGCAGTCCACCCACGATGCCTGAAATCCTGAAATGAGGTTACGCTTGGACAGTCGAGTCCCAACCCCTAGAGATCAACATGCGCCTGCGCCCTCGACGGCCCTCAACGAATTTCAATCACCCGCGCCTGACGGACGGCTTGAATCGCGCGCAGCTCGAGGATGACCTTCGCGGGAACGTTTTGGTCCACGTTGACGATGCCGATAGCTTCGTCGGAATTCTGAATTCGGCCGAGCGAAAAATTGGCGATATTGATGCTGTGCTTGCCCAGCAGCGTGCCCACGCGGCCGATCACACCGGGAACGTCCTTATTGCGGAAGAGCAGGAGAAAGCCGGTCAGCGGCGCGTCGATGTCGATATTGTTCACGCCGAGGACGCGCAACGCGTTGTTGAGGCCGATCATTCCCAGCACGGAAACGGTTTCTCCGTCGATCTTCAGGGCCACGCCCAGCGAATTCGTGTACTTGGCGCGGCGCGCACTGCGCACTTCGACGACCTCGATCCCGCGCGCCTTCGCGAAATTTCCCGCGTTGATCAGGTTGATCTGGTCGGCCAGAATCTGCGCCAACACGCCTTTTAGAACCGCGTTTTTCACCAGGTGCGTGTTCATGTCGGCGAGGCCGCCGTCATAGCTGATCGAAACTTCAGAAAACGGTTTCTCGCTCAATTGTGAGACGAACGCCCCTAGCTTTTCTCCGAGCTGCAAGTATGGCCCGAGCTTTCTCAACTCCTCCGGCGAAATCGCCGGCATATTAACCGCGTTCTTGACGGCCCCCGACGCCAGGTAATCGCGTAATTGCTCCGCGATGCGCGTACCGACGACTTTTTGCGCCTCTTCGGTTGAACCAGCAATATGCGGCGTCGCAATCACGCTCGGATGCTGCACGAGGCGCGGATCGGTGGGCGGCTCCGCCTCAAAAACGTCGAGTCCCGCAGCGGCCACGCGCCCGCTCTCCAGTGCCGCCAGCAGCGCCGCTTCATCCACCAGTTCGCCGCGCGCGCAGTTGGCGAGGCGCACGCCTTTCTTCATGAGCGCCAGGGTCTTGGCGTTGATCAAATGCCGCGTCTCAGGCGTCAGCGAGCAATGCAGGCTGATGAAGTCGCTCATCTTCAACAGCTCTTCGAGCGGGACGAGGCGAATATTCTGTTCCGTCGCGAGCACCGTGGAAACGTAGGGATCGAAGGCAACGACCCGCATCTTGTGCGCTTGGGCGAGGCGCGCAACTTCGGTGCCGATCGTCCCCAGCCCGATGAGGCCCAGCGTCTTGTCGCGCAGTTCGTGGCCGGTAAACTTCTTCTTGTCCCATTTCCCGGATTTCATCGAGGCGTCGGCCTGGGCCACCGGATGAGCCATGGCCAGGAGCATCGTCATGGTATGCTCGGCGACGCTGATGGCATTCCCGCCCGGCGTATTCATGACCAGCACGCCCTTGCGTGTCGCGGCATCGAGATCAATATTGTCGACGCCGACCCCGGCGCGTCCAATTACAGTGAGGCGCTTGGCCTTGCTGAGCAGTTCGGCCGTCACCTTTGTGGTGCTGCGCACGAGCAGAGCATCAGCATCGCTTATTTCTTCTTCGACTTTCCCTTTTGTCTTTGGAAGATTCACGACGGTCCACGACGAATCGGCCTTGAGAATACTCACCACCCCGTCGTCAACGCTGTCTGCAATCAATATTTTCATCGCGCTCCCAGTTTTTGCTGCCATCGGTTGCGCCGCACTCTCGATTTTTCTTCGTGCGCTTCGGTTTTTCTCAGCGCCCTCTGATTCTCTGCGTCCTCGCTTTTCTCAGCGTCCTCTATGTTGGGTTTTTGCTTTTGGCCAATTCAGTCGACGGGGCTTTCACCGCAAGAACACTGAGATTTTCGTTCTTAGGACGAATGCCGCAAATACACGCTTTGCGCAGCGCGCACACCACTGCCCAGCTCGACTTTGTGTCCGACCTTCTGCAGCGCAATTTCGAGCCCCCCGAGAATCGCAACCAGGTCCAAAAAATCGTAATACCCGAGATGCGCGATGCGGAACATATGCCCCTTCATCGAGCCTTGCCCATCGGTGAGAATCGCCCCAAACCGCGAGCGCATCTCTTTGACCACCTTGGTGGACTCGATTCCCGCCGGCGCATTGATTGCAGTTAAAGCATTTGCGGGCGAGTTGACAGCAAAATTCGTCAGTCCGAGCGCTACCGCTGCCTCGCGCGTCGCCTCGGCCAGCAGCGCCGCATTGCCAATGAGGTTGTCGCGGCCCAACTGCTTGATGTAGCACAGCGCCCCGTGCAGGGAGACAACAAGCGAAGTCGCCGGCGTATAGCTTGACTCGCCCTTCGCCAGGCTCTTTTGCTCCTTCACGTAATCGAAGTAGTAGCGCGGCAGCTTCGATTTTTCCATGATGCGCAGAGCCTTTGCGCTGATGCTCGCGAATGCCAAGCCCGGCGGAATCATGGTCGCCTTCTGCGACCCGCCGATCAGGATATCAATCCCCCAATCGTCCGGGCGCAGGTCGGTCGTGCCGAGGCCGGTGATCGCATCCACGACAAAGCAGCAATCCGGCAGCGTCGCGACGGCCCTTCCGAGCGCTTCGACATCGTTTCGCACGCCGGTCGAGCTCTCCGTCGCCTGGATGAACACGCCCCGAAACTGCCCTCCGCTTTCGAGTTGCTTCTTCATTTCACCGATCGGCACAGGATGGCCGTACGGTGCCTCGACCACAACCGATTCGATGCCGTAAGCCTTGGCAATCTGCACCCAACGCTCGCCAAATTTTCCCGCTGTGCCGATCAGAACGCGCTCGCCGGGCGAGAGCAAATTGGACATCGCGCCTTCCATCGCGCCCGTGCCGGAACTCGCAAACACGATCACGTCATTCTTCGTGTTGAAGTAGTACTGCAGGTTGTCGAGCGTCTCCCGCATCAGCGCGCGGAAAGCATCCGTGCGATGATGCAACGTCATCGTCAGCGCGCGAAGCTGCGCCTCCAGCAAAAGCGGGGTCGGCCCCGGAGTAAACAGTCTTTCCTTGATGATTCCTGGCATTTCCCTATTCCCAGTCCTATTAGATTAGAAGAAGAATTTTTTGAGACCCGGTTCCTGAATTACGTCGCCCTTCTCTGTGCCCTCTGTGTCCTCTGCGTTAACTTTTTTGCTTTGTCCGCAGACGAAAGGGTTCATCGCAGGGCACACAAAGAATACGGAGAATCCATCCTCTAGTAGATGCATGCCGATGAAATTCAGCAATCCGGCAGAAAGACAGGTTAAGGGAAGCAGTGAAAATGGTCAACCAGTGGAGTCGCGCTGAACCGCTTACGAAAAATATTGCCATTGGCCGCACGCCGGAGAAGTGGGTATACTCCCGTCCAACCGGAGGAGCGGCAAGGCGTCCCCTGTTACCTGCTTTGCTAACACGGCGGCGATGCTGTGAGAATCGTTTTCCGACGAGGAGAAGCGAACATGGCTCTTAAAATCATTGCTCGCGAAAAGGATGACGTAGTTGTGCTCGATCTCGACGGACGCATCGTCCTGGGAGAAGAAAGCGGTACATTCCGTGAAACGGTAAAGGGTCTGCTCGCTGAAGGCAAAAAGAAAATTGTCCTCAACATGAGCAACGTCACGCAGATAGACAGCTCCGGGCTCGGCACGCTGGTCGCTGCTCATTCGAGCGCGAAAGCGGCGGGAGCTTCGCTGCGACTTTGCAATCTGGGCGCCAGGTTCAACGAGCTGCTGCAGGTCACCAAACTCTACACCGTCTTCGACGTCTCCGAGACCGAAGCAGACGCCGTCCGCGACCTGGCGAAAGCCGCCTCCGCAAGCTGATTTGGACGAATGACTTGCTGGAATGCGTTTCAGCCTGGAGGCCGTACGCTTGGACTCAAGCGCGGCGCGCATCAATCTTTCCCTTGTGGAATCTTCTGCTTCAGCTCTTCGGTCCAATTCACCACGACATTGATTTCCTGCCGCCCTTCTTCCCCGGTCTTCAAAAACAGGAAGCGTTGTCCGTCCGCTGTTACGTCATAATCGGCAATACTTTGATACGTGGCATAACGCCCCTCGAAGAGCACCTTCGGATTTCCAGCGGAGAAGCTCGGGCGCGTGGTCGCCTGAACGACCATCAATTTTTCTCCGTTCCGGTAAAACAGCTCGCCATTGCGCGTCCAAATCGGCTCCGTTCCACCTTCCGTCGAAATTTGCCACTTGCCTCCTGGCCCTGGGTACGGCTGCACGTAGATCTCGTAGCGGCCCGATTCATCCGAAGCATAGGCAAGCCAGTGGCCGTCCGGCGAAAATCGCGGTGCAATTTCATTGAATCGTGTCTGAAGGAATGGCTGCGCCTTCTGATCGCCCAACCGGAAGGTCCATATGTCGTAGCCAGTTCCAGCACCTGTTTCTTCAAAGGCCAAAGTTCTCCCATCTGGAGACCAGAAACCCGCAACTTGGGTGTGGTTGCTGATCACTAGACGCTCCGCGCCTCCACTACCGTCCGCGAGTTGCCAGAAGAGATTTCGCGTGCCGGCCCGGTCCGAGCCAAACGTGACTCTTTTTCCGTCCGGTGTCCACGCCGTGCCGCCATTGTAGCTACCTTCAAACGTTAGCCGGCTCAAGGTTCCTCGGGCGATATCCAAAACCCATTCTTGGCTTCCCCCCTCGTCGATAGTGACTGCAACTCGCTGACCATCAGGAGAGAGCCTCGGATTCCGGTAGGCGTGCGGTGGAGCGGCCAGCGCTTGCTCCGCGCCCTTTCGGTCCGCCAACACGAAGCGCAGCTGCCCCGTCGGCGGAACCGATCGATAGGCTAGAACACCGTTGTCCGAAACAGCGACACCCGCCCTTCCGTTCAAGGGACTGAATTGCAGACTTTCGGCAATCGGAACGGCTTCACCCCTCAACTCAAGGCGATCTGCATCGAAAGGCTGTGCCAGTAGCGTTCCCGCGCGGACATACAATAGGTAGCCAGGCGGACTGTACAGCGCAGCGGAGTTAGTTTTTAGAAGCAGTTTCGCCTCTTTGGAATCGAGCGACCCGGCATAGATTGATCCACTCGTCGTAACTTCGCCGCGGGCCAAGTAGAGGAAGTGCCTGCCGTCCGGCAGAAAGGTAGGCCAAGCACAACCCATCTGCGTTCCGGGCGTATCAAGGCGTATAGCCATCGGCGTCGCAGAACCACCTGCCGCAGATACACGAAGAATCGGTCCCCCGAAAGTTGAGCCTGCAAACAATATCAATCCGTCGCGGTTCCAGGTTCCCCCGCCCAGAGCAGGCGAAGCCGCAATCGTTTGGGCAGGCCCCCCGGCAACGGCGATCCTTTTGAGCGAAGTATTGTCCGAAAAAGCTATGAACCGGCTGTCTGGAGACCAAAACGGCGCCAACGCTCCATCTGTGCCGGGGAGAGGTTGTGCGGTTTGAGAACCCAGGTCGCGTAGCCAGAGCATGGAATGATTTTTGGAATCCACTGCAACAAATGTCAACTTGCTACCGTCTGGCGAGACACTCAGGAAGCTTGGGGTGTTGCCTAGCACAGGGAAGTCCTGTCCTGTCGGAGCAGAAACCGTAAAACGGATTGTTCTCACTTCGGGAGTGGGCTGTCGGAAGTGGGGATACAGAAATAAGACAAGTCTAGCCGCTGCGAGTGCGGCGACCACCATCCCAGCCCAGAACAATCGCTTCTTGACCCGTCGCTGCTGCGTGACCACACCCACAAGCGCAGGCGGGTCCGTTTGTTGGCGGCTATCCGAAATCCACCTTAACTGTTCACATATGTCCTTCGCTCGCCATTGCCTGCTCACTTGAATCTCGAGAGCGTCTGAAATATTGGCGAGAAGTATACCCTCTCGGCTGAGTTAGTTAGCAGGAATTTCAAAAATCTTCTAACGCACTGGTCTTTTTCGCCCTCCGTTTACGCCTTCCCCTGTGAGGACAGGAGGAACGGCGATGAGAACCCTGCACAGCAGGTCGGTGGCATTAGGCGTCGCCCTTGCGGGCCTCGGGGGAGTGGCTCCAAACGCGGCGGCGCGCCCAGCCGAGGCTCAAGCGAGCTTTGCGGTGCACATCACCAACTACGCGCAAATTACAGCGAAAGAACTTGCGGACGCCGAACGGGTGGCCGCGGCGGTCTTCAAAAGGGCCGGCGTGGCGACCACTTGGATGGACGTCAGCGATCTAACTGGCACCGAACACGCGAGCTCGGGCGATCCAAACCCGGCCAGGCCTCCACTCATTAGTGTTCATATTCAGTTGTCATCGCTGGCTGGCCCGCTGGGCCTTGGAGATCGTGTTATGGGTCTGGCTCCTGGCGCCGGCCCCGACCGGACGCTGGTTTACGTTTTCTATGATCGAGTGAAAGAGCTTGTTCGGAGGCAGGTTGCCGGACAATTCAGAGGCGACATCCTCGCAGGGGCGGGCGAGCTTCAAATCCTGGGCGAAATGATCGCTCATGAGATCGGACACGTCCTCCTCGACATGCCGGGACATTCCGAAACTGGGATCATGCGAGGAGGCTGGAATCTCAAGGACTTGCAAGACGTCGCCTATGGCAGCCTGTTTTTCACCGCGCAGCAGGAGCGGGTGATAAGGGCAGAAGTAGCCAGGCGGGCGGGCGCAGGCATTAATTCGAACTTGGCGGTCAATTCGAATTTGGCCAGCAACTAATCTTCCGGCGCAAACGCCAGCAAGACATTTCCCGGCATGCCGCCAAAGCGCGGGTACCCGGAATTGACGTAAACCATGCCGTCCACCACCACTGGGCCCGCACCGTCCACCGACCCTCCTTTCGCCTGGACTCCGTCTACGGTGGAATACTCTTTTGCCGTATCGAAGTCCCAAAGAATTTCTCCGTCCTCACTGGAAAATGCGCGCACGTGCCCGTCGATCGAGCCCGAGAAAACTACGCCGGGAATCGCCGTAACGGCGCCGGGCTGCGCCGGACTGCAACCCGGCCGCGGCGGATCGCACGGATGGCCGGGCACGGACCAGACTTGCTTGCCGTCTTCAACCCGTAATGCGGCCAAACCGCCGCCTGCCGTCGCGTCAAATGTGGCATTCCCAAGCGGTCCAGGAGGCCCAGCAGTAAAGCGCGGTAAATCGGAAATCGCCGCATAGACTTGCTGGCCGTCGCTGGCCATTCCCCACTCGATGCCTCCGTTGACGCCACCTTTCCCGACGCGAGTCTGCCAAAGAATTTTGCCCTTTTGGTCCGGGTCAAGAGCATAGACGACACCGGATTTCTGTCCGGCAGTCAGAATGTCGCGGCCGTTTGCCAAGTGGACCAGCAGAGCCGAAGATCCGAAGTCGAAGTCCGGCCCGGCGTCGTTTGGACAGTTGACGCCGCCGCTGAGACACGCACCTGTCCACGCGTCACCCCCGAGGATTTGGTGCATCCACACGATGCGCCCGGTTTTGATGTCCAGCGCAGCAACCGCATCGCTGGTCGTTGTGGCAGGCTGCGAATAGTTGTCGCCCGTGGTCACGTAAATAACGCCCCGCTTGGTGTCTATCGTCGGAGCCGACCAGATTCCCGCCCCGGAAGGCCCCCACTGGGGAGTCCCTGAACTGTTTACGCCGGTTTTCTTGGGAGGATCGATCATGTAGGTCTTCCAAACGACCGAGCCGTCACGCACGCGCAGCGCGCTCAGGCTTCCACGAAACGTGCAGCATTCGTATTGCGCATCAGTCGAGCGAGTCTCTTCCCAAGAGGCCGCCGGAATGTACACAACTCCGTTCAGCTCTACCGCGGAACCCGTCAGCCGCGTGCCTTCATGGTCGTCCACTCTTTTCTTCCAAAGCAGCTTGCCGGTCTTTGCATCGAGCGAGTAGACCCCGCCGTTCAAATCTGTGAATATTAGTGAATAAGAGGACGCATTTCGAACGGCGCGGAGGGCGGAACGAACGGGTCCATTCGCCTCGAACTGCCAGTAGAGGCAGCCGGTTTTCGCGTTCACGGCTTGGACAGTGCCCCCGGCGCTGCCCATGAACAGAGTCCCGTTCAAGACGGTCACTGCGGCGAAGGAGGTCATGTCGCCAGAAAAACCATAGGCCCACTTCAGCTTGAGGTGGCGAACCTGCGCCGTCGTCAGACCTGCCTGCTCCGCCGTTTGGTATCGCGTGTTCGCAGTGGAGGGGCTCCAGCCGTTCCACTCCCCTTTTACGGGACCGGACATCGGCTGCGATCCAGCCGCGCAGAACGCGCTGGCAGGAGGCCCGGGCTCCGCCGCCCCGGTCCCAAGGTAGCTGGCTACAGCCTCGCGCTCCGGGCGTTTCATTGGACCCGCGATGCCCATCATCACTCCGAAATCCAAGGACCGCAAAATGTGCTTTGCCGGAAGCTTCTGCAAAGCTTCGCGCGTCGGCGCGTTCGAACCAGCCTTGTCATGGCAAGACGCGCAGCGCTTCTGATACACATCGGCCCCAGAAATAGGCGCCGCCTGCGGCGCGGCGAAGGCTGAAATCGCGGACAAAAAGAAAGTAGAAAGCCCAGCGCAAGACCGGGCACAAATAGAAAGCCGCCAAAGTTTCATCGAAATTCCTTTCTCTTTGAACTCCAGCTCCTCTGTATCCTCTTCAACACCCATCAATTTTTCCTGGGAGGAACCCGCTGCCTCAATTCTTCGAACCAGTTCAGCACAACGTTGATTTGACTCGCGGAAATATCCTGTTGGTCCGCTTTCAGCATCAGGAAGCGCTGCCCGTCGGGGGTCGATATCCCCGGAAGCGATTGGTACGGCCCCTCGAAGAGGATTTTCGGCGTGCCCGGCGAAAAGCTGGGTTTCAGTGCGACTTCCGCTGCCATCATCTTGTTTCCGTTACGATAGAAAAGCTCCCGTCCATTCCGGTTCCACAAAGGTTCTCTGCCGCCTACTGTTGAGATTGCCACTTTCCGCCAGGGCCCGGGTAGGGCTGCACATAGATTTCGTTGCGTCCCGATTCATCCGACGCATATGCCACCCAGTTTCCGTCCAGGGAAAACTGTGCCGCCGCTTCATTGAACTTGGTTTTGAGGAAAGGCTGTGCCTTGTGATCGCTGAGCCGCAACACCCAAATGTCGTACCCGTCCGGGGCCCCGACTTCAGAATAAGCCAGCATTTGGCCGTCCGGGGACCACGAAGACGGAATGTTGCTGTGATCGCTGGTGGTCAGGCGCTCCAGCCCGCCACTGCCGTCCGCCAGTTGCCAGTAAAGGTTTCTCGGTCCGAGTTTTGCACCTGAGACGAGCGTCATTTTTTCAGTTTTGCGGCCCAGTTCAGGATGATGGACATGGGTTCGACTTGCGTCTGTTTCGCTTCCGTGTCTCTCGTTACGTCATAAAAAGTTTGTCCGAGGTTGCCGCCGCCTCTCGATAGGCATTACTTTTCCCCAGTGCGATCTTTGCGCTTCAATTCCTCATTGCTTCCCGGCCGTAGACTTCTGCTTCAACTCTTCAACCCAGTTCAGCACAACGTTGATTTCCTCCGGAGCCTGCCCGCCGGTTTTCGCCAACAGGAAGCGCTGGCCATCGGGAGTGACGTCGTAGGCAGGCATTGTGTTATACGTGGCGTAGTGCCGCTCGAAGAGCAACTTCGGCTTGTCCGCGGAGAAGTTCGATTGGGTGGTCGTCTCCACGGCCATCATCTTGTCTCCACTCCGGTAGAACAGTTCTCCGTTGCGCACCCAAACGGGTTCCGTGCCGCCGTCTGTCGAAATTTGCCACTTGCCGCCAGGACCCGGATAGGGCTGCACGTAAATTTCGTAGCGGCCCGACTCATCCGAGGCATAGGCGATCCAGCGGCCATCGGGTGAAAATCGAGGAGAGATTTCATTGAACCGCGTTTGCAGAAATGGTTGGGCCTTGTGGTCGCCGAGCCGAAACACCCATAGGTCGTAGCCCGCCCCAGGGCTTGTTTCCTGATATGCCAGCGTCTGCCCGTCCGGAGACCAGGAACCGGCGACATCACCACGGTCGTTCGCTAGCAGGCTCTCCGCGCCGCCGCTGCCGTCCGCCAGTTGCCAGAACAAATTCCGAGGCCCCGCCCTATCCGTTCCAAACGCTATCCGCTTGCCGTCGGGCGTCCAAGCCATGGCGCCGTTGTAGCTCCCTTCGAACGTCAGCCGGGTCAGCGTGCCGCGACCGATGTCCAAAAGCCACTCCTGACTGCCCAATTCATCTATTGTTACGGCTACACGCTGTCCATCGGGCGAAATCCGTGGGTTCCGATACGCGTGGGGCGGCGCGGGCAGCGGCTGCTCGCCGCCTTTGCGGTCTACCCACACCAGTTCGGTTTGAGCATTGGTAGGGGCCACTCGATAGGCCAGTACGCCGTTTTGCGAGACGGCGACGGCCGCCCCGCCGTTACCGGGAGTGACCTGCACGCCCTCGGCGATGGGAAAGGCATCTCCCTTTAACTCAAGGCGATCTGCATCGAAAGTTTGGGCCAACAAGGTCCCTGCCCGAACAAATAGCAGGTAGCCCGGCGGGCTGTACAAAGCGGCAGAGCCAACGTTCAGAACGAGCTTCGTCTCTTTCGAATCAAGGGACCCTACGTAGATGCCGGTATTCTCTGAATTCCGGCTATGGGCGAAGTAGAGAAAGCGTCTTCCGTCCGGCAAGAAGTCCGGCCAGTTATGATAGTCCTGCTGGCGGGCTGCGTCGAGCGTAGTGACTGGAGTCGCCAAACCAACCCCCGAGGGCAGACGAAGAATCGGACCAAGGCCAACCGGTGCAAACAGAATATCTCCTTCCTGGTTCCACGTTCCGGTGCCAAAGCCAGCAAGAGGCGACAAAGTTTGAGGAGGGCCTCCCGCAACGGCCACCTTCTTGAGTACAGAATTAGCGGTAAAAGCAATGAATCGACTATCCGGGGACCAGAAAGGTCCAATCCCGTCGTCCGTCCCAGGGAGCGGCTGAGCGATGTCGGAATCGAGGTCGCGTATCCACAGCATGGAATGGCCCGTAGAGTCCACAGCGATGAACGCCAGCCTGTTGCCGTCCGGCGAGACACTGAGAAAGGTCGGCGCGAAGGCAAGCACGGGAAACCTTCCTTTTTCGGGAGGGTTGATCGTGAAGCGAACGGGCCGCACTTCTGCTGGAGTCCTGTGGAAGTAAGGAATTGCCGTGGCCAACACTGCTACGACGACAGCAATCGCTGCCAGTGCCCAAGCTACCCGTTCCCTGCTTTTGCGCCCCGCCACGCCGGGTACCGGCACCGCAGCCTGCCCCCCTTGCTCGGCAATCCATTTCAATTCGTCGCATACATCGCTGGCCGCCTGCCATCTTTTCTCCGGCTCTTTGGCTAAACATTTCTTGACCACGCGATCTAGCGCGGGTGGCGTCATCGGCTGAAGCGAAGACATCGGAGGTGGATCGCGATCTAGGATCGCAGCGATCACGCTAGCCTGGCTCTTCCCCTCAAACGCCTTCTTCCCGGTCGCCATCTCGTACACCACGACTCCAAACGCGAATATATCTGCGCGTGCGTCTGCTTCTTTGCCTTCCAGTTGTTCTGGCGCCATGTACTGAAGCGTTCCCAGGATTGCCCCCTGCGCCGTGATCGCATCCTTCTCTGTGGGAAGCTCAGACAACGGCTTGGTCGATCCTGCACCTTGGCGCAGTTTTGCCAATCCGAAATCCAACAGCTTCGCGCCAGCCTTCGTGAGCATGATGTTGCCGGGCTTCAAGTCGCGGTGCGTAATCCCTTGCCGATGCGCCTTGTCCAGCGCATCTGCAATTTCGGTGGCGTATTGCAGCACTTGCTCCAGTGGCAGCGGCCCCTTCTTCAACCCCGCCGCAAGCGTTTCTCCCTCCAGGTACTCCATCACCAAAAAATCCGTGCTACCTTCACGGCCGACGTCATACAGTGTGCAAATGTGCGGGTGGCTTAGGCTGGCAATCGTGCGCGCTTCGCGCTCGAAACGCTCGCGCAGCTCAGATCGGTCGTTAAAATGAGCGGGTAGAACTTTGATGGCGACAATGCGGTTCAGGCGCGTGTCGCGGGCGCGATATACCTCGCCCATGCCGCCCGCGCCAAGCGGGCCGGTGATTTCGTACGGCCCGAGTTTTGCGCCGGTGTTTAACAAAAGATCCCTCGCTTCGTTCGGGATTTCGGCTGGCGGCCCATTTTTTCAAGAGTGGGGCGCCGCCAAAGCGCCTCAATTTCGTAGGGCCCTAGGCGTTCGCCGGGGAGTATTGCCACCGCTTGCCTCTTGCTCAATCTTGGGCAATGAAGATGGGGCAGATTCTAACAGCGGCGCGGATTGTTCGTCCAGGCGGCAAATTCCGAAAAACGAAGGTCACTTCGTTTAATTTATAAATGCGGTTAATATCGCTTTTTAGCATTTTCTGACAGCACGTATTGCCGCCGCTGCGTGCTACAATTCGGTTCCCGAGCCACACCAATGCCGGAAGCCCAACCCAGCGCCCACGCCAGCGGCCAAACCATCCTCGAAGTGATTTCTCCAGATCGCTCGCGCCGCATCATGCCGATTACGGAGTCGCCGTTTCTGATTGGCCGCGGCGGCGAGTCGGGCAACCACGTCCAGCTCCAGGATCGCCGCATCTCACGGCAGTGCGCGGCGATTGTCTCCCAGAGCAATGGTTACACTCTCGAAGACAAGGGGCAGCGCTGGGGCATTTTTGTGAACGGCGAAAGAATCCAAAGCTGCACGCTGCGAGACGCGGACGTCATCACGTTCGGCCTGGAAGATTCCTATCAGATCATTTTCCGGTCGTCGGCCGCCGACTCGTCTCTTCAGAGCCTCCTGAGCCGCATTCCGACTACGGATGCCACCGGCTCCGCTCCGGGAGGACTGCAAAAGCTGAGCCTGCTCCTCGAAGCGACCATGCTCTTGCATTCTCATCTGCCGCTGGACGCAGTCCTTGGCACGATGCTCGATCACACGATCGCGGTCACCAATGCAGACCGCGGAGTTTTGGTCGAACCCGATTCGAAAGGTACGCTGAGGGTCCGGCTCGCTCGTGGAAAGGGTGGTGCGCCTCTGTCGCCCACCGCCGTCACACCAAGTCAAACCGCCTTGCGTCTCGCCACGGACCGGAAGACCGCCGTAATCACAGAAGATATTGCCGTTGGCCACGCCGACTTCCAAGCCGCGCAAAGCATCGTCGCCCAGAGCCTTCGCGCCGTGGTCGCCATTCCCCTCTACGCCTTGCCTCATTCGGATTCAAATGAATCCTTGGTGCCGTCGTCCCGAGGGTTTTTCTTGGGGGTCGTATATCTTGATTCTCAGCGCCCTGCCGCCTTCTCGAAACTCGAACGGCAGATTCTCGATGCACTGGGTGTGGAAGCCGCGAGCATCCTGGACAACGCGCGTTTGGTCCAGAGCGAACGGGAGAGGGAGCGACTCGAACAAGAACTGAATATTGCGCGCGGGATCCAGCAGGCGCTTCTTCCTGCGCGCGTTCAGGACTTTCCTCATCTCTTGGTCGCCGGGATCAATCTTCCGTGTCTCGCGGTCGGGGGAGACTATTTCGACGTTTTCCCTATCAGCGAGCAGCTGACCGGGTTTCTTATCGCGGATGTTTCGGGCAAGGGCCTCGGCGCAGCGCTGCTGACCACCATGCTGCAAGGCGCATTTTCAGCCATCGGGGCGGGTGTAAATGTGGCTCATATCTTTAATCAAGTAAACCGGTTCCTGTGTACGCATCAGGAAGTGGAGCGCTACGCGACTTTGTTTTTTGGCGTCGTGGATCGCGATGGCAAGCTCGAATTCATTAATGCCGGCCATCCTTCTCCATTGCTTTTGCGCCGGGGCGAAATCGTGGAGCCCTTCACCGAGCGCTCCTTCCCGGTCGGATTGATTCCGGACGCCGACTATACAGTCAGCCCCGTGAAGCTCGAGGCCGGTGACACGCTGGTTCTGTTCAGCGACGGCGTCACCGAAGCAGCGAACCCTGGGGAGGAGTTGTACGGGGTGCCCCGACTGCGAGATGTGCTCTGTGCCCAGTGCAACATGAATTTAGACAAAATTCAAAAGGCCGTGCTCGATTCCGTCGAGAATTTTGCGCGCGGAACAAGCCAGGCGGACGACATCACCCTGCTACTTCTCCGCTATCGACCGTCAGTTCAATAGGCACGAATCCGATCCAAAACACACGAAGCCTCCCGTCGGACACCGCGCGACCCATGTTCCGGTCCGGAACACGGCCCAAAGTGAAACACACCCAAGACATCAGCTTTTCTCCGATCCTGCCGATATAGCTTCAAGTGCGTGCATTTTCGTGGCTCGGTGAACGCGGGAAGGGCCGCAGAGCGGCCCCTTTCTGTGCCGGAATTTGCCGAATCGCATTTCTGACTAAGGCAGCACCGGTATGTCTTCGAGGATGGCTCCAAGACTGGAAGCTGTGTGCGTGAAACCGAGGACGCAGATACATGAATCTCCAATTTGATGGTGTCGCGCCCAACTCCAGGAGTGATCGCCGCCTCGACCCGACCTGGCTAGCCAATCGCCCCTGCACCCGACTTCTAATCGTTGACGACGAGCTTGCGCACCAGAAGGTACTGGCCGTGATGCTGGAGCAAAACGGCATAGCGTGCAAAGCCGTTTCCAGCGCCCAAGAGGCGCTCGACCTCCTGCAAAGGGAATCAATGGACGCAGTCGTCGCCGATCTCAACATGCCTCGAGTCTCCGGCATGGAGCTGCTGACGGAGATTCGCGTGCGCTACCCGCACTTGGTCTTCTTGATGGCCACCGGGATCGAAGATGTTCGAGTCGGCGTTCGAGCGATGCGGCAGGGCGCGGACGATTACCTCGTCAAGCCGTTGCAGATGGACGCGGTCATGATTAGCCTCGAGCGCGCTTTCTATAAGAAGAGCCTCGAGCGGGAACTGGAAGACTATCGCCAGAACCTCGAAGCGATGGTATGCAAACGAACCGTGCAATTGCAAAACGCGGTTCGAGATATCGAGCAAAGCTACGCAGACACTTTGGACGCGCTGGGAGCCGCCATTGATCTGCGCGATGGACACACTTCGGGCCACTCCCGGCGCGTTGCCCTCTGCTCGATCAACATATTGTCGCGACTGCACGGCACCCCGGCGCAACTCAAGACCCTGATGATGGGCGCATTCCTTCACGATGTGGGCAAGCTTGCCATTCCTGACGCAATTCTTCTCAAGCCGGATGTTCTGACTGACAAAGAGCGACGGACCATGGAGCGCCACGTCCAGATTGGGTATGACCTGGTCAAGCGTATTCCCTTCCTAGGCGATGCTGCCGAGATCATTCTCGCGCACCACGAACGGTGGGACGGCAAGGGCTATCCGCGAGGGTTGAAGGGAAATGGAATACCCCTCAACGCCAGGATTTTTGCCGTGGCGGACGCGTTCGACGCCATGACGTCGGACCGGCCTTATCGCCTGGCCTCATCTCTCAAGGATGCACAAAACGAAATCAGGCGCCTTGCAGGAACTCAATTTGACTCCGAAGTAGTGGCCGTATTTCTGAGCATTCCTGACGAGACCTGGAAGGCCATTCGCGAGCAAGCCTCTGCGATACAAATGAGCGCGGCGCTGGCGGATGTGTCCATGGACGATCCATGTTATGTCGGCGGCCATGTCCCGGCGCCCGTGGAGTGATCGAATGAAACTCTCGGAATTGTCGGTCGCCAGGCGACAACCGCTCGATAACCCGGCGGCGCATTTTCGCAAGATCGAAAGGCACGAGTGGTGGCTTTGGTCTGCCGCGCTGACCGTTACACTCGTACTCGCCGCTGGGCTTATCTCTTTTCTTCTACCCGGCCTGGAAGGAAATGATAGCGACGAATTTACCTTTCTCATGCTGCCCAACGTCGTAAGAGGGCTGTTGGGACTGATTCTGATATTCGATATCTACACTTTCTACCAGCAACTGCAGATTCATCAGATCCGCCGGAAATTGGTACGGCGGGAAGAGCTATTTAGGCTCATCAGCGAAAACGCGGCTGATTTGATTGCGGTTGTCGACATGCAGAACAACCGCATCTACAACAGCCTTTCCTATCAGAAAGTTCTCGGATACTCCGCGGAGGAATTAAGGAGTTCGTCTTCTTTCGAGCAGATTCATCCTGAGGACAGAGAACGCGTCAAAGCAGCGGCCGCGCAAGCTCGCGCCAGCGGGCTAGGCAGCACGCTCGAGTATCGCATGCGCCACAAGGACGGGACATGGCGGACGCTGGAATCAACCGCGAGCGTGATCAAAAACGCGAAGGGTGAGCCGGAGAACCTGGTGATCGTCAACCGCGACATCACCGAGCGGAAAAGCGCCTTGCAAGCGCTGCGCCGGTCGGAAGCGAGCTTCCGCTCCGTGATCGCGGACGCGCCTTACGGAATTTTCAGGGCCGATCTCTCAGGAAGACTCCTCATGGTCAATTCGGCGCTCGAAAAAATGCTGGGCTATCAATCGCAAGAGGAACTTCTGGCAGTCAACCTCGCCACTGGTATTTATCGCCATCCGGCAGAACACCAGAACTTGATCGAAATGTCCTTGTGCGCCCGGAATTTCAAGGATGTCGAAGTGGAATGGAAGCGGAAGGACGGCACCTTCATCACGGTGCGTTGCAGCGGTTGGCCAACGAAGGATGATGACAGCACCTACATCGAAGTTTTCGCCGAGGATGTGACCGAGCGGCGATTGCTCGAGCGGAAGCTCTACCTGGCGCAAAAGATGGAGGCGGTCGGCCGTCTCTCCGGCGGAATCGCGCATGACTTCAACAATCTGTTGGGAGTCATCATCGGCTACGTCCAAGTGATGAAACGGGGTCTTCCTCAGGGGCAACAATCCTACGAATACGCCGAGGAAATTGAGAAAGCCGGCCAGCGAGCCGTGTCGTTAACGAGACAACTTCTCGCCTTTAGCCGCCAGCAGATTTTGGAGCCCGTCGTCTTGAATCTCAATGTCCTGGTATCGGACATGGAAAAGATGCTCTCCCGCCTGATCGGCGAAGACGTTCAGCTGAATCTGAAGCTCGATCCCGCAATCGGTCAAGTCAAGGCCGACCCTGGACAAATGGAACAGGTCGTAATGAATCTCGCGGTCAACTCCCGGGACGCTATGCCAAATGGCGGAAGCTTGGCGATCCACACGAAGAACGTGGAACTCGACGCCAGTTTCGTGCGGGAACATCCGTGGGCTGTCGAGGGCCAACATGTCATGCTCGATGTAACGGACACGGGAATTGGAATGGACCCCGAAACTCAGGCGCATATTTTCGAGCCGTTCTTCACCACAAAGGAGCGGGATAAAGGGACTGGGCTAGGCTTGGCTACCGTTTACGGCGTAGTAAAACAAAGCAGTGGGTACATCACCGTCGATTCGGAAAAAGGGAAGGGCACCTCCTTCAAGATCTACTTGCCTCTTGTTGAGCAGGCCGTTCCGGCGCATTCCGAGGGCATTCGACCGCCCCTGACTGTCCGCGGCAGCGAGACAATCCTCGTGGTGGAAGACGCGGAACCTCTAAGGAAACTCGCGACTCTTTTTCTAAAGGACAACGGCTACAAGGTCCTCACCGCGGCGGACGGAACCGAGGCCCTGCAGGTCGCTTCGCAGCACCCCGGGTCCATTCATATGCTGCTGACCGATGTAGTCATGCCCGGGATGAACGGGCGAGTCCTCGCTGAAAAGCTCGGCCTTCGCTATCCCGTGATGAAGGTCCTTTATATGTCGGGCTACACCGACAGCTTTATTGCTGGTCACGGAGTGCTCGAGGAAGGCGTGCAGTTGATCCACAAGCCGTTCACGGAAGAGGCACTCGCCCGTAAGGTGCGCGAGGTGCTGGATGCCAATGCGGGCACGAAACCAGTCGGACCCGCCGAGGGGACTGAAGTCACTGCGCTCTCTGGGAGGCACACTAGTTCGAGCGGAGAGAACGGATAGGAGACTATCGCATCATGGAGAAACTACTGATCGTCGATGACGAGGAGTCGATGCGGCGTCTTCTCCGCATCAACCTCGCGGACCGCTACGAGATTCTCGACACGGGAGAACCGGAGCAAGCCCTGGCCCTGGCCATGCAGAACAAACCCAGCGCCATCTTGCTCGACCTCAGAATGCCCAAGTATTCCGGCTTCGAGCTTTGCCGGACGCTCAGTTCGATGACTTCGACCCAACTGATTCCGCTCATAATCGTCTCGGGAGAAAGTGGCGCTACAACGAAAGCGCTCTGCAAGGAGCTTGGCGCCACGGCTTATTTCCAAAAGCCGATTGATTTTGAGGCGCTGCGAGCGGGTCTGGCAAACGTGCTGCACTCCGCCAGGCCCGAGCGTAGAAGGGAAGTGCGCATTCGAATGCGAGTGATGCTGGCGCTGCGAGGAACCGACATCCACGGCAAGCCGTTCGAAGAAGTAAGCGGCACAGAGAGCGTGAGCAAGAGCGGCTTCCTCTGCGGCTGCTCGGCAATATTGAAAGTCGATTCCGCGATTGAAGTGCGCCTGACCGGGGAGGGCAGAAACTTTTTCGGCAGGGCGCGCGTTGCGTGGGCTGACATACGCGAGGCCTCCTACCCGCGCTATGGATTTTGCTTTCTTGAGAAACAGGGTGACTGGATTCTGCGGTAGTGTTTTATCTACGCCGCCGCACCTATACCTCTATACGATACGCACAGCATTCATACCCGCTTGAGCGCTTGGCGCTGACTTAATATATGATTCGCCTGAGGAGATCGTGATGATCAAACGAAGAATTTTCGCCCTCTCTGTATTTTTCGTTTTTGTTGTTCTAGGGATCGCATCTGCCCAAACCGAAAAGGGCCCACTTGCGCCCACGAAAGTGGATGGGAAACCGAAGACCACGGCGTCTGGTCTGCAATACTGGGACATCAAGGTCGGGACAGGCGCAACCGCAGCCGCGGGAAAAATGGTAAAAGTTCACTACACAGGTTGGCTGACAAACGGTAAGAAATTCGACAGCTCAATCGACCGAGGCCAGCCTTTTGCATTTTCTTTGGGAGCCGGGCAAGTGATCAAGGGCTGGGACGAAGGCGTCGCAGGAATGAAAGTCGGAGGTAAGCGGCAGCTGAAGATTCCGCCCGAACTTGGCTATGGAGCGAGGGGCGCAGGCAATGCGATTCCGCCGAACTCGAGTCTGATCTTCGACGTGGAGCTGCTCGACGTCGGCAAATAGTTCGCCTGAGTTTTTCGCGGAAGAGGCAGCGAGTCCCGCCACTCAAGGAGCGATTTCCTCAAGGCTGCGATCGCTCGTTTCTACCATACGCGTCGCTGCGAACGCTCCCAGCAAACTCATACCTGCGAACATCAAGAAAACCGAATTGATGCCTTTTGGGTCAACCATGACACCAAGGAGCGCGGGGCTCACCGCTGAGGCGATCCGCAGCCAAGACGTAGCTAGCCCGGTTCCAATTGCGCGGATGCGGGTTGGATAAATTTCCGGCGTGTGAAGGTACAGAACCGCATTGGTGGACCCGATGACCCCGTAGCCTAGCGTGGCCAAAATCATCACGCTCAGCACTTCGTGTGCTCCCCTCATTCCCAGAAATGCCAGCATGCCTGCCCCTAGGACAAAAGCTCCGACCGTCCAGTTCCTGCGGCCAATGCGATCGATGGCAAACGCGCAAATCAATAAGACCGCGACTTGAGCCACATTCGTCATGGATGCGGCACGAAGCGATTGGCGCAGACTCAAGCCATAGACAGTATTGTATAAGCTGGGCATCCAGTTGTTCAGACCATTGGCAACAAAAAAGGCACAAGCCCAAAGAGTCCATGCGATGAGCGTGCGTCCGCGATAAGCTGCCGAGAAAAGCTCGGTCCATCTCCCGGGCTGCGTCAGATTGGACTGCGCCAGATTCGACCTCACAGCGATGGTGGATGGCGTGACAGCCGGAACTCTGCGCTCGGTGCTCACTTCCACTTGCTCGACAATCGCTTCAGCTTCCTGAATGCGGCCCTGCGAGATCAGCCACCTCGGCGATTCCGGAAGGCGCGTGACCAGAAATGTGATGAACAGGCCTGGAACGCCACCAAGGAGGAAAATGGACTTCCATCCATAGGTTGGCACCAGCCACGCGCCAATCTGTCCTGTCGCCATCAGCCCCACAGGAAAGATCATTTCATAGAGCAGGAAGAACCTGCCTCGCCCGTGCGCCCGCGACAATTCATTGATGTAGGTAGCAGCGACCGGCATTTCGCCGCCGACGCCAATCCCTTGCACTAGGCGGCAGGCGAGCAAGGCTTGAAAATTCCCAGCCATCGCGCACGCGAAGCTCATGACTGACATGATGCCGACGGCGACCGTCGTGCCGCGAATACGCCCCACTTTTTCCGCGAGCGCGCTGAATGCCAATGCGCCCGCGAGCTGCCCGACGTAGCTCGCCGAGATCAGCAGGCCGCTTTGTTTCGGAGAGATGTGCCAGAACCGAATGAGGGTGGGCAGCGCAAAAGCAAGGGACAACGCATTAAAAGCATCAAAGAAGGTCGCGCTTCCCATCACAACGCGCGCCTTCATGTGCCATCGCGAGAAAGGCACACACTCCATTCGCCTGAGCAGGTTCGCCGGATCGGCACCGCTTGGACTGTTCCGGTCGCTCTCGAGTCCTGCCCTGCTGGCCGTGGGGTCTACGGAATTCACTGGGTCTATGATTCGAAGGCCCTGACGTAGGGTTCAGTGGGAGTCAAAGGCACGTTCCACGCATCATAGCCGTAGAGCCAACTCGTGTCTTCGTCTCCCCCTTTCATCCAGGTGTTGGCGCTGGAGATGGCCTGTATGCGGGAGGTACGCGGCTTCCTGTGGGCCTCATAGCGCTGGAAAGCGCCCTCGACGTCGTCGCAAGCGACTTCCTCTAGGCACCTTCCTAGGATAGCGGCATCCTCGATCGCGGTCGCGCCTCCTTGTGCCATATACGGTGTCATGGCATGGCAAGCATCCCCCAAGAGCACGACGCGTCCGTCCCTCCAGCGCGGCAAAGGCTCGCGTTCGAGAATCGCCCATTTGTGGCAATCCGGGCAGGCATCCAGCACTGCGCGAACATCAGCGTGGAAACTTTCGTAGGCTTTGCGCACGTCCTTCACATCACCCTTTGCTGACCACGATTCGCGCGTCACCCACCCCGCTGGTTCTGGCACGCTGGTCACAAAATAGAGTTCGGTGCGAGCGGCGTTCGTGTAGTAGATGACGATATGGCGGTCGGGGCCCCACCATTTGGTCCGCGAGCGCCCTATATCCATTCCGTTCAGCAAGGCAGAAGGGAAAATCGCACGGTAAGCAATGCGTCCTTTGTGGATCGGCTCGTCTGGGCCTATGATAATTTCGCGCACCACGGAATGAACTCCGTCGGCACCGATCACGGCATCCGCATGCGCGCGTGTTCCGTCCGCAAATACGAGCGTGACTTGGCCCGCGCGTTGTTCTAAGCCGACTAGTTTCTTGTCCAGGTGGATGATCTCCTCAGGCACGACTTCGGCAAGCGCTTTGTGCAAGTCGGCTCGGTGCATGCAAAGGTAGGGCGCGCCGAAAAGGCTCTCCGGCATGGGCAACTCTCGCATCACTGTGCCGGTGTCCCATTCCCGGTTCAGATGAGAAAACGGCTCGAAAGAGGTAGCGCGGACCTTTGCCTCCACACCAATTCGGCGTAATACCTTCATCGAGTTCGGCATCATCTGAATGCCGGCTCCGATCCGCGCAAAGCGAGGCGCCTGCTCATAAACACGCACAGCAATACCAATTTGGCGCAACGTGGCCGCGACCGCCATTCCGCCGATTCCTGCTCCGACAATGGCAAAAGAAAGTTTCTTCCCGTCCATTTTCTTGCGCTTCCGATTGCAAATGATAATACCCGATGCCAAAGCGTGCTTGAGCAATTCGTGATTCACGGTCCAATTGCAAGATTTGGGTCTTGCCGGGTCCACAAAAATGCGACAATGCCGCGTTGCGCAAACGCATATCGGGAGGAGCCAATGAAAATCTCACGTCTCGTGTCCTTCGCCCTGGCTACCGCTGAAGTGGTCCTGCAAGCAGGCGTGGCACAAGCTGCCATGAAAAATCAGTGGATCGATTACAAGCAAGGTGACACGGCGCTGTCCGGCTATCTCGTCTATGACGACGCTCTTCAAGGGCGGCGCCCCGGTGTGCTGATGATCCATGATCGGTCCGGCTTCTCGGAGGGCACGCTCGCAGATGCGGAGATGATCGCGAAGCTCGGCTATGTGGTGTTCGCCGAGGACATGTTCGGCAAAGGCTTCGTGCCCAAAACAGTTCCTGAGATGATGGAAACGATCGCGATTTACGATAAAGACCGCGCGCTGATGCGTGCCCGCGCCGTGGCCGGCTTCGACGTGCTAAAGGCGCAGCCGACGGTTGATCCGGCGAAACTTGCATCGGTCGGCTACTGCTTTGGCGGCACCGTCGGTATCGAACTGATCGAAACCGGCGCGCCGCTTCTCGGCTTCATCTCGGTGCATGGCGCGTTTCGCAACTTCACGCCGGAAGCCGCCAAGAACATCAAGGGCCGAGTCCTCATCCTGCATGGCGCCGAAGATCCGGTCGCCCCAGTCGAGGAACTGAATGCCCTGATCTCGCAGCTCCGCGGGGCCAAAGTCAACTTCGAAGTCAATCTCTATAGCGGCGCCGCGCACGGTTTTACGAAGCCGCAAAACTCTTCGGAAGTGCGCGCCGACGAGGAATACAAAGTGGCGATGACGCGCTTCCTCAAGGATGTCGTGGGGCACTAACCGCTAGCAGGGGCATTTATCCCGCGAAAGGCTGCCCTCCCTTAATAGGACGCGATAGAATAAATCTGCAGCCCTCAGACGGTTTTCGTCATCTGAAATAACCAGGCACCGCCAGCCGTAAACTAATTCGTGGGCTTCCTTGCAGAGCGAGTCGGAGCGTTAATGGCCACTCCAATAGACACTCAAAAACCTGACCTGGGCTCCCTGCGCATCCAGGAAAACCAGCGCAGCAAGTCGAGTATGGGCAAACGCGTTATTTACGCGGCCATTCCCGTTCTTATTTTCGCGGTAATCGTTGTGACCGCTTTCGCCCTGCGCAGTCAGACGCCGGTCGTGCAAGTAGCGACTGTGGCCAAGGCCGATACCGACGGGCCTCAGACAGCGCTGAACGCCAGCGGCTACGTCACGCCGCGCCGGCGCGCAACCATCGCCGCCAAAATCACAGGGCGGGTCACGAGCGTTCTTTTTGATGAGGGCACCCGCGTCAAAGAGGGTCAGCTTCTGGCAACTCTGGACGATTCCGACTACAAACGCACTCTCGATTCTGCGAAAGCTGACCATGCTTCCGCTGAAGCCGCCATCGCGGACTTCGAAGTGCAACTTCGCAACGCTGACATTCAGTTGAAACGCGCTCAGCGGTTGTTTGATGAACAGGTAGGAACGCAAGAGGCTCTCGACAATGCCGTCACAGCGGCTGACAGCCTGAAGGCGAAAATCGTCCTCGCGAAGCAACAAGTCGCCGCCGCGGAAGCGCGCATCGGCGAAGCTGAACAGGCTGTGGACAACTGCATCATCCGTGCGCCGTTCGCAGGGATTGTCGTTTCCAAGGATGCCCAGGTCGGAGAAATGGTGTCGCCGATCTCCGCGGGCGGCGGATTTACGCGCACGGGCATCGCCACCATCGTGGACATGAATTCGAACGAAATCGAAGTCGACGTCAACGAAGCCTATATCGCGAGAGTGAAGGAAGGGCAAGCCGTGAGGGCCACGCTGGACGCCTTTCCGAACGATCCCTACGATGCCAGAGTCCGCACCGTAATTCCTACGGCCGATCGCGAAAAGGCCACGGTAAAAGTGCGCATTTCCTTCTTGAAGCTGGACGGCAAAATTCTTCCGGACATGGGCGTCAAAGTCGCGTTTCTAGAGAACCAAAAGCCGGCCGCCGCGAAACCAGGCGCGGAAAAGGCTCAGCAAGCCGTGGCGTACATACCCAAAAGCGCCCTGCGGTCGGATTCCAACGCTTCGTTCGTGTATCTAATCAAGGATGGCAAGGTCGAGCGCCGCGCGGTGAGGATCGGAACGGATCGAGGCACCGAGGTTGCTGTGCTGGCAGGCGTCACTCCAGGCGACTCCATTGTCGTGAAGGGTCCCGAGAGCTTGCGCGATGGTGACAAAGTCGAAATCGGCCAAGGCCAATAGGAGACGGAGGGAAGCATGGTTCGTGTTGATGGAAGCGGCAGTTCGCACAGCCTCATCCGCGCGCGCGGCCTGAACAAAACATACAGCCGCGGCGGCGAAAAAATTCAAGTCCTTCAGGGATTGAATCTCGACGTTGATAAGGGCGATTTCGTCGCGTTCATGGGCCCCAGCGGCTCAGGAAAAACCACGCTGCTCAATCTGCTCGGCGGCCTCGACGTTCCCTCCGCAGGCAGCATTACCGTGGATGGCGACGAAATCACAAACATGTCCGGGAGTAAGCTCACGCAGTGGCGCGCGCGCCACGTGGGGTTCATCTTCCAAATGTACAACCTCATCCCGGTGCTCACCGCCTTCCAAAACGTCGAGCTGCCGCTCCTGCTGACGAAGCTCTCGAAATCCGACCGGCGCAAGCACGTGGAAACCGCGCTGGGTGTGGTCGGCCTCACCGACCGCATGCAGCACTACCCGCGACAGCTTTCCGGAGGGCAGGAGCAGCGTGTCACCATTGCGCGCGCGATTGTTTCCGACCCAACCTTTCTGCTGTGCGACGAGCCCACGGGCGACCTCGACCGCAAGAGCGCCGACGAAGTCATGGCGCTGATTGAGGAGCTGGTCGGCAAATACGGCAAGACCGTCCTGATGGTGACGCACGACCCGGTCGTTGCCGCGCGAGCCCACACCACGTTGCATCTCGAAAAAGGCGTTCTGGTCGAGGCCTCCAAGCTTGAGCCCAGTATCGTCGCGGGAGGCCGCGCATGAAATTCAGCGGATTGATCTTCGCCAACCTGCTGCGAAAAAAAGTTCGCTTGATCCTTACGATCGGCTCGTTTGCGGTGGCGCTTTTCCTTTTTGTGTTTCTCGCCGTCGTGCGCGGCGCGTTCAACCGCGGCGCGGACGTGGCTGGCGCCGACCGCCTGGTCGTGATCGACCGCGTCTCCATCATCAACCTGATTCCCCTCAAGTACCGCGACCAAATTCTGCAGATTCCCGGCGTCAAATCCATTACCCATAACAACTGGTTCGGCGGCGTCTACCAGGACGAAAAAAACTTTTTCCCGCAATTCGTGATTGACCCCGAAAATCAGCGCCAGGTTTTTCCCGAACTCAAAGTACCTGACGAGCAGTGGGATGCCTTCGTCAAAGACCGCCAGGGGGCGATCGCGGGCGCCAAAACTGCCGAGCGCTTTCACTGGAAAATCGGCGACCGCATTCCCATCAAGACCACTTTGTATGGCGGCGGCTCCTGGGAATTCAACCTCGACGGCATCTATCACGGCGATCGTCCCGAGGACGACGAAACCCAGTTCTGGTTCCAATGGGATTACTTTGAAGAGCGTATCCCGCAGCAGGTCAAAGGGCAGATTGGCTGGTACGTTCTCCGAGTTAACAATCCCGAAGATTCTGTGCGCGTCGCAAAAGCCATCGACGACAAATTCGCCAACTCTCCCAACGAGACAAAAACCGAAACGGAATCTGCCTTTGCGGCGGGCTGGGTCAAACAATTCGGCAACATCCAGCTCCTGATTCTGACCATCGGCTCAGTGGTTTTCTTCACACTGCTCCTTGTGACCGGCAACACGATGGCCATCTCTGTGCGCGAGCGGACTTCGGAACTCGCCGTCCTGAAAGCCATCGGCTTTTCCGGGCGCGCAGTCCTCTTTTTCGTTCTTGCGGAATCTCTGGTCATCGCCCTTATCGGCGGCCTGCTCGGCCTTGGGCTTGCTCTCGCGGCCATTCCGGCTCTCGCCAAGGCGCTGAACGGCATGCTTCCGCAGCTTGTGCTTCAACCCTCGATTCTTGTCACTGGACTCGTCGCTGCTCTCGCCGTCGGCATAGCCAGCGGCTTTCTCCCGGGCATGGGCGCCATGCGCATGCGCGTGGTCAACGCGCTCCGGAGGGTCTGATCATGGCCATACCGCTGATTTACAACGTTCGCAGTGTCAAGGCCCGCTGGACTTCCGCGATCGTCGCCGTAATTGGAATCGCGGGAACGGTTGGCGTTTTCGTCGCCATGCTTTCCCTGGCTCATGGCTTCCGCGCGACGCTGGTTGCTTCCGGCTCGCCGGGGAACGCGCTCGTGATGCGGGCCGGCTCGACTTCAGAGATGATGGGCGGGGTCACCTTGAACACCGTCAAAATCATCCAGGATGCGCCGGGGATCGCGCGAGACTCCGACGGCCCGCTCGTCACCCAGGAAGTGGTCGGCGTCATGCCCTTCCCGCTGATCAGCACCGGCACGGATGCCAACGTGCAAGTCCGCGGCGTCTCCCCGAATGTTCTGCGCATTCGCAACTTCGTTAAGATCGCGCAAGGGCGCATGTTCCAGCCAGGCCTGTCAGAGCTTGTCGCCGGCAAAAATGCCTCCACGACTTATTCTGGCCTGAAGGTGGGAGACACGGTCAAATTCGGCGGTGGACAGTGGCAGGTCGTTGGCGTTTTCGACGCCGGCGGTTCGTCGTTTGATTCCGAAGTCTGGTGCGACGCGCCCGTCCTCAATCAAGTCCTGAAGCGTCCCGACAATATCTTCCAATCCGTCACTGTCCATCTCACTTCGCCCGATGCCTTTCAGCAATTCAAGGATGCGGTGACGTCCGATCCACGGTTGAACGTCGACGTGACACGCGAGATCGACTACTACGCGAAACAATCAACTCGCATGACCACGCTGATCACCGTTCTCGGAGGAGTCGTAGCCGGCATCATGGCCATTGGCGCCGTCTTTGCGGGGCTTAACACCATGTACTCCGCGGTGGCCGAGCGCGGGCGGGAAATCGCCACCATGCGCGCCCTTGGCTTTGGGGCAGCTGCCGTGGTGGTCTCGTTTCTGGTCGAAGCCTTGCTCATCTCTTTCATCGGCGGGCTCGTCGGCTGCGTCGCGGTCCTGCCTCTGAACGGCCTTACCACCGCAACGATAAACTGGCAGACGTTTTCGAGTCTGGCCTTTGCCTTCAAGATCACAACAGCCCTGCTGGTCGAGGGCATATTCTTTGCCCTCGTGATGGGAATAGTCGGCGGCTTGTTGCCCGCGATACGCGCCGCCAGCAGCCCGGTCGCCACCGCGCTCCGCGAACTGTAAGATCATTTACACAGAGATTTGCAGCTTGAAGACGCCGGCCGAACGACGCGCGTGTTCGTTGAGAGTTAGGAGTACGCCTCTCTGGCCGCTGACAACCAAGCTTAGACAATGCCTCATAGGCCAGGGCATTGCGCATCGAGGCGGTCAGACATAGACTGCGCCCGTAACAAACGCCTTGGGGAGGCTTCCATGAAGAAACACTTCTTGATGTCAGCGGTTTCCGCCGCAGCGATTTCGCTTTGCGCCGTCGTGCCCATGAACGCGCAGCGCGGCGGCGGGGACACATCGTCGTTACCGCAACTCTCATTCCGTCTGGTGGAAAACTTCTACCATTATCCCGCCAACTCCATCGTCGGCCGCGTGAGCGGCATCGCGGTCGGTCCCAAGGGCCAGATCGTTGCACTGAATCGCGGCTATCATCCCGTGCTGGAGTTCACGCAGGATGGAACCTTCGTGCGCTCCTGGGGCGAGGGTTCGACGATGTTCGCAGGCGCCCATACTCTGCGCTTCGATCCTCAAGGCAATCTCTGGTATGTGGACGCCGCCGATAACATCATTTACCGCTTCGACTCCGAGGGCCGCACCGTGGGCACGCTCGGAACAAACCCGGAGCCCTGGACCTACCTGACCCATGTGATCGCGGGCGCTGTGCCCGGCAAGGCCTCTTTGTATCAGGAGACCGATATCGGCTGGAGCAAGGACGGCAGCAGCTTTGTCTCCGACGGATACGGCAATTCGCGCGTCGCCAAATTTGATAAGGATGGCAACTTCGTGAAGGCCTGGGGCGAGCGCGGCAACCAGCCCGGCAACTTCAGCACCCCTCACAGTATTGTGGTGGACAATAGCGACGTTATCTATGTCGCCGACCGTGGCAATAGCCGCATCCAGACTTTCGACTCCGACGGCAATCTGAAATCAGTTTGGAACCTGCCGACCGCGCCCTGGTCGCTCTGCCTCACGAGTGGGCCCAATCAGGTGATGTTCGTGGGCAGCGTGGGCCATGTGTACAAGATGGATCTTACCGGCAAGATTCTGGGAGTCTTTGGCCGCCCCGGCCGCATGCCGGGCACACTGGACTCCATTCACGGGATCGCATGCCCGGATGACAAGGCTGTCTACCTTGCCAACTTGTATGCATCTCGCATCGACAAGTGGGTCGCGCAGTAATCTAATTTCTGAGGACTCAAAACGCAGCCGGCGGGCTTGAGACGCTTCGGGACGGGACTGGAAGCTGGTCGGCTGTCTCAAAGGGTAATTGGCTGGGAGGCCTGGACTCGAACCAGGATAATCAGATCCAGAGTCTGATGTACTACCAATTGTACGACCTCCCAGCGGAGGCGCGCGTAAGAAATGGGCCGTGGCGAACCAGGAATTATTCCTGGCCTCACGACCCAACAGCTTAACTTTAGACAGGAAATGAGAATCCGTCAACGGTGCCAGATCAATTCCAAATATTGATCCGCACTCACTTGGCACAGCATTGAACCGAAATTTTTCAACACTCAAAAAGAGCAGACTTTGCGCTTGAGATCGGAAGTCGCCGCCAGTACCATCCTTGCGCTGCGGCGGAGGGCAATCGTGCCGCGCGAGCATCGAGAGGAGCGACTTCGGATGCCAGCTTCGGTCTTTGAGTGGCACAACCTGATTCTCCGCTGGATTCACGTTCTCGCCGGCGTTTTCTGGATCGGCCAAACCTATTACTTTACCAAGCTCGAAGGGCGCATGGCTGCCGACGAAGAGGCTGCCCGCGCCGCAGGACGCGCGCCGCAAGTTTGGATGGTGCACAGCGGCAGCTTCTCTTTGGTGGAGAAGCAAACCTCGCCAAAACTTTTGCCGACGAAATTGTATTGGTTCCGCTGGGAAGCGCTGATTACGTGGGTTTCCGGCTTCTTGCTGCTCGTTCTCTTGTACTATTCGGGCGGTTTGCTGCTGGACGATAGCGTTTCAAGCATCGGCCTGTGGACAGGCATAGCGATCGGCCTTGGTACGTTGATTCTGGGATTTACGGTATACGAAGGACTGTGGATGTCGGCGCTGGGTCGCTCGCCCATTCTGGCCGGAACGATCAGCTATCTTCTGGTTGTCGGGCTGGCTTACGGTCTCACGCATGTAATCAGCGGGCGCGCTGCCTACATTCACATTGGCGCACTTTTCGGCACGATCATGGCCGCTAACGTTTGGATGACCATTCTCCCGGCGACACGCAAAATGCTCGGCGCTTTACGCGAAGGCAAACCGCCCGATTTGAAGCTCGCGGAACGAGCCAAACGGGGAACGATACACAACACTTATATGACGGTGCCTTTGATCTTCATCATGATCAGCAATCACTTCCCTACCGCCACCTACGGGCGCAGCGACAACTGGGTCATTTTGTCAGCGCTTGTGCTGGCGGGAGGTGTCGCCGCACATTGGATTTATAAGCCCTGACACGCATTCGACGGCTCGCGTAGAACAGGCTTTTTTCTTGCTTAATGAATCGAAACGACAGGTTGAAGCCCGTCCTTCTGATATTTAGCCGCGTCCTGCACGAGGCGCGACCGGGATCATGCGGCCTTTTTCCAACGTGAAGGAATTTCCTCGCCACTCGATCTGGTTCACTCCAAAACTCGCGAGCCATACGAAGAACGAAAAGAAATCGCGCAGTGGCAAAAGCCACAGCCGACGCCGCAGGACTGGATCGTCCAGTCCCCACACTCCTACAATCCAAGCCATCGCAAATCGCAATGCGAAATAGGCAGCGAGATATGCCGCGCCAATGGACGCAGACGGAACCACACAAGACGCCGCGATCGCCCACGGGAGTCCGTGCGTGAACAGCATGCCGAAATGCCCGCCCGGGCGAATGTTTCGAATGCCGATGGCCCAGCGCAATTCGTGGCGCAGGTATTCTCCGAGCGATTGTGAGGGAAACACCATCCAGACCGGTTCGGGCAGAAGCTCGATCCGGTAGCCGCGCTTGGCTATGCGGCGCCCCAGTTCGTAGTCGTCCGAGTGCAGGTCCACGAGCGCTTCGAAGCCGCCGATTTCAGCAAGCCGCTCCTTCGTTGTGGCCATCGTCGAACCCATCATGAATTTCAGTCCTTCGAGTTCTCGCGCGACGAGCGCCGCGCCACAGAATGCCGCCGAAGAACCGACGCAATCCATCGCGGCGACGAATTGCAAATTGTCGTGTCCGCGATAGAGCGCGGTCGCTCCGCCGACGCCGCGATCGCGGAACAATGCCGCGATGCTTCGCAAATATCCGGCTTCGACGCGCACGTCGCTATCGGTGATAACCAGCAAGTTGTGCCGGGCCTCACGCACCAGGCGGCAAAGATTGGAGACTTTGGTGTTCGCGCCCAGCCGCTCCGGCGCCACAATCAGATGGATGGAGAGGCCCCGAAAGTCCGCGATCAGTCTTTGCAGCACGGGCACGGCCGGATCCTCGGCGTCACTCACAGCAAAGAGAATTTCGAATTCCGGATAGTCCTGACGGCAAAAACTGGCGAAGTTTTCGTAGGCGCTAGGATCGAGACCACGAACGGGCTTGAGTACGCTAATTGGAGGCGCGTCTTTCGGCGCGAGCGGCGTTTGACTGTTCGCACGCCGGGCCGCACGGAAAAATCGCCACGCAGAATAAATTCCGGCGAGGTAGTAAAACAGCGGGCCGAGCGCCAGAGCCAGAACAAACCAACGTAGTATCGTGGTCGCCGTGAGGGAGTGCAGCGACGCCGGAAGATCGTCCACCCAAGCCATGCCCACGCCCAGGCAAATCAGGAAAATCCCTGCCCAGCGAGTGGCGTTCAGATGCTCACCCAGAAAAATCTTTGCGCCGAATGCCCCCGCCACGTACGCGAGCGACGTCGCGGGAATCACGAAGCTGACCGGAAACCAGGAGAGCATCGTCAGGAACGAAAAGAAAGACGCCGTCATGAGCAGAACGCCAAGCCAAAGCCAGCTCACGCGCAGCGCACGCAGGACAAACGACACAATCGCACGCGGGCGGAAATCGTGAACTTCGCCGAGCAGTTTCATGGCGTGCGTCAGGCAAATTTCGCCGCCCGTCCCAGTCAGGACCACAAACGTCAGGATGGCAGCAGTGCGCATGTCAGCTCGAAACCCGGGGCGAGGTCGTGCGATGCGGCGTGCGATTGATCAGGACCACGCCGAGAACGATGAACACGATGCCAATCCAGCGCGCGGCAGAAACGTGTTCGTGGAGAAACAAGTAGCCGAAGAGCGGAACGAGAGCATAAGCGATGGCGGAGAACGGCATCACGAAACTATAGTCTGCCCAGGAAAGCACGAGCATGTGGCAGACCATGAACATCAACATCATGACGATGCCGAGCCAGATCGTTCCGCTCGCGAGGACGCGCGCCGCGCCGGCCAAGAGCGGCGCAAGGTGCGAAATGTCCAGGTCTCCGGCATCCTTCATGCCCTTGCTCAGAATCGTGTTCCCAACCGATCCGAGCAGGACGAGCAGAAACAGCAATAAGTAGGTTTTAGTTTGGTGAGTCTTTCCAGCGGTCATCGGAGAAAGGCGTTTTTTGTGGTGCCGGCCTCTGGCCGGCGATTGTGCGCGTCAATAAACGACTAATTTCCTGCGCTCGAAGCCGCAGCCGTTTGCGCCATCTCGCTCGAAGTGGTTTTGCGCTCGTGCAGGAACTGGAAGAACTCGACGCCCTCGCGCAGCCGGCGCTTCATCACTTCGGGGTCGCGCAGCATTCCGCCGAACAGCGAAAACATCTTTCGCGGGCGGAAATAGAATTTCCGGTAAAACTCTTCGACCGAGTTGAAAATTACGGTTGCGCTGAGCTTCGGATAATTCATCGCCGCGGTCTGGATTCCGTGGTTGTCGACGAGCTCCCCCGTCTGAATCTGCAGCCAGCCTTGTTCCTGCGCCTGGCGGTAAAGTTCCGTCCCCGGGTATGGAGCCGCGAGCGAGACCTGGATCGTTTCCGGCTCGATATCGCACGCAAAATTGATGGTCTGCCGGATCGTCTCCGGCGTTTCGCCAGGAAGCCCCAGAATAAACGTCCCGTGAATTTTGATTCCGAGGTCCCGCGCGTTGCGCGAAAACTCGCGCGCAATATCGAGCCGCACGCCCTTCTTGATGTTGATCAAAATTTGATCGTTGCCCGACTCGTACCCGACGAGAAGCAGCCGCAGGCCGTTGTCTTTCAGAATTTCGAGCGTGCGCCGCGGCACGTTCGCTTTCGCATTGCACGACCACGTCAGCCCCAGCTTCCCGAGGCGCCGGGCGATTTCCTCGGCACGCGGCAAATCGTCTGTGAACGTGTCATCATCGAAGAAGAATTCGCGGACCTGCGGAAAGTATTTCTTTGCCAGGGCCATTTCGGCGGCAACGTTGTCCGCGCTGCGCACGCGATAACGGTGCCCGCCCAGTGTTTGCGGCCACAAGCAGAATGTGCACTTCGACCGGCATCCCCGGCCCGTATAGAGCGACACATAAGGATGCTGCAGATAACCAATGAAATAGTTTTCAATCTTCAGGTCGCGCTTGTAGACGTCGACGACGTAAGGAAGCGCGTCCATGTTCTCAATTGTTGGACGAGGCGGCGTGAGCGCGACGCGCCCATTTTCACGATAAGCGATCCCCCCCACGTCTCGTAGCGGTTTTCGCGAGGCAATCTCCGCGCAGATGTAGTCAAACTCGCCGAGCGCCACCCAGTCCACCGCAGGTGCCGAATTCATGGATTGCAGGGGCAATACTCCCACATGCGCGCCCACCATGCCGACCACAATGCTGGGATTCACTTCCTTGAGATGGGCAGCAAACTTCGCGTCGTTCGGGAACGACGGCGTGCTCGTGTGCAGCACCGCCAACTCGTAATCTTTCGCCAGCGGCGCGACCTGATCCACGGTTAAGCCATCGGGAGGCGCGTCAATCAACCGGCTGCCAGGGACCATCGCGGCCGGCTGGGCAAGCCACGTCGGATACCAGAACGACTTGATCTCGCGACGCGCCTGGTAGCGCGCGCCTGCCCCGCCGTCAAAGCCCTCATAGCTTGGCGGATTCAGGAACAGCGTTTTCATAACTTCAGGCATTTTTGAGTTCCCCTGACTCCAGAGTTCCGGCGGCGTGAAGAGACAATCTTACCCGAATCCCGGCAAGCCCTGGAAGAAAAGTCCGCTGGAGTGCTAACCCGCTACACGAGCGCGCACGCTTCTACTGGAGCACCGTGGACAATTGCCCGGTCGTGCGCAGCAGTTCAAGCTGCGCCTGCTGGCGCGCGTAATTGGCGTCAAGATAGGCAAGCCACTTATCGTTCTCTTCGATGTGAGCCGCTTCGAGGTCCTTCAGGCTGCCGCGCCCCTGATCGAATTGCGCCTGCAGGACGCGCACATTTTCCTGCGCAAGTTGCAGTTCGAGCCTCGCCACTTCCCCAGCCAGCTCCGCCTCGCGGACTTGCCGGGCCTTACGGCGAACGTCCAGGGACAGCTCGCTGCGTTTTTTCTCGAGCGCGAGGCTCGCGGCATTGTAATCGGCCTGCGCGAACGCGACGGCGGAGGAAGTCCGCGAAGCAACGATCGGGATGCTGACCTCGACACCGAAAATTACATTATTGCGCTGAAACTTGTTGAAGAAATCCGTGTAATTATTGATTTTGCTGAGCACGTTGTACTGGCCGATCAGGGCCACGGTTGGCCAGCGTCCGCCCTGTTCGCCTCGGAGCTTCATTTCGCGCGCGCGCAATTCGGTTTGCGCCTGTTTCAGTTCGACGTTGTTGGCCATGGCTTCGGAAACGAGGTTCTGAGAGGCATCCGCCGCGGCTCCAGGAATATCTTCCGTTGACACTTCGATCGGCTCGTCCGCTGGAAGCCCCATCACATCGCGAAGCTCTCCTGAGAGCGAATCGTCGCGGTCTTCGAGTTGCGCGACGCGTTGCTCGATTCGCGCAGTGGTCAACTGCGCGCGGACTACTTCCACAGGAAGCTCGCGCCCCGCTTCTGCGCGTTCCCGCGTCGTGTCGAGAATGTGGCTTGCGCTCATGCGTTCGCTGCGCATCAATTCCAGCGCGTGCCGGACCTTCGCCAGTTCGAGGTAATCAAGGGCCGTGCGCGCCATCACCTGGTCTCGCACCCCTTCCATCGAAAGACGCTGCTCTTCGGCCCTCTGTTCGGCTGCGCGCTGGTCACCCTTCACGGGTGGGTTGAACACCTGCTGGTTGTAAGACAGGGTGAACACTGCGGGGGCGCCACTTCCCTCCAGGAGAGGAAAACCGTTCGTATAGGCTGCGCCGGTTCCCGTGTACAGATTGGGGCGAAAAGCGGAGCGGGCGACGCCGGCCTGCCGCTGCGTCACTCCGTACTGCAAACGCGCGAGGGCCAGGTCACGGCTATTCGTCACTGCCAGGCTCACGGCTTCCTTCAGCGTCAACGTCCGCGCCGGCGCGCTTTCTTGCGCGCGGCTCGCTAAGCCACAGCCGAAAATAAGCACGAACAACCCCAGCAGGCGGATCGTTCCCGGGGAAGACCGAATTCCCAAGTCTCTCCGATTTCCCATGCTCATTTACCTGCACCTGCCTTCCCGTGAACCCAGTGACACGGCTGTTTTCTCGCGAAGCGTATTTGATCTGGCCCTGGGCGGGCTGCAAGTACGCCCGCACCGTAGCGCCTACTCGTATCGTAGAGATTCAGTCGGCTGCAATTGCGCCGCACGCTCCGCCGGCAAATAGCCAAAGAACACCCCTACCGAGCAGGACACCAGGAAGGCCAGAACCACGGATTGCCACGGAACCGGGACGCGAATATTTCCCGGCAACCAGGGCTGAACCATAACCGGAATCGCGACCGCAATCAAAATCCCTAACACTGACCCGAATCCGCTGATGAAGAACGCCTCCAGCAAGAACTGATACAGGATTTCCCCATGCCGCGCGCCGATGGCCTTGCGGATTCCGATCTCCCGAGTCCGCTCCTGCACCGTTACGAGCATGATGTTCATGATTCCGATCCCGCTGACCAGTAGCGCGATGAACCCGATAACCACCAGCACGATGGTCAGCGCCAGCGCAATCCTTCGTGCCGCATCGAGGATCGAGCTCAGATTCATGACCGAATATCGCGCCCGCGTGGGGTGACGGTTGCGCAGAAGCGCCTCGAGCTGCCGAGTCGCGGGGATCACTCCTTCCGATGTGCCGGCCTGGACATAGAGCATTTCGAGCGAGGAATCGCCCAGATAATACTTCATGAGCGGAAACGGAATCAGGACCGAATAATCCTGAATCTCAGAAAGCCCGAACGTTTCCACGCGCTCCTTGAATACCCCAATCACCGTGAAGCTGAGCTCCCCGACGCGCAAGCTGTGCCCGATCGGGTCCGCAAACGGAAAAGCAAAGCTCGCTAGCTGCGTCGTGATCAAGCAGACTCTGCTTCGCGAGGCAATGTCCTCGGCGTCCAGGAAACGTCCGCGCAAAATCAGCAGGTTCCGAATCTCCTGGAACCCTTCGGTGACGCCCACGAGAGTTACGTTTCGCTCGACTGGCCCTACGTTAACGGTAGCCAGGCTGCCGCGTGTGCCCGCCACGGTCACGATTCCGGGAATCCCCGTCTTCGCCGCGTTCATGTCCTCAATCGACAATTCGTCCTGCAGCATGACCGGCCGGTTCGGATCAATGTCAAGCCGCGCATAGACCAGGTTGGAGCCAACCCCTTCGATTTGCTGAATCACGTAGCGCCGCCCGCTGAGCGCCACCGTCACCACCAGAACGATACACGCACTGCCGATCACCACACCGAGCGTCGTCAGGAACGCGCGGACCTTATTGGCCCACAAGGCGTCCAGCGCGACCATCCAAGTCTCGTTACGTAGCATCATTTCGGTTCACTTCGACTATAGCAAATCTTGGCAACAAATCCCGCGCAGGTACGCGCCGCCGCGCCTTGATCGGTCAAGACTTCATCATGCAAGCGGATGCACAACGCAAATGCAGGACAAAGACAGCCGTACCGGCATAGGAGACCGCTACCTGGCTCTCACTTTTTTCAATTCCTCTTCTACTGCCTTATTGTGCGGGTCAAGTGAAAGGGAGAGACGGTATTGTTCCGCTGCCTCTGAAAACCGCCCCTGAGCCTCATACAATCTCCCCAGCCATTCCCGGGCGGCGGCTTGGGGCGGCAGATCGGAATTTTCGGGGACTGTGCCGAGATAGGATTTCAGCGATAGTTCCGCTTCTGCCTGACTTTTTCCCTGCATCACCAGAAGAATCCCTTTGTAGAACTTCAACCTGCGATCGTCCGCGTCCAGGTGTTCGGCCATGGCCACAGCCTTGGCCAATTTGTCCGCGTTCGGGCGGTCCCGGTAATAATAGTCGCCCGCTTCCAAGTAAACACCTACGCGGTCGGAGTTCGATTCCAAGATCTTTGTGAACACAGCGTCAGCTTCGGGGAAGCGCTTCTTGGTCGCAAAGAACTCGCCTCGGGCCAGCTGGCCCTCGAGAGAATCGATTTTCTCGAGCGCCTCAATATGTTTCAGTGCTTTGTCATCGCCGCCCCCGGCAATTCCGGGAGCATCCATCTCGAATCGAATTAAATCACGCTGTGCCTCGAGATTTTGCGGGTTCAGCTCGACGGCGATTTCAAATTCCCGGTGTGTCTTTCGCGCCCAGCTTATCCCGCTCAGAAACACGCTTTCCTCCGCCTTGCGCCCGTAGGCCTTGCCGAGCCAGTCATGATAATCGGATTGTTTGGGAGAAAGTTGAACAGCGCGCTCGAAACTCCCTATAGCGCGCGTGAACTGGCGCAACTCGTAATAACTCTGACCCAGAAGAAAATGGAGTGAAGCATCGTCCGGAGATTTTGCGATGGCGCTGCTGAGCGCGTCGACAGCGCGGTTGTAGCGGCCCGCGTTGTAGTCTCTCTGCGCATCGGCCAAAGGAGACTGCGCGGCCCGGACGGCGCAGACTTCCCATCCGGCAGCCAGACACAGCGCCATAGCTGCGGCTAAGCGGTGACGAATCATTCCGGCCGCACCGGTATGATGCGCAGGTTCTCTTTCAGAGAAACTTCACCCGGCAAGGCGACCACGTCACCCTGGCTCAATCCGGAAAGTACCTCGATCTTCGTGGGATTGGCGATGCCCACCGTGATGTTGCGCCGGTGGATGCGGTCGCCATCTACTTTATACACAAATCGTTTGTCACCATCGATATAGACCGCGCCCCGAGGAACGACGAGTGCCGCCGGGCGCTCGCTGACGTGAATTCGAACGTCGACCGTAGTATTAGGCAGCAGGTCCAGCCGCTCGTTATTGACCGAGCAGATCAACTCTCCAACGCTCCGGGTGCCCCGCGTGACCACCTGTTTGGGCAGGACTTCCGTCCAGCCATTCCAGACCCGTTCTGGATGTGCGTCCCAGAAAATGTCCACCGACTGGTGCACGTCAACCTGACCGAGCTCCGGCTCATCAATAAAGGCCCGGATCCTGATGTGGTGTAAATCGGCAAGTTCGGCAAGAAGATCGCCTTCCTTTACGAAATCGCCAGAGTGAATCGGCAAGGAATAAAGAGTGCCGTCGAACGGCGCAGTGCCGTGCGCAGATTCGAGTTTGTCCTCAAGGTCGCGGACGGATGCGTGCGCGTGTTCCACCAGGAGATCCCCGCGTTCCTCATCGAGCTGCGACTGCTGTTCCAAGGATTGCTTTGCCTTTTCGAGGGATTGAACGTCGGCTTCGGCTTGTGTGAGTTGAAGCCGGTTCTGTTCTAGCTCCTCCGGCGTCGCTGCCTTCTGTGCCACGAGCTTGGTCAAGGTGTCGTTGTCCTGACGCAATTGATCGCGGCTCGCGCGTGCTTTCGCCAGATCGGCGGCAGCCTTCGCGACTTGGCTCGAGTGCCCGCCGGCTTTGGCAACGCGAAGCGCAGCCTCTTGAGACTTGAGATCGGCGCGCGCCTGTGCCAAGTCGGCCTGGATTTCCGTGTCGTCGAGCGCGAACAGCCTTTGGCCGCGCTTCACCTGCTGCCCCTCAACTGCATAGACATGCGAAACCAATGTGGAGAATCCCGCGCGAAACGAACGCGGCATGACTGGCTCTACTTTCCCGTTCGTGGAAACCACTGAGCTCAAGCCCTCGCGCACGGCATCGGCCACAGCGACTCGAGCGGTCGATCGTCTACCACTGAGGAATACCAGAACGGCGGTAAGCAGCAGCGCAGCGCCCACAAGAATCCAGAGCCTTCGGCCCAGCGCCGATGTCATTCCGCCCTCGCTCTGCCGGACTCAACCGGCAGCCTCAAAATTGGGCATTCTAGCAAAGTTCCCTGCGGCAGACGAGCGACGGCGGCCTTGAAGGCTCCGACTGCAGCCGTTAAGATGCGCCTCCCCCTACACCGGGATGCCGCATCCACTCGATCGGAAGTTAGTTCGTGCATGTTGAGTGGCGCGCCACTATGCTAAAATTCCTGTGTGGCCAACGAACCCGCTCAACCCGAGTCCCATACCCCGAAACACGAAGCCCCTGCACCAGGGCAACCTGTTCTCCATCGTGTTTGCACTCAGTGTAACAACATGTTCCGCGTTACGCCTGAGAATTTTGACGCGAAACAATGCCCCAGTTGCCATAAAGGGTAGGTTTCCGAGCCTCTGTTCGGCCTTGCGATCCGCCTCCTGCAAATTCCGTTCTCGTTCAGCTACAATCTGCGCCGCATCCCGGCGGATTGAGTGGAATGATTGAAGCCCAGCAACTGGTGAAGCGCTTCCACGACAAAAAGCGCGGCGCAGTGTGCGCTGTGGACGGTGTGAGCTTCACTTGCCGGCCGGGCCAGGTCTACGGACTACTCGGCGCCAATGGAGCCGGGAAGACGACTACGCTGCGAATCCTCGCCACGATCCTCGCTCCTACAGAAGGAACTGCCGTCGTTGCCGGATACGACGTTACCAAGGAGCCGCGGAAGGTCCGCTCTTCTGTAGGATTTCTTTCCACCGCGACCGCGCTTTACGGACGCCTTTCCGCGCGAGAAATGGTTGAATATTTCGGCCGCTTGCACGGCGTTGAAGAAACCGTCTTGCAGCGCCGCATCGATGAACTTTTCGGCCGCCTCGAGATGAACGATTTTCGCGACCGGCGGTGTGACAAACTCTCTACAGGAATGAAGCAAAAAGTCTCGATCGCGCGCACGCTGGTGCACGATCCCGTGGTGATGATTTTCGATGAGCCGACGCTCGGCCTGGATGTCATGGCCGCTCGCACGATCGTCCGGTTCATAAGGGAATGCCGCGACAGCGGCAAGACGGTAATTTTTTCTACTCACGTGATGAGCGAAGCCGAGAAACTCTGCGACCGCATCGGAATCATCCACGGTGGCAAGCTGCTGGCGGAAGGAACGCTCTCCGAATTGCGCGAGCGCTACGGCCCTCGCGATCTTGAAGACATTTTCGTCAAGGTAGTTGAGGCATGAGCCTGCGGAATATCGGCATCGTCTATCGCAAGGAACTCACGGATTCCCTGCGCGACCGCAGGACCGTGATCTCGATGATTGTTGTTCCACTCATCGTGATGCCCCTCCTCAGTGTCGGCGCTCTCGTGGTTTTCGCCAGGATGGTCGGCCAGGCCATGAAGGAAGTGCCCGCAGTCATGATCCTCGGAGGCGAGGATTCGCCGCATGTGCGCGCGGAACTCGAGCGGCTCACGGACGTAAGGATCGTTCCTACCCAACTGGACTACGAATCGGAAATCTCCAACAAACAGATTCGCGCGGCCGTGGAAATCCCTGAAGGCTTCGAAGCGAAACTGGCCGCCGGCGACCCTTCGACCGTAAAAATCTACATGTACGAAAATGATCTGAAATCCGGCTTCGGCGCCGACAGGCTGCAAGGCTTCTTCCGCGAATTGCGCGATCGTACCGTTCGCGAGCATCTCGAAGCCCGAAACCTTCCGCAGAGCCTCGTGCGGCCGTTCGATATTGAGAAAAAAAACGTCGCTCCGCCGGAGAAAGTCGGAGGCGCTGTGCTCGGCGGCCTCGTCCCCTATTTCATCATTCTCCTGTGTATGACTGGAGCCATGTACCCAGCTATGGATTTGACCGCAGGCGAAAAGGAGCGCGGTACCATCGAAACGATCTTGTGCAGCCCAGTCTCCCGGACGCATCTCGTGCTCGGAAAATTTCTGATGGTGCTTACGGCCTCAATTGCGACGGCAGCACTGTCCCTCCTGTCGATGGCAGGTTCTTTCGGCATAGCGAAAACACTGCTCACGGGCGTTGCTCCGGCAAGTGCGGATTCGGCGTTGCACATTTCTATCACCGGCAAGGCCATCGTTTCCATTTTTTTCATTGTGTCGCCGCTTGCCGTGTTTTTCTCGGCGGCTTTGCTGGCCACGTCCCTGTTTGCGAAGAGCTTCAAGGAGGCGCAGAGTTACATTTCTCCGTTGATGGTGGTCATCGTCCTGCCGGCGGTGGCTGCGCTTCTTCCTGGGGTCGAGCTAAGCTTGCCGCTGGCGCTCGTCCCTGTGTTGAACACAAGCCTCGTGGGCAAGGAAATCATCACCGGCACATATCACTGGGGCTATATCGCGCTGATCTTTGGGTCCTCTTGCGCGTACGCGGCTGCAGCCATCGCGATCGCAGTGAAGCTGTTCCAGCGGGAGGACGTGCTTTTCAGGACCTAGAAGGGCAAGGAGACAGGAGGCCAAGACGCAAGGAACCCGACTGGGTGCGTCGAGTTTTTTCCTTCACTTCCTTTACCTCCTCCACTTCTAAGATTTTACACTGGCCGCGCCTGCTCGTGATCGTCTTCCCACGCATTCGACAAGCGGCGCACTGTCTCGCGAAGTCTTACGGCCAGCTCAGCAATCGTTTCTAGTCGCTCGATGGCGACCGGGGGCAGCCGATCACGGCGCGCGAGCAAAAGTTCCGTATTGCCCAGGATTCCGGTCAGCGGGTTGTTGACCTCGTGCCGCAGAATTTCACCGAAGTCGCCGGGGAATTCATCGCCGCGAAGATGGAGTGTTCCCGCAAAGCGCTCAGCCATCTGGGCCCGGCGTTCCAGCATGCCCGCGACGATCGGCAGGAATTCACTTGTTCGACTCACGAAATCCACAGCGCCCGAAGTGATCAGAAAGGCCAGTGTTGTTTGCTGCTCCGGCGCCGCGGCTACCACCACCGGCGCGTATTCCGTGAGCAATGTGACAGCGGGTTCTAGCGCGAGGTCCCCGCTCGCGACGTTAACGGCAGACTCGTCCAGAAAAATGGCCACCGGCGCGTACCGCGCAAATCCGTCGCGCGCCTGCTCGACCGTACTGGCTACCTGCACCTCGTACCGGCTGCCGACGGTCGCAAGCTCTCCGAGACAGCTCCGCGCCACGACGCTGTCTGCGCTAATGATGTGTATGGCCCGGCTGATCGAATTCATGGTTCCCTCGTGGCCGCCCGCGACCGCTCCGCCACCGCAGCACCTTCTTTGTCGGCCGGAAGGGCGGCAAGCGCTTGATACACGGCCGCCTTTAACTCTTCGACCAGGAACGGCTTCGCCAGATAGGGCAACCCGCTCGAATTCAGAAACTCGAGCGTGCGCGGCGCCATGGTGTCGCCGGTAACGAAGAGGAGCCTATGCTGCATTGGATTTCCTCGTCGCTTTAAGGCTCGATAGAGGCCCGGTCCATCCACATACGGCATCTTCAGATCGCAAATCAGTAGGGAGTAGTTCTTTTCCTCGAGCCTGCCGAGGGCCTCTCTGCTGTCGAGCAGGGTGTCGACGCGGTGCCCCTCCTCGGCCATTACATCCGCGATCAACTGCGCTACAGTTGGTTCATCTTCGACTACTAAAATGCTTTTCCGCGCGAACGCCCGCCGGGAAGGCGCAAAGGGAGCGATGGCTGCTGTACGGCCCTCAATACTTGCTTCTTTGGCTGTGAATCCAAACGCAGGCACGGAAAGCGCGGGCAATTCTACTGTGAACGTTGCGCCTTGCCCCTCCTGGCTATCGACGCTGACCTCCCCGCCGTGCTCCTGCACGATTCCGTAGACGATCGAAAGCCCCAGCCCGGTGCCAACGCCCGGCGGCTTCGTTGTGAAGAAAGGGTCGAAGATACGAGAAGCATTGTTGGGAGATATTCCGGGACCGTCGTCGGACACCTCCATCCCGAGGCGGTCTCCCGCGAGCCGCCGAGTGCGGATCAGAATCCGGCCCATGCGGGATTGATCCTCTCGCGACATGGCGATCGCCTGCTCGGCGTTGACGATCAGGTTGAGGATCACCTGCTGCAGTTGCGCCGCGTCCGCCAGCGTTGGCGGCAGTGCAGGATCGAGGGCCAGCTCGACATCAATGGTCTCGATCCTGAGTTCGTAGGAACGCAAGGCAAGCGTTCGCTCGATCAGTTCGTTCAGATTGACGGCGCGCCGCTCAGGTTTCGTCTCCCTCGAAAACAGCAGCAGGTTTTTCACGATGCGCCCAGCGCGCTCGGCCTCCTGCGAAATGCGCTGCACATCTCCGCTGCGGTCCGCGGCGGAACGGCGGCCCTGGAGAAGCTGCGCATAACCCTGGATACTGGTCAGGGGGTTGTTGAGCTCGTGGGCGATCCCGGAGACGAGTTGTCCAAGAGCGGCCATTTTTTCCGTTTGCAGCAGTTTGGACTGAATCATCCGCTGGCCGGTAACATCCCGATAAACTTCGAGCCAGCCGAGGCGCGTCCCGTCAGGGTTGCGCAGGGGCCTCGCGAAACGTTCTACATGTCTGCGCGTCGGGCGGGCTAATTCGAACTCGTCCCAACTCGCTTCCTCGCCCCGCTTGACGTGCTCGCGCCATCGCGCCGCGGTTTCAGCCGGCCGGCTGAACTGCGAAGCCAGCCCGTCTATGAGCCGGCCGATGGTGTGGAATTCCGCGAGCCGGCGCGATTCGACGCCGAAAATAGCGCCCAGTCGCTCGCTCGCCATGCGAATATTCCCCTCCGCATCGAGCAGCAGCACGCCGGCCTCGATCGAATCGACGAGGCCGGCGATCTCGGCTTCCAGTCGCTCAACCAGCCGGGAATCTTGGTGATGCTGGATCGCCAGAGAAATTCCGTCAGCGGTCCTGCGCAATTCCTCCATGTCAAGCTGCCCGGATGGTTGTGCGTGCGCGACCAGGGCTAGACCGGTGGGACGGTCACCGGCCCGCAGCGGGATCCAAACGGCGCTGCGCATTCCGACCAGGGCTCCGAGGTGTGGCGCTATCTCCCCGGCGCTCAATTCGACCCTGAGCGGGCTTGCACTGTCGAGCGCCGCGCGCAGAAATGGAGTTGAGATGTCGAGGCGTTTCCATCGGTCTGGAATTGAGCCCGGGACCGCCTCCACAACACAGCCGGGACCAGGTTCGCCTTGCCGCTGGCCCGCCAGCCACACCCCAGCCCGGTCCGCGCCTGCGGCTGCGAGAAGGGCCCGGGCACCGCGGTCCAGCAACTCATTGAGCGTCTCCCCTCTCACCGCAGCCGGCAGCGGCCCACTTCCCACGTCCTCCGTGGGATGGACGGCTCGCCACCTTTGCATCCAGCCGGACTCAAGCATGCTGTCTCCTACAGCCGCACCCGCAGAATCAAATAGCTGGCGAGCAACGCCGCTCCAATCGTGACCGCAACAGTGATGGCTTCGCGAACAAACCGATAGTGTAAAAACAGTTTCTGACGAAGCATGGCGTCCCCCTCTTCGCCGTTTGCCATGCATCAGGGTGGCCAATGGAGGGCAGGAGACAAGGCGTGAATTATCAGGGACTTGCAAAGGGCGAGACCGCATCCAAGCTGTGGCGATTTCCCATCCCGAAACTGGCCGCTGGCGTGATTCCCGGATGGGAATTTTCTGAAACAGTGTGAGTCCACGCGTACTGGGTTCGCTGGACTTTAGGCAGGCAACGGAGAGAGGCGGACTGGCGGCAGCACCTTTCGCGCACTAAGACGTTACAGATAAGACCGGCGGCGTCCTCGCGCAGAACGATACGCAGATTTGCAGTTCCGTGGCTTGGGTGGCCAAAGACCAGATCTCAAATTTCAAATTATTTCAAATCTCAGATTACTTCGACCCTCCAACTTTTGGATTTCGAATTTTAGATTCGGGCTCGGGATTAAGGCAGTGTTATCAGGAACGTGAATCGGAGGTTGGCGCCCAGAAGGGGATGTCTCGCGCAACGGCACCGTCCTTCAACCAGGCGTGGGCCCCGATTCGTATTGCTTCAGCTTCCGGTAAAGGGTCGTCTTGCCGATTCCGAGGAGCCGCGCGGCGGCCAGCTTGTCTCCGGCTGTTTCCTGCAGCGCACGGAAAATAGCGCGCCTCTCCAGTATTTCAAGGGGCTGAAGTTCGTCCGCCTCGGAAACCTTCTCCGGGGTGGCGTACTGCAGGTTCGAGGGCAGGTCGCCGAGATGCAAAACTGGTCCTGAACCAAGTGCCACCGCGCGTTCAATGGCGTTTTCGAGCTCCCGGATGTTTCCGGGCCAATCATAGGCCATGATCCTGCGCATCGCGTCCTCGGAAATCGTCTGGATTGGCCGCGATGGATCGGAAAACTTTTCTAGAAACAGATTGACGAGAAGGGGAATGTCTCCCTTGCGATCCCGCAAGGGCGGCAGCTTGATCGGTACAACATTCAGCCGGAAATACAGGTCCTGGCGGAACTCTCCCGTTCGAATGGCCGCTTCGAGGTCGCGATTGGTCGCGGCAACCACCCGTGCGCGAATGCCTACTCGCTCGTTCGATCCCACCGGCTTAATGTCGTGTTCTTGAATGGCCCGCAGGAGCTTCGCTTGCAAGTCCACGGGCAAATCGCCGATTTCATCAAGGAAGAGAGTCCCTTCGCCGGCGGCCTCGAACAGGCCTTGCTTGTTTTGCTGCGCGCCCGCGAATGCCCCTTTGACGTAGCCAAATAGCTCCGATTCGATCAGCGTCGGCACGAGCGACGAACAATCGACCGGCGCAAATGGCTTTGTCTTACGCGGGCCCGAAAAGTGAATCGCGCGCGCGACGAGTTCCTTCCCGGTGCCGCTCTCCCCGAGAATCAGAACAGGGTAGTTGTGCTGAGCCACTCTCTGGATGAGCTTGTACACCCTCTGCATCCGTGCCGAGACCCCGACAAGGCCACCAAAACCTGGCCTGCTGCGCAACTCCTCCCGCAGCAAGCGGTTTTCCTCATCCATCTCAATCGAACGCACCAAGCGGTCGAGCTTCGCCCGCAACTCCTCCAGATGGAAAGGCTTGGTCACATAGTCCGCGGCACCGAGGCGCGTGGCCTCGATCGCCGTCTCGATCGTGCCATATTGCGTCAACACGATGACGGCCGTTTCGGGATTGTTCGAACGGATTCTCTTAAGCAGCTCAAGGCCACCAATTTGCGGCACCCGCAAATCGGTCACTACAATGTCGATCGGATGCTGGTCGAGGATTGCCAGCGCTTCCTCGGTCGTCGCCGCCTCGTGAACTTGGAATCCCGCATCGGTGGCCACATCTCTGCAGAGGTTTCGGTTGGATACTTCATCATCGACGACCAGTAGGCTAAACGCTGTAGTGCGGGGGATCAAGGCCTCAACTTTTGTTTCGCTTTCCACGCCGGACCTCTTTTCAAAGAGGAGCAACAAACGTGCCAAATTAGGAGAAAGGCCTAAAGTGGCCTCGTCGTGTCACTTATCATGACAACAAACGAAAATTAGTCGATGATTTTATTGCCGAATCGGGAACTCGCGCAACAGTTTTCGCATCGCCAACTGCGTAATTCCTTTTGCGAGAGAGTGAAGCAAGAATGGCACTCAGGAGTGTTTCAAAATGGAATGCAGTAAGCACCGAGAATTGAGCGGCTTGCGAGTTTTTTCGCCCCGGCCGGTCAATTTCTCGGATTCCCCTCTTCTGCTGCTATTGAGTCCGGTGTGTGGCAGGACTATTTGCGTTGCTTGGCATCAAGCTGATCCAACGCACAGAGTGGACGCCTTCGGTGGCGGACGCCGCGAGAATGTCTCCCTCCTCGGTTCCAGCCGCTACGGTCCCAAACACGCTGTCAGCAAGAACCCCGGGAACACGGAACCAGGTCTCGCCTGTGTCGGATGAAACAAACAAGCCACCAGTGCGCATCGAGGCAACGAACATGTTCCCGCTGGCCGCAAAGCTCTGCACGGGTGTCGACGGCAATCCTGAGCCCGCCTGCTGCCAAGTGGCTCCTGAATCGCGTGAAATATAGAGGCCGTCGTGGGCGCTTGCGACAAGGGTATTTTCGTCGGCGGGATCGCCGTATAGGGAGATCGCGCCGGCCGACCGCAATGGCAAGTCGTGCCACGTCCAGGAACCGCCGCCGTCGTTCGAAAAAACCAGCCCTCGGAGCGACACAACCCGAATCCGCTGGCCGTCGGGAGACACGAGGACCGACTCGATCGGCAGAGAGGGAAGAGGGCCAATGGGCTTAAGCACCCAAGTCGCGCCACCGTCCCAGGAAGCGAATAACCCGCTGTTTGTCGCCACGTACCACACGTTCGAACTGAAGGCCATGTCGGTGACAACTTCGCTGAGTGGTCTTGCGTCTCTTGTGGTTTTGTGTCCGCTCACCCGGCCACCGCGCGAGCCCGCCACCCCTGAATTGCCCGCCCCTTCGATGACAGTACCGGACGGCAGCCACTCCTGCTTCTGAGCGTCATACCTCATGAGGCCCCCGTGCGCGGGAGCGATCCACCAACCCCCTGTCGGCGCGATATACACACGCATCGGCGTTTCGGTGCCGAGGCCGCGTCCTGCGGGAGACCACGATTTCCCGCCATCGTCGCTCTCCAGCACCGGCTCCGAGGCATGGCCGAGCAAAAGAAGGATACGACCGGACCGACCTCCATCAAGCCCGACCCCGATAACCTGCCGATGGTTGAATCCACTGTTTGCTTCCCGAAAATGTTCCCCGTCGTCGTCGCTTGTGAGGACACCAAGCTTTTCGGTGCCGATCAAAACACGTGCCGGCTCTCCGCCGGCAACGACAACGGTGTTGACCACCCACGAATCGGGCGTGATGCGCCGCCAAGTCGCCCCGCCGTCGGAGGTCTTCCATAGCCCCTCCGAGGTCGCCGCGTATACGCTCGCGGGGTGTCTGGGGTCCTGCGTGATCGCATAGGTGCGGCGCGCTGCGTACGGGATCCCCTGGATTTTCCTCCACTGGCCGCCGCGGTCATCGCTGCGGTAAATGCCCGAGCAGGCGCTGGCATAAATGCGCTGAGCGTCCGACTCGTCGATGAGCAGGCTCATGACGTCGGAATCGTCGATCATGCCTTCATGAACGGGATGCCAGGTGCGCCCGCCATCAGTAGTTTTCCAGGGCAGGTGAAAAGTTCCCGCATAGATCGTTTGCGGATCGCTGGGGTCAAAGGCCAGGGAGTCGAGATTCCTCAGTTCCTCATGGTGTTCAGGGGAAATGCGCTCCCAGGATTTGGCGGCATCGCGCGAGCGGTAGATCCCGTCCAAGGTTCCCGCTACCAGGACGTCTGAATCCGAGGGCGACATCGCCAGGGCACGCACAGCCTCCCCACCGAGCCCCGACTCCCTCCAAGTTAGTCCCCCGTCGCCGCTCCGAAACACGCCCCCGCCTGTCGCCGAGTCCTGGGTCCAGGCGGAAGCGAACACAACATTCCCGTCGCGAGGGTCCACTATGATCGCAGTAATCACCGCATCCTGTTGCCGCCCAGCGCGGCCAAGCAGCACCCAATGCGCGCCTGAATCCTCCGAACCGAAAATGTGCCCATCCGTTGTGCCGAGAAACACCCTTCCTGGCCGGCTTGGGTCGACGGCCAGAACGCGAACGTCCCCTCCGGGAGGCCCCAGCGACCTCCAGGTTTGGCCCTGAGCATTCGCCACCAGGGCTGCCAAGGCAAGAAACGCTCCTGCGATGCGCATGGTCATAAAACGGCGCGGCAGATACCCTATCGCCGTAGCCTGACATTATATGAGCGAATGGCTTTGGCTACGCCAACCAGATTCGTTGCGCGTAGCCGCACCAGGTCCCAGTCCTTTTTGGGCTGCGCCTCTCCACCGCTATCGCAGGTTATTTGTAACAGGACGAAGAACGATCAGGACATCCATTGCGGACTCCTCCGAGGCTGCCGTGACCGTTGATGGCGCAGAGACTACGGTGAAGTGCAACGGACTGAGAAACTCCTGGGTTGCGACCGTCAACGGCACTTGCTGCGGCTTTGTCAAACGCAAAGAGAATTCGCCCGCCGCATTGCTGAAGACCATCTGTTCGCCGAGGAGAACGGCAGCGCCTTCGACGGGCGATCCATGCTCGTCGCGCACATGGCCACGGATAACATACTCGCCCATTTTCGGGGCCTGTTTTTCGTCGCGGTTGGCGAGGCGCAAGTTGGGCGTAAGAAGCGTGCTGAGAGAAGCCGTGTAGCGCAGCTTGCCGTCGGGCGAGCGGAAGGTATCGCCGTTCACCTGAAGGCCTCCCCACAGTTTCAAACGGAGCGTGACCCCGACGCCCGTGACCAGAGGATTGGCGAGGAACGGCATATACAGCGTCTGGTAGTCCACGCTGACGGAGAGGCGGTTCGTAGTGTAGCTGCCCCCAAAAAGGATGTTTGTGTTCCCTTGGGTCCGATTGATCACCTGCAACAGGCTTAATTTGGGAGAGATCGTTTCGTGAACCGTCGCGATGAGGTAGCTTTCGCGGGGCTTGGGGCCGTTCAGATTCTGGTAATAGCTGACACTGCCGTCGATTTTCCTGGTGATCTCGCGCGACACCGTAAAGCCGTCAGAAATGTTGCGTCCTGAAGGGCCGTGCGATTCGAACAATCCGGCGCCCAGCCGAAACCTGGCCAGATCAAAGGTCGATTGCAACTGGTCCACGCTGGCCCGCTGATAAGGACCAGTAAGGCTGCCCTCGGGCGCAAGAAAGTTTTCGTGCCCGGCGGTAAGCACGAGGCTGGAATACGGCTTCACGGTCACCAGGATATTTTCACGGTCCGGCTCCGAAGCAAACAGCGATGGTGTGGTGATCCGGCGAAATCCGCTCCCCGCCTCAACGTAGCCGGCCTTGATTTCATACCAATTGCGATCTGCGTCTACGCTTGCGGCAAAGTAGGGTTTGTTGGAACCCATCCCAGCGGAAAAGCCGGTCTTGAGCCAGGGATGCGGCCGCCAGTCGAATCCCTCTATCCAGGTTTGCTGCCGAGAAACGATGTTGCGCGAATAGAAGTGAAAGTTTTCGTTGACCTGCTTGTCGATGAAAACGGCTCCCATGACCGTTTGGTCCTGAAAAGCTTGAAACAGCGGCGTACCCACGCCCAGCGTCGTGGCTCCGGCGAATACAAACACATGGTCGTGCCCTGGAAGCGTCGCCCCGACACCTCGCGTTGTGACGTACTGCCCACCACCGAAAAGATCGGTAGGAAGATTGAATGCCAGAGTCTGGTCGCCCGCAGTGAACTGGTAAGAGCCGAACGTCGTCTTGGCGTACGTTCCCAGCCGGAACACCCCGTCGAGAGTTCCAGCACCCAGGTAGCCCTCATAGCCCTGTCCCTGAATACTAACGGAGCCGCCCACGGTCGGAACCATGTCCGAGGCCCCCGCTTCTACTTTGATCAACTGGGCGGAGAGGGAGACAGCAAACGCCAACAGAAAAGCCAGCCCCAAGGCTGACTGGATCAAGAGCGATTTGGCCGGAAAATGCATGGGAAAGCCGGAACATCACGGCATGTCGCCCTCGATTGCTTGCTCCAAACGGAAGCGGTCAAGCTCCAGGGTCAGCTTCTTCGGACCGTCGTGACCGGACCAGGGAATCTCCACCTCCCGCTCACTGTGGGGGAAAACTGGAAACCCGTTGTTGTCGGACTTGTCTTGACCAGAAGTCACCTGGGCTTCGAGCACGCGACAAAACACGGGACCGGTGTTCGCTACCCGGACAGTGACGACTTTGGCTTGGGAATCATACTTGGCGGTCTTAACGACTAGTTGCTCCTTTTTTACTTGGTCCTTTGGCAGAAGATAAATTGTGTGGGGCAACAGCAGATGAATCTTCAGGCCTTCCGCAGTCGTTTCTTTGTAGCCGGCGAACGTGGCGTACACCACGAACCAGGCAGGGATGGCGTTTGCGGTCGCTTCATAGAAAACCAGGTAGCTCTGCTTGGGCAGGATGCGAAAGCTGCCAGCGGAGAATTTCACGTGGATATTGCTGTCCAGCGGCCGGTACGACATCTCTCCGGTGTCGGAAACCGTGAAGCTCTGCGTGTCCAGGGTTACCGTAAGCGTTTCCAACGTGTCGTTGACGTATTCGATCTTGCCTTTGGCTTTCTTGTCCGGCCCCTGAACGACGTTTTCGTCGATGACCGGCCGGACGGTCTGTGCTCGGAGAGGCAAAACGCATAGAAAAAGACATATGGCCTGGAGAGAGCATCTCCAGGCCCGATGTCTCGAAAATGAGCGTCGGTTTGGATTCACGATGTCAGAACGGCACGCATTAGGGAGTTGCCTGAGCCTGAATGTTCACCGTTCCCGTGTAGGTCGCGGCCGGCAACTGCGGTACGCCGGTGGTACTGATGTTCCAGGTCAACGTCGTGGTGGTGAGGCTCGCCCTGTTGGCGTTGGTGATCGCGACGTTGCCGATCTGTACGCCTGTCGCCGCAGCCGGCGTAATGAAGGCCGGAACGCCCGCACCGCCGCTGGCCGACGTGTTCAGCGCGCCACCCGCGCTACCGGAGCCCGCAGCCGTTGCGGTCACCGCACTGGCCGGGATGTTGTCACCCGCGCCATCGGTCAAGGCAGAGGCGCCGTTCGCCACCCACGCCCAGACCGTGACCTTGGTGCGGCCCGGCGCCAGAACCCATGCGGTTTGGATGGTGCTCGTCGTGCTGCCGGGATTGGCCGCAGTATTGGCGGCGAGCGTAAAGTTAACCGTCGTGCCTCCCGTCACAAGTACCGTAAGCAATTCCGGTAGTGTGGCGTTCAGAGTCACTGTGCCGACGTTGGAATTGAGCTGCGCCATTGCAGAGGGTGGGATCAAGGCCGTCAGGATCACCCCGCATGCAATGATCAGCAATCTTCGAAGGTTCTTCATGGAGTCTCCGTTCAGAATTTGCGGGGGCCAAGCCCCTCGTGCTGCCAAGTCGCGCTCCGTGTTTTCAGTTCCTGGTTTCGTGTGCGCAACACGTTTGTAGCGTGTCGAAGTGGAACAGCGCACTAGTACGGGCGTACCGAAATGGGAAAGGGCTATTGCCATTTAGGAACAGCGCCTGGTACCTTTGCACTATTCGTAAACCGCCACCGCAAAGTAGCTCTTCAGTAAATGGCGTTCACTTTATTTCGCAGCCCCTTCAACTGTTCCATTTACGAACAGCACCAATTCACCCTGATTTGAAGGGCCGAAAAGAGTTCAGGCTCCATGCCTGACGGCCAAGCGGCCAGCGTGGAGCCTGAAATTTTCTGCGAATTGGATGGACCATGTCAGAACATAGTTGTTTCAGGGGGTGGCTTGAGCCTGAATGTTCACCGTTCCCGTGTAGGTCGCGGCCGGCAACTGCGGAACGCCGGTGGTGTTGATATTCCAGGTCAGCGTCGTCGTGGTGAAGCTCGCCCTGTTACGGGGGGTGATCCGGATTTGGCCGATTCGTACCCCTGTGGCCGCAGCGGGCCTGATGAAGGCCGGAACGCCCGCACCGCCGCTCGCTACTGTGTTCAACGCACCACCGGGGCTGCCGGAGCCAGCCGCCGCCGCTCTTACCGCACTGGCCGGAATGTTGCCACCCACGCCGTTGGTCAAGGCTGCGGCGCCGTTCGGTACCCACGCCCATACATTGACACGGGTACGGCCACGCCTTAGAGCCCATGCGGTTCGAATCGTGGTTGTGGTGCTGCCGGGATTAGCCACCTTGTTGGGCAGGAGCGCAAAGTTAACTGTCGTCCCTCCCATCACGGTCACAGTGACCGACTCCGGCATCCTGGCGTCTAGAACCACGGTGCCAGCGTTTGAATTGATCTGGGCCTTTGTAGGCGGGGAGATTGCCGCTGAGAGTGCCATCCCCCCTACCAGTACCAGCAATCTGTGGAAGTTCCTCATTAAGCCTTTGGGTTCGAGTTGTAGGGGGAATGCCCAATCGCGCTCGGCCTTTCCATCGTTGGTTCCGTGTGCGCAATGCATTTTTAGCGCTTCGAACCGAAACAGCGCACTAGTACGGGTGTACCGAATGTGTAGACACTGTTGTCTTTTAGGAACGGCGACTTATCGGTTTGGTACATTACGAAACAGGCGCGCCGGGGAGATTTCGCGTAGAATTCCGTGGTTTTGTCCAATTAAGTTCTGATCTCACTCCTCATAAATTGCTAGAGAGCTTCAGATACGCTCAGACCCTTTCTACACGCACCCTTCCGCGGGTCTTGCCGCAGGGGATCGGACGAACTGTCGTGTTGCGATTGACCATCCCCCCCTTTTGGAACGAGCCAAAATGGTTCGAGCCCCACACGTTGCTGCAAGTGCGGCGACGCGTGGGGCCCGCAGTTTTGGAACGCCGAAGAGCGCGCTAGTACGTCGCGCCCTCCGGTACGAAGATGACGTCGATGCGGCGGTTATCGGTTGCGCCGGCTTGTCCGGCGCCGCTGCGCGTGCTCGTACGCGAAGGGTCGATGCCCTTTTCGCCGAGGTATTTCACGGCATTGGTGGCGCGCTCGCCGGCGATTTTCTCGGGCGTACGCTCCGTGGTGTCGGAGTAGCCGATGATGACGGCGGCCGCCCGCGGCTCATTTTGCAGCCGGAGCGCGACGTCGTCGAGGATGCGCTTGCAGACGTTGTCGATGCGCGTGCTGAGCGGCTTGCCGAACGCGCAGTCGCTAATTTTGCTCGCCTGCGGCGCCGGAGGCACGGCCTTCACTTCGATGGTCGAAGAGCAATCCGCGGCGCCGCCACGGCCATCGTCGACTCGCACGGTTACCGTGTAACTCCCTGGCGCAAGATTTGTTGTGTCCAAATCAACTGCGGCGCCGCTGCCTACGATCTGCCCTCCGTTGGTCCGCCAGGTGTAGGTAAGCGGGTCGCCATCGGGATCGCTGGCGTTGGTTGTGATGTGAACTCGTTCGCCCGCAAAGACCGATGTGCGGTCCGCCGAGCACGTAATCGTGGGCGGGCGGTTCGGCTTAGGTTCCACGCGAACGTTGACGCTGGAACTAGCCGCGCCGCCGCGGCCATCATCGACTTTCGCCGTGATGACGCAGGTTCCCACTGGCACTCCAGCTGACAACCATCGAACTTGCGGCCCATCGCCATCCACTTTGCCGCATGTCGACGACCAGGTGTATGTGAGAGGATCGTTGTCCGGATCAGAGGCGTTGCAGGTGATCGCCACCATGTCTCCCGAATCCAAATAGACGCTGTTCTTCTCCGCCGTGCAGGAAATCGTCGGCGGATGATTCACCGGGGGAGCCTTCTCCGGCCACCACGCTGTCCCCAACTTGATGACAAACCCATGCCGGTCGTTAAGGTCCCTTAGATTCTGCATGTACCGGTAACCGAGATCCAACGCGAGCCATTTCCACGGATAGATGCGGACTCCCGCTACATTGTCGACCGGGTCGCGCGCGCCAAAGACCGTATCAGTGAAGCTTTCCGTGAAGACGATTCCCGTGTATTCGCTCATCACCTGAATTCTTTTTTCAGGAAAGAACAGGAGTCCCGCCGACACTTTCAGCTGGTCGGCCACGCGAAAGGCGTTGTTTCCCTGGGAATCTCGAGGGTCGCGTGTGTACATATACCCGAAGTTGAATGTCCCCGTGACTACGTTGCTCCATTGTTTGCTCAGCGCAATCGAAATCAAATCGCTGAGTGGACTGCCTTGCGTTCCGTTCTGGAACAGGTCGGGTATTCTCGTTTTGGTCGAAATCACCACGTCGTTGCGCACAGACAGGCTGATCGGGTCGCCGAGCCTTTGGGACAGGATCGCGTACTTGAGCCCGAGCGTGACGTCGCCCACTCCCCCGCTGTTATTCGCCGCGAAGGGGTAGTCCTCGACAAAGCCAGGCGTACCGAGGAATGTGAAGAATGAACCGGTGCAAGGTGGAGTCGGGACCGTCAGCACCGTATGGAAGATGGTCCCTCCGTACAGCGGATTTGCGGCATTTGCGGGCGAGAGACTCAGTTGCTGGCCGCATCCGACGTGCACGTGCCCATAAGGAACAAAGGAGGCGTAGACGTTCAGACGGTCCGCTACGCCGTAGCCAACGTCAAAACCCAGCTGGAAGATGGTGACGCTGCCGGGCATGCGCCCAAACTTGTTTCCAAACGCGGAATAGCCGAAACCGCCCTTCGGGATCGTATCGGCCGTTTCAACTGTAAATAGGCCGAGCGTCCCTGTCGTCGTTACCATCGGAGTGAATCGCGGCGCGGGTCTGGAGTTGTCGCTTGCTGCTTTACTGTCGGTGGCTACCTTCTGCGCCGGAACAGCACGCTCGCTCGCGGATGTATCCGCGAGAGTCGTGGCTTCGGCTGCGTTATTCCCCACGGCCAAAGCAGACGAGCTTGCAACCGCGTCGTTTTTGGCATCATTCTCGGCCTTTCTTGCTGGACGTTTCGCGAACCCAGACGGTGCGAACATGAAAACTAGAAGCAGAAATGCCAGACAGCGCATGATTATTCGCAGCACGAGCGCCAACCTCCACGTTTGCCTTGAAGCACACAGAGAATCAGGTGTGAAGCCGAGGAATTTTGAGCGCCAATTCTGATTGCGACCTCGCCCCGGCCGGTGACCCGAATCGGGTCACGAACGCGCGCCATTATATTATTGCGGCTGAATGTCACAACAAGATTTTTACTTCTATTCGCTTGGACGGTAAGCGGTTAGGGCTTTCCGCGCATGTTGATTCATTTGTGCCAACCAGCAATGCTCCCAGGCCACCCTCCCGGCCGCGCGGTCATCACATAGAGAAGATTCCAGGGTACTTGGTATCTGGACGGGATCCTACGGCAATCGGGGCCGTTGGGCTCGGTTTTCACTGTTCTCAGAAAGCCGCGCGGGAGGATTTTGCTATGCGTCTGTATCGACTGGGTTGGGCCGCGGGTTTTGCAACCGCGCTGGTTTGGAGCGCAACTTTCGCGGCAACAGTTCCGAGCGCGGGAGCGCAGGACAAACCTGCGGCGCGCCCTGTAGATGATATCGTCCCGAATGGAATCCATTTCTTAGTCAGCCTGGACCAGGAGCTCAGCACCGCCAAGGACAGAGTCAACAAGAAGTTCGAGGCGAGAACACTCGACCCTCTCCAGACTTCGAGCGGCTACGTCATTCCCCCGGGAGCAAAAATACGAGGCCACGTCAGCCGAATCGAAGCGGGCAGCGTAACTGGGCGCGCACGTCTGTGGCTGACGTTCGATGACATTGACACCCGTCATGGTCGCCTTCCGATTATCGCTTATGTCTCGAGCGTGCCCGGTGACTTCGGCGTCCGGCAGGGTGAAAGCAAGGAAGGCGAGATTGAAGGACGGACGAGCAAGACTTCACGTGACTTGGAAGCGGCGGCGGCTGGCGCTGCGCTGGGCGCTAACGCAGGAGCCGCAGCCGGCGGCGCGAAAGGTGCAGCGACAGGGGCGGCCGCGGGCGGGATCATGGGATTCATTGCGTCCTCCGGCTTCGGCCAGGAACTCGACTTGCCGAAAGGCACCAAGCTCGACCTAATTCTCGACCGTCCCCTCTACGTCACACAAAATTAGGAATCGTTGGCCGGAGCCTTCACCACGAACCTCCATAGCCTCCTGGTTTTCAGCGGCCGGCTATCGCGATTGCAGAGCGCAGAGTTTACGGCTGAGAGCTGAGGGTCGAAAGCGCCTTCTTCGGACTCATTGGATTCGGTGCGTCGACACGTATCACGAGCGTCTGAAACCCGTCGCTATTCCGCAATTGCGTCGCTAGTTGCTCCGCGGCCTGAGGACTAGGGACAAGCCCCACACGCACGCTGTAGAGGCGGCCAGACGGCGCGTTAAATTCTTGAATAAAAATGGGCTGATAGCGCTCAAGCAGGCGATCGCGCAGTCTTTTAGCATTTGCTTCCTCAGCGAAGGTCCCCACTTGCACGGTGAAATCCCCCGAGGACGGACTGGACTCCGCTGGTCCCACCGCGGACTGAAGCAATTCCGCAGGGTCTACCAGGCAAAGTTGCCAGAACGACGCTTCTGTAAGAGCACCCATCTGCCACTGCTTCAGATTTTTGAACGTGGCCGCAATCTGCCCTCCGTCAGCCGCATCGAAAATAATAACCACGCCGGCGATGTCTTGATTCTGTAACGAAAGTTCCTGGTAGGTCTTGATGAAAAGTGACTTGGAAAAATCCTGCCTGGCTTTCCCGCTGGCGGCCTTTGCGAGTGATGGATCTGGTTGTGTCCAAATGATTTTGACAGACTGGCCCTTTAGGGGCTCCCAGCCACCTTTAAATGTGCCTGTCTCTTCGCGAACCAGCCGAAACGGAGAATTCGCGACCGGCGCGGATGCTGCTTCTTTGTTCGAGTTTCCGCCCCTCGCTTCGGGCATGTTCAGATCCGCACGCCGAATCCAGCCGCGCGAGACGCCAGAAATTTGCACGTGTACCCAAGCGCCGTTGGTGTCGAGAACTGGAAACTCGTCTTCCGCCTCCGCCGAGAAAAGAACCGGAGCTTCCGCACTGGGCTTTGAGACCACATGCGTTCCCGACTTTCGAACGACGGCGATGTCCGATGGATGCGACTGATTCCGCAGAATCTCTTCGAGATTTTGGATTTGCTCGCTCAGTTCTTTTGCGCGGGCCTCCGATTCCTCGCGCCGCCGCTTCAACGCTTCGACATCGTCAGGGGCGGCTTTGCCCGCGTCCACGACAGGATTTCGTGGGGGCAATGTTAGGGTGGAAGCGGAAGAAGATGAACTCGGATTGGGGCGTGTCGGTGTTGAGCCTCCGACGGAAGGCAGGATTTTCACGTCGCGGGGCATAGCTAACACCGGCGACGCTGTGGGCTGAGAGTTTGCCGGCGGCGAATTCGCGGACGACGAAGCGGGCCCCGGGCTTGCCTGCCCTGGATCGAGCGCCTCTGCAATCCGGTCGAGGACGTCTGCCTCCAATCGCCCGTTCGAAGGAAGGACCCGGTACCCGGATTTCGTTGGGTCGGGATCCGTGTACCACACTGTGATCTTGGCGACGACTTGAACGTCAGTCACGCCCTGCGCCTTCGCAGTTTCCTGAATCGAGCACTCGTAATAGCCGCGTGTCAGGCGATCCGATAATTCCGCCGGCTTGTCGACAAAGCCTTCAAGAATCGGCAGACGGCCGTTGAGAGTCGGGTGAAGGTCTTGAATGGCCTTGTCGACCTCCGCCTTCGAATGATGAAATTCGCGCTGCGCGGCGGGGGCCTGACTCCAGGCCAACTGCGGCACAAAAAGGGCACATAGCAAAGGAACCACAGCAAGGAAAAGTGCAGATGATTTGTTTCTCATGGGAGTGCCTCGACTTGGTCCCGCAGCAGCCACCCCCGGTGGCCGTCCGGAGTCTCCACCCCATACCAGGACGGAGTGAGGATAAGGATGACAAGTTCTGACCCGGCCCTAAGGGACTGCATTTTCGCCGCAGACCGAAACGGCGCCGACTTCAGTTCCGTGCCTTCGCTTACCACTCGCACTTCGACTTGCTGGCGCAGTGCGTGGAGGCGAGCCTCCAAGTCTTTCACGTTTGATTCCGCCGAGTCGATTGCCGCGGTTTCGTCCTGGCTTTGGTGCAGCAAGGCCGCCTTCTGTTCATCTTCTTCCTGGCGTTTTCTGATCAGCTCGGCCGTTTCATGTTCCTGGGCTTGAATTTGTCGCAACCGGTCCTGAATTTCCTTGAACTCGCTCGATTCGATAGTGCCGTCGGAACTGCTCGCTTTCCGGCTGGCATTTTCGAGAAACACGGCGACGATCCAAAGATGCGTTTTTGACTCCCCTTGCGCTTGCACGACGTAGCGAATTGCAATCGTTCCGGCGTCGTTGCTGTCCTTGAAGTGCCGCGGAGCCACAGCCCCTTTCAGGACTTTGTAGAAGGCTCGTCCGGGACCCGTCCACGCGCCAAAGTAGGCGGATGCCTGTGCTGCTTCCGCCCCTTTTAGTATTTTCTCGTTTTCATATACGTAAGTTCCGTGAATGATGGTGTCCTCCGCTACCGCTCTCACCACCTCGGCAACGTCAGCTTCCGAGCCGTCCACTTCAAAGCCCATGCCTGCATAGCCGGCAGATTTACCTTGGGGAGTTCTTGCCGGCGTGACGAAAGCCACCGCAAGCGTCAGCATCGAGGACAGCAAGGCGGCGCTGAAGAAGCGTGGATTCGAGAAGAAACGCAAGATCTTTGCTCTGCCGGCTTGCGCGACTTCGCGAAAGTTCCTTAGGGACACCAAAATACTTGAGTATAGTTCCATAGATTCACCGTAATCAGGGTATGGCCGCCACCAAATCCGAGCAATGCAATTCGTAGGCCAGCTACTGGAGCCCGAGCCTTACGCTTGACGTGCCGGCGGATTTGGTAACGGGACTCCCATTACCTATTAGAGCCTTTTTTTCTGGAGGTTAGTGAGGCTGCTTTCACGAGTGTCGCCAAAACTTCAATGAGTTCGACGGGCCGAGTTCAGTCCGAGTTGCCTCCGCTTTGGCGGAAGTGCAGAATCTTGCGCCATATTGGACATCGCCTTCCCGGAAGCTACACATTTGACAATTTTGTGACAAACGGTCTGCGCGGCTCGATTCCGTAATTTACTGAGGATTACACAGTTACGCAAACCCGCCCCGCGTCTTTGCGTTGGCAGATATCGTGCACCTTTTCAACGCCTAGACGCCGAGCTGGAAGTGTCGTTCACCGAGTGTGGAACGCAAAAAGGCCCCCTAAGTGGAAGAGGACTCAACGAATTTCCAGCTTGGGCTCTCTTTGCAGTGAGACAAATACACGGCCCTGGAAGTTTGTTAACAATGCAGCAATTGTGTCGGCCGGACCGGCGCCTCGAAAACGCTCGGCGCCGGAATGACGCAAAACGATTTCAATTCTGAGTGAAAGGAGTAGGGGGTTTTTTATGAATGCTTGCTTACGGGCAGGCAGAATGGGCGAGCGGTGGTCGCTAGTCACCTCGATTATAACATTCGTCATTTTATTGGTCGCGATGGTGCTAGCTGACAGCCGCCCTGCTTACACTCTGCCGGTCCACAATCTGAAGAACGTAAGAGCGATTCCCGCCTTTGCGCGGAAATACGGCCTGCCTTGCTCGGCCTGCCACACTGCGTGGCCGGAGCTGAACAATTTTGGCATAACCTTCCGCGACAACGGATACCAACTTAACAACGACCACGATTCCCCGATCTACCAAGACCCGGGGTATTTCCCAATCACGATGCGCATCACCCCGAACTGGCACCGTGAGAGCACGAACAACCAAGTAATCGATGCCATGACTTCCGAGGGTCAACCGCATCAGGGAACGCTCACCACCCACGGATTCGATCTCTCCGGTATGGACATCTGGGCGACGGGGACGATTTTCAAGAATATTTCGTTTTCCCTTCTGCCCTCTTCGGACGCCAACGCGAGCTTCCACTTCGAAAACGCATTTATCCGCTTCGACAATCTGTTCAAGACTCGCTGGCTCAACCTGAAGTTCGGCAAATTCGAGCTCGACAACTTGATTTCGGAGAAGCGGTTCCTTTTCCTTTCGCAAAACGGAGGCTCATACCAGCTGTACCACTTCCTGCCGCCCGGAACTTCGAACGATTTTGGGCTGGGCAACAATCAGCTTGGCGTCGAATTGATGGGCCACTCAGTTAACAGCTACACGCGGTACAGCGTGGCGGTCCTGAGCGACAATAACGGCGCCACTACTCTACCCGCTAGCCGCGGCTACGACGTGTATGCGACGTTCAGCCAAGCGTTTCAGGTTGGCAAACTCGGCCTCCAGCGGTTCGGCGGCTACGCCTACATCGGGCAGAGACCAACCATTCAAGTTAGCTCAGGCGGAAATGCGGTCGCGGGAGCCAGCATTGGCAATAAGCCGTTTTACCGTGTCGGTTTTACCGGCGACATGAATATCGGCAGGCTCGAGATTCTGCCTTTCTTCATGCATGGCTACGACAACGCCTACCTCGGCAACGGGCTTGCTGCGAATACAGCTCTTCCCCTCGGAGACGTGGGCCCCACTTGGAATGGGGGATTTGTTGAGACCCATATCCACATGAATCCGCAACTCGTCTTCACTCAGAGGTACGAGTTGATTCGAATGTCGCGGCAGGCAAATTCAACGATCGCTGCCAACTTCGGCAACGTTGATGCCTACTCGATTGGATATCGCTGGTATCCCATCATGTTCAGCCGCGGCGGGCTCGCATTCCACAACGAATACTCCATAACGAGAACTCAAGGAAATACCCCAGTGAGTGGGAGCCCGGGCACTATTTTTGACAACACCGCCGGCGTATGGAGCAACAGCATCATGGCCGGATTCGACTTCGCCTTTTAAAGGAGGCATGCATATGAAAATGAAAAACGTAATCATGATCGTTGCTGTAATGCTGGCCTCCGGGGCGATGTCCGCATTCGCTCAAGAGAGTCACATCGGAAGTCTGCAAGGCCATTCGTCAGCCGGCAAAGCTCTCTATCGCCGTTATTGCATCGGTTGCCACGGCCCAGAGGGCAACGGAGCCGGTGAAAACGCAGCCTGGGTCGATCCCAAGCCACGTGACTTCACCGCCGGTGTTTTCAAATGCCGCTCCACGCCGACGGGCACCTTGCCTACCGATCAGGATCTGTTCAACGCCATCACCCGTGGGTTCGTGACCACCAGTATGCCTTCGTGGAAACCCCTGACCGATCAGAACAGGGCGGACCTAGTGGCATACGTCAAGACGTTCTCTGGCAAGTGGCAGAGCGGCGCCCCGGGTACGCCAATCGCAATTCCTGCTGAGTCAGCCGTCACGATCGAGAGCATCCTGCACGGACGAGAGCTCTTCCAGAAGATGGAATGCTGGAAGTGCCACGGGCCGACAGGCCATGGAGACGGGCCGTCCGCCGCGAGCCTCACCGACAGTAAGGACAATCCAATTCGTCCCTACAACTTCGCGGTGGGATCACGGTTCAAGTGCGGTATCACGAACGAAGACCTGTACCGCATTTTCATGACCGGCCTCGACGGGACACCCATGCCCTCTTTTGCGGATGTCATCAAGCCGCAGGAGGCGTGGGATCTGGTCCACTTCCTGCGGACTTTGCAGCCGTTGGAGACGAAAGAAGCTTCGGTTTGGAAAGAATGGCAGCTGAAGGAGCCCGACAAGGCGAAGGCTCTCAAGGCCATCGGTCCAGACCAGGGAACAATGCAAGGGTCCCTCTAGTCAGTGGTAGCGGTGATTCGACTGTTGGGACCCTTTAACTTTCACTAGAACCAGGGCGGCACAAGAGCGCAGTCCCCGCTGCCGCACGCCGCCCTGTTAGGGAGGGGTAGCTATGAAAGGGTCCCAGACGTCGGATGTATTTACGTTTCTTTACATCCTGTGGGGTTTTATCACGGTTGTTTTGGTCGTGCTGCTCAGTTACCGAGCAACTCTCATGAAGGAAGAGCATGCCTCTCCCGTTCGTGAGGCCGAGCCAGCCGACACTTGGAAAGAACGCAAGCTGATCGCCCGACAGTCTCAACTGAATGGCGAGATCATCGCGCTCTCCGTTATCTCAGCTGTTCTGCTGCTGACGGGAGTTGGATTCTCGATCTACTTCGGGACTTTCGGCAATTTCTAAGTGTCGTGGCCGCTATGCGGGTCCATCTGAGGGAGCCGGCGTGGTGAATACGCCGTTGGTGTTGCTCGGCTTGTGACCGAATGAGATGCACCAATGGTACCCCGTTTTCTGAGAACAAGAACAGCGCCCCTGAACATGATCGCCCGCGCCAGGGGGCGCTGCGGCTGTGGACACACGAGCTCGGGCAGGAGGAAAAATGAAAGTTCAAAGTAAGTCGTTTCGGTTTCTTCTACTCGGCCTGTGCCTGACGGTGGCCTTTGCGGCCCGCGGAGAAAAGCCGCGGGAAGGCGGAGGAGGCATTTCCGGCAAGGTGACTGTCGAGGGAACGCTCCCGGCCGCAAAGCCGATCAATATGGCGGCTGAGCCGGACTGCGCCAAGATGTACAAGACTCCCCCGCTGCGCGACGAGTTGGTCGCCGGATCCGGAGGCGCTCTGGAGAACGTCGTGGTTTACGTCTCCGCCGGCGCACCGGAAGAGTCCGCGGCTCCGAGCCAGCAAGTCCAGATGGTGCAAAAGGGGTGCCGTTTTGCCCCGCACGTCATCGCAGTGCTAGCGGGCCAGGGAGTGGAGATGGTCAATCAGGACACCACTTCGCACAACATTCATCCTTTGGCTACCAACAATCGAGAGTGGAACAAGATTCAGCCACCTGGGAGCGCTCCGCTCGAGGAAACCTTCGCGCGGCCCGAGTTCATCCCGGTGAAGTGCAATATTCATCCGTGGATGCACTCTTACATCGCCGTTCTCAAGACATCGCATTTCGCGGTGACTGGAGACAACGGCGCGTTTAATCTCGGCAGCTTGCCTCCGGGCAAGTACACAATCACCGCGTGGCACGAAACCCTGGGGACTCAAACCCAGGAAGTAACCGTCACCGGCAGTGAGACGGTGCCGGTCAACTTCACGTTTAAAGCGAAATAAGCGGCAGCCAACGGCAGTGTCTTGATGTCCGAAGGTCGCGCAGGGTGCGGCAGAAATCTTTGCTGCACTCTGCCCGCGGTGTTTTGATATTGCACCAGCCCGTAATCTAGGAACACCCCATAAAACTCATGCGACTCCGCGCGGCATCTCAGCTTGGCAGGGACGAGCGGTACTGGTAGATTTGAGATGAGGTACTGCCGCCCTGCCCGCCCTGGGATGCGCACAAATCGTATGGCTGAAGCGACCCGCTTTGAGACAACGAAGCCTTCGCCCGACCGCGTCCTGATCGTAGAGGACGAAGAGAACGCGCGTCTGGGCTATGAAGCGCTGCTGCGCCGTTGGGGCTACGAAGTCCTGGGCGTCGGCAGCGCCGAGGACGCTTTGGCGCGCTTTTCCGAGTTTGCTCCCTCTGTTCTGATCGCGGACGTGGAGCTGCCCGGCATGAACGGTCTCGACCTGCTCACGCGCCTAGGCGAAGAATTGAAAAACGTGCCGGCGATCCTGATCACGGGCAAGGGCAGCGAGGAGCGAATCGTTTCGGCCATCGAGGCCGGCGCATTTTGGTACATCGAGAAGCCGCTGAAGGGTTCCGTGCTGCATGCGCTTCTGGACAGGGCGCTCGGCCGCGTTCGGGACCAGAGGCAAATGGCGGCGCTCACGCGCCAGTTGCGGGAAACTGGCAGGCTGGGCGATTTGGTGGGGGAGTCAAAGGTAATGCAGGACGTGATGCGGGTGGTGGAGCAGGTTGCGCCATCGTCCGCGTCAATACTGATCACCGGTGAAACCGGGTCGGGCAAGGAAATACTGGCGCGCACCGTTCACCGGCTCTCGCCGCGCACCGACCGGCCCTTCGTCGCCATCAATTGTTCCGCTATCCCTGAATCCCTGATGGAAAGCGAGATTTTCGGCCACGAGCGTGGCGCCTTCACGGGCGCTGCGGAGCGGAGGCTCGGCTGCTTCGAGCTCGCGGACGGAGGCACGCTGCTGCTCGATGAAATCGGTGAGATGCCCGCGCCGACGCAGGCGAAGTTGTTGCGCGTCCTCGAAGATCGGCGTGTACGCCGCCTGGGCAGCAAGGTGGAAACCCCCGTGGATGTGCGCGTGCTCGCCGCGACGAACAAGGAGCCTGAGCAAGCCGTAGCGAAGGGAGAGCTGCGGCAGGATCTCTATTTCCGCTTGAACGTGTTTCACATCCACCTTCCCGCGCTGCGCGAGCGGAAGGACGACATTCCCCTGCTCGTCGAATATATTCTCCGGGACATCAATGCGAAACACGGGCGCCAAGTGCGAGGCGTGAATCCCGAAGTGCTCGAAATGTTCGCGGGATATTCCTGGCCGGGCAACGTGCGCGAGCTTCGCAACGTGCTCGAGCGCGCCGCCATTGTCGCCAACCGCGATTTGATCGGACGGGCTAATTTGCCCTCGGACTTCGGGCATGCGCCTCCGGGAGCCGCCTCCGATCTGACTTCGCTGCGCTTTCCGCCCGGCACAACGGTGGAAGCTGTCGAACGCGAACTGATCTTGCAAACGCTTGCCTCGACCAACAACAAGACGCGCGCCGCCGAATTGCTGGGGATCAGCCTGAAGACCCTGCATAACAAGCTGAAAGAATACGAGGCCGCAAAGGCTCCCTCGAGATGAGTGACGGAGTTACCTGTGCAACTCCGGCTTAAGACAAAAATCACCCTGACGACGGCCGCGCTGGTGCTGGCGGTCGTCGGCGTGAACTCTACTCTCTACGTAATCAATCTCACGCGGCAAGTCATCCGCCAAGCCGACGACCGCGCCCGCCTCGTCTCCCGTGAAGTTTTTTCCCAGGCTTACATCGCTCTAGCAGACGCAGCCCGGGCGGGTGAAGCGCCCGTATCGAACCGCCCGGACGATTTACGCGACTACCTCCAGACCGCATTCGACGAGAGTCCGTCGCTGCAATCTTCGATTGACGCGGAGCTAGGATACTCTCCTCTGATTTACGAGGTTTCCATTTCAGACCAGAACGGCAGTGTGCTGGTTTCGAGCGACCGCTCGCTGCAAGGAAAGCCTGTACCTGTCCGAACCAATCTCGCCCAACTGGTTTCGAGCGGCTTCATGAATCAGCTTAAGGTGCTCTACGGCCCCCCGCGCGCCTATGAAGCCGACTATCCTTTCCAGTTTGGCCCTCCGGGAGACCATCCGTTTGGGGTTATTCGAGTCGCGGTGCAGACGGGATTGCTTCGCGCCAATATTACCCCGCCGCTACGAACAGCGGCGTGGCTAGCCGTAGGCTCGGTGGGAGTTTCCGTTTTGCTGGCGGCGTTCGTCAGCAGCATTTCTCTTGCTCCCCTCAAGCGGATCACGGCGCAACTCGATCGCATCGCCAAAGGCGAATTCGATCAGAAGCCGCTCCAGCGCGGCGATGAATTCGGCCAAGTCAGCACGAAGATCAGCCAAATCGGAATGCAGCTTCGCGGCGTCCGGGAGATTTTCAGTAATTTGCGCGAGAACATTGATCAGGTTCTCGGTGGACTCGATGATGGCCTGCTTTTATTTTCGGTGGACGGGCGAGCGGTGATGGTCAGTCCTGCAGTCGAGCGATTTTTATCTAGGCCGTCGGATCAGCTTCTTGGGCGGCGAGCGGAAGATATTTTTCCACCGGAGCATCCGGTGCGGGAGGCGATCAAATTCCACAGTGGAGAACTTACGCCGGTCGCCTCGGCCGAGGTTGTTCTAGCTACGCCGGATTCGCCGCTGCGGCGAGTCGCGGTCAGCGTGGAGATCATCGGTGAGGGCGACGAGCGGATGGGCACCCTGGTGCAACTCAAAGACTTGGAGTCGCGAGAACGCATCAGCACGCAGTTGCAAGTTTCCGAGCGCCTCGCCAATCTCACAAGAATTACCGCGGGCGTAGCGCACGAAGTAAAAAATCCGCTGAACTCGATGCGAATTTGGCTCGAAAATCTAAAAAGCATCATCCCGAGCGTTCCAGGCGATCAAGGGCTGCCGCAGCAGGCTATCCGCGTCCTGGATAAGGAAATCGACCGGCTTGACAGCGTTGTGAAGCGGTTTCTCGATTTTACGCGTCCCCCGGAACTCCACCAGGAAGAGGCGAGTCTCCGCGAAATCCTCGAAGAGGTGCTGGCCGTTGGGCAGCCTCAGTTCGACAAGGCGAAAATCAAACTCCAGACTCGTTTTACTTCCGATGTGCCGTTTGTTCTCGTGGACAGGCAGTTGCTGAAGCAGGCGCTGCTGAATCTCGTTGTGAATGCTGTGGAAGCCATGCCCTCCGGCGGCCAATTGGGTGTTTCGCTGGAGCGGCGCGGAGAAATGGTGGAGATCGAAATCCGCGACACCGGCTGCGGCATCGCACCAGAAAATCGCCAGCGCATCTTCCAACTCTTCTTCACCACGCGGCCCGGCGGCAGCGGCATCGGGCTCGCGAGCACGTTTCGAACCGTGCAATTTCACAATGGTTCGATCGATTTCGAATCGGAAGTGGGCCGCGGCACGGCTTTTCGAATCGAATTGCCGCTCGTCCGGCAAGGCGAACCGGTTTTCTCGCGCCCGCGCGATCCTGGCGCCGCTGTTGCGAGGAGTCTATGACGCGCAAGTTCGAACTTCTCGCATCGCTGTGCGCGATCCTTCTCGGAATGGCTGGGTGTGCCAACAAGCACATCGTGCGGGCTGCGCCGCCTTCGGTGAGCGCCCCGCCGCCTCAAGAGGTTACTCCGATGCCGGTTCCGGAAGCGCCGCCGGCGGTTGATAACACTACGGTGGAGCCTGCCCCTGAGGTCCCGACGCCGGAGCTGCCACCCTCCCCGGCCAAGAAGCCGGTCGCGCCGAAGCCGCGCCCTGCACCTACCGAGACGGCAGAGCCCGCTCCGCCCAAGCCTGCACCGCCGCAGATTTCTCCGGCGCTCTCACCCGGAGACTTGCAAAGAGCCAAGGACAATACGACGACGAATATCACCACGGCGGAGCAGAATTTGCAGGTGGCGAATGGAAAACAGCTCGGTGCCGCCCAGAAAGATTTAGTTGAAAAAATCAGCGGGTTCCTCAGCCAGGCGCATGAAGCCATTCGCGCGGACGATTGGGTCCGCGCGCAGAACCTCGCCGAAAAGGCGCGTTTGCTTTCCGCAGAGCTGGTGAAATCCTTCTAACTCACGTCCGCAAGAAATCTCACGCGACTGCTCACCTGGCTTTGCGTGCTAGTCGGAAAAGCATATCCCTCGGCGGGCGGCGCGCTTCGGAATGGAAGGTTTTTCAATTGTCTCCACACCCTCCGAAGTCATCCTGCAAGCTGATAAGATATTGCCGTGAAGAGTTACGATGCATTGATCGTCGGCGGCGGAATTGTCGGCTGTTCGATCGCATATGAACTGGCGCAAAGAAAGTTGCGCGTCGCCATACTCGACCGGCAGGAGCTCATGTCCGAAGCCTCCTGGGCCGCCGCAGGAATGCTGTCGCCGGCGCCCGACAGTCCGGCGGCAATTCCTCTTGTCCCGCTGGGGCGCGCCAGCCTGGCCATGTATCCCAGGTTTATTGAAGCCCTTGAAGAGGCGTCTGGCCGCCGCACTGGTTTTCGCACCGATGGCGCGATTGAAGTCCTGAGTCACGGAGATCCGGAACGCGAATTGAGCACGCTCGTCGCGCTTTACCGGGGCCTGGGTCTCTCGTGCGAGCCGATTCCCGTCGCGGAAATACAAACCACGGAACCTTCCCTCGGACGAAACGCTCGGGCTGCCGCGCTGCTTCCGGATGAATGCTCCGTCGAGCCGCGCGCCATCGCGTCCGCCCTCCTGGTCGCGGCGGCATCGGCTGGAGTGACTCTCAGTCCGGTCGTGAATGTGATTTCGCTCGCGCTCGAAGCGAGGAAGTGCGTTGGCGTGGTTACTTCGCGGGGTGAAATTCTGCGCGCCCCCCATGTCGTGCTGGCCGCGGGTTGTTGGTCCTCGCAAATTCCCGAGGTTGCTCCCTATGCTCAGGTAGTTCCCGTGCGCGGCCAGATGCTCGCTCTTCGCCATTTCGGAGCGCCGATACGCCACGTGCTGCGATCTGAGCGCGGCTATATTGTCCCGCGCAACTTGGATAGCCCGCAGACACTCGTCGTGGGAAGCACGCTCGAAAACGTAGGGTACGAAAAGCGAGTCACTGCCGGTGGGGTGGAAAAAATCCTGTCCATGGCCAATGAGCTTGTGCCTGAACTCACGCACGCAGAATTGATGGATATCTGGAGTGGCCTGCGTCCCGGCACGCCGGATCAATTGCCCATTCTGGGAGAGGCCGGCATCGAAGGACTTGTTTTTGCAACCGGGCACTACCGCAGCGGCATACTACTCGCACCGATTACTGCGAAACTCGTCGGTGAGTGGATTACCGAACGCAGGACCAGCTTCGACTGGGAAACATTCAGCCCGCTTCGATTCCTACGGCAAAACGCAGATCGCAGCGCGGTAGTGTAAGGATGCCGGCAGCACAGCCACTCTTGGCTGTGCGGCTTTGTAGGCCGCACATTGGCCGGCGATTCGGCTACGATTGCGAAAACCGCGCAAGCCCGCTGCGCCGGGTGCCTGTCCTACGAAACCTGCGCCGGATCGACTTTTTCGCTGCCTATCAGAACGCAACTCAGATCTGTTGCCGATTGCGGGACTCGCGGCTGTATGGGCCGGGAAGCGTGGAAGGACGACCGGGATCGGTGAAGTTAATCCGGCTCGCATCGAGATAGACGGGGCGATCAAGGACAACATCCACGGTGGTACCCCGCGGGAGTTCGAGCTCGGGACCGCGGGTAAGCAACACAGCGGCAAGCCCCGCAGCGCCGCCGATACCGGCTCCTATGCCCGCGCCTTTTGCTCCCGATGTGACGGCGCCAATGATGGCACCAGTGCTGGCGGTTCCCGCTACCGTTGCGACGTCCCGTCCTTTGTCAGAATCGCCGTGGATTGTCCCCTCTTTGTCCGTCGGGTCATTGGCGCCCGTCCCCGCATTGGTTGGAATGGCGTTGAAATCGACCGTGTAGCCATTTGGAAGAATCATCGTGTCTAGCCGGAGCCGGATCTCACCTGTTCCCTTCACTTTGCCCGGGCGCTTGGCTTCCAGAAGTTCGCCCTGCACATAGGATCCGGCGGGAATCAGAATCCGGCTGTTAATCACGACTGGAAACAACGTCTCGAGATAAACCGGATCTCCCGCCTTCGCACTCCGAGTGCTAATCGCGTTGTGCAGGATCAGCGGCAAGCGCGTTCCCGACGGCACGATCAGGTTTCCTGTTGCAGCCGCTGGAGCAGTGGCCGGAGCAGCGGCCGCGGCTGAAGAAGCTGGCGCCAGCTGTGCTGCTGGAGCCTGTGCTGCCCGCTGCTGCATCGGCCCAGCTTGTTCTTGAGCCCCAAGCGGCGCGCTGCACGCTAAGAATCCCCCGAGTATTAGAGCCAGCGAATTAATGTTCATGATAATTCCTCGTGGAGCGCTTTAGAAGAATCCCCGACCTAACCGTGCAGTAATCATACTATTCTTTAATCTCGCCGGATACCCATTGATTCGCTCCATCGCAAAAACGCGAGCCTTATCTTGACACCCGAGAGTGGCTGCCGTAACGTCTTGCACGAAGATTCAGAGCGTGATGGCCGGGAGAAACGTGGGCCCAGCCAAAAATTCGACATCGAGAGACTTACGATCTGTGCTGATCGAAGGAGCCAAGTCATGAAAAAGCTGATGCTGATTTTTGCGCTGGCGTTGCTAATGCCCGCGCGTGTCACCTGGTCTCAAGTCGTGGCGGGCAACGCCTCCGGCGTCTCCATGGGCCACGTCCACCTCGTGGTGTCGGACATGGAGGCCGGAAAAAAATTCTGGACGGATTTGGGCGGCGTACACGGCACACTGGGAATGAATGAGGTGTTCAAGTTCCCCGGCGTCCTGATTCTTTTGAGGAAGGGCGACCCGTCGGGCGGCTCGGAGGGATCAATGGTGAACCACATCGGGTTCCGTGTGCCCAACACGGCTGAAGCTCTCACCAAGTGGAAGGCGGCCGGACTCAATGCAGCAGCGGGTCAAAACCCAGGCCAAGCCTGGCTGTACACCCCGGACAAATTAACCAAGGTCGAAATTCTCGAGGACAAGGCTCAAACCGTGCCGATTACGTTTCACCACGTTCACTTCTTCGTGGCGGAACCCGCAGGCTCCGGCACCGTGCTGGAAATGCAGTCATGGTATGCCAAGATGTTCGGCGCCAAACCCGGCAAGCGCGGTCCCTTCGACGCAGCCGATCTTCCCGGTGTGAACCTGACGTTCACGAAATCCGATACAGCGACCGTTCCCACGAAGGGCCGATCCTTGGACCACATCGGGTTCGAGATCGACAATCTGGAAGCTTTCTGCAAAAAGGCTGAAGCCAGCGGCGTGAAATTCGACATGCCCTTCACCAAGCGGCCCGAGTTGGGGATCTCGCTGGCATTCATTACGGATCCCTGGGGAACGTATATCGAGCTGAACGAAGGCCTCGACAAGCTGTAGACAGCTGAGGGCCGAGTTTGACGCCGAGGCCACTCCAGCTTACGCTGAAAGAGACGAGGAGGAAGTATGGCGAAGCTGGCGTTGGTCTACGGCATGCGGCTCTTTCCGGCCGACGAACTCGACGCTGTCGGCGAAGCAACACTCACACTCAAAGATGGGCGCACGTCGCGCATAACGATGCACCTGATCGAAGGAAGCAAAGAGCAGATCGAGGATACTCTGCGGCAGTCAGTCGAAGCTTTCTTCGAGATGTATCCCGAGATTTAGGTAGCACAGCCACTCTTGGCTGTGCGATTTTGTAGGCCGCGGATGCGCCGCCAAATCAACTGCGATTGCAAACCCGCACAGCCAAGAGTGCCTCTGCTACTTACCGGTTTCCAAAGTTTTCTGGGTCGTAATCGGCCGAACCGGGCGCAGCGGCGCTTGAGGAAACCAGCACGACGCTCTGCCCGGTGAGTTCAAAGCGTTTGCGGCATTTGCGGCAGGCAACGAGCTCATCCACACGAACCATATACGAACGGGCGGCTGCGAAGCGCTTTTTGTCTTCTTCCCCGGCGCCGCGCGGTAGTTCACTCTTCTTGGTGCGGACGATCCAACGAATCGGGTAATTGTCTTCCTTGCGGCACGCAGGGCAGGTAAGCGGGATCGTTTTGGTCTCCTGCTTTTCTATATAGAACTGTCGCTCATCCATCGTTGCACTGCTCTCTCTCCGACTCTACTGCGTGTCAACCGCGCTGGTGTGGCCGCGAGCCGCTGACCTCGCGCGCGGCTCTCATTCAATTGTAACAAATTCGATGCCTGCATCGCGCCAGCGCGGGAGCCAGTACTCGAGAGCGGCGACGACGTGGTACCGATCACCGCCCAAAGCACGATGATCCCCGTCATGGAAAACGATGATGTCTCCGCCCCGTCGGCGTGCCTCTTGCCCTCCTGCCTGACGGGCAGCGCCATCCAGGCCTGGACGCGCCACTCGCGCCAGCCGTTCGATCAGGCGCTGCGGCGGCTGCGGCTTCCAGTCCCAGCAGCTTTTTGACCACATCACAACACCCTGCATTTTGGCGCGCTCAATTTCGCCCTGCAGCAGAGGGCTACGGTAGCCGTACGGCGGACGCATCCAGACAGGCGGCGCTCCTGTCGCCGAAGCGATAGCCTCCTGGCAGCGCACCAATTCTTCACGAATCCCCATGCGCGAATGAAAAATGAGTCTGGCGTGTGAGTCTGTATGGTTGCCGAGGGTATGTCCATGCGCGGAAATTTCCTTTACGAGATCAGGGCAGGCACGCGCGAATTTCCCGATCAGAAAAAATGTAGCACGGACCGAATGGCGTTCGAACAACTCCAGCAGCTTAGGCGTGACCGCCGGATTTGGCCCATCATCGAAAGTCAGTGCAATTTTCCCGGCGGAGCTTGTGTGCCGCACCGTTGGTCCATACAATTCCGACCAGGGCGCAACTGCGCCCCAGGCGCCAATTCCGGCCGCAGCAGCAACACCTGATGATAGTATTCCGAGAAACAAATTCGAACCTGCTCCTCGAGCCGATTCTCGCACGCCCCAGCGCAGCCTGCCAGCCGCCGGGTAACCCTTTCGAGTAAAACCACGTCTAAATGGACACTACGAGTGTGGGACCTTGATTCTCAAGCGCCCCGGCCTGCCGATTTTGGAACCTGAGTGGCGCGAAAGCGGTATCTTTTTTACTGGCGGGCTGCAAGCGCAGCCCTCACCCGGTAAGAGGTTGAAGGGGCGTGAGAGGTGTTGGGGAAGCGATTTGCAGTGCTGCTTGCGGGTCTGCTGGTGTCGCTCGCCGCTGTTGGAATTCCGCTCGGCGCTCAGGACAATCCGGACACAAATACCCCTGCTGACTCGCAACTGGTCGGGGCCGTGCGCACCGCGGACGGCACCGCCATTCCCGGCGCAGCCCTGCGCATCACGGAAACCTCGTCCGGAAAAGCGTGGATCACCTGGGCCGATGAAGATGGCAGTTTCAAGTTTCCGGCGCTCCCCGCAGGACACTACCGGGCTGAAATCTCTCAGCTTGGCTTCGTGCCGGCCACCAAAGAATTCGATCTGGCTTCCGCGACCCCGGCGCCACTCGATCTGAAACTCGACGTCGCCACGCTTGCCGCGATCACCGCTCCACCCGCTGCGGAGAATGTCTCGAAGGTTCCTGCCACGAACGCGCCGCCATCGCCAAATGAAAATGTGAAGTCCGCGCCTCCCGTTGAGGCTGCGCCAAATTCAAGCTCGACTGGTCCTTCGGACAAAACCCAAACAGCAAATGCTGCAAATCGCGGAAGCGGAGGGCAACGCCCTGGCAGTCCGGGTGGCGGCGGCCGGTACGGACCAGGCGGCCGTGGCGGAGCAGGAGGCGCAGGCGGCGGCCGGCGCGCGTTCCAACAATTGGGGCTGAACGGCCAGAACCAGAATGGCGCTGAAAACGGCGCGGAAGATCAGGCGGCAACTGAATCCACAGCTCAACTCGGGCAGGCATCCTCGGCTGACGCAGTTCAAATGATTGGAACAGTCGCCATGGGCCTGATGCCGCCGGAAGGGGGCCCTCAGCTCGGCGATGGCCCGGAGTTTAGGGGCGGCTTCGGCCCAGGTGAAAGTGCCATTCCCGGGCAAGGCGCTCCCGGCCTCTCCGGTGGCCCAGGCGGGCCTGGGCCGGGAGGTCCTGGCGGCCCGGGCGGCGGCCCGGTTTTCATCCAGCGGGGTGCCGGTGGCGGCCGCGGACGCGGCCCTCAAGGCCCGCAGAGCATCGAAGCGCTCTGGGGCGCGGAGCGTGTGTCGCGCCAGCGCATCAACCGGACGCACTTCAGCTTCTACGACACGTTCGGCGACTCCGCGCTCAATGCGAGGCCGTATTCGCTCACGCAGGTGAATCCGCCGAAAGTTTCGAGTTGGACGGATACGGCTGGAATGAACATCGGCGGGCCGCTGAAAATTCCGCACGTCTACGATGGCACGGACAAAACATTCTTCTACATCAATTTTGGCGGCACGTGGGCGCGGAACGCGGTCGACCAATTTGCAACCGTGCCGACGGACGCGGAGCGACTGGGCAATTTCTCGGGCGATCTGGGGTCGCTGCTTTACACCACACCCGGCGGGCAAACGAGCACTGTCCCGACGGGCAACACGCCGCTCATGGTGACCGACACCAATGGGGCCTCACTGCAGGCGCGACAAGGAATGATTTTCAACCCCTCGGACCAGAAAGCCTATGCAGGGAATATTCTGCCCGCGCCGTTTAACTCGGTAGCGAACAATCTGCTCACCTACTTTCCGGAAGAAAATCTGCCCGGCCAGAGGTTGAACTATCACCTCCAGACAAATCTTCCGGCCTTGAGCAACCGGCTCAACGTGAACGTCACGCACCAGCTTTCCTCCAAACTCAGCCTGCAAGTGAATTACAACCTCGCAAACGGGACTTCCCATACCCTGAACAACTTCCCGGGCATCGAGGCAAACACGTTCACGCGAGGGCAGAGCGTGATGATCGGCCTCACACAAAACTGGACCAAGACGTTCCTGCACACGTCGCAGCTTTATTTTTCGCGCAGCCGAACCCTCGGCCTCAACGAATTTTCAAATTTGACGGACATTAGCGGGCAATTGGGTCTCCAGGGCATCTCGACCAGTCCATTGGATTTCGGCTTGCCGCAGATCAATCTGACCAACTACACAGGACTGAATGATCCGAACTTTTTCCTCTGGCGCAGCCAGACCTACCGCTACGTTGACATCCTGCGCTGGATGAAATCCAAGCACACAGTCACGGTAGGAGGGGAAATCCGTAAGATGGATAACAATCGTGACACGGATCCAGCGCCAAACGGGCAATTTGGCTTCACGGGCCGGATCACGAGCTTACAGGGGCCCACCGGGACGGCGAACGACAACCTCACCGGCAACGATCTTGCGGATTTCCTCCTGGGCAATCCTGCAAATACAAAGGTGCAATACGGCGACACCAGCACCTATTTCCGCAATTGGGGATTCATCGGCTATGCGACTGATGACTGGCACATGTTTCCGCGCTTTACCGTGACCTACGGCGCGCGGTATGAAGCTTTCACTCCGGAAACCGAGATTAACGGCCGCATCTCGAACCTCGCCGTGGGCGCCGGCTTCAACAGCACGAGCTGCGTTACCCCCGTCGCCACTACAGTGCAGAACCTGGTTTGCGCCGCCGGCCCAACCCCGGCCCTGTATCACGGCCACTACAACAATTGGGCTCCGCGCCTCGGCATTGCCTGGCAGCCACCGGGAAAATGGTTCTCCGGGCAGCACCAGATGACGGTTCGGGCGGGCTTCAGCATGTTTTATGTGGAGTCCTACCTGAATACCCTTTCGAGCGAGTTGGCCAACCAGCCTCCCTTTGCGATTGCGAATACACTGACGCAACAGACCGTGGCCAGCCCGCCGCTGAGTTTTGGGACGAACTTGTCGCAAACGACGACGGGCACACTGACGAACACGAATGCGGTGGATCCAAACTACAAGATTCCCTACGCCATGATTTGGAATTTCGGAATCGAATACAACCTCGCGCCACGGACGTTCATGGAGGTGATGTACACCGGCACGCGCGGCGTCCATCTCGATGAACTTGTCGGCTACAGCTTGGCCAACAACACAGCCGGCAATGCGGCTGGCTTCACGTACGACACATCCGGAGCGTTCTCCAATTTGCATGCCTTGCAGGTACGCCTGCAAAAACGCATGAGCCACGGCATAGGACTCACGGCGCGCTACACGTACTCGAAGTCGCTCGACGACGCGAGCACCATCGGCGGGGGCGCCCAAACTGTCATTCAGAACAATGCCGACGTTCGGGCCGACTATGGGCTCTCCTCGTTCAGCATGCGTCATCAATTCATGGGAAATTTCATGTACCAGCTTCCGTTTGGCGAGCGCCAGCGATTCGCAACGAAAGGCTGGGAGAAAGCGATTTTCGGCGCGTGGCGAATGATGGGATCGATCACAGCAAATTCCGGCACGCCCTACACGATTCGCGTGTTCTCGAAAAATCCAAGCTGCCAAAACGTTCCGGGCATCAACTCCGAGCGCGCCGACCAGGTGGGCGATCCAACGCTCGCGAATCCAACGGTGCAGGAATGGTTCAACACTGCTGCATTCGCGGTACCCACGGCGTGCTTCGGAGATTCTCAGCGAAATTCAGTGATCGGCCCCAGCACGTTTACGATCAATTCCAATCTGACAAAGACTGTGCCCTTCGGGCGTGATGGTTTGCGGCGGCTCGATTTCAGTTGGAGCGCGTCAAACCTGCTCAACCATCCGAATTTTGGCGGCCTTTCAACGGTACTTGGTTCCAAAACCTTCGGCGAAATTACCAGCGTGGGCGCTATGCGATCGATCCAGTTCACAACGAGGTTCAATTTCTGATGAGGGCGCGGAAGAGAGCCCGGCGCCGTGTTCTAGCTGCACTCGCGGCGGCGACGCTGCTTTGTGCGCCTCTGGGTGCCCAAAACTCGCAGCCACAGAGCCAGCAGCCGCAGGTGGTTCCCGTCAATCCGCGTCAGGGTCCGGCAGCGCCTGCCAAACCCGCGCCGCGGGGAAAAGGCACGATTCGCTCGACCGTAAGCCTCGTGGAAATCGATGTCCAAGTGACCGACCGCGAGGGCAAACCTGTGAAAGGTCTGAAGCAAGCGCAGTTCAGCGTCACTGAAGACGGCAAGCAGCAAAAAATATCAACCTTCGAGTACAACGACATCGAGCAGGTCGAAACTGCCGGCAAGGCGGACGAAACTCCGATCACGGTCCCGCTCGGAGCCGTGTCCTCCCCTGAAGAAATCAAGGCCGTGGTGCGTGACCACCGGCTGGTGGTGCTGTTTTTCGACCTCACCTCGCTGCAAACAGATGACTTGCTTCGCTCGACGCGCGCCGCGCAGAAGTACCTCGACGACCAGATGACCGCGGCGGACCTAGTCGCCGTCGTCGCGTTTGGTAACACGCTGAAAGTCGTCGCGAACTTCACGAACGATCGCGAACTGCTTCGCCAGGCCGTGGAGGCCATCGTCCCGGGACGCGAAGCCGCACTCGCGCAACTAGCCGAGGCAGCAGCGGCACCCAATGGGGAAACGGTGGTCAGCGAAGACACAGACGCCGCTTTTGTGGCGGACGACACGGAATTCAACGTGTTCAACACAGACCGGAAGCTTGCGGCCTTGGAAGCAGTCTGCGAAGTCCTCGAGGGAATCCCCGGCAAGAAGTCCCTGATTCAATTCACCAGCGGCGTTACTCAAACAGGCGATGAAAACCAGTCGCAGCTCATCGCCGCGACCAATTCCGCGAATCGCTCGAACGTGTCGATTTATAGCGTGGATTCGCGCGGGCTCCTCACAGCGACTCCAGGCGGCGACGCCAGCATGGGCGCTTCGGGCGGCAACGCGATGTTCACCGGCGCGACCGTAATTTCACAGAGCCAGGCGCGCCAGGATTCGCGCGAAACGCTGGCGACACTCGCAGGAGACACGGGCGGACGCACGTTCTTCGATGTCGGCGACTTCGGCAAAGTTTTCCAGAGCGTGCAGAACGATACGTCGGGCTATTACCTCGTCGGGTATTACAGCGCCAACGCAGCAACGGATGGCGCCTGGCGGCGCGTACACGTGAAAATCGATGGACTGCCCGCGGGCGCGCGCGTCAGGGCTCGAGAAGGTTACTACGCGCCGAAGAATTTCGGCGTCTTCACCACGGAAGATCGCGAACGCCAGCTAGAAGAAGCGTTTCGCTCCGATACTCCTGAAGTCGAGCTGCCGGTGGCGGTTGAAACCGCGCAATTCCGCCTGAGCGCGAGTCAAGTGTTTGTGCCAATTTCCGCTAAACTCGCGCCCAGCGCACTGCAATGGGCGCAGAAGCGAGGCAGCCGCGAAACCGCGTTTGATTTCGCCGCGGAAGTACGCGACGCGCGATCGAATCGCGTGATGGGCGCCCTGCGCGACACAATCACCGTCAAAATCGACACCGGGCATTTCCAGGACATCCAGCAACATGCGCTGGTCTATCAGGGCGGCCTGATCCTCGCGCCCGGTGAGTACAAGCTGAAGTTCCTGGCACGCGAAAACGAGTCGGGACGGATCGGCACGTTCGAGGAAAAGCTCTCGCTTGCGCCGCCGCGCACCGACCATCTGCAGATCAGTTCCCTGGTGCTTTCGAGCCAGGTGGAAGCGCTGCAGCACTCGGCGCAGATCAAGACCCAGGGGCTAGCGAAGGACGTCAAGATGAAATCTTCGCCGCTCGACGTGGAAGGCGAACGCATCATCCCCAGCGTCACGCGCGTGTTCACCGGCGAGCAGACCCTATACGTTTTCTTCCAGGCCTACGCGCCGCAGAAGGCCGACGGAAACTCGCTGCGCGCGGGTCTCGTATTTTTCCGCAACGGGCAGCGCCTGTCCGACACGCCGATGGTTGCCCCGACGGAATACGACGACGCGAGCCGCACTGCTTCCTTCCGCTTGAGCCTTCCGCTGCAGGGACTCGCCGCAGGCCGCTACACAGTGCAGGCCATCGTGGTGGACGCGGGAACATCCTACGCGGCGTTCACGCGCAATTACTTCGCTTTGCGGCCGTCACCGAAGCCTGCCGCGTCGGGCAACGCGCCTGCGCCGCAAGGAAATTGAACTCGGCTCGGCCACGCGCGATTTGAGTTCGCGACGATTCCTGAAGGAACAACAAGCAACTGGACGCGGAAGCGTCGCATCGGTAAAATCATACGATCTGGCAGAACCACTGTAAGATTGTGTCCCCAGCCTGACCCGCCCGAGAGGGAGAAACGCTTTGCGCGCAATTCTCACAGCCGTCCCCTTGGTATTTCTGGCGGCCGGGACTCTGTTTGGTCAAACAATTAGTCAGGCCGACGACCCGGCGCAACCGGAAGTGCGAGCGGAATCGCCGGTGACGGTTTCGCTGAACGTGCCAAAAGGAACGCCGCTCCCCGTAGTCCTCGACAAAGAGTTTCGCATCCGCAAAGAGGGCCAGCCAATTCACGGCAAAATCGCCGAGCCCATCTACGCTTTTGATAAGCTCGTCGTGCCCGCGGGCAGTGAAGTTACCGGGAGCGTAAGCAAAGTCAGCGGCGTTTCGGCGCAGAAACGAACGATGGCCGCTCTGGACGCAAATTTCTCTCCTCACCGCGACGTAGAAATCACTTTTGATGAATTAGTGTTGGCAGATGGGCGGCGGTTCCCGCTCCACACGCAAGTCTCGCTTGCTTCTCAGGGGGTGCTGCAGTTTGCCACCGCTCCAGAAGATAAGAGTCAAAACAAGAAGGGTGTAAGGGCCGGTGCCGAAAAACAGGCAGCCGAGAAAATTCAGGAGACAAAGCAGGAGATCAACCGTGACTGGGAAGAGGCAAAGCAGCAAATCGCAGCGCCGGGCAAAATACATAAGCTTAGGCGGATTGCCATTGCGCAATTGCCTTTCCACCCGCAATATTTTGACGCGGGAACTCGTTTCAACGCGGAACTCCTCGATCCATTGAATTTTGGGACGGAGGTGTTGACGCCGGACAAGGTCCATATGGTGGGAACGTCGCCGGCGCCAGGAAGCGTGATCCATGCACTTTTGAAAACGCCGCTGACTTCAGCCAGCGCCCAAAAAGGCGAGGACGTCGAAGCCGTCATGACGGAACCACTGTTGGCGGACAATCAGCTCATTCTCCCCGAAGGAACTGTCCTGAAGGGTGCGGTTCTGCAGGTTCAACCTGCGCGAAGTTTGCACCGCAATGGCCAGCTGCGCGTCGTTTTCCATGAGATCGTTCCGCCGGAATCGGCGGAGCAGCATGTCGAAGCAAGCCTTGAGGGAGTCGAAGTGAACAACGATGAGCACCTAAGACTCGATTCCGAGGGCGGCGCTCAGGCGACAGCTCCGAAAACAAGGTATCTGAGGACGGGAATCTCTGTTGCGCTCGCAGTCACTTCGTTTTCCGGGGACGCCGACGCCGGCCGCAGCGCGTCACAGTCAGGTGGAGAAGTAGGCAATCGTGCCCTGAATGGCGCATCTGGCTTCAGGGCGATCGGAATCGTTCTGGGCGTGCTTGTTCACTCCCGGGCGCTCGCTTCCGGATTCGGAGTCTACGGCGCCGGCATGTCTGTCTATGACCATTTTCTCTCCCGCGGGCAGGACGTGGTGTATCCCAAAGACACCGCGATGGCGATTGGCTTCGGCTCACGCGTGACCGGAGCGACGAAGCCCGCACCTCAAACCTAGCGCACAAATCTTGTTGAGAAGGTGGCGCGGCCCCAGCCGAAAGCGATCGTCTATTTGGCCGCTCGTATCTCCACTAAATTCAATAAACTATCAGGTGGAAGACAAAGGTCGGGTAGTCTATTCCGATTTACGTTCCGAACGAAGATCAATCCCCAGCTGCTGGCACTTCTTGTAGAGGTGGCTGCGCTCCAGGCCCAGCGCGCGAGCCGTGTTGGTCATATGGTGGTGATTGCGACGCAATTCCGCGAGCAGCACTTCCCGCTCGAACGACTCCAGGCGCGCGCCGAGCGGCCCGCTGGCCGCAGAAGACACCGCGCCCCCATTGCGAGACACTGGAAGGGCAAGGTTCACTTCCTCCGCCGTGATCGCTTCACCCGCCGAAAGCAGCAGAACGCGCTCGACGACGTTGCGTAACTCGCGCACGTTCCCCGGCCAAGCGTATCTTTTCAAAACCTCGAGCGCCTCCGTTGAAAAACGTTTCGGCTTCCAGCTGTTTTGCGAGGCGACTTGTGCGGCGAAGTATTCGGCCAGCGCGGGAATTTCCTCGGCGCGTTCGCGCAGCGGCGGCAATACCAGCGGAAAAACGTACACGCGATGAAACAGGTCCGCCCGGAATGCTCCCTGCCGGACCATTTCCTCGAGGTTGCGATGCGTGGCCACGACCACCCGCGCATCCACTGGAATCGGCTTATCTCCGCCGACGCGCTCAATCTCCCCTTCTTCCAGCACTCGAAGAAGTTTTGCTTGCATCGCGAGGGGCATGTCGCCGATCTCGTCAAGAAACAATGTGCCGCCGGCAGCGTGCTCAAATTTGCCGATGTGCCGCGCCGCCGCTCCTGTGAAGGAGCCCTTTTCGTGCCCAAAAAGTTCCGATTCGATCAGCTCGGCCGGCACAGCGGCGCAATTCAGCGTGACAAAGGGACCAGCGTGACGCGCGCTTTTCTGATGGATCGTGCGCGCGACCAGTTCTTTCCCGGTCCCCGTCTCGCCCTGAATCGCGACTCGCGATTCGCTTGCCGCCACGCGCTCGATCTGCGCCATCAGCCGTTCCATCGCCGGCCCCGACCAGATAATCTCGTGCTTGCCGAGCCGCCGTCGCAAATCGCGATTCTCGTCCTCGAGATGCCGTAGCCGCAAAACGTTTTCGACGGTAACCAGAAGCTTTTCGGTCGAAAGCGGCTTTTCCAGAAAATCTACGGCTCCAAGACGCGTCGCCCGCACCGCCATCTCGATGCTCGCCTGCCCCGAAATCATCACCACCGGCGTCGTCACGCCCGCCGCCTTCAGATCTTCCAGGAGCGCGATGCCGTCTTTGCCGGGCATCACCACGTCCGAAAAGATCAAGTCGAATCGCTCTGCTCGGATGATTTCCAGCGCGCGGGTGGCGCTGTCACATACGGTCGCTTCATAACCCGCCAGGCGGAACGCGCGAGAAAGCGAGGCAAGCGTGTTGGGGTCGTCGTCGATGAGCAGGAGATGAGGCTTCGGAGAAGGCATCGCTAACTCGCTGGATCAGGCCGCAGTGATAATCGAGGGATCGGCCGGCTGAACTTCTACAGTCCGAACTCGCTCGCGAGCGAGCGGCTGTTCCACCGGCAATTCGATGCGAAACGTGGCGCCGGCGCCGGGCGCTGACTCGACATCAATTTTTCCGCCGTGATCGCTCACCACGGACTGCACGATCGCGAGGCCCAGCCCCGTGCCGTGCCGCTTGCTCGTATAGTACGGCGTGAAGAGCCGCGCGCATTCCTCCGGCGTCAGGCCTTGCCCCGTGTCGCTGATCTCGAGGCGCACGTGGCCGCCGTGTTGCGACGTTCGCACCGTTAGCGTGCCGCCCGCCGGCATGGCATCGAGAGAATTTAGAATGAGGTTTTCGAGCGCCCGGCGCAGGAGGATGCTGTCCGCCTGCGGGCGCGGCAGATTTTCGTCGAGGTACAGCTCCGGCGTGATCGGCGGGCGCCCAACGGCGGCCAGTTGCGGCTCGAAGAGCTTGACCACACCTCGGACGGACTCATTCACGTCCACAGGCTCGAATTCCGGCGGAGGCATCTTGGCGAAATCGCTGAAGCGGCTGACGATGGCCTTGAGATTTTCCAGCTCTGCGCGCAGCGTCGCCGTGGACTCGAAAAACACTTCGTCGAATTGCTCCGAAGTCTGCTCGCGAGCCCGCTGCAAGTTTTCCACCGTCAATTGCAAAGGAAACAGAGGATTCTTCAATTCGTGCGCGAGGCGCCGCGCAAGCTCGCGCCATGCGGCAACGCGCTCGGTCTGCACCAGTCGCTCGCGCTGCTCGGCAAGCTGGCGCGTCATCTCGTTGAACGCATCGGAAAGCTGGCCAATTTCATCGTGCGAGCGAACCTTTACGCGCGCTTCCCAGTTCCCAGCCGCAACTTCGCGGGCGCCGGCGGCGAGCTGTTCGATGGGGCTCGTCACGCGCGCCGAAATCCACCAGCCCAGCGCCAGACCCAGCAGGATCACCACGCCGCCGACGAGCAAGGCCAGGGCGCGAATCAAATTCAGCATCTGAATGAGATTCTGCCGCGAGCTTCCGACAAGCAGCACGCCGAGCAGGTCGCCTTCCCGGCCGGAGAGAGGAATCGCGTCAAACGCCTCGGAGACCGCATCGCCGTCCGAGCCTGAAGTGATCGTGCGTTGCAGCTCTCTGCGTGTTCTCTGCACTTCGGTGACGAGCGGAGAGAACAATTCCGGCTGGCCAACCTCGCCGCGCGGATCGCTGAGCGCGGTCGGAACGAATCCTTGCTCGAGATTCCTGTACAGCAGCGCGCGCATGCCTTCGGGAAGGACCAGCGTCGCGAGAAAATTCTGGTCGAGGCGCTGCCCGCCGACCAGGAAGAGCCGCTTCTCTCCCACCCGAACGGTGCGCACCGCAAGCAGCCCTACATCCACCGAGTCGGGCTCGTCGACGCGGCGAAGAAACGCGCCTTTCGAGTTCCAATCGCGCTCGGCGCCTACCCAATCGTTTTTATATCCGAAGCGCGCCGGCCACTCCGCCGAGGAAATGAGCGTACCGTCGTCCGCCACAATGTCGAGAAAATCAAACTGCTGCGATTGCGCGATCCCTCGCGCGTCGTTGTAGTACTGCGAAGCATCCGCCTGCGGGCGATTGAGATCCATCGCCATGCGCAGCGTAGCCTCGGCGTCCGCGATGCCCTGCACGCGATGCACGATTTCGTCACCGCGCTGTGCGTATTCCCTCCGAAACTGCGCCACGAGAGCGTCCGTCCGCTGCCGGTCGAAATCCTCAAAAGCGCGCCGCGTGTACGCCGAAACGCCCCAGGCCACCAGGGCCACCGCGGAGACGAACGTCACCAGGAAGAACGCGAGGAGTTTCGTGCGGAAGGTCACTGCGAATTCCCTCCGGCCACAGTCGCGGGGCCAAGCCACACTTCATCGAGTCTCCAGCCGCCCCAGCGCGGCGGCATCCAGTCGCGCACCCGCGGACTCAGTCCATAGCTTTCCGACACGTGCACGAGGGGGATCACACGATACGCTTCGATCGGCGCGCGTTCGGCGTCATAAACCTGCTCAAGCGTCTCCAAACCAGCTGTGGCCTCGCCGAGCGAATTTAGTAGCTGGGAAAGGGCCAGTGCGGGATCAGGCGCGGCAAGGTGGTGGCGCAGCAATCTCAGATCGGGCGTGATTGCCTTGGATTTTCCGCCGGCCGCGGGTGCGGGCTGCACTTGTTTACCCTGAGTTTGGGAGGGCAGCCTGCCGGAATCGGGTGCGGGCTCTACTTGGAGCCCGCCGGAATGTTGTCCCGAAACCTGAATCATGATCCCTGCCTCGCGTAAATTGACGGCCACGCGATCCGCCACGGCGCGCAATTCAGCATCGCCCGAATCATAGACCAGCACAAGGGGGACAGGGCGGGAAGGTTCGTGCCGGGAAGCAGCAAGCAAATCCTTTGCGCGGGGCAGGTCAAACGTGGGCGGAAGCAGGTGGGCGTAACCCGAAATCCAATTCGGGAGTAGCCCTCCGGCAGCAACTCCCTGCTTTTGCAAGATCACATCTGCAATGGAGGCGCGATCAATAGCGAGCGAAATTGCCTGTCTCAGGCGCGCGTCCTTCAGGGTAGGGAGAGACTCATCAATTACAAGAGCAAAAAGCTCTACAGGGTCGCTGGATGCCGTGCGGATGCTTCGCTGGGCCACGCGGCGTACTTGCGGAGCAGACAAATCGACAACGTCGGCTTGGTCGAAAGAGATCGCGTTGGCCTGCGCACCCGGATCGGCACGCATTAGAAGCTCAATTTTGTCCACAAACGGGCGGCCCGCCCAGCAGGTTTCATTTGCAACGAAGACTGCCTTCGCGAAACCTTCTGCCACCGGCCATTCAGCCACGCGGAATGCTCCAGTGCCGGCGATGGAATTGTCGGCGCCAGTGCGGAAAATAAAGTAGCGGCCGGTCGAGAGTTCGGTGGCGAGTTCGGGTAAAGAGCGATCTGCCTGGATGACGACGGAATCGGCCGTGGCGCTGACATCGAAGGAAACACCCAGCAACTGCTGCAGGGCCATCGCAGCGATGGCCGGCGTGAGCGCTGTGCCGTCGCTGAATTTCACTCCCTCGCGAATACGGAATAACCACCGCTTCGCCTGCGCATCGTGCTCCCACGAAATCGCCAGCGCCGGTTGGAGCCCTGCTTTATCGTCCAGACGGACGAGGCGATCAAATACCAGCGAGTTTACGCGCTCTGACACATCCGCCTTCGTAGACTCTGACGGCCACTGGCGCGGATCGATCGTGGTAACGCGCTCGCTGATCTGCACGCGCAAAGTTCCGCCAAATTGCGGCTGTGTCGATGCGTTCGCCCTGGACGCAAACGCACCTGCAACCCCCAAGAGCAGGAGAGCTGCGACGATTTGTCTTGCGCCCATTATTCGCCGCATGAAATTGCCAGGCGATACGCCTCATAATTCCCTGTCGTAAGGTTTCGAACGATGGCCCGGGGAGCGTCAGGTGCGGTGTGGAGCGCCACGATCGGCCCAGGAAAATCCAATTCCGCGCTCATTGCAACCGGCCCACTTGGTTCCGTCTGGAATACCTGCAACGAATCCGTTTGGGTATAGTCCCGCGCGCTCGTCATCAGGAACTGGTTCGTTCCCCCGCAAACGGGCGAAATCACAAGTCCAATCCCTTTTCCCGGCGCTGGAGAGCCAGCAGGAGTGAGGTCCATCGGCATCGGATAGGGGCTCGCCGTGGGACCGCCGGACATATCTTTTGGCAGGCATTCGACCAAACGGCGCATGTCTAAATCCGCGGTGCAGACGCGAGATGAGAGAGAGAACGGAATCGTATTCGTATTTTGTCCGAATCCCAGTTCTCCGACAGGATCGCGGCCAGGGTCTGGAGCGAAAGGGATTTCCAATCTGCCAGAAGGCTCCAGAATCAATAGTCTGTCCCGCAAAAGTAAGACGATCCACAGTCGTCCGCCGATGCCCGCGACCTCTGCTGCGTCTAGAATGCGCTCCGGCCCGTCCCAGAATTTCTCGCTCCTCACGGTGACGTGCATGGCATTTGTGGCAGGGCGAGCTTCGCTGCCGTGCGGCACGCCGAGCAGAACTGTGTGCGACACCTCGCCCTGCCGTATCTCCGCGGTCCAAACAAATTCCTTCCAATTTTCAGAAAGTGTGACCGCGATGCCAATCGTCGCTCCGCTGGTCGCAGAAACGCAGACGCCCTGGCCCTGCAACTCCGCCCGGATCGCTTGCTCGACCCGGCCGAATTCGTCGGGCCGCAGGGAGGATATATTTCGGATCTCGCAAGACACGCTTTCACGACCAGGAAGCGCCGCGACGATTTTCCGCGCAAATTCCTTCGCGGACTCCTCCAAGCTTGCGGACCAAACTGCACTCGGAGCTCCAATCAAAACGAGCAGAAAGAGTATTGCACGGCGGGAAAAGCCCAATCGATCGGCGCCCATCATAGGTATGCCGCGCCAGCCTCCGCAGCAGATGTAGGAATATTTCGCGCGAAAACTGGCGCTGCTGAAAATCATAGCATAGCCATCCGGCCGTTCCCGCCACGGGCGCGTGTACTTTGCGCAATTTGTGTCGGTCAAATACATATGACGGCTGCCCTCAATTCCTCCAAATCGGAAAATCGGTTTTAGTGGGACAGACTTCAGTCTGTCTGCTTTTGCTCAACTCAATCACGAAGGAAACGACATGCAGCGACAACCCCGACAGGCTGAACCCTCTCCTCCCAAAACGCGCGAACGCGTCCCGAAGCTGTTTGGGGTAGCTTAGGGACGCGATTCGCGTATTGACCACCGGCCGGGCATCACTCGCCTTGGGAAATCCATCGCGGGGGCAGCGGTCCCCGTCGGAGTTTCGTGCGAGCGGCCCGCAAGGGTTTTTGGCCGGTGGAACTCAATCTCTCCTCTCTTCGAGGGCTCCGCGTTCTGCGGAGGCGTTCAGCGCTCGCGTTGGAGCATTGCACCGCAGCGTAAAAGTGGGCCTACACTTTCAGCGATCTGTCCTATTTCGTCTTCAGGATCTGCGCCTGTCTGGTACCGGCAGCGGGAGTAGCCTGGTCGGCACCGTCCCCGTTGTTCGCGAGCGCCCCGCCCGCGAAGGTGGAGCGCAAAACATCCGAAGCAAAGAAGTTGCGCCCGTCGGTTGGCACCATAATGATTTGCAGCTTGTCCGAGAGGCGCTCGGCAATAATCTTCTGGATCAGCAGGGGATTCTGCTTCAGCACCGCAGCTTCTCCCTGCAAACGTTCGGCGTCAGCCGCCGCAGTGAGGCGAATCGTTTCCGCATTCGCAGCCGCGCTCAGGCGAGTGGTCTCCGCATCGGCAGCAGCAAGCAGCTTGCGGCGCTCGACCTCCGCCTTGCTGTCAATCAGTTTCGACTGCGCCGCCGCGTCAGCATTTTCAACGGTAGCTTCCTTGCGGGCTTGCGCCTCCAGCTTGGACTGCTCGATTTGCTGCTGCTTCAGCGGCAGCGTGTACTTCATGGCATCCGACTCGGCCTTTGCCCCGATGACGCGGGAAGCCGCGTCCGCCTCCGCACGCTTGATTTGCTGGGCCTTTGCAGCCTCGGCTTGGAGTTCGGCGATTTTTACTTGCTTTTCCTGGATCGCCGTTTCGAATTCCATGCGCTCGCTCTCCTGCTCCTTGAGGAGCATTCCTTCGAGCCCCTTCGCGTATTCCGCAGGCAGTTTCACGTCGCGCAAGAGCACTTCCTTGACGACGATGCCGTCGGAGCCAAGCCGGTCAGTGATCGTTTTGGCCGACTTCGTATGAAATTCGTCTCGCTTGGAGGAGTAGACCTCGCGCACCACGTAATTCGGAGCCAGATCGCGAAACGCTGTGGACACAACGGGAGCGACGATTTCCGAGTCCACGGGCTGTGCCAGGTTCGCGTGGATGTATCCGAGTCTCTGAGGATCGAGCCGGAAGCGCACCGACACAGCGAGGCCAATCGTCAGCCCTTCCCGCGTCTGCACGGTCAGGGTCTCGTTTTTGATGGTCGCGGTGGTCGCGGTGGTTGTGGGGGGTTCGGCATTAGTCGTGTAGAGACGATCGCGCAAGTCATAGTCCTCAATGCGCTGCACGAACGGGATGACCAGATGCACGCCCGGATAAAGCGTCCCCGGAATCACGCCGGAGATCTGGCTGACTCGAACTCCCCCCGATCCTTCCGGCACCACTGCGATGCTCAGCGCCAGGAGGAGCGGCGCCCATCCGCAGCCAAATAATTTGGCGGCGAGCGGCCAGCGCGGGGTGCGGGCTCCGCCTGTTCCGGGAGCCCGCCCGAACAAGAGGCGGGCTGGCGTCCCCTCCCCGGCTGCCCCGGGATCCCCTGACCCGATCAGCTTCTGGAACTGCATCGCCAGGTAAACGTCATATGCAACCACACCTGCTGCCGTGCCGAACAGCGCAAAGCCAATCGCCATCAACAACCACTTCAGTGCAAGCATGTCTTTTGGCCTCCCTTCTTCCAATCACTCCCAGAGGATTGCCACGAGTTATCCTGCTGGGACTACTCTGCCCAGAATATTCCGTACGGAGTACTCTCGGGCGAGTACCCTTACGCCTCGCGACCCCTGTGAATCCACTTTTGCGGTCCTGCCTGGGACCGGATTGGCGAAGCATGCCGGCCTGCCGCAGGCATGAGTTCGAATAGCCCGCGCAGTGTCAGCCACGTCATCCACACCGCCAATAAGGATGAGAGCAGCGCCGCCTCGATCACCATCACCGCGCCCATGAAGGTTTCCATCGTAGTTCCTCGCTTTCCTCGCGACACTGAATGGCACGACGACCGCCAATCGGTGATGGTTGAAAATAAGGGACTTGTAACACTTCAAGGCCTCCGGACTCGTGGCGCAACAAACACGGTGTGTGTGGTTCCACGCGAGGCGTCACAAATGTAGTGGGTGGCCCGTAGCGCCCCTTGCCTGGCGGTTGGGCTATACTGAAGTTAAGGATGGAGCTTAGCTGGTATGCGCAGGGAAGGATTCCAAATCGGCCGGATCTATGGGATCCCGATCTTGATTCACAGCAGTTGGATTGTGGCTCTTGTGCTCTTCGCATCCTGGTTTTACTCGGAGTTCGCCGCTCTTCACCTGGACCTTTCTCAAGCCCGGCTATGGGGCTTGGGACTGATGACCACAGGACTTTTCTTTGGTTCGCTGGTGGTACACGAGGTGGCTCACAGCGTCGTCGCCAAGCTCTATAAGATTCCCGTGGTTTCGATCACTCTGTTTGTGTTTGGCGGCGTCTCGCGCATCGCCCGCGAATCCTCGCGCGCACTCGAAGAATTCAACATCGCTGTCGCCGGTCCGCTTTCGAGCCTGCTGATCGCAGGCGGTTTCTATCTGATTGCCCGCCAAGCCGGCTCAAACCTGGTCCTGAAAACGCTTGCCGACTCGCTGGCGATGATTAACTTCAGTCTGGCCCTGTTCAACTTGATCCCTGGGTTCCCGCTCGACGGGGGTCATATTTTCCGGGCCATCGTTTGGGGTTTCACCAAGGATTTTTCGCGCGCTGCGCGAATAGCAGCGCGCTCGGGCCAAGTGATCGCCTACGCAATGATCGCGGCAGGCGCGGGAACCGCGATCACGAGTTACGCGCCCCTCGGAGGGACAGTCGGAGGATTGTGGCTCGCATTCATTGGCTGGTTCCTTTTGACTGCGGCGCGCCAGAGCCAGGCGCAGGCTGACGCCCGCGGGGCGCTCGAGGGCCTGCACGCGTCCGACATCATGACTCCTGATCTGCCGACCGTCGGGCGCGAGATTTCACTGGAAGACTACGCGCGCGAAATGTTGCGCACAGGCCGCCGCGCACATCTGGTACTTGCGGGCGACCAGCTCGTAGGTCTGATGACGGCAGAGGCGCTTTCCAGCGTACCCCAGCACGATTGGGACGTGACTTCCGTGCAAGCTGTGATGCTTCCCAAGAGCAAGCTTCAGTGGGCGGCGCCCGAGGAGCCGGCGCTTTCCTTGCTCGACCGCATGCGCAACATCGGCATGCAGCAGATCCCCGTCATCGCCGGCGGCAGCGTCGTCGGCATCGTGACGCGCGATTCCATCCTCCGCGTCTTGCAACGGCAGCAGGTCGGCGGGCTCGCCGGACGATAGACCCGAAATGAAATCAACGGGATGTTGATGCCACGGCACTCCTTCCCATTTTAAACTTCGATATACCGATGTGGGACATACACTGTAAGGAAATTCCCTACATTCCCGTTTTGGTGCGCGGCGGAGCAAGTTGATATTTCTTATGGTTAGGTTGTGGGAAACTTCTTTTCCACTTGGAACCTGTAGTGCACGTAGGAACAACATTCGAGTTTGGATGAGTATTCTTCAGGGGGAGGAGATGAATACCCCGGATGTCCTTAGAAGCCACTCGGAAAGTTCGAGAAGAGGCAAGAATCGGACGCCTGCGTTCCGTCAAACAATAAGGATAAGCCGCGCACGGTGGGTAGAGAAAAGCTGTACTTCAATACGGGGTGTCGCACGCGTGCTCGCTGTCGCACGAGAGAATCTGGTCCCGGAAATAGAAAAGATCGCTGTTGCACTAGTACTTCTGGGGATTTTGCTCTTTGATCTCTTCAGATTCGCGACGCACCGTTAGTCGACTCAATTGAGTTTCTTGATTTCTCAGGGCGACAAATTTCACTGCAATCGCGAACCTACTCCGCGCATCTGACCGGCGAAAGTGGCTGGATTGTAGTTCGAAGGGTTTTCTAGCTCCTGAAAAAGGCCGTTGATTGCCGCACGGATGTCCGCTGCGTTCTGTACCTTCTCCGCTCGGGCGTATGCAATGAACAGTGAGTCGAGCGCCATTGCTGCCTGCTCTGCGGCGCGCTCGCCTTCGTTCGAAATCTCGTCGGCATCAGCTGAAATTCGCTCGATCAAGCGCAGCGTCATTGCTGAATCGTAGGGCTGTGCTTCGATCCGCGCGATGAGTTGATTCGAAGCCGTTGCAGCGGTCACAGCGGCACCGGCGACTGCGTCGCGATCGGGTTCGAGCCGACTGAGCAGCTTCGCCAGTTGCACAATCTGTTCGTCAAGACGCGAGGCCGCATCGTTGTCCACTTGGTGCGCGAGTTCGCGGAACACCGCGTAGCGCGAGCCGTTCCATGGCGGATCGCCGGGGCGGCGACCGGCGTAGCCGCGCTCCTGCCGCCAGCTTTGCTCCGGCGCTGTGAGCGCGTGATGGCACGCGAAACATTGCAGCTCGGAATATTCCGGCCAATTCTTGCCTTTGGCGCGCCAGGCAATTCTTTCCATCGACGCACGTAGCTGCACAGCCTGCCCGGTGCCCCACTCGCGCACGCTGGACCAGGCGTCGCTCTCAGCGGGAACCCCGGGAGCGCTTTCGCGTGGGGTCTTCCAGTGGCGCGGCATAACTGCGGAAAAAGAATCGAGCTCGAAATACAAATCGGGATGCCCGGCAGCGATCATTTCGTGATCTACAAATTTTTCTTGCGTGCCGAGGTGGCAGGTGAGGCACTTCTCGGCGCGCCGGACGAGGTTCCTCGTGTCATACATCCCGGCCGCGACGGACTGTTCGTGCGTCCAGGTGCGCGTCGTGTGCGGGCCAAGCCAAGCCGAAGCGGGGCCATGACAGCTCTCGCAGCTCACGCCTTCGCTCAGATCGAAGGTTCTGGCGCGCACCTCGGCAGGAACGTCGAGCGCATGGCACGCGAGACATTTTGCGGCCTGCTCGGATTTGCCAAGGCTCAGGATTTTCCCCATGCGCTCGCCAACCGGCCCGGTCAACGCGTCGTAGGCTTTCGCGTGTTTATCTTTCACGGCCCAGATGCTGTATTCGTTTTGAAAAATGCGGCTGTCGGCGCGAGGTGTGACGCTGCCGTGGCAACTTGTAGAACTACAGGAGCCGGGACCGGTGTACTTGCTGGCGTCCGCGGGAGGCCGCGCAGCGCGTGGCGGATGCACCGGAACAAGAAAAATCGCGCCCAGCCAAATGACGGCGCTCCGCAGCGTCCAACGCTTGGCGTCAGGCCCGATTCTCATTCTTTCACTCGGATAGAACAAACCTCGTTCGTGACTATGCGCTTACTTGCAGCCAAAAATTTTATACTGCCCGAGGGGTATGAAGTCCACGACAGGAAGGTAGCGGATTTCTCAGAATGTCTTGGGCGACTAACGCTCATGAATTTCATCACGGCGAAAGCGCCAGCCTCGCGAGTGGCCACGGCCGCAAGGCCGCTCGAACTCCGCGATACTCCGCTCCGCGTCTTTCTCGCCTGCAAAAATTCGCCAATAGTGTTGGAGGAGGCCTAGGCTTAGGTTCTGCGCCTTCTTCCGGACCTGCGCCACGAGCCGTAGTATCAAGCTCAGCTTCATAGGCTGAGTATACGTTGAGACGCATCCGTTGTCATCGAAGGCGCGAGAAGCTTGACAGTCTCCCACAATTATCGTATATATATAAATTGTGTTCACCTGGGATGCCCGGAAAGCGACCAGGAATTTCAAAAAGCACGGAGTAGCTTTTGAGGAGGCCGTCACAGTTTTTGCAGATCCCGACGCGCTCGAGTGGGAAGACCTGGAGCATTCACAACACGAGGCCCGCTTCAAAAGACTGGGCATTTCTGACAAAGGACGAGTCCTCATCCTCGTCTACTCTTACAGGAGACTGAAAGATGGCAGGGAAACGTTACGGATCATTACAGCGCGCCGCGCGAGTTCGAAAGAGCGTGAAGCCTATGCGGGATGACGCGATTGATTTTTCGGACCTTCCGGAGTCGACGGACGCGGAGCTCAAGCGGGCGCGGCGGGTCGGCCGGCCAAAATCAGGCAATGCGAAGCAATTGATCGCGATCCGGATCGCTCCGCGGCTACTCGCGCGCCTGCGGCGACTCGCGGCGAAACGGGACAAACCCTACCAGACCTTGATTCACGAACTCTTGGAAAGTGCGGCGCGGAAATCCAAGGTTGCGTGAACGAATTGGCCTTAATCGTTCTAGAAGTTGTGCCCACCCTACGGCTGCAAATTCATTTCGTCGTCCGAGTACAGCCTTGGAAAACAGGCCTCCGCTGAAGATGGACTCACGCGCTGTGGTCTGCTATATGAACTTTGGCGTGCAGGGCGGCGTGAGGAAAAGACCGGCCTTCCACGCGGGACACGCGATTGCTTTTTGAAGAGTTGAAAGACATTGAGCGTCAGCCTGATGGGACGCCTGTTGCCGCCGAGGATCTTCTTCGGCTCCCGGTTTTCAAAGACATCTCGCCGCAGTTTCTGAAGAAAAATGCCAACGCGACGGTCTGGCGCCATTTTCGCCGCGGCGACGTGGTGTGCCGCGAAGGAGAATTCGGCTCAACCGCGTTCTACATCCTCGAAGGCAAGGCGAGCGTCGAGCTTGCCACTCCGATCGCGCACGTGAAGGCGCAGGGCCGCCCGACTGGTTTTCTCACCCGGCTGACCAGCAAGCTCGTGAGCCGCCTTGCTCCCCGAGAGGAAGACCGCCGCGAGGACGAAGCGGACCGGCGGTCGATCCCGATCGATGCGCCCGTGGATCTGGCCTACGACCATCCTGTCGCCGAACTCGGGCCGGGCGAACTGTTCGGCGAAATGACTTGCATGAACTACTATCCGCGCTCCGCAACCGTGCGCGCCGTAACGGATTGCACGATGCTCGAAATGCTGCGGAATGTGCTCGATGTGCTGCAAAAGAGCAAAGCATTTCGCGCGCAGCTCGACGAAACCTACCGCCGCCGCGCCCTCGATTCGCACCTGCGCGATGTGTCCATCTTCCGCGGCCTCACGCAGGATTTCATTGACCATCTTCGGGACCGCGTCGAACTTGTGCGCTTCGCGCCAGGCCAGGTGATCTGCAAACAGGGCGATCCGGCTGACAGCTTCTATCTCGTGCGTCTCGGATTCGTGAAAGTTTCCGAGGGATATCCCGGCGGCGAACTGGTCCTTGCATATTTGTCTCGGGGCGACTATTTCGGCGAAATTGGCCTGCTCGGGGGAGGCACCCGCACGGCGACCTGCTCAGCGCTCGACCACGTCGAGGTGGTTCGTATATCCGCGGAAGATTTTCGGGCAATGGTAGAGAAATATCCCACGGTGCGGAGTGGCCTGGAACGGATCGCACGTGAACGCCAGGAGGCAAATCGCGAGCGGCTGCGCATGGTGCGGAGCGTCCCGCTCGAAAGTTTTCTTGCGCAAGGGCTGATGGAAGCGCAGAGCCTGCTCGTTCTCGACCTCGACAAGTGCACGCGCTGCGACGCCTGCGTCACGGCGTGCGCCGACTCTCACGACGGCGTGACGCGCCTCGTGCGCGAAGGCCTGCGGTTCGAGAATTTTCTCGTTGCGACTTCGTGCCGGCAGTGCCGCGACCCGCTGTGTATGGTGGGCTGCCCGGTCGGAGCGATCCGCCGGCGTAATTCGCTCGAAGTCATCATCGAAGATTGGTGCATCGGCTGCGCGCTGTGCTCGAAAAACTGTCCTTACGGAAACATCAACATGCACTCTTTTGCTGTTCAGGCTGAGGATCACGAGAATCCTGGACACAAAAAAGCCGTCGTGCAAAAAAAGGCGACGACCTGCGACCTTTGCACAGAACATGCGGAGCCGAGTTGCGTGTACGCTTGCCCGCACGACGCGGCGCATCGCGTCGAGCCGAGAGATTTCTTCGCGGAGAGCCTGGGCCAGCGCGTCGGGCGAGCCGGAAGAGTCCGCGGATGATGCTCGTGCGTGGAGGACATCTTCGTGCGCATTGACCGCACGCACAAAGGCTGGTTCATTGCGTCGCTGGTAATTTTCGGCGTGGTACTGTTGCTCTATGGCATCTACCGCGTGCCTGACGCCAGCCAATCGATGGGGGGCACGGCGACGGGATTGTGGTTTGGCAGCGTGGGATTTGCCTTCATGATTTTCGCGGGGCTGCTCGGCGCTCGAAAAAGAGTTCCTGTCTACCGGTTGGGACGCGCGCAGACGTGGATGCGCGGGCATTTGTGGCTGGGCCTCTTGAGTTTGCCGCTGATCCTGTTTCATTCAGGATTCCGCTACGGGCACGGCTTGACGGCGTTGCTGATGACGCTGCTGATTCTCGTCGTCGCGAGCGGAATCTTCGGGGCCGCTCTCCAGCACTACATGCCTCGCGTGATGACACGCGAAGTCACGATGGAAACCATCTACGATGAAATCGACCACGTGCGCGCGCAGCTTCTGGAAGAAGCGGAAGGGCTGATGAAGCAAGTCGGAGGGGGCGGAAAGAGTGCCGCGAGCGAAGACCAAGGAGAGCCCGGCGGAATCGCTGTCGCCGTCGCCGACGAAGCGACTCCTGTCCGCAATTTCTATGAGCGGGAACTCAAACCGTTTCTCGAAGAGCCCGGCGTGCACAGAAGTGCCCTGGCCGACGCAGCACTGGCGCGAGGCGCCTTCACGCAATTGCGAGCGCTGGTCCCCGCTTCGCTTCATACAACGATCGAAGATCTCGAGGGGATTTGCCAAGAGGAGCGCCAGCTCACTTTGCAAGCCCGGCTACACCTGTGGCTGCACGGCTGGCTGCTTGTGCACATCCCGCTTTCGTTGGCGTTAATTTTGCTCGGCGCCGTGCACGCTGTGATGGCGCTGCGATTTTAGGGCGAATCGGCCATGCCACGCACACGCACAACCAAAAAGCTCGCCCAACGAATCGATCTGGACTACTTCAAAAGACCGACCCCGATGCGCCGCCGGCGTTTCTGGCTTTCCGTTGCGGCTCCCGCGCTCGCTGTCGCTTGGCTCACGTGGCACGCAGCGCGCAGCGATCGGCGCGTGTACTCCGCGGGAAACCTTGCCCCAGCGCACGCGGTGCTGACAAAGCAGTGTTCGGCGTGCCATGTGCCGCATTTGAGTTTCTACGAAGAGAAGGTCGCCGACCAAGAGTGCGTCGCCTGTCATGACGGCCCTGTTCACCACACAACGCAGCTATTTACGCCGTCGTGCGCATCGTGCCATTCCGAACACCGCGGAGCCGTCCGCCTCGCCGCCACGAGTGATGCGAATTGCACGCGATGCCACGCTGCACTCGAAGCGCGCGGCAGGCAGGTCAATTTCGTTCGCAAAATCAGCAGCTTTGCCGGCGACCATCCGGAATTCGCCGTGCTGCGCACGGGGCGGCCTGATCCCGGAACCATTCAGCTGAATCACTACCGTCACTTGCAACCTGATCTTCTCGGACCAAATGGAAGCCGGGTGCAGATGACGTGCAACGATTGTCACCGCTCGGCCGCGAACGCGGATGGCGCGTGGCCCTATAGAGATGCAAAAAGTCAGGCGGCAAGTCCGGCAGGAAAAAGGGACACAGATGGAAGGAACTCGGAGGGGAACGTCTCTGTCCTGTCGAGAGCCTACATGGCGCCGGCTACTTACGCGCACACCTGCGCCGCGTGCCACACGTTGCAATTCGACAAGCGGCTTGTGGATGCGGTGCCTCACGACAAAGCGGAAGTGGTCCACCCATTTGTCGTCGCCAGACTGGAAGCCTACATTGCCGCGCACCCGGCTGACTTGCGCGTGTCGCGCGATCCGGGACGCGACCTGCCGGAGAAAGCAATTCCCGCGGACTACCGCCTGCTAACGCCCTCGGAATGGGTCGCCGAGCGCACTGCCGAAGACGAGCAGCTCCTCTGGCGGAAGACATGCAAGCAATGCCATACGCTCGTTTTTGAAGACGGCGACGCACTGCCCAAGATCGCGCCATCAAATACCACAGCGCGTTACATGCCGCACGCGAATTTCGACCACTCGCAGCATGGACTCGTAGACTGCGTAGCTTGCCACGCGGCCACAACAACCAGCCAGCTAAGCTCCGATGTGCTCCTGCCCGGCATCGCCACATGCCGCTCATGCCACCACGCAGGCCCGGAGGCCGCCGAATCGCGCTGTTTCGAGTGCCACACGTACCACGATCCGGCACAGCGCAAACCTGCGCACAGCAGTTTTTCTCTCGCCGATTTACAGGCCAGCCCGAGGTAGAAGTCCGTGGGTCAACCTTGAGAGGGCGCGAAAACAGCTTGTGCACTGTCATTCCGAGCGAAGCGAGGAATCTGCTTTTGTTTTTTTGGGTCGACCGGAAAAGCAGATTTCTTGGCGAGGAGCGCCTCGGAATGACGTGGTCTTGAGTTTCCGGGAGCCTGTGAGCCTGCGCCAGTTAAGAAAATGCATTGGCGTTTTGCAGGTAGTTGAACACCATGAAGGCGAAGCTGACGGCGACCACCATACCGGCGGCCCATCCGAGCAGGTCGGCGCGGCGCCGCTCGCGCATGTCCGCAGGTGTCCGATCGGGCATCAGGCGACCGAGAAGGTAGCCGGTCACCAGCCCGCCGAGATGCGCGAAATTGTCGGTGCCGCTCAAGAGCAAGCCCAGAACAGCAATGTAGATTAGCCAGCGAATCAAGGCACTCCGGAGAGCCTGAGCGGCAAAACTCTTTCGTCCGGTCGTCGCTGCGAGCAGGATGCCAATGAGTCCGAGCAAAGCTCCCGAAGCGCCGACGCTTGGATGTCCTCCGAAAAAAGAACTGGCGACGTATCCGCCCACGCCCGTCGCGACGAACAGAAAAAGGTAGCGAGCTGACCCGTACAATTCCTCAACCATGGGGCCAATGTCCATGAGAACCCACATGTTGAATCCGATGTGCAGCAATCCACCGTGGAGAAATATGGCGGTCACGAGACGCCACGGCTCGCGGACGTTGTAGACCCATGGAAGAGACGCGCCAAGCCGGATGCTTACCTGCGTCGAAATTCCGCCGAGGCCCATCAATCCGCCTCCCAGTCCCTCGCCGCCAGTGAATTTCATGGTGATGACGAAAGACAGCGCGTACATCACGGAGCAAATCGCCAGCATGGCGTAGGTCACCGGAGAGGTCTGCGGCATCCAGCGGCTGAGGGAACGGCTCGCGGCGGCAAAAGAGAAGTTCACGTTCGCGCCGCACATGTGGCACTTGTTGGCGGTGACGCCGACGAGTGCGCCGCACGAAGGGCAGAGCCGCGGGCGCGGCGGCTTCGGCTCCGAGTGAAACATCGCGGCAATTTGACTGCGCCAGCGATCCAATTGGTAGCGCCACCGGACGGGGAGCGGCAAGTCGTCTCCTTGCTCGAAAAATTTCGCCTCACTATAATAACTGGAATTGAAGGTGGGCGCGAAATTCGTGCTACGAACCAGGCATGTTGAGAGGTGCGCGAAGAAGCTACTTAAGGAAAGTGGCGCCTCGTGTGAGTGACTTCTTGTTCCGGTTTCCCGCTTCGTTTCCTCCTTCCGGCTCTCTCTCTATTCTTCTCCTCGTGGCGGTTGTCCTAGCGGGATGCGCCAGTCGTCCGCCTGTCGCCGGCGCTCCACCTTCTTTGCCAACGACAACTGAACCGCAACCCACGCCCTCACCGGCACCCACGCCGCCAGCGCGGCCTACGTCCGCGCCCGCCGTCACACAGCCGCCTACTCGGATGACGCCTTTCGTGCCAGGCATGTTTGTCGAAGAAGGGATCGCTTCATGGTACGGGGCCCCGTTTCATGGTCGACGCGCAGCCGACGGCGAAATCTTCGACATGAACTCGCTCGTGGCAGCGCATCGCACGCTGCCGTTCGGCAGCATCGTGCGAGTTCTGAATCTGAATAATGGACGCGATGTGCAGGTCCGCATCATCGACCGCGGGCCATTCGTCGGCGAACGCGTTCTCGATCTCGCGCGCGCGGCTGCAGTTGCGCTCGACATGATCGGCACCGGCACGGCCCCCGTGCGGATCGAACTCATCTCAGGCTCTAATCCCGAGGTGGGGGACTTCACCGTGCAGGTGGGCGCTTTTGCGGATCGGGCGAATGCTCAAATGCTGCGCGATCGGTTGCTCGGGCGCTATCAGCCCATTTTCATTCAGGAATATGACGCGCCGTCGGGCCATTTCTACCGTGTGCGTGTGGGGCGCGTCCCGAGCCCCGAGGCGGCGCAGCAACTCGCTGCGCAACTCAAGGGCAGCGACGGTTTTAAGACGTTCGTGGTGCGTCTGGACGCGCCGAACGATCTTGGTGTCCAGTAAGCGTGAGGAAGCACTTTCAACTCTGCACTGTCAACTGTAGACTCTCAACCCGAGGCTCTCTTCATGGATGATTGCATCTTTTGCAAGATCGGAAGCAAGGAAATTCCCGCAAAGATGGTGTACGAGGACAAAGAAATCTTCGCCTTTGAGGATCTGCATCCGCAGGCGCCCAGCCACGTACTCATCTGCCCGCGGAAGCACCTGGTAACGCTCACCGACGCGACGCCGGAAGACGCGCCGATGCTTGGCAACCTGCAGGTCGCTGCTGCAAAAATTGCGAAGGACCGCAAGCTCACCGAAGGCTACAGGACTGTGATCAACAATGGACGCGGCGCGGGGCAGTCAGTGTTTCATTTGCATTTGCATCTGCTTGGCGGGAGAGAATTTCGGTGGCCACCGGGATAAGGAAGTTGAGGAGCTGAAGGAAGTGAAGGAAGTGAAGGAAAAAGGAACGAACCGCAGACCTCCTTGCTTCTACTTGTGCGTCATGACATACACGCCATCCCAATTTTGCTCGGGTCCGGCGACTAAATATTCCTTGCAGCGATTGAGGTACATGCGGGCGGGGCCGTCTTCAGGCCACCGTTCGAGCAGCTTTTCAAAAATGATTTGTGCGTCCTGCCAGCGGCGCTCACGGTAGCAAGCGCGCCCTTGCGCAAAGAAGTCGAGCCGTTCTTCGAGGTCGCGCGCGTCGCCTTCCGGCGTGCCGCGCGCGGCAACCAGTTCATACAGCGTGACCGGCTGGAATTTTCCCTTCACACGAATGAGATCGAGCTCGCGCCAAACGAGCAAAGGATCTTCCACGGCAGCGCGAGTTGTATCGCTCAGGAGGATATGCGTGCCGTAATCCTTGTTCAGGCCTTCGAGGCGCGAGGAAAGATTCACGGTGTCGCCGAGCGCCGTATAGCCGTACCTCAGCGCCGAGCCCATGTTCCCGACTGACGCCACGCCAGTGCAAAGTCCGACGCCGATGTCGAGCACCGGCTTACCCGCGGCTCGCCATTTTTCTTGCAGCTCTTTTAGACGCGCAATCATCTCGAGCGCGGCGTGGCAGGCGTTCGTCGCGTGTCCGTGTTCCTCGAAGGGCGCGCCCCAAAACGCCATCACGGCGTCACCAATGTACTTATCGAGGGTCCCACTGTGGCGGAAGACGATCTGCGTCATCTCGGTCAGATATTCGTTCAGCAGGGCGGCAAGTTCCTGCGCGTCCAGCTTTTCCGAAATACTGGTGAACCCGCGAATGTCGCTGAACATCACGGTGATTTCCGTTTTGCGCGGCTTCACAAGCTCGGGATTTTGCAGCAGCCGGCGAATCACCTCCGGGCTCAAATACTGCTGGAACGCGCCACGTACGCGCCGCTTTTCTTTTTCTTCGACGAGCGCGCGGTACATCGCCACGAAGCCGACATTGGCGACCAGCGTTCCCGAAGGGACGATAAAGTTGAGCCACCAGCCGTGCAGGAATGCGAACCACAGCCCGAAACCAAACGGCACAAGAAGAAACAAGCCGTAGAGCATCGAGCGGGGCTTGGCCAGCGCCAGCCACAATCCCAGCGGCAGGCCGAAAAGGAAAATCGTCAGCAAATCCAAAACTACCTGATTCGCTGCGCGCAGCAGGAAGTAGCGGTTCAGGATGTTGTCGATCACGTTAGCGTGAATCTCGACGCCCGGATAGTTGATTCCACCGAAAGGCGTCGAACGCAGATCGCCAATACCCGTCGCCGAAGCGCCCACAAGAACAATTTTTCCCTTGAATGTGCCTGGTGCGAATTTGCGCTGCACAACGTCCGCGATGGAAACATAGGGGTAGGTGCCGAAGTCGCCGTGGAAATTGATCATCATGCGCCCAACAGCGTCTGGGTGGACGATGAGGGAAGGACCAAACTCGAGCGCCGTAATGCCGGTCTCGCTGAAGTCGAGCACCATTTGCTGATCAGGAAGGCCCTGAAACAAGCGCACCGTCTGCACGTCCAGCGAGCCGTAAAGGTCCCAGTCGTCGAGTTTTTTCGAGCGGCCATAAGGAAGCACGAGCAACGAATGGCGCACGACGCCGTCCGCGTCTGGTTCTATATTGAAGAAGCCGGTCGCGCCGTGAGCTTTGCGCAGAGCGTCGCTGAGAATTTCGATGTTGGCCTGCGTTCCCCTCGGCATCAGCGAATACGGGTTGCCAAAACCCTGGACCAGGTGAACCAGATCGCGCTGTCCGGTTTGAGGATTCGCTGCACGCACCTGCGGGAAGGGGAAATCGGCCAGGATGTTGGCATAGCGGTCGAGCGCCTTGTCATCGACGCCCTTCAAATCATATTCGGAGTAAAGGAAGAAATTCCCCAGAACGACATTTTCAAACCGTTCGATCGCCCGGGCAAGTTGCGCGTCGCCGTCGTATTCCTTCGCCAGGCGGTCGAGATCGGCGATCACGCCCGGGTCGATCTGCCCGCCCTGCTTTTGCCGTTCGATCACGGTTCGCTGCAGTTCGCGGATAGGCACGGCAGTCTCGTCAGGTTTGCTGAAGGTGATGTCGAACGCTGCAACCTTCGCGCCGTCCTCGCGCAGCGCATCGAGCATGCGCGCGAAATAGGTGCGCGAGAACGGCCAGCGCCCGAGAATCTCCTGGGAACGCTGATCGATGTCCACGATGATGATGCGCGGATCGGGATGCTTGTACTTTTCAGGGCGCAGGCGAAACCGCAGGTCGAGCGCGTCGAGCTCCAGGCGGTTGATGAAAGAAAAAACCGCCGTAGGCCTGTCGCCAACGAATGTGTAGGCGTAGATAAAAAGAGCGAATGCCGTCAGGCCCAGGCTGATTGTGAACGGTACGCGGCGCTGCCACCAGGCTCGAAGCCATTCGCGCGGAACCTGCAGCGCGCGGCGCGACTTACCATCCGTGGCGGGTCCAGGCATGGCGCAGGTATTGTCCCTGAGAATGCGGAGGGAAACTATTCACGGTACAGGAAATTGAGCCGCACTCGGCCGACGTCGATCACGTCGCCGTCATTCAATTTGGCCAGGCCGTGGATTGCGACTCCATTGATTCTCGGCACGTGGTCCCCCCGGCCAAGATAATAGCCGTCCTCGTGCTTGTTGATTTGCGCCGCTACTTCCGGCGTGAACCATCCGCGGAGCCGGACCGTAGCCATTTTGGAATTGCCGATCACGGTCAGTTTTCCGGCGATGCGGTACTCTTTTTGATCGGTGCGCCCGCGCAGAACCAACAGCGTCGGGACACGCACGCGCTCGGGTGAAAGCTGGGAGCGCTCTCCCGCCGCGGCCGCTTGCTCGAGCATTTTCCGGCGTTCCTCGGTGTCGAGCACCATCGTTTCGTTCACGCGTGGCGCCGGAGCTTTCCGTATCGCATCGAGCGACGGTGCCGCGTCGTGCTCTTGATCGACGATAATGTGGTGCTTACCGATCAGGATTGTGTCCCCATCCTTCAGCATGGCTCGTTCCACGCGAATTTCGTTCAGAAACGATCCGTTGAGGCTGTTCAAGTCCTCAACCACGAGAGAGCCGGCCTCGACATATACTCGGGCGTGGTAATTGGAAACCGCCAGGTTGTCGATTTGGATGTCGTTGTCTGGAGCGCGCCCGATCGTCACCGGCCGGGTTCCCAAGGGAACCTCTTTCAGAGTGGCGCTTTCGAATTTCAGGAGAAGTCTCGACATAGGTGGGCTCCGCCCGTCGTGGCCTCCGCAAATTTACCCGGAATATCGCTCCCAAATTTTGAGCCGCTTGAACACGCTGTCCGATTTCTCCATAACACGTAAGACAATTACGCTGATGTTATCCACGCCGCCATACTCGTTGGCGAGGTCAACGAGGTGATCCGCCGCTTCCTGCGCCGAGGTGCTCGTCAACAGCGTACTCGCGATCTCAGGGTCGGTAACCATGCGGGTCAGGCCGTCGGAACAAAGAAGTACGCAATCATCGACCAGTAGAGCTTGTTCGTCGGTGTCGACCTCGACCGCCGGCGTGGTTCCGACCGCGCGGGTCAGCACACTTTGCATCTCGCTCGCATCGGCTTCTTGCGGTGTGAGGATGCCAACGCGGACCTTTTCGGCGACCAAGGAGTGATCGGCGGTCAGCTGCTCGAGTGACCCGGAGCGCAGTAGATACGCGCGGCTATCGCCCACATGCGCGACCGAAAGCCGTTGCCCCTCGACCCACGCCGCGACGACCGTTGCGCCCATGCCTTGTTGCTCGGGATTCGCAGAGGCCGTCTCAAACACTTTTCGGTTTGCAAGATGGATCGCGCTCGCCAAACGGTTCGTGCGCTCGGAAATGTCCGGGCTGGGCTCTCCAAAAATCGGCGTGGTCCGGCTGTTCTCGGCCTGCCGGCAGTGTGTCAAAACGGTTTGGACGGCAAGGTTGCTGGCGACCTCGCCGTGGGCTTCTCCCCCCATCCCATCGGACAACACAAACAGTTGCAGGGCAGGATCGATCGAAAGACAGTCCTCATTGTTCTTGCGGACACGCCCAAGGTCCGTGCGTGCTCCGGATTGAATGTGCAACTGGGGCCTCATTGGGGTCTCAGAAAGGTCTCAACCTCTTTACTTTCCGCGGTTTTGAACCGCAAACAGATACTTGCTGCAAGGCTCGCCCTGCTCGAGCCTCGCTGAAGTGCTGGAGGCCAGCCTAACAAACGACTTAGGGGGGCGCAATAGACCGTGCTGCAGTTAGTTACGTCCTGTCACGACAACTTACGCTCCGAACCAGTAGGCGAGTCGAATCCATTTCGATATACTGGAAACAGCGGAGCGCGTTCGGCCCCCCCCTCTCTGAGCGCACCCGCATCCTAGCTTATGCCTCAGCAGGCCGAAGTCTGGTTTTTCGAGCATTCGCTGGCCGCTCCGTTGGCGCGTCCCTTGAGCCGTAAGTATGCGCTTCGGGCGCTATCGCGTCCTTCTCGTGGGAGCCGGGTTTCGGCACCAGATCCCGGCGAAGTGCCTGTGGTTTGCCTTGCCGACTTGGCAGGCGGGGATCTGCTCCCTTTGCAGCGTCTTGCGCGCCGGGTGCCCCGCGTCCGGCTGATCGGCATAGCCAGAAACGGCGCCGGCCAGAACGTCCGCTACTGCTTTGCCACCATTCCACGTAAGGCGAATCCCGCACTCGTGCGCAAGACCGTCGACGCCGCGGTTGCCAATATCGAGCTGGCGCAGCGGGAACGCGCTGCTCGGGCCGAACTCGCGCGGGCCGAGCGCGAGATGGAGGAGCTGAATCGCATCGGCGTCGCCTTGTCGGAAACTCGTGAAATCGGAAAATTACTCGACATGATCCTAACGAAGGCGCGCCAGATCACCGGCGCTGACGCAGGGTCTCTGTATCTCCTTGAAGAGAAGCACCCGGACGTCCTGTCTTCGGGTCCCGGCGATCGCCATCTCCGGTTCAAGCAGACTCAGAATGACAGTGTCCAATTTCCGTTCGCCGAATTCGAGTTGCCGCTCAAGGAGGACTCCTTGGCGGGTTATTCAGCTCTCCACGGCGAGGTGATCAACCTGTCCGACGCCAGAAAAATTCCCCGCGATCGGCCATATCATTTCAATCCGCATTACGACGAGGAAACCGGCTACCGGACGCGTTCGCTGCTGACGCTCCCGATGAAAAATGGCCGAGGTGAAGTGATCGGTGTCTTGCAGCTCATTAACCACAAGCTTCATCCCAGCGCGCGACTCACGAGCGCGGAAATCGTGGCCCGGGAAGTCCGGCCATTTTCTGACCGCGCTGTGCGGCTGGCCCTGTCGCTTGCTTCGCAGGCCGCGGTCGCTTACGAAAATGGGCGCCTCTACCAGGATATCGAGCAATTGTTTGAAGGCTTCGTCCAGGCGTCTGTAAAAGCCATTGAGCAGCGCGATCCGACAACGTCGGGCCATTCGCTGCGCGTCTCCCACATGACCGTCGGCCTCGCGGAGGTTGTGGATCGCGTCGAGACGGGGGCATACGCGTCAGTTCGTTTTTCCCGCGAACAAATGAAGGAGATCCGCTACGCCGCGTTGCTACATGATTTCGGAAAAGTAGGCGTGCGCGAGGACGTACTGGTCAAAGCGAAAAAGCTCTATCCCTTGCAAATAGACCTGATTGCAAATCGCTTTGACTATCTTTACATGGAGATGGAGGCGCAACTGGAGCGAGAGAAGGTTCGCCTCCTCATGGAAATGGACCGGCCGGACGCGCTGGCCAGGATTGCGTCCCTCGAAGAGGAGTACCGGCGCCGCCGGGCACAGATGGAAAGCGCGTTTGAAGTTGTCCTGCAGGCAAACGAGCCGACCGTGCTTCCTGGAGGAAAGTTCGACCGCCTTGTCGAGATCGCTCGCCAGACGTTCCGCGATCCTAAAGGGGTCGAGAGGCCCATCCTAACGCCGGACGAAGTGCGCTACCTGTCGATTCCGAGAGGGAGCCTCAGCCCGGACGAGCGCGCGCAGATTGAGTCTCACGTCATCCATAGCTTCAATTTTCTGCTCCAGATTCCGTGGACCAAGCAAATTCGCGAGATTCCCCGAATCGTCCGCGCCCACCACGAGAAACTGAATGGGACGGGCTACCCTTACAAATTGCAGGCGCCGGAAATCCCCGTACAGGCAAAGATCATGACCATCTGCGACATTTTTGACGCGCTTTCCGCGTCGGACCGGCCGTATAAGAAAGCGGTCGCCGCGGACCGCGCGCTCAATATCCTGGAGATGTCCGTAAAAGATCAGGAACTCGATCCGGAGTTGTACAAGCTGTTCCTCGAAGCGAAGATCTTCCACCTCGCAAGTGGAATGTAAAGGCTCGATCGCGGCAGGGACCCTGAGCCACGGCTAACGCACACAAAGCCGCCATTTATGGCTCCTACTTTTGTTTGAGCCACGAGGCAAGTTGCTCCTCCTGCGTCATTTTCAAGTCAATGCAATAATCCATGCGCTCGAGCGATTGTTGGAGGGTGCGTTCGGCCGCGGGAGCCGGGTGAGTCGTGAAGAAGGCTCTCACCTCCTCGCGAAGTCCCGCGTCGCAAAAAGCACTGGTCCCGCGGACGATTACGCCTCCAGCAAATGCGCCACCCAGCTTTTCGATTTCGGGCCAGTGCTCCTGGACAAAGCTCCATATCTGTCGCGAGTCGGCAGAATGTTGCATGACGGCGTAGATCAAGTAAGGACTGTCCTGCGACCGCATTTCAGGAGACAGAGCATATTCTAAAGTTCTCTCGACAAGCTTCGGATCGCGGAAGCGACTTAGCGCAAAAAGGTCCCGTATGTAGATTTCAGGGTCCTTGGCGGATTTTAAATCTCCCATGATCTTTTCGTACAAAGAGTCGTCTCCGTCGTAAGCTGCGGCTTGCAGCCCATCGTCTGCGATTTGGCGATTGACTGAACTCGGATCCGACAATGCCTGCTCAGAGAGTTTTCGAGCCATAGATCGCGCCTGCGGATCACGGCCAGCTTCGGCCAGCGCGGCTAACAGGCTTGCACGCAAGTTGTTCAGCGTCTCGCTCTCTCCTGGCTTCGGCGTCCAACCCACATCTTCAGCGATTGGACTCAGCAGCAGCCGCACCCATAGAGCGAACGACTCGGCATCCGAATCGTCCGTTAGGTGCTCGCCGATGTAGGTCAGGTGTGTCAGCAGTTGATCTAGGACGGCGTCGTTGCGATCGTTCCTGAGGCCTTCCGCCAGCGTCAGATAGTCCCCGATCGGTTCCCGGCCGATCCGAACGGAGGCCCACGCATCGGAGAGCAGCATGATTCGCTCTGGAGGGCTCAGCGCGGAGTCAAAGTCTTTAGCCATGTCGAGCACGGTCGGTGAGTCATAACCAGAGCGATAAAAGCCCATCGCGTTTGCATTGATGTAGTCCCACGGAGAACAGCCTGCCACCGTAAATGTTTCCTGTTTTTTGGCAGCCAATTCGCATCGGACCCGGGCGTTCCCATTTGCATGGCCCGGCTTGATGCAAACCGGAATCTGCCACAGCTCCGCACTGCTTTGCTCCGTGCGCTTCCGGTCATAGAAGTAACGCTGCTGCTCAACGGATATGGTTTGGGAATTCCCAGCACATTTCGTTTTAATTTTCAGCAGCGGTACGCCTGCCTGCTCCACCCAAGTCGGCATGATCTTATCTACCGGCTTCTTGGACACTTCCGTCTGCGCGTCCCAAAAATCCGCCGAGGCGGCGTTCGCATAGGCGTGCTTCTTGAGATAGGCGTTCACTCCTGCCCGAAACGTCTCCGGACCCAGATAAGACTCCAGCATGCGCAACACCGCCGCTGTTTTTCCGTACGTGATGGCGTCATCGAGTTCGATGATCTGCTCAGGCGTGTCGGCTGGCTGATGAATCGGGTGAGTGTTGACAAGCGAGTCTAAATCCAAAGAATTGACCATCGCGTTGGCATTGTCCGCCGCAGTGTTCCATCCAGGTTTCCAGGCCGCAACAGGTTTGCTCGACATCCACGTAGCGAAGCCCTCGTTGAGCCACTTGTCGTCCCACCACTTCATCGTGACCAAATCGCCGAACCATTGATGCGCCATTTCGTGGGCGATGACCGATGCGACCGTCTTCTGTGTGCTGATCGCCGCCGCTTTCTCGTCCAATAGAAGGAGCGCTTCCCGGAAGGTGATGCAGCCCGTGTTCTCCATCGCACCCGCGGAGAAATCAGTAAGACCAACGAGATCGAGTTTCCCGTAGGGGTATTTAATTCCGAAGTAGCTGTCGTAAAAATGCAGATTGTACTCCGCCGCCTGCAGCGCGAACCGGCTGAACTCTTTCTTGCCTGGACTGGCGTACACGCGAATAGGAATGCCATCCGCAGCACCCTGAACGTATTCAAAATTCCCAACCAGCAACGCAACCAGGTAGGACGACATCCTTGGGCTCGTCGCGAAGTGAACAGTGTGCTTGTGAGCGGGGACGGGCGTGTCGGATAGAACCCGTCCATTTGAAATAGCCGTCAGTCCCTCATCCGCCACAACAGTCACGTCAAAGGTAGCTTTGTAAGCCGGCTCGTCAAAACAGGGGAATGCGCGCCGGGCATCCGTGTCTTCGAGCTGCGTAGCCGCGTATTTGCGCCCTTGATCGTCCTTGCCCAGATAAAATCCCCGCAGCTGATCGTTCAACACTCCCGCATAACGGATATGAAGAGTCGCCGGACCAACTGCGAGCGGTTTGGCGAGCGAAAAGGTGGCGGTTTGCTTCTCTTGGTTGAGTCGAACTTCAGCGCGCTCCGTGCTGCCCTCACTGGTGACAGTCACCTCGCGAAACTCGATTTCCGCAGCGTTCAAGACGATCGCTGAACTGGCTTCGAGCAGTCGAATCTGAATGGTTTCTTCGCCCTGGAACGCATTTTTCGAGAAGTCTGGCGTGAACACGAGCTTGTAGCTGTCAGGAACCGCGGTTTGCGGTAGCCGCTGCGCGGCGGAAGGCACGCCGACCAATAAAGGCGCAATGAGGAGAAGAAACCGTTTCATTCTTGATATTTTACACGTTAAAGCGCACGAAGACGAAGGGACCGCTCGAACGCTTCAGTTGAAGCAGCAATCGAGCGGATCTAATCGAAGAGGGTGCTCAAGACTCGAACGATTTGGGCCTGCGCGGCGACGGAATCTGTGTCTGTGGCATTCCCCTCTTGGGTCAGCGAGGCAAGGCGGGATGCCAACATGCGAACGGCAACATCGCGCGGCACATAGACGGCATTCTTGGGCGCGAGTACCAGCCAGCCGTCATTAGTGCGGAGAAGATCCAAGCGAAGCGATTCGCGACGGTGTGTTTGCTCGATGCGATCGGCAGTCAATGCTACCCGGGACTCAATTCGTGCCTGCACCGAGCCATGTTTGCCGTTCAATCTAGGGCGCTCCACCCTCACGTCGTCGTAGATGATCAGTTTTCGGCTGAGCTGCAAGGGGTTCTGCTCCCGCAAGAGGTCACCTGTGGTGCTATTCAGCTCCGAGACGGCGCTGGCAATTTCCTCCCGAGACGGTTTCTCCTGGGCCGCAGCGACCAGGATGCTGGATGGAATCTCAAACTTCGCGGGTGCGGGCGGAGACACGGGGCTCACGGCCAGTGAGCTTGCAGAATTCGAATCCTCTGTCGTCGGGTTGGGCGAGCCAGGCAAATTTTCACGGGAGCCCTCCGCGACCGAGGCCGGATTCGCTAGCGTCAGCTCACTCGCGGCTTTCGCCGGCCGGTTCCCCGCCAAGACGAAAGTGGAGGGTTTCGCGACGGCGTAGCGGTAAAACCTCGCCGGCCCGCGCGCCTTCCATTGCGAAGTGTCGTAGAACTCTGTGCGCAAGCCCGAGCGGACGGAGCTGTAGAAAGAGTGCTCGACAGGGTCAACGACGATTCCCACGTGCCCACGCCAGACGATCAGGTCGCCAGGCTGCGGCCTTGCGACACGAACAAAACTGCTCACGCCGGCGTAAAGGTCAAACGAACTGGCGTACGGGTAGGGATAGCCTGCGCGCGTGTACACTTCGTGGACCAAATGCGAACAGTCCGGCTTTCGGGCCACCTGCCGGTCGCGCTCACGCGCAGCAGTAACAATGGCCTTACCCCCGAGCGGCGTCAACGGGTGGGGCGAAGCCGTTGTTTCGTACAATTGCGGCTCGACTTGCGCCTGAGCAACGGAGCCGCCGGCCAGCAGCAAGAATCCCAGCCAGAGCCTTTGTGTCACCATGATTCAAGTGTCTCAAGCTGGGCTTCTTCGCGCCCCGGCCTGGCGCGAGAACACAACTGTACTGTAGGTCAGGGGACCGCTTTGCCGGTTAACGCGGCGTCCTTGAAGGGTTCTCGATTCGAAGTGCTGGCCGGGTGGGTTTATCGAAACTGAAGCTTCAGAGCCCCATGGGGCTGGCTGCTCTAATCATTTCATCCTTCCGGCCCCTGGCAACAATCAGGCGATTCCGGTAATCTCTCGCTGTGAATCTGGCGCCTTAGATACGATCAGATACGAATCGACCGGTCCGCCTTTGAAGGGCAAATAAGCGGAGCCGGCCACTGCAGGCGAGGAGCAATGGCCAACACCAACATCGAAGCTCCGGACTGGTCAACGATTCCCACCCCGGTCGACGACGGAGCGGCCAAACATCTGAAAGGAGCGCGAGTCGCTTCCGTGCCGTTGCCAGCGACTGATGGGACGACGGTTGACCTGTCTAAGCTCCCCGGCACTATTGTGGTTTACGCCTATCCCCGAACCGGCAAGCCTGGGGTGGAAAATCCTGAAGGATGGGACCTGATTCCTGGTGCGCGCGGTTGCACGCCGCAGTCTTGCGCCTTCCGCGACAACTTCAGGAAGCTGAAGTCGCTCGGCGTCAGCCGTCTCTTCGGCCTGTCAACACAGGATACTGCGTATCAGCGCGAGGCGGCCGAGCGCCTGCACCTGCGATTCCCGCTCCTGTCTGACGAGAAGCTCATGTTTACCGAAGCCATGCGCTTGCCGACCTTCCAAACAAGCGGCTTGACGTTGCTGAAGCGTGTGACGCTAGTGATCGAAGACGGGACGATCCAGCATGTCTTCTATCCCGTTTTTCCACCCGATCAAAACGCGAGCGAGGTCGCCGCATGGCTGGTCGCCAGGTCCCAATCGCAGCAGCGGAGTTCGACCTGACACTGCTTTCAGCCCACTCGAGGTGAGGCCCGCACCCGCGCTGTGTCGCGCATTTGGGTCACCCGCGATAGAATTGCGGCATGCTCATCAGGCGGATGCGCTTCAAAGTTGCATGCCATTCTCTGGCCTTCGCGCTGCTGGTGCCCGCGATCGCTGGAGCGCAAGAATCGCCTAAGACCCAACCCTCACTCTCCCCGCGGCAAATAATTCTACCTCCCGTTGCCGTTGCAGGCGCACAGGGCACTCTTGCAGTGCTTGATTCGCAGGGCCGACTGCTGCAAGAAAGTACTGTCGAGCTTTCCGGGGGCCAGAAAGTGAAGACCGACGCGACGGGCCGCGCCCTATTTGTGGCACCCGATAAGCCGGGTACTCTGACGGCCAATGTGTCCGGCCTGCCGGTCACGGCATCCACGCCGGTAGTCGCTTCTGACGCGATCGCAGAGGGAGCTTCTCAAGGTGTTCCGCAGACAGCTAAAGTCCGTTCCTACCCACACGTCCTTGCGATGCACGACCGTTTTACAGTTGAAGGTTCGGGCTTTCGAGGCATGGCGGACTTGAACCGCGTATTCCTCGGAGACAAGCAATGCTTGGTGTTGGCGGCGTCTCCCCATGCCCTGGTGATTCTGCCGGGGCCGTCCGTCCCCGTCGGTGCGGTTGATCTTCGCATCCGCGTGGACGAACGAGAAGTGGGCCAACTGCCCGTCGCGACCGTTCTTCTTGAAATCAACGGACCCGCTGAGGCCGTGAGTGCCGGCGGCGCCGGGAAACTCACCCTCCGGGCGTACGGCACCACGCAGCGCCTCGCTGTGGAAGTCCGCAACGGCTCCCCGGAGGTGGTCCAGATGGCGAAAGGAAATGTGCAGCGGCTTGATACATCGGGCGGCGAGCCAAATATCGCTCCCATCGACGTGAAGTTCGTGACGGCGGGAAACTATTTGGTGTCGGCGAGGTTCATTTCGGCGGAGGCAGACCAGCCCGATCTGGAACAAGCTCGCAAGCGCCTGATCGAGGCGCGTCAAATCGCCACTGGGAATTGGGCGGCGCGGATCGATCTGGTGCTGCTAAAACTCGATTCGGCGCCGCAGGACTTGGAGCAGATTCGCGCAGAGCTAAAGAGCATGCTCGACGACAAACCTCCTGCGCCCCTCGCCTCCCTGTTGGACTCCGCTCGGCGGGAACTACGGTAAACCACGGAACGGACACTATCGAAAACTATTCCTTCTGTATTTCGACTGCTTCGGCTGCCGCAGGCAGGGTTCCTTGCGCCATCTGGTCTAGGCAGTCGCGGGAACGCTCGAGCTTGCGATCGGCGTCCCCATAGCTTTGTTGGGCGTTCCGCAGGTGCGTCCCCAGTCTTTCGAACACAGCCGCGAAGTTGTCCCATTGCGCTTTGAGTCCGGCAAGGCTTGCGTGAAGGTGCCGCGCGTTTTCCTCGATCTGCAGCCCCTTGAGCCCCATGAGGATCACGCTCAGATGCGCGTAGAGCGTGTTCGGCGAAACGGGGATGACATGCCTGTCGCGACAGTACGAATCGAGGGGCGCGCCCTTGGAATCGGACGACATTAGCAGTTCGTAGTAGACGCTTTCCGAGGGAATGTACATCAGTGCGAAATCTAGCGTCTTTTCGCCCGGTACGATGTATTTCTTGGCAATCGCATCGGCGTGATTTCGCACAGCGGCTGCAAATCCCTTGCGCGCATCTTCGCCCTGCTCCATCAGACGCCGGAAATCTTCAAGCGGAAATTTGGAGTCAATGGGAACCAGTTTCTCGCCAAAATGAAGGGCCGCGTCCACCGCTTCGCCGGTGGAAAAGCGATACTGCATTTCGTAAGCGGAAACCGGCAGCATGTCCGACAGCATGCGTTCGAGCGTCACTTCTCCGAGAAGCCCGCGCGTCTTTGCTCCGCCCATCACGCTTTCAATCGCGCGGGCCGCCTCCGAGAGATCGCGCCCGGATTGCTCGACCTTCCCGAGCTGTTGCTGCAGAGCGCCCATCATATTGGTGGCCGACTGCAATTTGTCCGAAACCGCGCGCTGCGCGTCGGAGACGAGCGATCCGGTTGACGCCATGCCGCTCTGAATCTGCTGCGTCATGCTCCCAAGCTGTTGGGTGAAGGATTGGCTCACTTGCCCCAGCTGAGCCACTAAGCCTTGGGATTGTGCCGCGAGCAGGTTCTGTACCTCTTGCCGAAGCTCTTTTGTCCTGGATTCGGTCCGCCGCTGCGTCCAAGCCGCCGCCACCCACGCAGCCACCGCTGCGGCTACAACTGCAATCGCGAGTATGCCCACGAAATTCATCTCACCTCGTGCCCTGCCACGAATGTCCCTAAGGGAACCCTCTTAGCGCACGGCAGGGTTGGTGGCAAAGGCCTGAGCCTGTGCGGGTTAGTCCTTGCAAGGCCAAGAACCCGTAGGTTGAAGCCTGCGCCACTCACCACAGAGACCAAAATCGCGAAATCCCACTTTATCGCGTTTCGGTTCGGGAGGCTATCCCACCCGTTTCTCTTATATTGAGTCGATTTGCTCCTACCGTATGGCACGATTTACTCTGGCTAAAGCACCCAACTCCGGAGGAACAGCATGCGAGTAGGCATCTTGGGTTCGGGATTAATGGGTGGAAAGCTCGGAACGATCCTCGCCCGAGCCGGACATGAAGTGGTATTCAGCTACGCGCGGAGCGACAACAAACTCAAAAAGCTGGCTCGAGAATCCCGCGGCAATGCTCGTGCAGGCACGCCGTCCCAGGCCGCGAAAGACGCAAACGCCCTAGTGCTCGCTGTGCATTGGTCCCGCATCGACGATGTGCTGAAACAGGCAGGCGAGTTGTCCGGTAAGGTGATCGTGACCTGCTGCCTCCCGATGGACGCGGGCGACACGAGACTCATCGTCGGCACCACTACGTCGGGCGCGGAAGAACTTGCGAGGGAGATTCCGAAGGCTCGGGTGGTCTGCGCTTTCAATACCGTGCCAAGCGAGGTATTGTTCGGCGTGTACGAAGCCAGGCGCAAAGCGGCGCGACCAAGTCTCGTTTATTGCGGCGACGACGAGAGGGCCAAGCGCGTCGCTGCTGAGTTGATCCGCGACGTTGGTTTCGATCCGGTCGATGCCGGGCCGTTGCGGATCGCCCGTTCCACCGAGCCGTTTGCGCTGCTCATCGCCCAACTTGCTTACGAGGGTGAAGGAGGACCGGAGTTGGCGTACCGCTTCGAGCGGTTCGGGAGATAGGGCTTCACCATGTCAGAGATTGCCAAATGGGATAGTTTCTACGTGATCGTCGGGTCGGCTGCGGGCGCGCTGATCGGGTTGCAGTTTGTGGTCATCACGCTGATTGCCGATAATCCGCCGGTGGGTGCGGCAGAGGCCGGCGCCGCGTTTTCGAGCCCGACAATCGCTCATTTCGGCGCAGCTCTGTTCTTGTCAGCGCTTTTACATGCTCCATGGCAAACGATCGCTGTCGCCGCAGCTCTTTGGGGCGTTTTGGGTTTCGGTGGAGTAGCATTCTCGGTGATCGTGGCGCGGCGTATGCGGAAACAGGCAGCCTACGAGCCTGTGTTTGAGGACTGGTTGTTTTATGTTGCCCTGCCTTTCACCGCGTATGCAGTGCTCGCGGGGTCGTCCTTCGCGGCTCCTTCCCACACCCGCGAAGCCCTGTTCGGTGTTGGAGGGGCGGCGCTGCTCTTGCGCTTCACCGGAATCCACAACTCCTGGGACAGCGTTGCCTACCATGCGCTGGTAGGGAGGGCAAAGGAACGGCGTGACGAGGCTAAACCGCCAGGCAAGGGGACGAATTGAGAAATGGACATAAAGCGAAGTGGCTCGCAACCTTCTATCAAAGGTTCGTCAGAGTGGTTCACTGGCACTGTGCGAATCGATCCACTCTTCCAAGCGCCCGATCCGGCACTTGTTCAAGGCGCCAGTGTAACTTTCGAGCCGGGCGCGCGGACTGCATGGCATTCGCACCCACTTGGCCAGGCTCTCATCGTCACAGCTGGCTGCGGCTGGGCGCAACGCTGGGGCGGGCCGATCGAGGAAATTCGGCCGGGTGACGTGGTCTCGCTCTCACCCGGCGAGAAACACTGGCACGGGGCTACGCCAACTACTGCCGTGACGCACATCGCCATTCAGGAAAAGCTCGACGGGAAGGTCGTCGAGTGGATGGAACAGGTCAGTAACGAGCAATATCGGAAGTGATTGGTTCCCGTGGTCGCCACCGTGCTCTCCTGTGTCGTTGAAAATACCCAAAACAGCTAAGTGGGAGGCCGGTAGAGGACTCTACTCCAGTTGTTGCGCGACAAGCCGCCGCAAGCGCTCGCGGTCGCTCGGCTTCAGGTGTACGAATTCCACGCCGACACCGCTCGCCGTAACGTTCCGTACGACGGCAGTGGATTCGATCTTGCGCAAACCAGCACGAAATTCCAGATGCAGCGAGTCGCCAATCGCCAGTCGCTGTTCGGTTTCGAGGAACGCGCCGCCTAGAGCGATGACGCGAATTCGGGCCGCGCCCGTGCGCGCCCCGGTGATGGCGGCGGCCAGCGGGGCCTTCATTCGAACGCGCGCGTACCGGCGAGCCCTCGAATAAGCCGTACCGGATTTTGCGCCCGCGCTCTCCGCCGTTTGGGAGCGAGCCGAGGCGGACCGGTTTTCAAGGTTCGCGAGCGCCTCTTCCGCAGCGAAGCGCAGCGCGGCCGGTTCGTTGTAGGCGAGCCCGTTTCGGTCTCTCACGATGCGCCGCAACATCGGGGCCGATTCCGCTGCGCGCATTCTGCCGAGTGCCTCGGCGGCTTTGATCCGCAGATAAATGTCCTGCAAGCCCACGTGCTGGCCCTCTGCAATCTTTAGCAGCACTGGAAGCGCGGCCGGCTCGCGCGAGGTTCCGAGGTGGTCGATCATGCACGGCACAACCATGGGATGCGCATCGCTCAATGTTTTGAGAAATGCTTGCGCAGCAGCGGCTACTATCGGCGGATTTGTCCACTTCATGAGTTCCGTTGTGGCGAAGTCCTGCAAACTCCATTCCCAACTCGCCAGCGCCTTGGGCAAAGCACCGGCCAGGCGTTTCGGGTCCGTCGAGGCCAGGAGGTGAATTGCGGTCACAATCCTCTGCCGACGCGCTTCGTACAGCCGAACCTCTAAAGCGCCCAGCACCGGCTCGCCGGTTGCGTGAATGAGCCGCACCATCGCCGGCAGTGCGTTCATCCCGTTCGCCGAAGTAAGGAGAAGGCTCAGCCTGTCGATTAGCCTGTCGGGGCGCCTCTTCAGCAATCGGGGAATAGCGGGGTGGAGAGCGTGATTGCCGAGAGCTTCGTCCACCAGGTAGAGCCACTGGTCGTCGTTCAGAATTCTGGAGACTAGAGTCGTGATGTGAGCGTGCTCTTCGTCTCTCGGCGCAGCCTCGAGGTCTTCGAGGATTCTTTCGAATTCCGTGTATTCGCGTTTGAGGAGCGCAATACGGGCCAGCTTCTCGACCACTGCGGACAGCAGGCCCGCGATGCCTGGAGAAGTTTCGTCGAGCAAGGCCCGAACAATTCCTCGCCCGAAGTCCTGGGCCAAGGGATGAGGCCAAAGCTTTTCAAATTGCGGTGCGATTTCGCCGAGACCAACAGCCACGGCCCGCCGCGCTTTATTTTCTTCCGACTCGAGGCAACCCGCATACGATAGCAGCACGGAGCGCGCCTTCCGCGCCGATGCGTCCGCGTTCTTTTTCTCAGCGGCCGCGGCGAGGGGTTCGAGAAAGCGAGCCACAACAAACGCAGGCACGCACCATGCATCAGAGCTGAGTAATACCTTCGCCCTCGCCCGCGCGGGCAGAGTGCTCCAGAATTTTTCGCAGAGCGCCGCGACTCGCACTTCGTCGTGCTGCGACCCGCCAAACCGATTGTCGCCGGCATTAGCCGCTTGGCTGCGTTCTTGATCCAAGCTCACGAGCAATGGCATGAGTCCCGGCACGGTGGTTCGCCCAGCGTCGAATTCCTGTTTCACAAATCCCAGTACCAGCGTGTCGGCGAGACGTTCCAAATACGGCTCAAGAGTCTCGCCTTCGCGAGGCTTCACGTGGGAGACCGCATACACGAGGAGCGAGATTGAGGTTTGTCCCCCCGCCGAGACAACCGAGTGAAAGCGCCGAGCAAGGTCTTCGGTCGACGGGCGCATCTCGGGATCCTGCGGAAGAGTCAGTTTCGCCAGAATGCGCAACGCCGCCGCAACTTGTTCGAAGGTCGCCTCGGGAAGCGATTGAGTGCCGCGAGAGTGGGAGGAACGTTTTGCCGCGTCATCGTAGGCGAGCACCGCGGACATCAGGCTCGCCATCAACAGCGAATCGCGCCGCTCGGTCGGAATGTTCAAGCGAATCCCGGCAATGCTCCGGTCCTTGATCCAGTTGTCCCACAACCTCCTGGACGCCGTATCGCCGGGTGATGCGGTACGCGGGACGTGGCTGATTTCGCGCGAAAATAAATCCAGCTCACCGACGTTGATTGGGTAGGTGAACAGCAACGAGCAGATGCCGCAGCGCAAAAGCTCCTCCGCCAGGCCGCGCAATTCGCCGCGTGGGTCGTGCAGCAGTTCGTTGGCGCCTCCCTCCTGCTGTGGCAGGGACATTCCGCGGCGCTCCACGGCTACGACCAACGGCGAACTTGCCGCGAGCGCAATCCGCAGTTGCTGCTCGGTCGAGGCCAGGATTTCCATGAGCCGGGGATGATTCCGTTGGTACAGGCGGGCCGCTCCCACAAGTACGCGAAATTGGCGGAGGAAGGTAATTGCCGCAGCCTCGGCATTCGAAAATGCCGGGCGGACAGGAAGCACCTCGGCGCGTTCCGCGCGGGCTGAATCCGTTTTAGGTGGAGCGAGCGGCACAGCTGGAACGACGGGAACATCAGCACGGGGTGGGACGTTCGATTTGTCGAGGACTTTCATTGTGACACCCGTCGCTGGGCAACACAGTTCGAGTCTACGGACCGATCGCGGCAGGCCCCAAAAGAACACGCAATTTCACGTTCGCCTCTGAAAGCAGGGTAAATGCTTATCCCCAAAGGCCCTTACCAAGCTTCCATGTGCCCGCGCGTCGGCAGGCAAGGGAGCCCCGCACCCGTACGGTATCGCGGAAATGGGTGCACGCCGCTTGCCGTCAGAATGCCGCCCTAGGTCACTGAAACATAGGGAATTGCTGGCCAGTGGTCGCCAATGAATAAACCCGTTGGCCAACTGCGGGTAGGAAGGTTACAGGAGGGAGAGGCTTGTAAATAGCGTGTAACTTGTAAAGGGCCTGTAACACAGGCCAAACCTGGACGAAGGTTTCTGGAAGATTTAAACGAGGAGTGACCTACTCGGCCCCAAGAGATTCAGTGATTTGCATGGTTTGGCCCGTGTGAACCGTTACAGTGCGGCGGTCAGTCACATAGCCTCGAAGGACCAGGAGAATTTCATGCTCCCCCTCTTTAAGTTCGACTCGAACCGGGGTACGCAAACCCGTTTCCACACCGTCCACTAAAACCCTCGCGCCTCGCGGGTCGGAGCGTACCCAAACCCACCCGGCGGTGTCTGACGCAGCAGACTCTTTCTGGGGGTCGGCGTATTCGATATCGTCGATGACGCGAACGCCCTGCGGAACGGCGCGCAGGCGCCGCAATAGCTCGCGCTGTTCAGCGAGTGTCAGGGTGCCCGAAAGCGTGAGAGAGTTTCCCGCCGCCTGCATTTTTACTTTCGTCGCGAGCGGCTGGCCGGCCAATTCAGCAGCCAACTTTGACGCAAAGAGTTGGGCGGCGGACACCGCCGGAGGCGAGACTTGCTTCGGCTGAACAGCAGCAGCCACTGCCGATGGTGCTACTGGTTTGGGTTGAGCAATCGGCTTTTCCGCACTTTTGACCGGCAAAGAGGCGGGTTCCACAGGCTTGGCGGCAGGTACGGGCGCGGCGGTCGGCTGCGGCGCATCCGGGGGATTGGTCTTTTCGTCTTGCGAGGAACTCGAAATTGGAGGCGCCGTGGAGTTCTGAGAAGAGTTGTCCGTCACGGTTTCCGGTTTCGCGTCCGTACCTTCAGAGCTCGCTGCCGCCGCTGGCGCAGCTGCATGATGCCCTGGAAACACGGATGCGACGACGGGCTCCTTCGCGCGCTGCCAAAGGTCCACAAGAGGCGGGTAAACGCGGTAGCCAGAATACCCAATGATTCCCAGCAAGATGAGCGTGAGCAGAACGCGTCCGCCTCGTTTCGGTTCTTCCGGTTCCATCAGAACGGGCAATGGAGCAACCGGCAAGGACAACCGGCCCGGCGCATCATTGGTGAATGTGCGTGGCACGAGAGGCGTGGCAGCGGGCCGGGCAAGCGCAGGAGTACGGTTTATTGCGACAGTCGCTTGTGGCTGCGACACGACCGGCGCGATTCTCACCGTCGCGTCATTTGCGGCGACGGCTTCGTGGAAGTTCTTCAACGCGTTGAAAAATTCGTGGCAGCTCTGAAACCGTGCCGACGGTTCCTTGGCCAGCGCCTTCGTGATCACTGCGGAAAGACCGGGATGAATCGAAGAGTCGAGAGACCTCGGCGGGATCGGCTCCTCGTTGATGATCTTGTAGATGACCGTCGTAATGTTTTGGCCCGGAAACGGTTTTTCGCCGGTCATCAGCTCATAGAGAATCACGCCGAGCGAGAAGATATCCGAGCGGCCGTCGACAGGCTTGCCCTTCACCTGTTCCGGCGACATATAGGACGGCGTTCCCATCACATGCGCGGTTTGCGACGTGCCAAATTGCAGAATCTTTGCTGTACCAAAATCGGTAATTTTGACCGTGTCTTCAGCAGTCAGCATCAAGTTCGCCGGTTTGATGTCGCGGTGTACGACGTTGTGCTGGTGCGCGAAATCAAGCGCGGAGCAGACTTGCTCCATGAGCTTCATCACACGTGGCAATGGGAAGGGCTGGTGTGCATCGATCAGTGATTGAAGGCTTCGTCCTTCGACGAACTCCATGGTGATATAGAACACCCCTTCTTCTTCGCCGGCATCGTAGACCACCACGATGTTAGGGTGGGTGAGCAGCCCCGCCGCACGAGCCTCGGTCTGGAACCGCCCGATCAATTCCTCGTGCGACATTCCGGTCCCGGCTTCAGTCAAGTGCATAGTCTTGACCGCAACATCGCGTCCGATGACCGGATCGAATCCGTGGTACACAACGCCCATGGCACCGCGGCCCAACTCTTCGCGGAGATCGTAGCGCCCTGCTTTGGTTAGGGTGGACACTTATCTTCTAATTCGCGTATTCGCGGCGCGCGGGCGAACTGAACCTGATGGGACCGGGCTGGGGTCCTCTATTCCGGAGGGCTCCAAGTAGAGCCCGCACCCCATTCCAGCGGACTCCAAATAGAGCCCGGACCCGATCTAATGCAGGCGCAGACCTGGCGTAAATACTTGCCGTGCCAGCAGGGTGCGGGCGCCGGACCGCATGGTCCGGGGGAATCGCCGGCAATCCTCACGGCCTTCCTATCGAAAATAGCCCCCTGCTGGGAGACCGTCAACGCCGACGAGGGACAGTGTTCCGCTATAGCAATGGCGGGCGTGAAGCGTGATCAACGAAGGCAAATGGGCACAACGAGCGAGTGTGTGTAAGCGTAGGCTCCCTCTCGTGGGGTTCAAAGTTCACGGATTCTTAACAAAGCCGTGACACACCGGTTGGCAAGGCCCAACTAAAACTATTAGCTATGCCGAACAGAAAGATAAGCCAATCGCTTCCAGCTCCCGAGCCCGGTCTGGCCAGCGTGTCGCGGGGAATACTCGCTAATGCTAATGGTGAGGGACAGCTCCGGAATACGCCGTCGAGCTTGGATGATGTACTGGGCATTTCCGAAATGCTCGATCATCAACCAAAGGATGACAATGGGCACAGTCACGGGCCAAAACATAGTGACGACGCACACCAGTCAGCTTACGAGGCGGGTCTGACCAGCGGAAGAGAAGTAGGCTATCGACGAGGTTACCGGGCGGGATTCCTGGACGGCTACAAGTTGACGAATCCTGTACCAGCGACGGCTGCAACACCAGACAAGACGACAGTCGAGTCGAACAAAACGGTGGCCAAAAGCGTTACTCGACTCAGGGACTTGCCGTGTGCCTATTGCGGACGCACCACCTACAGTGACGAACTTGAATGTCCGAGCTGCGGAACTCCCAAGGCACACCCCGGTAGAGAGGTTCGCAAAAGGAAGTTCGCCCGCGGAACCGGCTGCTCGGTAAACTCACATATCTTTTGGATTGTGCCCCCGGGCGCGGCCAGTCACCGGCCGTTTTATCGCACACCAAAAGCTTACGATGCCATGAGCCGTCCGGCTCACCTCTCAGGGCTGTTGCTACGCGGTTTTGGAGAATGCTTGATCGTCGGGGAGCGCCCAGGCCAACGCCTCAGCCCGATCGCGGAACACCCGGATTCCGTATTCCCCCTGTGCTTCACGCATCATTTTGAACATGCGGGCGAAGCCGAACTGCTCATCTGTTGCAACCACCACAGCGCGGCGGGAATGAGCCGAGAAGATCGTCACCGCTGTCACCGCGCGCACGTCGTCTGGGCTGAGATCGATTCCCGTAACCGCGGAGCAATCCACAATCTGAGAACAGGTGGGGTCGAAGTTGGGATCGGCCACGAGCTTCCTCTGATGAGCCAATATGTCGGCTGCCGTCAGAAAGCCGGACGCAGTAGTAGTAACCAATCCCCGCGCTTTGTCGATCTGATACGAGGCTGACACAACTTGTCCTCCTCTCCACGTGGGTCCCTGCTTGGGTGCAGGAGGGGACCGTCTTGACCAGAATTTCGCCTATCTTTCGCGCATCGTACTCTTCTCCTGCCTTGGATACAACGAATTTGCGATGAGAGCAGGCTCTTCGAGTTACGCGTCATTCTTCCCGTCTAACAAACCCTCAAGAACCCCGGCGGCCTACAGCTCTTGTCATCGAGTCGCGCGGCTGCCCACAGCCCTGCTTTTTTTAATAAGCGAATCAGTTCTGTGCGTTCGCGCGATTTCAGTACGGCCAGGGTTTCCTCCATGTCCACGGCGTGTTTTTGAAAAGCGCGCTCGATTAACTGCCGGCCTGCCTCGGTAATCTCCACGATCCGGCTCCGCCGATCCCGTGGGGCGTTTGTCCTTCGAAGCAGTTTCCTCGATTCCAGGCGATCGACCGCGGCGGTAATTGAACTGCTTGTGAGAAGAACTTTTTTGCCTATGGTGTTGACGGGCAACGGTCCCTTATGGAGGAGCACCTCCAGGGCGGCGAAATCGGAAAGCCCCAGACCCAAAGCGGATACACTCCGAACCGCGTTCTTTTGAATCGCGTGCGTGGCCTTCCACAGAACGAGCCAGACTCGCACCGCCGGTTCGCGGCTTCCCTTTGAGGCCGGTATCTCCAAGTCGCTCATCGCCATACTGGCTCTCTGGTCCAATGATATTCGATGTCGAGCCATTCTGGCTACTCAATACCCAATAAAATAGCTGAATCTTTGCAAGGGGAACAAGCATCTATCTCGATGTCGAGATAGCTCACTTTTGGTGGCAGCACCTTCCCGCAGGACAGAGTCGCATCCGGCACGTGGATGAACCAAAGATCTGGAGGAGTCACGATATGCAAATCGGTGTCGACAGCTTTGGGGCAGTCATTTCCGATCCCGCGACGGGCCTCACTTTGAGTCCTGTCCAGCGGATGCAAAACCTCCTGGAAGAGATTGAGCTCGCCGATTACGTGGGCCTGGAGGTCTTTGGTATCGGCGAACACCATCGGGCTGAATTCCTCGATTCCGCCCCAGCGGTGATTCTAAGCGCCGCTGCCGCGCGCACGAAAAATATTCGACTCTCGAGCGCCGTCACGGTTCTGAGCGCCGCCGATCCAGTTCGAGTCTTTCAGGAATTCGCCACCTTGGACCTGATCTCGCGCGGCCGTGCCGAGATCGTGGCGGGCCGCGGTTCCTTTGTGGACTCTTTTCCGCTCTTCGGTTTCCGGTTGGAAGACTACGACGAGCTCTTTTCAGAAAAACTGGATCTCTTGCTAAAGATTCGCGAGGACACTCGCGTTCGCTGGTCGGGCAGGTACCGCGCTCCGCTAACGGGGCAGGCCGTCTATCCGCGTCCGCTGCAGAACCCGCTGCCGATTTGGGTAGGCGTCGGCGGGACACCTGAGTCCTTTGTTCGCGCGGGCAAACTCGGTCTCCCCCTGATGGTTGCCATCATCGGCGGCGAACCCAGGCGCTTTCGCCCTCTGATTGACCTCTACCGCGAGACCGGCCGCCAAGCAGGTCACGGTCCCGAGAAGCTCATAGTAGGCCTCCACGCTATCGGTTTCCTGAGCGACACCACGCAGCAAGCCGCGGACGATTTTTATCCAGGGTATGCGTACACCTTCACGGAGATCGGGAAGGAACGCGGCTGGCCCCCGACGACGAGGACACAATTCGACGCGGTGCGCGGACCCACAGGCGCGTTATTGATCGGCGATCCTGACACGGTTGCGCAGAAAATACTGTACGTGAACGAAGCGCTCGGCGGCCTCTCTCGGATCACATTCCAGATGGGTGTCTCGGCGCTTCCACACGAAAAGATGCTGCGATCAATTGAGCTGCTGGGAACCCGAGTCGCGCCGATTGTCCGGCAGGAGTTTGCCGCGGCATCCACAGCACATACCGTGAAGTGAGTAGGCTGCCGCCTCACCGAATGGCGATGGTTCGTCGATTTTTTCAGGACTACAAGCAACTCGAGGGCAAAGAGGTCGAAGTCGATGAAATCCTGCCTGCGGCGCAAGCATATCCCATCATCGAAAACGCTTTAAGTAGTACAAGAAGAAGTTCCCCCGGAGGTCTGCGTTCCGATAGGCGCTTTATCGGGATGTCACATTTTCTTGGTTCGATTCGTCATCGTAGTGACGAACGAAACACAGGCGACGCCACCATCGGCGTCGCGCTTCAGAGCATCAAATTTAAAGTAGAGGCTCCCGGAGGTGAGCAACAATGCAAACACAATCCCAGCCAGCGGTAACTGCGTTTATCGGGAATTACGGCCAATGTCCAGACGAAGAATCTTCGGAAACTGATCAATCTCGGAATACGCTATTCGCACGGGCAAGCGTTCGCTCGTGAGACCGATAGGCCAAGCCAATTGATCAGGATTACCTGTGCCACGGCAAAACTCTACGCCACGGACGCTGAAGCATTCTGTCTTGCCTTTCCATGAGTAATGCTCGACGGGCCCTTCGACCACCTCGTACTTTCCATGTTCGTACGCTTGTACATATCGTCTTCTGTTGAGCAAGTTGTAAGCAAGAAGGACCACCCACAGGCAAACGAATAAAAACACTAAGGATCTGACGACCTTCGTAACAAAGAACAAATCTCGCATGAGCAAGAGAAGAATCGTCGCAAACAGACCGAATATTACAGTTCCAAAAACCCAGGGCCACCACCACAGGGATGAGTCGTGAGTGATTTCAAACACTGTGACGTACGACACAGCGTCCCCCGCCAGCATCCGATATGCACGCCCGTCACACTCCGAGGCGTTTGCCGAAGAAGACCTAAAGCACATTTTATTACCAGCCTGGACATCCTAGCCTTCGGCCTACGCGGCTCGACGCAAGTTAAGCAACGTCTGCTCGATTTTGATTGGTCGACCGCGGAGCAGACAAAGCGCGACAGAAACCGACACCCAGCCATCTCCGTTCCAGACCGTATGGCACGCCGATTAAGCCATGTGATATACAATACGGAAATAGCGCGAATTCGAGGTGCAGGCCCATGGCCAAGCGTTCGAAACACGACGTCAACCGCCGGAAGTTCTTGAAGGGCGCTGCGGTAGGCGCCGCAGCGGGTGCAGCGGCCTTGGCGGCCGGCCCATCGAGTGTTGCGGCTGAGCCAAAGCGCGCGGTTCCCCCTGCCATGTCGCCGGCGGCCGAGGTGGAAGTTCCATCCGTCGCCGAAGTCCTGACTGCGGATCGAACCGGGTCGGATTATATGGTTGACGTGATTAAGTCCCTGGGTTTTGAGTACGTTTGCGCCAATCCCGGATCGAGTTTTCGCGGTATTCACGAATCCATTATCAACTATGGCGGAAACAAAAGCCCCGAATTCATTACGTGCTGCCATGAGGAATCTTCGGTCGCGATGGCGCACGGCTACTACAAGATCGAAGGCAAGCCGCTGGCGGTGCTCGCGCATGGGACCGTTGGTGTGCAACACGCAGCGATGGCAATTTACAACGCGTACTGCGATCGCGTGCCGGTCTACGTCATTCTCGGAAATATCATCGATGAGACGAAGCGCGCGCCAGGCGTCGAGTGGTTCCACAGCGTGCAGGACGCCGCGGCGATAGTGCGGGATTTTACGAAGTGGGACGATCTTCCCATTTCCCTCGAGCATTTTGCTGAGTCGGCGGTTCGCGCCTACAAAGTCGCGATGACACCGCCGACGCTGCCGGTCGTGCTCGTTGCCGACGGCGACCTGCAGGAAACGCCCATTCCGTCCGGCCTGAAAATTCATATCCCGAAGCTCGCTCCAGCGATGCCGCCAGTTGCCGATTCCGCCGCCGTCAACGAAGTGGCAAAGCTGCTGGTGGCAGCCGAGAATCCCGTCCTTGTGGTTGACCGCACGGCGCGAACGTCGGTGGGTCTCTCTTGCCTCGTCGATCTTGCTGAAGCGTTTCAGTGTTCTGTCGTGGATGAGAGCGGGCGGATGAATTTCCCTTCGCGCCATCCGCTCAATCAATCCGATCGGGCCCGGCAGGCCATTGCGGAGGCGGACGTGGTCCTAGGCCTTGACGTCGCCGATTTTTACGGCATTACGCATACATATCGCGATCAGATCGAGCGCACCTCGCGAGCAACCACCAAGCCGAACGCAAAGCTCATCACCATCAGCGCCGATGATCTCTACGTCAAGTCCAACTACCAGGATTTCCAGCGCTACAGCGAAGTGGACATCGCGATCGCCGCGGATTCAGAAGCAACCCTGCCTTCGCTAACGGAAGCGGTGAAGCGGCTCACAACGGACGACCGCAAACGCGCCTTCCAGGATCGCGGCGCGCGGCTCAAGGCGACGCATCTGCAAGCCCTGGAGCGCTCCCGGGACGCCGCGGCGTTTGCGTGGGACGCTAGCCCGATTAGCACGGCACGGCTTTCTATGGAGTTGTGGTCGCAAATCCAGGACCAGGACTGGTCGCTCGTTGGAGCCACAACGTTCGTCAACAAGTGGCCGCAGAGGCTTTGGAATTTCGACAAGCATTACCAATACATTGGCACAGCGGGCGGATACGGTGTTGGCTACAACATGCCGGCCGCTGTCGGCGCAGCGCTCGCGAATCGCAAGTACGGTCGCCTGACAGTCAACATTCAGTGTGATGGCGACTTGATGTACGCGCCTGGGGTTTTGTGGACCGCCGCGCACCACAAAATTCCGCTGCTCACCGTCATGCACAATAACCGCGCGTATCATCAGGAAGTGATGCAAGTTCAAATCATGGCCGATCGCCACAGCCGCGGAATCGCTAACTGCGGCATTGGAACGACGATCACCGGACCGGACATTTCTTACGCGAAGCTCGCCGAGAGCATGGGCATGCACGGCGAAGGACCGATCTCCGATCCAAAGGATCTTGGTCCAGCGATCAAGCGCGCTCTCGAAGTCGTCAAGGGCGGCGAGCCAGCCCTGGTGGATGTCGTCACACAACCTCGGTAATGCACATCCTGAATGGCAGCGAGGAGAAGCGGTCGATGAGTTGGGTTGGCTATACAGTGGGAGCGAGCGGAAAAAGATCGCAAATCGCCGCGATCACCGTGGGAACATTCCTGCTATCGTTGGCGGGTCTGATCTTTGCGCCGCCGATCGCGCGAGCGCAACAATCTTCCGATGCTCCTCCCACCGGCAACGCGCAGAATGGCAAGAAGCTTTTTATGAGCGACGGATGTTACGAATGCCATGGCCGCGAAGGCCAGGGCGCTACGCAAACCGGCGCGGTGCGTATTGGTCCGCCGCAGCTTTCATTCGAGGGATTCCAGGCCTACGTGCGAGCCCCGAAAAATCAGATGCCGCCATACACCAGCAAAGCACTGCCTGATCAGGACCTCGCGGACATCTATGCGTTCTTGAAGTCGATCCCGCAGCCGCCCAAGGGGAAAGACATCCCACTGCTGAACAAATAGCCGGATCGTCCATGCGCCGCACGCGTCTATGGATCCTTGCCGCTTTTACGCTGTCGACGATCGCGATCGTATTTCTTCTTCCCCGGATTCCCCAGGACCCCGCGTATCACCAGTTTGCCGATCAGCGAACCTTTTTCGGAATTCCGAATTGCCTCAACGTGATTTCAAACGCTCCGTTCCTCCTGGTTGGGGCTCAGGCGTTGGCGTTTCTGTTTCGCTGCCAGAGTGCAGGCGAAAAGGCGGCGTTCAGCAATCCGCTGGAGCGATGGCCGTACGCGGTATTCTTTCTTGGCGTAGCGCTCACCAGCGTAGGATCAACTTACTATCATCTTGCGCCCAGCAATAACACGTTGATCTGGGACCGGCTGCCAATGACGGTTGCGTTCGTTTCTTTCTTCGCGGCCGTGGTTGCGGAACGCATCAGCCTCAAGGCCGGTATGTGGCTGCTGCCACCGCTGATTCTCATTGGAATCGGCTCTGTCGCTTACTGGAACCTCACGGAAATGCATGGCAGGGGCGACTTACGTCCGTACGGGTATGTGCAGGGTTACCCGCTGCTCGGCGTGCCGCTTCTGATTGCGCTTTTTCCGCCCGCCTACACACGCACCGTGGATCTTCTCGCGGTGGGTGGAATTTATGTCGTCGCCAAATTGTTCGAGCTGTTCGACCGGCCAATTTTTGATCTTGGGCATTTCGTGAGCGGCCACACGCTGAAACATCTGGCGGCTGCTCTGAGCGCCTATTGGGCGCTGCGAATGCTGCAACTGCGAGTTCCGTGCGGAGCACGCCTGAAAAATGCTGTTCCCGTGACTCTCGCGTAAGGGGATTCGCTCCTACTTTCTTATGGCCTCATCTCTTCGCTCCGCTGCTCGAAACGATGAATCGGTTTGGAAGCTCGGCGGACTGTCTGTCTGGCAACTGGCCAAGAAGGTAGTTTTGGCTGCCCGCGAGGATGATATTTTCGAGCGCGCATCGGGATTGGCCTTCGACTTCCTGTTCGCGATAATTCCACTCCTGGTCTCTCTGCTTGCGTTGCTTCAGTTGTTTACTTCTCGCAGCATCCAGCTGCAAAACACCCTGCTGACTTTCTTCGCTGATTTCCTTCCTTCGCTGGCCTTTCAACTATTGGAAAACACGACGAGAGGGATTGCCACGAATCCGAGCGGAGAGGAGCTGGTGATCGGGTTTCTCGCCGCTCTTTGGTTCGCATCCCGCGGAGTGTCTTCAATGATTTCCTCTTTAAATGTGGTGTACGGCGTGAAGGAGACCCGCTACTGGTTTAGAGTTCGGGCGATCCCAGTCGTGTTGACGCTGGTGATCTCAACTTTGGTCCTTTCATCGTTGGGTCTTTTGCTTGTGGGCGGAAGCGTCGTCGATTGGGTGGGGAAAGAACTTCACTTGGCGTCCGCAATGGTCGCATTGTGGAAAGCGCTGCAATGGCCGGGAGCCGTCCTGTTCATGCTTTTTTCTTATGCGCTGATCTATTCCTTCGGCCCCAACGTGCACACGAAACGCTGGCAATGGATCACGCCCGGTTCGGTCTTTGGCGTGATTGTGTGGTTGGCTGTTTCGGAGGGATTCAGGATTTATCTTCGATACGTCAATTCGTACACCTTGATCTATGGATCCCTCGGAGGGCTGATGATTCTGATGGTCTGGCTGTACGTGACCGCTCTGGCCTTCTTGATCGGGGGCGAGATCAACGCATGCATCGAACGGGTAAGAGGGCGAATCCACGAAGCCGAACGGGTGCCCTTGCCGGATTCCGGCAATTCGGAATAGAGAAACGAGTCAAACATTGCAGCCTAAACGCTGCGACAATACCGGGATGGCGGTCTGGGGAAAATGGAAGACGCGCCCGCAGAACATTTTTTTGCGCAAGGCGCTTTTCCAGGTGCACCTGTGGTCCGGGATTGGCCTCGGGCTATACGTTTTGCTCATGAGCGTGTCTGGTTCGGCTCTGGTCTTCCGCCGCGAATTGGCCAGAACGCTGGCGCGCGAGACGCGCGTTTCCGCCCGGCCCGGCCCGCGTATGACGGCGGACGAACTACGGCAGGCAGCGGAGCGCGCTTATCCCGGATATCAAGTGACGCGTGTCTCGCTGCGGAAAAATCCGGACGAGGCCACCGAGATTTCCCTCGCGCGACCCGGCAAGACGCTGCAGAGACTCTTCAATCCCTACACTGGCGCCGATCTGGGAGATTCCATCAGTTTAGGATTTCGGTCTCTTCTTTGGCTCGTGGATCTGCACGATACTCTCTTCCTCGCGCAGACTGGCCGTCAGATCAACGCGGCCGGGGGGATTCTCACGTTGCTGCTGAGCTTGAGCGGCGCCGTTATTTGGTGGCCGGGGATCGATTCATGGCGACGGAGCCTCAACTTTCGTTGGAGAGCGAATCCCAAAGGGTTCAATTGGACGCTGCACAGCGGGCTTGGGTTCTGGTCGTGTGTTTTCGTTTTGATGTGGGCGTTCTCCGGGATTTATTTGTCAATTCCGGCAGCCTTCAACGCGGTGGTGGACTTTCTTGAGCCTTGGAGCGGACAGCGTGGAGGCCTGCGTTTCGGTGACACGGTTTTGTACTGGCTCGCGCAGTTGCATTTTGGAAGATTCGCAGGCGTGCCTGTAAAAATCATCTGGACTGCGATCGGGCTTGCCCCGGGGGTGCTGTTCGTCACGGGTGCGGCTATGTGGTGGAAGCGCGTCCTGAAACCCTGGGTGAAACGAAGTGTGGTCGAGCCGCCACAGGAACACGCGATGGACGCAGCGCACTCCGAAAGCAGTCGCTAATTCAATTGCACAAGGGATTGCGGGGAGGATGGCGGCGTCGCGACCGGGGTCAGCGTCTGCTGGCCGCGCCAATTGTCCATCACGGCGATTTGTTGCACACACGACACTGTGCAGAGCGGCGCGCAGTGTTTCTTGGTGAAGTATTCGCGGCGGAGATCTTCGGCGGTGTATTTTTCAAGAGGAATCCCCGGATAGCCGCGCTGCTGCGAACACCAATGCACAAACCCGTCCTCGCAAACGTAGAGATAGCGCGAGCCGGAGCGGCACCGCCAGTCGTTGGGCTTGCCTTTGGCGATGTTGTGCTGGAAGCCGTTGATGCGTGAGAAGCCGCGCTTTCCCATGGCCATGATTTCTTCGAAGATTTCGATTTCGCGCGGGCCGAGCGGCTTCAGCTGTCCGTTGCCGTCATGCAAAATGCCTACGGTGCTCGTGAATCCGAGATTCTCCGCGCGGCGCGCCACAGCGAGCGCGTCTTCGGGATTTTTCACGCCGCTACCCAGCACAGAGTTGATATTCACCTGAAAGACGGCATAGTCCGCCAATAGCTTTAATTTCTGATCGAGCACCTTCAGGCTCTTCTTCGAGACTTCATCCGGTATCGCGTTGTCGATGCTGATTTGTAGATATTCGAGTCCCGCGCGATTGAGCCGCTCGATGCGATCGGCCGTGAGCAGGTAGCCATTCGTGATCATCCCGGCGAGGATGCCGTTCTTTCGGATCTGTGCAATGACTTGATCGAGCTCCGGATGCAACAGCGGCTCCCCGCCGCTGATCGTGATGACGGCTGTGCCCAGCTTGCCCAGGCGGTCGATCCGGCGAAACATCTCCCCAAGTTCTACCGGCTTGGAGAAATCGTCGAATTCGTTGCAATACGTGCAGGCCAGATTGCAGCGCCGAATAGGAATAATGTGAACGAGGAGGGGATGCCGCGTGGAGACGAGCCCTTTCACGACGCCGCGCAATTCGCGCAGGCGTGTGTGGAGCGAACGCAAACGCCTCCGTGTTTTCACACTGAGTGGCATCGCTAAACTATACAGGGAATGACGGCGGTTTTGAACTTGCTCGCTGAGCGCAGCGCCTGACGGATCGGGCCCGTCTGAACCGCCATCCAGGATGCGTTTCACCCGATGCTGCTAACGGGCGACTTCCCGCTAGGCGTTGAGGAATTACCTGATTCATCACAATTTGGAAACTTGCGAATTTCATCGTACTTCCGACAGGTTATTCTGTTTCTAAGACTTCCTCCCCGTGCAGATTGCACCTAGATACAGACGGAGCCGAGTCGGTGAGTTTCATGAAATTGTACGAGACGCCCGGAAAACTTAAGCTAGCATTCTCGGATCCTGAAACTGGACCTTCCACCGGCCACGGCGGCGGGCGGGGATCTCTCGCTCTGCTCGCGGTGCTTGTCGCTGGGGTTCTAATTTTGTTCGAGCGATTGAAGCACATCCTCTTCCCTCACATGAACTCCCTGCAATACCAGGCGATGACAATCTGCGCAGGGACAATCGCGGCCGTAGTGGGCAGCTATTACGTAGCACATAGACTCGAACGGGCCGTCTCGATGCACGCCCAAGCGAAGGAGAAGCTGGCCCTTGAGCGCAACGTCCTTCGCACGGTGACCGATAACATTCCAGATAGCATCTTTGCCAAGGACTCTGAAGGGCGGTACCTGTTCGCGAACAAGGCTTTCGCGAGACTCCACGGCGTGCCGTCGCCGGACGCCTTGCTCGGGAAGACAGCGTTCGATTTGTTCCCAAAGGAGAGGGCCAGCGCCCTTCACGCAGTTGACCTAGAGGTTATGAAGTCCCGCGGGGCAACACTGGAAAGTGAAAGAACGGCGGTGGACGCTGAGGGAAACGTGAAGTGGCTGCGAACGACCAAAGTCCCTCTCATCGACGCAACTGAGCAGGTCGTCGGAATCGTCGGCTTACATCGGGATGTTACTCATCGCAGAGAAGCCGAACAGAGATTGGAGCAGAGCGAAGCAAATCTAGCAGCCGCACAGCGCATCGCCCACTTTGGCAGCGTGGAAGTGAGCCTCGTCAGTCTCGAGGAGCCCGAAAAGAACCCCGTGCGTTGGTCCGACGAAGTGTTTCGAATCTACGGGTATGAACCTGGAGGCGTCGAGGCGTCACGGCGGACATTTCTGCAGTCGGTGCATCCGGATGACCGCGACAAGGTGCGACAAGCCGTGGATTCCGCCATTGCCGGGACCAAGCCCTACGCGATCGATTTCAGGATTATTCGCCCCGACGGAACGGAAAGGATCATCCACGGGCGGGGCGACTTCATCTTCGATCCAACGACACATGCCCCGCTGAAAATGGTGGGAAGCGTCCAAGACGTGACCGAACGTGTCCATGGGGAAGCCCGGTTACAGAAAGCCAATCAGGAATTGGCGGAGAGGGTTCAGGAGCTGCAGCAGCGCACGACGGAGATCACGCTGTTGAGCGAATTGGGAAGCCGCCTTCAGGCTTGTCAAACCGCGGAAGAGGCATACGTAGAGATCGGTATCGCTGCTGAGCAACTTTTTCCTAAATGGGCGGGCGCACTGTGCGCCATCAGCGCTTCCCGAACAGCCGTAGAGACAGTTGCAGACTGGGGGAAACCGACCCAAGGAGAACGCGTGTTTGCGCCAGATGAATGCTGGGCGTTGCGCCTTGGGCGACCACAAGCGTTGCGGAGTGGAGAAAAGTGGGCGCCATGTCGCCATATCGACATGACGAACGTCACCGACTCACTTTGCGTGCCCTTGATGGCACAGGGCGAAGCACTTGGAATTCTGACCTTGCAAAAAGTCCGCGGTGAGGGAGAACAGGAGCCCCTGGCTCGATCTTCGGGGGAAGCGGAACGAAGACTGGCAGCCGTCCTCGCTGAGCAGGTAGGCCTAGCCCTTGGGAATCTGCGATTGAGAGAGACTCTCCGCAATCAGTCCATTTGCGATCCACTGACGGGACTCTTCAATCGGCGGTACATGGAAGAATCTCTGGAGCGGGAATTCAGCCGGGCCAATCGCAAGAAGAGCCACGTTGCTTTCATTATGATGGACATCGATCACTTCAAGCGGTTTAACGATACGTACGGTCATCAGGCGGGCGACGCGCTTCTTCGAGGACTTGGAGAACTGCTAAAGAGAAATACGCGAGGCCAGGACATCGCCTGTCGCTACGGTGGAGAAGAGTTTGCCATCGTGCTCTGTGAAACTTCGTTGGATGGCGCTCTCCAACGATCGGAGATTCTGCGTCAGCAAGTCAAACAAATGTGTGTGGAGCATGCCAGTCAACTGCTCGGAGCGATCAGCATTTCAATGGGCGTGGCTCTCTATCCGGATCATGGCGCCACCATAGGTGATGTCCTCAAAGCCGCCGACCAGGCATTGTATTGCGCGAAACGCGAGGGCCGCGACCGCGTATCGGCGTGGACTGCGGAAGCGGTGCGGTGAGTTGCGGCGATTCGTGATTTGTAACTCGTGAGTCGTGAAAACCGTTGGTCCGGTACGTTAAATCCTGCCTGAGTGGAGTTACCCGCCGCGGGTGTGCATTTCGAGGTGGGGGTCCTGGCGCAACTGCTCGATTCCTACGAGGACGCCGCGGCGGTCACCGGTAGCGGCTCGCAATTCCGCTCCGCGATCTGCGCGGGCACGCCAAATCGAAGAAATTCGCTCGGCAATTTCCTCTGACTTTGCGCCCCCACGCAACATTTCCCGGAGATCGATCCCCGATTGCGCGTAGAGGCATAGGTACCAGAGTCCATCGGCGGTCAGACGACTTCGGTCGCAGCGCCGGCAGAATGGTGTGGTGGTGGAAGCGATGATGCCGAAGACGAGCCCATCGGGAAGACGGAAACGCTCGGCGGGAGCGGACGAATTCTCGCCCAGCGGCGTGATCGTGCCGTACCGCTTGCTCAGCCGATCCAAAAGTTCGGCGCGGGTAAAAACTTTGTCGAGCGACCATTCGGTCGCTCCGCCGACGTCCATGTATTCGATGAAGCGCACTTCAGCGTCGATCCCGCGCGCGAATTCGATGAGATCAGCGACCTCGTCGTCGTTGACGCCACGCAACATGACGGTGTCGAGCTTGAGTTTCGGGAAGCCGATGCGGCGCGCGGCTTCGATCCCAGCGAGGACTTGCGCGTGCGTGCTGCGGCCGGTGAGCGCCGCAAACCTTTCCGGACGCAGAGTATCAAGGCTGAGAGTCACGCGGTGGAGACCGGCGGCGCGCAGGTCTTCAGCTTGCTCGCCGAACAGAACGCCATTCGTCGTGAGTGCCAGATCGCGGATGCGCGGATTGGCCGCGAGCATTCGAACGAGCCTGGGAAGATCCCGGCGTAGGAGCGGCTCGCCTCCGGTGAGGCGCACGTCTTCAACGCCAAGCGTAGTGAACACGTCCACGAGGCGCGCAATTTCTTCAAATGTCAGTAGTTCCTGACGGGGCAGCCAGACGTACTCTTCCTGTGGCATGCAGTAATTGCAGCGCAGGTTGCACCGGTCGGTGACCGAGACGCGCAGGCTCCTTAGGGGGCGGCCCAGGCGGTCTTCCAGTGAGCCAGCCGAGGACACCTCAGACGGCATTTGAGCACCGGTAAGCATCCCTCTATGTTAAGTGGCAAGGTTCAAGGGGTCAACACGCCAATCGTCGCGTAGCGACGGATGTTGGCATTATCCTTCATCCTGATACTGATCTTTCAGTCTTGCGACAACCGTAGGGTCGGCGAGCGTAGTGGTGTCGCCGAGGACGCGGCCTTCGGCGATGTCGCGCAAGAGGCGGCGCATGATCTTGGCGCTGCGCGTTTTGGGGAGCTCGGCGGTGAAGAAAATGTCGTCGGGCTTGGCGATCGAGCCGATCTTAGTAGAGACGTGGCTCTTCAATTCCTCTTTCAGCTTGTCGGTGGCCTGAATGCCTTCCTTCAGTGTAACGAATGCGGAGATTCCCTGGCCTTTGATTTCGTGAGTCTTGCCAATGACGGCGGCCTCCGCGACTGAGGAATGATCCACGAGCGCGCTTTCCACTTCGTAGGTTGAAATGCGGTGGCCGGAGACGTTCATGACGTCATCCACGCGGCCTAGGAGCCAAAAATAACCGTCCTCGTCCACCTTGCAGCCGTCTCCCGTAAAATATTTTCCGGGATAGCGCGACCAGTAATTCTGGACATAGCGGTCCGGATCGCCATAGACGGTGCGCAGCATGGCGGGCCAGGGCTTGGTCAAAATCAAATAACCTCCACCGCCTGGACCTACCGGCTTGCCGTCGGCGTCCACGACTTCGGCGGCGATTCCGGGAAGCGGACGCGTGGCTGAGCCGGGCTTGGTGGCCGTGATGCCGGGCAGCGGAGAAATCATGATGCCGCCGGTTTCGGTCTGCCACCAGGTGTCGACGATCGGGCAGCGTTCCCGGCCAATCGTCTCGTGATACCAGATCCAGGCCTCGGGATTGATTGGCTCGCCGACAGTGCCGATGAGGCGCAGCGAGGAGAGCTTTTGCTTCGCCGGCCATTCCTTGCCCCAGCGCATGAACGTGCGAATCGCCGTCGGCGCCGTATAGAAAATGTTTACGCCATATTTGTCGATAAGCTTCCAGAAGCGGCCGCGGTCGGGAAAGTCGGGTGTGCCTTCGTACATGACGGTTGTCGTGCCGTTCGCAAGCGGCCCGTACACAATGTAGGAGTGGCCAGTGACCCACCCGATGTCTGCGGTGCACCAATACACGTCGTCTTCTTTGATATCGAAGACGTAGCGATGCGTCGTGCTGACGCCAACGAGGTAGCCCGCTGTCGTGTGCACGACGCCCTTTGGTTTTCCGGTTGTGCCACTGGTGTAGAGGATGAAAAGCATGTCCTCCGCGTCCATGGGCTCGGCGGCACATTGGTCGGAAACATTTGCAGTGATGTCGTGCCACCACACATCGCGGCCCGGCTTCATTGAGATTTGCGCGGCTTTGCCGGCGCGCTCCACGACTACTACTTTTTCGATGCTCGGCGTTCCCGTCAGCGCGTCGTCGACACTATTTTTGAGTGGGACGATGGTGCCACGGCGCCACGCGCCATCCGCGGTGATCACGACTTTCGCTTTGGCGTCATTGATTCGCTCGCGGAGCGCTTCGGCTGAGAATCCGCCGAACACGACCGAGTGAGCCGCACCAATCTTGGCGCACGCAAGCATCGCGATGGCCAACTCAGGAACCATGCCCATGTAGATCGCAACGCGGTCGCCCTTCACGACTCCGAGCGATTTCAGGGCGTTGGCGAACCGGTTCACCTCGCGCTCAAGCATTCCAAACGTCAGAACGCGCAATTCCCCCGGCTCGCCTTCCCAGATGATCGCTGCTTTGTTCCGCCGCGCTGAATGCGCGTGGCGGTCGACGCAGTTGTAGGTGACGTTGAGCTTCCCGCCCACGAACCACTTGGCCCATGGCGCTTTCCACTCGAGGACACGCTGCCACGGCGTGAACCAGTCGAGCTGCTTCGCCTGCTCTGCCCAGTAGCCTTCCGGGTCCTTTGCGGCACGATCGTAGATCGCCGAATCGTTCCAGTTGGCGCGCCGCCGGAATTCCTCCGAGGGAGGGAATGTGCGGCGCTCATCGAGCAGTGCGTCGAGACTCTTTTCACTGGTTGAAGACATTGGGACAAAGCTCCGTTGTGAGGATCAAGCCTATGGTGTTGGGAAATCATTCGATTCCGCCCTGAACTGCGCGCCTAGAATGTCGGAGGGAGGAAGGGTTGTCAATGGAGCGATTACGCGATTGGAGGGCCGATTCGCGGTGGTTTGATGGCTGCGTGAGACTTCCTCGGCGCTGAATTCCGGTATACTCAGCACCCACGCAGACCTTCGCGATGCAAACAGTATTTGCATGCTCGCCGCTGGAGCCGAGCTAGACACGGGGAGGACCTTCGATTTTGGAATCGTTTGACTTGGTTGTGATCGGCTCGGGCCCGGCTGGGGAAAAGGGCGCGGCACAGGCTGCGTATTTTGGCAAGCGGGTCGCGCTTGTCGAGCGAAGGGCGGAGCTAGGCGGAGCTGGCGTCAATACAGGCACGGTGCCGAGCAAGACGCTGCGCGAATCGGCGCTCTATTTTTCCGGGCTGCTGCAGCGAGGCCTGTACGGCATCGATTATTCGCTGCGCGAAGGGCTGACGGTGCAGGACTTTATGCACCGCGAGCACGCAGTCGTATTCGCGGAACGACAGAAAATTGCCGCAAATCTCGCCGCCCACAAAATCGAGCTGGTAACGGGCACGGCCCAGTTTGACGACCCGCACACGGTGAAAGTTATCGACACGCGCGGCGCACCTCGTTATCTGCGCGCGGATGTGATCTTGATCGCCACTGGTTCCGCGCCGCACCGGCCGACGGAAATTCCCTTCGATGACAAGTCGATCTTCGACTCCGATTCTATCCTCACGATGGACCGCATTCCGAAAAGCATGATCGTTGTGGGCGGCGGCGTCATCGGCTGCGAATACGCATCGATTTTCACGGCGCTCGGCGTGTCGGTCACGCTGGTGGATGGGCGGGACCGGCTCTTGCCGTTTCTGGACGCGGAGATTTCCGAGGGATTGCGCGCGCATTTGACGGGCCTGGGGCTCGCCATGGCTTTCAACGAGAAGCCGAAGAGCACTTCGCGCGCCGATTCATGCGTGCGGATGACCCTCGCTTCCAGCAAGGTCTTGGAGGCGGAGACGGCGCTGTTTGCCGCGGGCCGACGCGGCGCGGTTGATGGCCTTGGCCTGGAGCGGGCAACGCTGGGGATCAATCAGCGCGGCAACATCGACGTCAACGACCAGTACCAGACGGCTGTGAGCCACATCTATGCCGCCGGTGACGTTGTCGGCTTTCCCGCGCTCGCGTCAACCTCGATGGAACAGGGGCGCGTCGCTATGTGCCACGGCTTCGGATTTCCTTACAAGCAGCGGCTCGCCTCGCAACTGCCGATGGGAATCTACACGATTCCTGAAATTTCCGCGGTGGGGGAGAGCGAGGAATCGTGCAAGGAAAAGAAAATCCCTTGCGTGGTGGGGCGGGCGAAATATTCGAACAACGCGCGCGGCCAAATCATCGGCGACACCGCGGGCATGCTGAAGCTGATTTTTCGCCCTGACAACAAACAATTGCTCGGTGTTCACATCATCGGCGAAAGCGCGACCGAACTCATTCACCTCGGTATGTCGGTTCTCGAGTCCGGCGGCACGATTAACGCGTTCATCGAATTGGTTTTCAATTTTCCTACGCTCTCCGAGATGTACAAATACGCCGCGTACGACGGCCTGGGTAATCTTGCAGGACACAAACTGCGCGAGGGGTAGAGTAGGACAGGCTTCCAGCCTGTCGGGTTTCCTTCCGTTGCAACAACATAAAAGCGACAGGCTGAAGCCTGCTCTACTGTCAATTCGTTGGATTCTGAGGGAATTTCAAATAGGGCAAGCGCACGCCCTGCACGGTGACCTGGTCGGCGCGAGTTGATGCTGGCGCTTCGAGACCTACTGATCCCCCTGCAGCCACAAAATCGTCCTGGTCGACGCCGTCGCCGCTAATGCCGAGGCCTCCCACGAGGATCCCGTTGCGATATAGCGGCACCGAGCCTGGAAAAAACACAATGCCGCTTTGATTGGGTCCGGCAACCTGAAAACCTTGCGTGCAGGGGTTGGCAACATCCCGCTGGTATAGATTGAAAAACGGGCCGGGTGAGCTGCCGTCGATTCCGGGTGGGAAAAACGGCTGGGCGCCGAAGCCGATTGTGCGGTTTGTTACAGCTGTGCCTGTTGGTACGCCATTCAAATCGGCGGCGATGCGCGCGGCACTGCTGAAGTAGACCATGTTGCGCGCTTTGGTGGCAGCCACGTCGATGCTGAAGACGGTACTGTCCGCCATGCGATAGAGCCCAATGATCGTGCCGTCCAGGTCGGCGACGGCAATCGCCATGCGCACCGAAGAGCCGATGGGCAAGCGAATCACCGCCCGCGTCACGTTCGCCGTCGCTATGGAGTTGTTGATGATTTGGGTCACGTCGGATTGCGAAAGCCCTCCCAGCGGGCCCGCTGCGGGCGCGACGAGCGTGCCCTCCGGGGGCGGCCCAGGGCTTGCAGATGGACCGACAACGAAACTCCCCGTGAAAGTGCCCGCTCCCACGCCCGCCGGTCGCGTCGTCTGATTCACAAATGGCAGCGCCACGCCGTTAATGAACACAATGCCCGGCGGCGCAGGTGTGGGTCCGAATCCGTTCGATGTTGCTGCCGCATAGGCAGCAAATTCCGCAACCTCGGGTACGACCCCCGCGACTCCAACGCCGCCTACTACGCTTCCGTTGCGAAACAGCGGCACGCCGCCGGGATTGACGGCATTGGGATCGCTGTCGCTCAGGTCCGCTTTGCCTGTTGTGACCCCGAGTCCCGGCGCGCTTCCGTTAATCGAACGCGCCGGCGGCACCGCTTGGCCAGCGACGAAATCCGTCGAAAGCGCGCAGCCGCGGTTCGTGTTTTCAATGCCGTAGAGCGCGGCGTTGGGCGTATTGGAAATGCCCGGCGGAAAATGAATCCCGCTGAGGAACCGCACCGTGCGCGAGGAAAGCGGCGCTTGATCGTTGCTAAAAAATGCGCCAGTGCGCGCGAGCGAGACTGCAAGTTCGTTTACATCGACTTGCACGCCAAAATTTCCCGTCGCAAGTGCCGGAGCGGATGGTTTGCGATAAACGGCGAGGATGTTGCCAACGCGGTCCACAACAGCAATGACCATCGTGTTGGGATCAGCAGCCTGCGCGGCGGCTTGGACGAGCCCTGTGACGTCCGCAGCAGTTAAACTCTGCACTGCGGGTGGCGGCGTCGAAATCAGAGGGCCAACAAAGCCGCCGCAGCCGAGCGAGAATATAGTCACGCTCAAAGCAACTGCAAAACAAATTGCTTGGAATATTTTGCGCGGGTGAAAACTGCGGATGGGTGAGCCCATGAGAGGTCATTGCTTTGGTATCACATCGTATGGTGACGCTCAAGGCGCCGAATGAAAGTGTGCAGAAATCACAAACAGGAATCTGGGGTTAAGTAGCACAGACTTCAGTCTGTGGGGTTTTTTGAGCTTGCACCCACCCAAAAGCCACAGGCTCGAGCCCTTGCTACCGAGAATCCTCAGTCAAAGTGATCTTGTCCGACAATTCTTCAAGGTTGTGAACCGTTACATCGAGAGCGAACTCCCAGGGATCGAAAATGCGCTTCGGATCGCGTTGCACCCAGGCAGTGCGTAGGCCATAGGCTTTCGCTCCGATGACGTCGAATGGGTTGCTTGAGACTAGCCAGACGGATTCCTTGGGCACGGCTACTTCGGTCACGAGAAGCTCGTAGACGGCAGGGTCCGGCTTGAAGGTGTGAATCGGGTCTACGCTGACAATCCTGCTGAACCGCTCGAGAACGCCTGCATCAGCGAGCAAGCTGCGCACCGCATCCTCGGTTCCGTTCGAGCACGCCACCATTGTGAATCCGCGCGCTGCGAGCGATTCGAGTGCGCCCGGAACGTCCGCAAACGCAGGCAGACGCAGATAATCCGCGAGCAAGTCTGTGTGTGCCGCTTTGGATAGCGAGATTCCCATATGCGTGGACACAAATTGAAGTGCTTGCGCGGTACAGACATTGAAGTTTTGGTATTTCTTCATCAGGGCGCGGCGAAAGGAATATTCAATTTGCTTGCTGCGCCACAGCTCCGACGCTTCCTTGGCTTTTTCTCCGAACACAGGGCGCAGACGTTCCTCGATGCGGAATGGATCGATGAGCGTTCCGTAGACGTCGAAGGCGAGCACGGTTCTGCGCAATGGATTGGGCATGGAATTCCTCGTCGCGACAGCATAAAGGCAACTCGCGGCGATGAGAATCGCGAAATTAGGGCTTCAGGCTTCTTTCCTTCTTCTGCCTGGTAAAAGGCGTGTTTCAAACTCGGCGCATGCAGGGCCAATTCTCCTTGCTGCTTCTCGGAGATTGTTGTTAGCTAGTCCGCGGCCGGTTGAAGAATCGCGCAAACGGGAGAGCCCAGATAAGCTGGACGCGGCGAGCATCCGAACGAATCCGACGGCGTTGCGTGGGATTTCTGCTGGCGGCGATGCCGGCGGTGGCCGCGTTACCTGCGTCGGCATCTGTCGCGCCCGCGACCGCTCGCCATCGCCACGCTAAGATCGCATTAGATAAGCATGGTCACGGACGACGGGGCACTACGGGTTTGCGTATGCGATCTCTGGCTCGCCCCTCCCTTGTGCTTGCCACCGTCCGCATTCCGACATGGTATCTTGCGAACACACCGACTCAAGGCTTGCCACTTCCGCACGCACAGCAGGATGAACAGCGGCTCCCGCGACAAACTTCGATCAACACGGCGGCACTGCAAGGAGTTGTGCGCGACCCAGCGGCGCGCGGAATCATCGGCGCGACGACTGCGCTTACCAATCGTGCGACTGGTTTTACGAGGACGCTGTCGACCAATGCGGACGGGGTCTTTCGCTGGACTGATCTCACACCAGGGATGTACTTGTTGCTCGTTCAAAGAGAGGGCTTCCAAAGCGTCACCCGCGACAATCTCGTTCTGAATGCGGGCAACGTGATGACCATTGAGCTGACCCTGTCCCCGTTGACAATCGCCGCTGCATTTGCTTCTCGCTTGCCGCGCATGCCTGAACTCGGAGCCTTGCCCCCTGCGGCTGCGGTGGAAATCGCAACTGTGCCCTACCGAGAACTGCCGCGCCGCCCCGAGACGGAACTGGCGCCGGCGGTGGCGAACGCCGAGATGCTAGCGCCCGCACAGAAAGTTTTTCTGGAAATGCCCGACCGCTGGCGGGTCACGATGCCGGATTGGGACCGCTACGGCCGCGGCGGAGAATATCCATACGTTCGCGCGAGCCACTGGTGGGACCCATTCAACCGCAACCGCCTCAAGGGCGACATGCCCATTTGGGGCCAGCAGACTTTTCTGAACATCACAGCGATTTCAGAGACGCAGGTGGAAGAGAAACGAGTTCCTGAGACCAGTAACGTCAGCTCGGCGCGGCCCGGCAGTAGCGACTTTTTCGGCAAGGGAGAGCTGTTCGCGCTGAGTCAAACGTTCCGATTCTCGTTCGACCTTTTTCATGGAGATACTTCGTTCCGCCCGGTCGATTGGCGAATTCAAGTGACGCCGGCGTTCAACGTCAACTACCTGAACGCGCGCGAAGTCGGCATCGTGAACGTGGACGTGCGCAAAGGCACGGCGCGCGTTGATGGACACGCCGGAATGCAGGAAGCATTTGTGGAGTACAAAATTCGCGATCTGAGTCCGAACTACGATTTCGTATCCGTGCGAGCGGGAATCCAGAGTTTTTCCAGCGATTTTCGCGGATTTGTTTTTGTCGACGAGCAGCCCGGAGTGCGTTTTTTCGGGAATTTGCACTCGGACCGCTGGGAGTACAACGCGGCGTATTTCAATTTCCTCGAAAAAAACACCAACAGTGGCCTCAACACGTTCGAGCTGCGCCACCAGCAGGTGATTGTTGCGAATCTTTATCTGCAGGATTTCGTCAAGCCTGGTTACACGACCGAGCTCAGCATCCACTATAACAAGGACGAGCCGAGCGTGCATTACGACGACAACGCTTTCCTTGCGCGTCCCGCGCCTATCGGCGCCTTCCAGCCGCATGAAATTCGCGTCGCTTACTTAGGCTGGGCCGGCAATGGCCATTTCGGCCGCATCAACCTCGACCACGCGTTCTATGAGGCGCTCGGCACAGACAGTTTGAATCCGATTGCGGGCCGTCCTGTGACGATCAACGCGCAGATGGCGGCCGCGGAAGTCTCGATCGATCGAGACTGGGCGCGGTACAAGCTGTCGGCTTTCTTTGCCTCCGGTGATGGAAACCCCCGCGACGGCCACGCTACAGGATTCGACTCTATCGTCGACGATCCTGCTTTCGTTGGGGGAATGTTCAGCTTCTGGAACCGGGAAGAGATTCGCCTGCCGGGAGCCGGTGTCGCACTCACGTCGCCCAACAGCCTGCTGCCCAGCCTGCGCACCAACAAGGAGGAAGGGCAGGCGAATTTTGTGAATCCGGGAATTTTCATTCTGAATGCAGGCGCAGATTTTGATCTGACCCCCAAGTTGAAGAGCTTTTTGAATGTGAATTACTTGCGATTTGAGAGAACTGCGCCGATCGCGTTGCTGCTTTTTGAGTCGCCGATTCACAACACGATTGGCTTGGACTACAGCCTCGGTTTTCAATATCGGCCACCGCTTTCCGAAAATATTTCCATCACAGGGGGCGCCGCCGCGCTCTCGCCGGGGCAAGGATTCCGCGATCTCTACACCGGCAAAACGCAGCTTTCAGTCTTTGGGGATGTGCGCTTTCAGTTTTGAAGTAGAGATGAGCGGCTTGCGCTGCTCGATTTGGTTTGCGAATCTGCAATGAAGCGTGGAACAAAGATTTACAGTATCCGAACCTGGTTTGCCCAGACTTCGACGTGCGCCGCATTGGCCGCAGGCTTAGCTCTTGCGATTGTGGGTGTGCGCATCGCTGCGCCTTCGCTTCGCGCTGCCGATGAGAAAAACAGCCCGAGCTTGATTGGCCAGACGCAAGAGGACGCCGATCGCAATAGCGCGGGGTGCGTCTCTTGCCACACGCAGACCGATCAGCCGACCATGCACACCACGGGCACCGTGCGCCTCGGTTGCACCGACTGCCACGGAGGCGATGCAGGTGCGCGCGCTGCTCCGGGGGTTGCCGCCAGCTCGCCGGAGTACGCCCAGGCGAAGCACCGGGCTCACCCCCAGCCTCGAGATTCGAAATTCGCGGATCGCTCGGCTAACCCCGAGCGCCTGTACACGGAGTGGCTCAGAGAAAGCGCGGAATACGTGCGCTTTGTCAATCCCGGCGATTTGCGAGTCGCGGCGGAGACTTGCGGCCGCTCCGGATGCCATCCCAGGGAAGTGCGTAACGTTTCGACCAGCATGATGACTACTGGCGGAATGCTCTGGGGCTCGGCGCTCTACAACAATGGCGCTTATCCGCACAAAGATACCCGATTCGGCGAAAGCTACGCGCATGACGGCGCGCCTCAAATGGTTCGAACGATTCCACAACCCTTGCCCGAGGAGACGCGGGCGAAAGGCATCTTGCCGGAAATCACGCCGCTCGAGCGCTGGGAAATCTCGCAACCAGGCAACGTCCTGCGCGTGTTCGAACGCGGCGGCGGCCCGAAAGGCGATGTCGGCGTGCCCTTCCGCGCGGACGATGCTGGAAAACCGGACGACAAGCTCAGCACGCGCGGCTTCGGCACACAGCTCCGCACTGATCCGGTTTTTCTCGGACTGCAGAAGACGCGCCTGCTCGATCCGCTGCTTTCCTTGCCGGGCACGAACGACCAGCCGGGCGACTACCGCGCCAGCGGCTGCTCGGCGTGTCATGTCGTCTACGCAAATGACCGCGCAGCAGCGCATTCGGCGCAGTACGCTGCGTTCGGCAACCGTGGATTCAGCGCTTCGAACGATCCGACGATTCCGCATGGGGAATCCGGGCACCCCATTCGCCACGAATTCACACGCTCGATTCCGTCGAGCCAATGCATGGTGTGCCACGTCCATCCCGGCACGAACATGCTGACCACTTATTTCGGCTACACGTGGTGGGACAACGAATCCGACGGCGGCGCGATGTATCCGAAAGAACAGCCCCATCCCACTGAGGAACAAAAATTCGAGGTGTCGCAGCGCAATCCCGAAGGCGCAGCGGCGCGCGGGCTTTGGTCCGATGTGAAGTTTCTTGCGGAGACGGGTTCAGCAGAGTTCAACGCGAAGCTTAAGGCGACTCGGTTCGCCGATTTTCACAGCCACGGCTGGCTCTATCGCGCCGTGTTTGCGCGCGACCGGGAGGGACACCTACTCGATGATAAGGGAGCCGTGGTTGCGCCTGACGATCCGAGGAAATTTGAAAAAGCCGCGCACCTTGCCGACATCCACTTGCAGAAAGGCATGCAGTGCGTCGACTGCCACCTCGAGCAGGACAGCCATGGCACAGGAAAACTCTATGGTGAGCCGCGAGCTGCGATCGAGATGGACTGCGTGGATTGTCACGGAATGATTTCGCAGCGGGCGACTCTGGTGACCTCTGGCCCCGCTGCCTCGGCGGTCGGCACGCACCTCGACGCGCTGCGCACGCCGTGGGGCGAGCGGCAATTTGAATGGCGCGACGGAAAACTAATCCAGCGCTCGATGATGGACCCGCATCTCGAATGGGAAGTTGTGCAAACGCTCGACTCGATCACGCCGGGGAATGAGCACTACAGCGAAAAATCCCGTTTGGCGAAGACACTGCGATCGGATGGCGTGACGTGGGGCGATGTGCCCAAAAACGAGTCACTGCTCGCTCACGCAAATAGCCGCATGACTTGCTATGCGTGCCATACGTCGTGGACGCCTAACTGCTTCGGCTGCCACCTCTCGATGAGCGCAAACCAGAAGCGCCCAATGCTGCACAACGAAGGACTACCCACGCGCAACTGGACCGCCTACAATTTTCAGGTTCTGCGGGACGACGGCTACATGCTTGCCGTTGATGGCACCGTCACCGGGCATCGCGTCGCACCGGCGCGCTCCTCATGCGCGATTCTCGTCAGCTCGCAGAATGCCAATCGCGAGTGGCTGTACAACACGCAGCAGACCGTTTCGGCCGAGGGTTTCAGCGGGCAGGCGTTCTCAACCTTCGTGCCGCACACGGTGCGGGGGCGCGAGACGAAAACGTGCAGCGATTGCCATGTCTCCGCCGCGCGCGACAATAACGCCTGGATGGCCATGCTTCTGCTGCAGGGCACCAATTTCCTCAACTTCATGGGCCGCTACGTCTACGTTGCGACCGGCAGCAAGGGCTTCGAGGCCGTTGTGACCGCCGAGCACGATGAGCCGGAGGCTGTCATCGGCAGCAATTTGCAGCGCGTCGCTTATCCCGACGACTTCCACAAGCACGAAGAACGCAAGCGGGAGTTGACTACTGCTTATCGCCATGACGGAAACGTTCTCGACATCCAAGTGCGCGGTGAATACGCCTATGCCGCGATGGGGGCGGATGGATTCCGCATCTTCGACATCGCAAACATCGATAACAAAGGATTCTCGGAGCGCATGGTGACAGCGCCCGTTTCGCCGCTCGGCCAGCGCCTCTACGTAAAAACCAAGTACGCTACGGCCGTCGCCACCCCTACGACGCTGGCAGTCGATCCTTTGCGCACACAGGACCCAGCCAACGAAGAGCAGAAAATCCATTTGATGTACGGCTTCCTCTACATCACAGACAAATACGAGGGGCTAATTGTCGTTGGCAATCCGGATCTGAAGGGTAAGAATCCCGGCGTGGGGACGCTGCTCGACGGGAACCCGCAGAACAATTTCATCGGGCGGGCGGCCACATTCAATCCCGGCGGGATCCTGAATGGCGCGCGCCGCATTACTATTGGCGGAACCTATGCGTACATCCTGTGCGACCGCGGGCTCGTCGTTGTCGATCTGGACAATCCGCTCGCGCCGCGCGTGACCGCAGAAATTGGCAGTCCCGATTTGATTGATCCGCAGGGCATCGCGGTGCAGTTCCGCTATGCGTTTGTTGCCGACCGCGAGGGGCTGAAGGTGCTAGACGTCACCGATCTCGCGCATCCTCGCGTCACTTCCGGCGCATCATTGCCACTGCAAGATGCGCGCAACGTCGCTGTTTCGCGAACGTACGCGTACGTTTCCGCTGGAAAAAATGGAGTCGCTATTGTCAACGTCGAGCAGCCCGAACACCCGCGCCTCGATCAAATGTTTACGGCAGACGGCCAATTGAATGACGCCAACGACGTAAAATTTGGCGCGGTGGCTGGGAGCGTCTTCGCCTACGTTGCCGATGGCCGCAACGGACTGCGCATCCTACAAGTGATTTCACCCGAGGATTCGCCCGAATCCTACGGATTCAGCCCTCGCCCTACGCCAAAATTGATTGCGACGTACCTCACGGCCGGCCCAGCGCTGGCAGTTTCTCGCGGGATCGATCGCGACCGGGCCGTAGACGAGAACGGCAACCAGCTCGCCGTGTTCGGGCGCCGGGGCGCACGGCCGTTCACTCGTACAGAAGCAGAAAAGCTTTATCTTCGCGAAGGCAAGCTCTACACGGTAACCGACACGCCTCCCGGGCCGCCGCTGTCGTTGAACATTGCAGAACCCGCCGCTAGCACGCTCTACGACCGAGTGCGGACATTTTTCCACTGAGAATTTTGGTAACCACCACGAGTTCCGGTGACCCTCACGGAATAAAAACGACAGGCTGAAGCCCGTCCTACCGAATCATCCATGCGGTTCGCTCAGGCGGCGGGCAATGATGACCGAGTAGTGAAATCCGGAGAACACGGTGAATGCGGCAACCAGATAGCCGACGACATTCCGGACATGGCTTAGCCAATGCCATTCCGTCAGCGCCAATAGCACCACCATGAACACGAGAAGAATCTGCAGTGCCGTAGTTATTTTCCCGTAAATACTGGGCGGAAATGGCCGGTAGCCGACGACGACTAGAATCACCGCAGCCGCCATCAGGATGAGAATGTCCCGGCTCAAAACCAGGGTCGCAAGCCACCAACTGATTCTCCGGTTGAGCGCGAGAACGACGAAGGAAGCGGAAAGCAGCAATTTATCCGCGATAGGATCGAGGTAGGCGCCCAACGCGGTCTTTTGATTCAGGGAGCGCGCGAGAAGGCCGTCGAGACCATCCGTTATCCCGGCGATGATCAAGATCGCCAGAGCTAAGTCGTACCGCCGGTAATGCACGGTAATAATGAAAAATGGCAGGAAGCCTAACCGCAGAAACGTGAGCTGGTTTGGAACCGTGAAGACGCGAGACGCCATTTTTTCGTGATTTAAGTCTACACGAATAGCGCGAGATAGTCCCGCAGGGAGCGGCCCACACGTTGCTCGAAACGCCCGGAAAGCGAGGGGATGGAACCGTGCGGCTCGTCGAGCGCGATTCTTTCAACCCGCTGCATCGGGAAAAACAGCGTAGGGAGGCCAATCCGCTCTCCCTCCGGGTCCATCACCTGGCGGATGAAATCATCGAATGAATTGAGATCAATACCCCGCAGCGTGATGCCCGCCGCATTCATGGAAACGAGAGAGCCCCACAACTTCTCCTTGGGTGAGTGCAGGCTCACAACGACGATAGAGTTGGGTTCCAAGGGTGCGTTCGCTTTGCCCCGTAGGGGGCGGGCTCTACTTTAACGCTGAACACCCGCGAGTGAAGCGTGGAGCCCGCCGGAATGCTGGCCGTTCTGCCCCTAAGCTACAACGAGATTGTTTTTAGTTTTTCGGAAACACGCAATTTAGGTTCGGTTAGCTTTTGCACATCTTCAGGTGTTACACCCGGAGCTACTTCGCGCAGGACCAAGCCCTCCGGCGTGACATCAATGACCGCGAGCTCGGTCACGATCATGTCCACGACCTCGGCGCCGGTCAGCGGCAACGTACACTTCTTGAGAATCTTCGGCTTTCCGTCCTTCGTAGCATGCTCCATCGCGATGATGACGCGCGGGGAGCCGGCGACAAGGTCCATCGCGCCGCCCATGCCCTTGAGCTTCTGTCCAGGGATGGCCCAATTCGCCAGGTTGCCTTTTTCATCGACCTGGAGCGCGCCGAGGACGGTCATGGTCATGTGCCCGCCTCGCACCATCCCGAACGAATCGGAGCTTGAAAAGTATGCCGTTCCGGGAATCTCGGTCACCGTTTCCTTTCCAGCGTTGATCAAATCGGCATCCTCCTCGCCTTCATAAGGAAACGGACCGACGCCGAGCATCCCGTTCTCCGACTGCATGACGACATCCATGCCCGCAGGGATATAGTTCGCTACCAAGGTTGGCGTGCCGATACCGAGGTTCACGTAGTAGCCGTCGCGCAGCTCCTGTGCGATGCGACGCGCGATTCGCTCCCGCTTTCCCGCTTCTGACTGTACCAGTGACGTCGCCATACTCTCCCTCGCGTTAAAAATACACCGGCGCTACACGCGCTTTCTTACCGTTCTTTTTTCAATCTGTTTCTCGTAATTGACACCCTGAAAGATCGCGTCCACGAAAATCCCTGGTGTATGCACCGATTCCGGGGGCAGTGCGCCCAGATCGACCAGCTCTTCGACCTCTGCAATCACGTAGTCGGCCGCGGTTGCCATCACCGGATTGAAATTTCGTGCCGTCTTGCGATATATCAGGTTGCCCCAGCGGTCGCCCTTCCACGCCTTGATGAACGCAAAGTCGCCACGGAGACCGCGCTCCATAACGTATGTGCGCCCGTTGAACTCGCGAGTCTCTTTTCCTTCCGCGATCACAGTGCCAACGCCCGTCGGCGTGTAAAAAGCTGGAATCCCGGCGCCAGCCGCGCGCACGCGTTCCGCGAGGGTGCCTTGGGGATTGAGCTCGACTTCGATTTCTCCATTTAGGAATTGCTGCTCAAACAGTTTATTTTCACCGACATAGCTGGCGATCATTTTCTTGATCTGATGCGTTTGCAAGAGTATCCCGAGGCCAGCATCGGGTGACCCGGCGTTGTTCGAAACGACGGTAAGGTTTTTTACGCCCTTGCGGCGTACAGCTGCAATGAGGTTCTCGGGTATTCCGCACGTTCCGAATCCGCCGGCCAAGATCGTGGCTCCGTCGAACAATTTTTCAATGGCCACATCGGCGTTAGCCACGCGCTTATCCATCGATACAAACCCCTCTGAGCGCAAGATATATTCAACCGTATTTCTTACAGTTTACTGCAAATCCCGAAGGATTTTGTAGAGTTCTCCCGCGGCGGAGAACTGCTCTTCGAGAGCGCGGGTCCGCAGATCGCTGCGAATCTGTTCGAGCGCCTGGATCATTTGATCGAGGACCCGATCGAGATTGTCGGTGTTCGTTAGGACAATATCCCGCCAGACCGAGTACGGACTCCCCGCCAGGCGCAGTGCATCGCGAAGTCCTCGGCCAGCAAGCGTGACCGGTAGGCCTGTTTCGTCCGTCTGGTCGCGGACAACGCCGGCAAGTGCAACCGCCAGCAGTTGCGGCAGATGCGAAACTACCGCGGCGGCGCGATCATGCATCTCGGCGGAAAGCCAGACAGGCTCTGCGCCCAGCTTTTCGATGAGCGAAACGAACTTGGCAACGCGCGGTTCAGCAGCCTTTGGCGCATTTTCAGGCGTGGAAGAAGCGATCAAGGCGTATTTTGCGCCCTGAAACAAGTCCGCGTCTGCGGCGGCAATGCCTGAGATCTCTTTCCCCGCCATCGGGTGCCCGCCCAGAAAGCGGGTGCCGTGTTCGTGGAACGATTCCGCCGCTACCGCGCAGACCGAGCGTTTGGTGCTAGCCGTATCTGTTACCAAAGAATGCGGGGGAGCGAGGCGCGCGACCTCAGGCAGCAATTCAATCGTTTGCCCCACCGGAAGCGCAACGTAAATCAAGTCCGCACCTGCAAGGGCGAGCGAAAGGTCGTCGACTCCTTCGTGAATAGCGCTGCGTTCGAACGCGTGCCGTAGCACGTGCGCCTTGTCCCAGCCGACGACCGTGGTATCGGGAAAATATTTGCGAAGCGCGAGCGCGAACGAGCCGCCAATCAATCCGGTGCCAAGAACCGCGACACGGCGGAAGACGGCGGCCATGGCTTACGCGATGGTCCGCTCGACCGCGGGAGCGATGATGCGCAACTCGGCCATGAGTTTTTCGAATTGCTCGAAGAAGAGGGACTGCGCGCCGTCGGAGAGCGCGTGCTCCGGATCGTTGTGGACCTCGATCAGGAGGCCGTCTGCGCCGGCCGCAATCGCGGCGCGGGCCATCGGAGGGACTTTGTCGCGAATTCCTGTGCCGTGCGACGGATCGGCAAGAATCGGAAGGTGCGAAAGCTTCTTGATGACCGGAATCGCAGCGATATCGAGCGTGTTGCGTGTCGCGGTTTCAAACGTGCGGATGCCGCGTTCGCACAGGATCACGTTGTGATTGCCGCCGGCCATGATGTATTCCGCGCTCAGCAGGAGTTCCTCGATTGTTGCAGACATGCCTCGCTTGAGAAGAACTGGTTTGCGAGCCGCGCCCAGCGACCGGAGAAGAAAATAGTTCTGCATGTTGCGGGCGCCGACTTGAAAAATATCCACGAAAGACTGCATTCCAGCGATTTGTGACGCGTCCATCACTTCGCTGCAAACGAGTAAGTCGCTTTTGTCCGCGGCATCGCGCAACATCGCCAGGGCTTTCTCTCCGTGCCCTTGAAAACTGTATGGCGAGCTGCGCGGCTTGTAGGCGCCGCCGCGCAGGATTCGGGCGCCCGCTTTGGCAACCCGCTGGGCAATCACGCCAATCTGCTCGGGATTTTCGACCGAGCAGGGCCCGGCGGTAACCACTACTTCCCTTCCTCCGATCTTCGCGCCGCGCGGAAGATCGACCACGGTGCCTTGCGGGCGAAACGCGCGGCTCGCCAGCTTGTACGGCTGCGTAATGCGCACGACCTCGCGCACGCCGTCGAGAACCTCGACGTCACGGGGATCGAAATCGGCAGGCACGCCTACGGCGCCCAGAACCGTCTGCGAGGCGCCCGTGGAACGGTGAATGTCGAAGCCCATCGAAACCAGGCGGTCGATGACGTGCTGGATTTGTTCCTCTTTCGCGCCTTCTTGCATTACGACAACCATTGCGACTCCTCTTTCAGGTTTCCGAGAACACCTTCGAAACCATGCTGACTTGGCCGAGGTTTTTCGCGGTGCATTCCGGTGGCACTTTCAATTCGAACGGATGCCCGCCTGCAGACGAGCGCTACGTAAATCTTCAACACCGCGCGAACTACGGCGCTAGTTCATCCTTCCTTTTTTCCATCGCCCCGGTGCATCACGGCACGTTCGACCGAGCGCGCCTCATCCAGGATGCGTTCGAACAAGCGTCGAATCGCCGCGTCCGGAAGCGGTCCCGGGTTTTCTTGCACCACTGCGTCGAGCACTTGCTTCTCGCGGTCCGGCTGGTAGAGCGCTTCGCCCGTCACCCGCTTGATCCGGCCAATCTCGACGACGCAGCGCGAACGCTCGTTCAACAACTCAACGAGGCGCTTATCAATCTCGTCGATTTTGCGCCGCCAATCTTCGACGCTCATGCCTGGGGCTCCCGCTTGCTCATTCCGGCGACGGCAGCTCCCTTGAGCAGCCTGACGCGCGCGGCGAGCGCCGCAGCCCCAGCGTCGACGTTTCCTGCGCGCTCGACTTCCTCGACGAGCGCCGAACCGACCACCGCAGCATCGGCTAGCCCGCCAAGCAGCGAGACATGCCCGGGCAGCGAGATTCCGAAGCCGATGGTAATCGGCAGCTCGGTGAAGCGCCGCACCCGCCGGGCGAGGGCCGGCAATTCCTCCGCGAGTTGATCCCTCGCGCCCGTCACGCCGGTCCGCGAAATCACATACAAGAAGCCACTCGTTGATTTGGCGATGAGCGCCAGGCGTTCGTCCGTCGACGTGGGCGCGACCAGAAAAATTGTGTCCAGCCCGCGCGAGGACATCGCCGCGCGGTAGTCGTCCGCTTCCTCGGGCGTGAGGTCGGTGATCAGCACGCCGTCGGCTCCCGCTGTTTTTGCGGCGGCTCCAAATTTTTCAAGACCCATTTGCAATACGGGGTTGAAATAGCTGAATACGACGAGCGGCACTTCCGTTTTCGCGCGCAGCGATTTCACGAGAGAAAGCACGAGAGAGAGCGTCGTGCCGCTGCGCAGGGCGCGTTCACTGGCGCGTTGGATCACTGGGCCGTCGGCCACGGGATCGCTGAAAGGCACGCCCAGCTCGATGATATCCGCCCCGGCGTTTGCCAGCGCAAGCACAAATTGCTCGGTTGCCGCGAGCGACGGATCACCCGCGGTGAGGTATGCAACCAGTCCCATTTCGCCGGTGCGCCGCAAATCGGCAAAACGGCGCGCGATGCGCGAGGCGTTGATCATATTTTCTGGCGGGCTCCAAGTGGAGCCCGCACCCGTTTCTGGCGGGCTGCAAGTACAGCCCGCACCCGTTTCTGGTGGGCTGCAAGTACGGCCCGCACCCGGTATGGGAATCGCATCTGCCATGGTGAACGCTACAAGTAGCGCGCGAGGATCTCCATGTCTTTGTCGCCGCGCCCCGAAAGATTCAGAATCACCACGTTGTCGCGGGACATTTTCGGGGCGCGCTCGATCAGTTCGGCAAGGGCATGTGCCGATTCAAGCGCTGGAATGATGCCCTCTACGCGTGCGAGCGTGCGCGCAGCGGCGACTGCCGCGTCGTCGCTCACCGCTGTATACTCGGCCCGTCGCCGATCGGCGAGCCAAGCGTGCTCAGGACCAATCGCCGGGTAGTCGAGGCCCGCCGAAACCGAATGAGTTGTCGCGATCTGTCCGTCAGCGGTTTGCAAAACGTAGGAGTATGTCCCTTGCAACACGCCGGGGCGCGCGCCTGAATAACCTGCGGCAGCAGCCATACGCGCGGCGTGCTCGCCAAGCGCTTTGCCGCGCCCGCCCGCCTCAACACCCAGCATCTTCACCGTCGGGTCGTCCAGAAACGCATGGAAAAGCCCGATGGCGTTCGATCCCCCGCCAACGCAGGCCAACAGCAAATCCGGCAAACGGCCTTCGACATCGAAAATCTGTCCGCGCGCTTCGAGGCCGATGACGCGGTGAAAATCGCGCACCATCATCGGGTAGGGATGCGCTCCTAAAACCGAACCAAGCAGATAGTGCGTCGTGCGAACGTTCGTGACCCAGTCGCGCATCGCTTCGTTGATCGCATCCTTGAGTGTCCGCGTGCCCGAATTCACGCCAACGACTTCCGCGCCGAGTAGACGCATGCGGAAGACATTGAGCCGCTGGCGCTCCATGTCATCAACGCCCATGTAAACCACGCACTCGAGGCCCAGGCGCGCTGCGACGGTCGCTGTCGCAACCCCGTGCTGACCCGCGCCGGTTTCCGCGATGATGCGCCGCTTGCCCATGCGAACTGCGAGCAAGCCCTGGCCTAGGCAGTTGTTGATCTTGTGCGCTCCGGTGTGCAGCAGGTCCTCGCGCTTGATGTAGATGCGCGGCCCGCCAAGATGCTGTGTCAGCCGCGAAGCGAATTGCAATGGAGTGGGGCGCCCGGCAAAATTCTTCAGCAGGAAGTCGAGCTCGCGCTGAAAGCCTAGGTCGTTGCGCGCTGCTCCGTACGCGCGCTCGAGTTCTTCGAGTGGCGCAACGAGAGTCTCCGGCACGTAGCGCCCCCCGTAGAGGCCGAAGCGGCCACGCGCGTCCGGCCAGGTTTGTGTAGCCGTAGCAGCCATTTTTTCTGTTTCCGACTAGGCCCGCAACGCTATTGCCGCACCGATTCAATTGCAGCGAACAGAGCGCGCAATTTTGCCAGGTCCTTCCGTCCGGGCCTCGATTCCACTCCGCTCGCTACATCGACAGCGTACGGCTGCGCGACGCGAATGGCCTCGGCGATATTTTCAGGCGTCAGGCCGCCCGCCAAAATGATCCGGCCATAGCGGTGGGCCGCGCGGGCGAGCTTCCAATCCAGCGTGCGGCCCGTGCCGCCGTGCAGTCCACGGGCGAATCCGTCGAGCAGCAGCGCATCCGCCGCGCGATACCGCGCCAGCGACGCGGTACGGAATCCATTTTTAACCGCAAGCGCTTTGATCACCCAATGTTTGCGTGACAATTCGCCCACTTCGGCGGCCGATTCCTTGCCATGAAGCTGCACCGCGCCCAGACGCATCGCCCGCGCCAGCGCGTCCACGACGAGCGGAGGCCAGTTCACGAACACACCCACAGGCACTACAAATGGCGGCAGGCGGCGGATAATGCTCCACGCGTCCGCGGGAGTTGTGGCTCGCGGGCTGGCTGGATAAAAATTGAATCCCAGCGCGGACACGCCCAAATCCACGCACAAACGCGCGTCTTCCCAGGTGGTAATCCCGCAAATTTTAACACGAGTCCGCATGAGCGCTACGAGCCGAGCAGCACCCGCAGCGCCACCGCGGGATCTGGCTGCGCCATGAGGTGCTCGCCGATCAGGAACGCGTCGAAACCTGCGGCACGAAGGCGCACCAAGTCGTCTCGAGTGCGCAGGCCGGATTCACAGATAGCGATGCACTCGTCCGGAATGGCTTCGATCAACTCATCTGAGGTTTCGATTCGGACTTCGAGCGTGCGCAGGTCGCGGTTGTTCACGCCGATCATGCGCGCGCCAGCGCTTAGCGCTCGCGCCAACTCCTCTCGCGTGTGCACTTCAACAAGCGCCTCCATGCCGAGTTCCCGGCCAAGCACGAGCAATTCGGAGAGAAGTTCGTCGCTGAGCCCGGCAACAATCAACAAAAACGAATCGGCGTCTGTGGCTCGCGCTTCCCACACTTGCCACGGATCGACGATGAAATCCTTACGCAACACGGGAAGGCCCACGGCTCCGCGCGCGTCGCGCATGTATTTCAGATCGCCCTGGAAAAATTCCTCCTCGGTCAGCACAGAAAGCGCGGTCGCCCCGGCTGCCTCTAGCGTTCTTGCTAGCGAAACCGGATCGAAATCTGCCCGAATCACGCCGCGAGAAGGCGACGCCTTCTTCAACTCGGCAATCACATTCAGCGAGTCGCGCGTCAGGGCAGCCGCAAAATCCCGGACTGGTTTGCCGTGCTTTACGCCGAAACGCAGCGCTGTCTCCGGAACTGTCTTCTTCCGGTGAGCAATCGCGGCCCGGCGCAACTCAATGATGCGGTCCAGTACCGTGCCAGATTTTGTTTCTGCGGACATAGCTTCAGCGCCGCTTCAAATCAGCCGAGAAGCGCAAACCATCATGCTATCGTCCGTCTGTAGGGGAGTCAATCACGCGTGCGGCGTCGCGGGAGAAATATGATGGACTCGTGCTCTTTCCCCCGCGACGCCAGCGACGGTTCAGGGTCTATTTTCGGTAACACGAACTGTGTACGCGGCGTGGTTAAGCACTATCGACCGGTTCGTGCCTGCCACGCGAATTTCGATGAGGGACCTCGTCCCGTCAGAATTTAGCCGCAGCAGGACCGCATCCTCTGGATACTTGGCGGCGTTCTTTACCCAGGCGCCTTGAGCCGTGGCAAAAAACTTGCCGTCTTTCCGAAGGGTCACGCGCACAGTGGAATTATGAGCTTCCCAGCTCAATTCATAAATCCCCGCCGGGATTTCCACGCCGTTCATCATGGCGTCGCTTCGCAAGAAAAATGGGCGGGACGAATCCTTCCGCGCCCAGGCGTTGAAATTCACAGTCAACAGAATCAGTAGTGCGGGTACGACTGCCTTGAATCTCACGTCTCCCTCTCCGCTGCCGACACTGGGTTTCTGCACGCCGCGAGCATCGGCCATCAAGTTGACGCCGATCAAAATAGCCGAGGTTGTTCTTGCCCAGCTATCCGAATCCTGCGGTCAAACTGAATTGAGGCTTCATCTTCGCTGCTTCGAAAACTAAGACCAGACGCAAATTGGCCTTCAGCCAAATTGGAATTCGTCCCAAATTGGCTGCCGACCAAATTGGACGGAATGCGTGTGTTTCGGTCTAGTTTTACGGCCGCGCCCAGGGATTGGGCAAAAAAGAGAGCCAGCGTCTATACTTTCCTGCTCAAACCTTGGAACGTGGCTGTCTGTTTGGAGGCGGGGTGTCGCAGGACGAGTTGAATATTTTGGAGAACGAGATCACGACTTGCCGAAAGTGCCCACGACTCGTGCATTACCGCGAGGAAGTGGCACGCGCCAAACGCCGCGCCTATCGCGACTGGACCTACTGGGGCCGGCCTGTCCCTGCGTTCGGCGATCCAAAAGCCCAGTTGGTGATCCTTGGCCTCGCACCGGCAGCGCACGGAGCAAATCGCACCGGGCGGATGTTTACGGGCGACCGGTCCGGCGATTTTCTCTACGAACAGCTCTACCGCGCTGGCTTCGCCAACCAGCCGCTGTCCAAGCACGCAAATGATGGTCTGGCTCTGAAAGGCGTTCTAATTTCAGCAGCGATCCGCTGTGCGCCTCCGGCGAACAAGCCTCTTCCGGAAGAAATCCGCAACTGCCTGCCTTATCTCGAGCGAGAACTCGCCGTCGTTCGCCCACGGGCCGTACTCGCTTTGGGCGGCATCGCGCTCAACACCTATCTCGATCTCTTGAAAAAGCACGGACTGATTGCGTCGCGCGCAGCCTACCGGTTCGCCCACGGAGCGAGTTTCGCGTTACCGGGCGACCTACCGCGCCTGTTTGCCGCCTATCATCCTAGCCAGCAGAACACGCAAACGGGCCGCTTAACGCCAGCGATGTTCGCCAGCGTTCTCAGAAAAATCCGGAAATTCCTGGAATCGTGACTTTGATTCAACTGCGGGCGGGCGCAGACTGCCCTGAGGTAAACAACTAGTCCGCGGGGGCGTTGATCTGCGCCGCACCTTCCACAGTCCGGTGAGCGATGCGCTTGGCCAGCCGGTCAAACGCGAGGTACACAACTGGGGTCGTGAAGAGAGTCAGCGCCTGGCTGAAGATCAAGCCGCCGACGATCGCAATGCCCAACGGCTCTCGAAGCTCAGTTCCGGTGCCCCCGCCGAGGGCCAGGGGCAAGCCGCCGAGCATCGCTGCCATGGTGGTCATAAGAATCGGCCGGAAGCGCAGCAGACAAGCCTGATAAATCGCGTCGACCGGATTCTTCCCTTCTTTGCGCTCCGCCTCGAGCGCGAAGTCAATCATCATGATCGCGTTCTTCTGCACGATACCGATCAGCAGGATGATTCCTATGAGCGCGATGATGCTGAAATCGATGCGGGTGATCATCAAGGCGAGTAGCGCCCCGACCCCCGCCGAGGGCAGCGTGGAAAGAATGGTCACAGGGTGGATGTAGCTTTCATAGAGCACGCCCAGCACGATGTACACCGTCATCAGAGCGGCAATGACCAGGACGGGCTCATTTGCGAGGGCCGCTTGAAAGGCTTGCGCCGTTCCCTGGAATCCTGAGTGAACGCTCGTCGGCAGCCCGATCTGCTGCTGCGCCTGCTTGATGGCATCAACCGCCTGACCCAGGGAAGCCCCCTGCTTCAAGTTGAAGGACAGAGTCACGACTGGGAATTGCCCCTGGTGGTTGACGGCGATCGGAGCGACTTCGGAGGAATACTGGGTGAAGGCGCTTAGCGGAACTTGGGTCCCAGTCGAGGACTTAACGTAAATATCCTTCAGCGCGTCCGGATTCTGCTGGAACGCCGGATTCACCTCGAGCACCACGTGGTACTGGTTGAGTTGGGTGAATATCGTGGAGACTTGCCTTTGCCCGAACGCATCGTAGAGCGTGTCGTCAATCGCCTGCGGGAGAATTCCCAGCCGTGACGCCGTGTCGCGGTCAATGTTGAGCGAAGCCTGCATGCCTCGCTCCTGCTGGTCGCTCGCCACGTCGGTTAATTCAGGCAAGTTTTTAAGCTTGTCGAGCAGTTGCGGCGCCCATTCGGCCAGCTCCTGCGCGTCCGCATCTTCCATCGTGTATTGAAATTGCGTGCGGCTGATGCGGTCTTCGACCGTCAAATCCTGCACCGGCTGAAGATACAGAGTAATTCCCTTCACGTCGTTCAGTTTGGTTTGCAGGCGGCGAATCACCGCCGGGGCGTCATCCGTCCGCTCTTCGCGCGATTTCAAGTTGATCTGAATGCGCCCGTTGTTCGTCAGCATGTTGACCCCGTCGACGCCGATGAAGGAGGAAAGGCTGACAACATCGGGATCCTTCAAGATGACGCTGGCGAGGGCCTGCTGCCGTTCCGCGAGCGACGCAAACGAAATCGTGGCGGGCGCCTCCGAGATGCCCAGGATGACGCCAGTGTCCTGCACGGGGAAAAAGCCCTTTGGGATTACCAGGAAGAGAAAGATCGTTAGCGCCAACGTTCCAACCGTGACGACCAGAGTGGCAGGCTGATGCTTCAGCACGAATCGCAGGATCGTGGCGTATTGCTCGATGACCCAATTGAGCGAATTCTCAGAAAGCTTATAGAACCAGGTTTTCTCCGAATCCTTTTGGTGCCGCAGAATTTTCGAGCACATCATCGGCGTGAGCGTCAGCGAAACGACAGCCGAAACGAGAATCGTGACGCTCAGCGTGATGGCGAACTCGCGGAACAGCCTGCCCACGACGTCCTGCATGAAGAGGAGCGGAATCAGTACGGCGATCAGCGACACGGTAAGCGAAAGAATCGTAAAGCCGATTTGCTCGGAACCTTTCAACGCCGCTTGAAGCGGCGGGTCGCCCTCCTCAATGTAGCGGGAAATGTTTTCGATCATCACGATGGCGTCGTCGACAACGAAACCTGTTGAGATCGTAAGCGCCATCAGCGACAAATTGTCCAAGCTGTAGCCCAACAAATACATCACGCCGAACGTGCCGACGAGCGACAGAGGCACGGCCACGCTGGGTATAGCGGTCGCCGCCAGGCTGCGCAGGAACAAGAAGATCACCATTACAACCAGCGCCACCGTCAGAATCAACTCGAATTGCACGTCTGCGACCGAAGCGCGAATCGTCGTGGTGCGGTCGGTCAAAATAGCTACCTGGACAGAAGTTGGAAGCGATGCTTTGAGCTGTGGCAGCAGGTTCTTGATGCGGTCAACCACGTTGATGATGTTCGCGCCCGGCTGCCTCTGAATGTTGACGATTACGGCGGGCTTGTCGTTTTCCCACGCCGCTTGCTTGACGTTTTCCGCGCCGTCCACGACGTCCGCCACATCCATGATGCGCACGGGCGCGCCGTTCTTGTAGCTGATGACGATCGGTTTGTACGAATCGGCGCTCATTAGCTGATCGTTCGCCCAGATCGTGAACGCCTGCCGCGGGCCGTCGATATTGCCCTTGGCCTGATTGACGTTCGCCTGCCCAAGCGCCGCGCGCAAATCCTCAAGGCTCAGGCCATAGGAGGCGAGCGCAGTCGGATTCGCCTGAATGCGCACCGATGGCTTCTGGCCGCCGCTAATGCTCACGAGGCCCACACCGGGCAACTGCGAAATTTTCTGCGAAAGGACCGTATCCGCCATGTCCTCGAGCTTCGTCAGAGACAGCGTGTCCGATGTGAGCGCCAACGTGAGCACAGGAGTGTCTGCGGGGTTCGTCTTGCTGTAAATCGGCGGATTGGGAAGATTCAGCGGAAGAAACGTTGTCGCGGCGTTGATTGCGGCCTGGACCTGCTGCTCCGCCACGTCAATATTCAGGTCAAGCACAAATTGCAACGTGATGAGCGACGCGCCAAACGAACTCGTCGAGGTCATCTGGTTCAGCCCCGGCACTTGCCCAAATTGCCGTTCAAGGGGTGTCGTTACCGCCGAAGCCATCACCGTGGGACTCGCGCCGGGATAAAACGTAAGGATCTGTATCGTGGGATAGTCAACTTGCGGCAGAGCGGAAACGGGCAATTGGCGGTACGCCACCGCCCCGGCAAGCAAAATTCCCGCCATCAGTAGCGAAGTCGCGACCGGGCGAAGAATAAATTGCCGGGATGGATTCATCAGCTTTGCTTTCCCTGTGGTTTGTGCTTCGTTGGGTCAGTGGGATTCGAATTCTTGAAAGGCGCGACTTGCCCTGGTTGGCGCGCGCCATTCGGTCCCGCGTTTCCGCCCGCAGGGGGTGTAGCGCCAGTGCTGCCTCCATTCCCACCGCTCGAAGCTCCATGCACCTCAACTGGTGTGCCTGATTGAAGCCTGTCTTGGCCATCCACAACCACCTGATCGCCCGGATCCACTCCAGAAGCGATCAAGGCGATATTCCCCTGCGTCAAGTCCACCTTGACGTTCTGCATGTTGGCCTTGCCGGACTTTACGGTGTAGACGTAAGAACCCTGCGTCCCGCGCTGAACCGCCGCCAGCGGCACAACGATTGCGTTCCTGCGCACGGAGAGCATCAGGCGCGTGTTCACGAACTGGTTCGGCCAGAGCGACAAGTCGCGATTTTCAAAAACTGCTTTCAATCGGACAGTGCCTGTTGTGGGGTCAATTTCATTGTCAATCGTCAGAAGCTTGCCGGTTGCGAGCATGGTTTGGTCATCGCGGCTGTACGCTTGGACGCCCAGTTGCTCGCTCTTCATGTGCGAGATCACGTCCGGCAAGTTGTCTTCCGGCAGCGTGAACAGAGTCGCGATGGGTTGTACCTGTGTGATGACGACCAATCCCGTGGAATCTGTCGCATGAACCATGTTGCCTTGATCGACGAGCCTCAACCCGACACGCCCGTTGATCGGCGCCGTAATCTTGCAATACACAAGCTGCAGTTTCTCATTGTCGATTTGAGCCTGGTCAGCGCGCACTGCCCCTTCGAGCTGTCCCACGGTGGCATTCTGCGTGTCGACCTGCTGAGCCGCGATGACTCCCTCTTTGTGCAACTGGTCGTAGCGTGCGTAATCGACCCGAGCATTGTTGAGTTGGGCCTGATCGCGCGAAAGCTGCCCTTCCATCTGCTCCAGCGCCACTTGAAACGGGCGAGGGTCGATCTCAGCTAGGAGGTCGCCTTCGTGCACGAATTGCCCCTCTTGGAAGTAGACCTTCTGCAGCTCCCCATCGACGCGGCTCTTCACCGTGACCGTGTTGAATGGAGTCACGGTCCCAAGGCCTGAAAGGTAGTAGGGAACGTCTTGCTTTATGGCCGGCGTTACGGAGACCGACACAGTGCCCAAATTAGCGGCTCGCGCGCCTGGCGCGGGCGCGGCCTTACTCTCAGCTGAAGGGCGCGATTTATAGTAATAATACCCGCCACCCGCCAGGACGAGCAGCACCAGCGCCCACACCCACCCTGTTTTCTTCGGCTTGCCGGCCTCTCCCGCGAGGGGACTCCGTTGAGTCTGACCTCCCAGGTCGTCTTGCTGCGAAGGATGAGGAGTAGCCATATTTGTCCTGTCGTCGGGTGCGGGCCGCAGGTGTTCACCCTGAGCCTCGAAGGGCAGCCCGCCAGCGTCTTAATGCCTTCTAAAGATCGGCCTGAGCTACCTTTGACTGACGTATTCAGGCCGCCTCAGGTTACGCTAGAGTAGGGTGCGAACCGAGTCCAGCCAGTTCGGTGGCAATGCGACTGGGAGGAAGGTACGTCGCTCAGATCCCCGCCACCAAGACCGCGACTTGGTTGTTTTTCGATCTGGTAGCGATACCGGGATTCGAACCCGGATTTTGGCCTTGAGAGGGCCACGTCCTAACCCTTAGACGATATCGCCGTATCACGAGTCTATCATGGCAGAATCGTGGCCGAATTGTCATCATTTTGACGACGTTTGGCTGCAGACGGGCCTCTGCGCGCGTCAACGCTCGTTCCGAGTGCTGTGCTCTAACTAGGCTTACTTTGAGTCGGCAAGCGCTAAATATGCGCCGAGGCCGATCATGCCCAGGCCGGAGGCTGTGCGCTGGCGGCGCCGGAAAGCAGCGCTCGACTTGAGCTTGCGTTCGAGCGGAGCCGCGAGCGAAACCACTATGAGATCAGCAGCGGTGTTTAGTGACACTGACAGGAAACCGAGAGCGGCGAACTGAAAGAAAACGTGGCCGTGCCCGGGAGCGATGAACTGAGGAATGAAGGAAAGGAAAAACAAAGCAGTCTTCGGATTGAGGACCTCGGTCAGGATGCCTTGCCGGAATGCGCCGCCGGAAGGAGTCGCGCTTTCGACAGCCATCTCAGCGTTGCGCGTTCGGATCATGCGTACACCAAGAAAAACCAGATACGCGGCCCCGGCGTACTTGACGGTGTGAAACGCCACAGCGGACGCGGCCAGGATCGCCGAAACACCGAGCGCGGCAGCGAATACGTGAACAAGGCCCCCAAGAAATGTCCCGGCCGAGGAGTGGAACCCTTCGCGGCGCCCACCGGCAAGCGTGCGAGCAAGAACATAGAGCATCCCCGGCCCGGGGGTCGCAGCAAGGATCAACGCAGCAGCGAAGAAGAGTACAAAGCGATGCGCGTCCGTCATGGGAACATTAGAACATTGCTACCGAACAAAATGATAGGCGTGAAGCAGCGAAATTAATCAGCCGAAGCAGTCCAGTCTTCGATTCCGCATCGTGCCGTCACCCCCGTTTCTGCGCCTCGCGACTCCTTGATCAGGGCGCACAGGTAGGCAACCGCGCAAAAGGGCAGAATCCATGCCACCCGGCTTTGGTAGCGATCGTAAACGCCGGAGAACGTGGCACAAACCACTGCATTAATGAACAGAAATGCCGTCGCCCAATAGAAGAACTCGTTGAGGCGGGCTAAGCTGCGAATCCGCGCGAGCAGCAGGCAAACCGCGGCGCTCAGCCAGAAGGAGGTGGTGTCAAGAGCAGCAGCAACATTCGCAAGCGTCAGCAGGCGGCCGCGCATTTGCTTGCCTTGAGAAAACGCCGGAAAATCTCCGGGGAACACTCGCTGGATCGTACCGTTATTCCAATCCTTCGCGTCGTAGGAGCGGACTTCGTCCCCTGTGCGGATGGCAGCGAGCTGCAACAGCGTCTCCTTGGCGCTGCTTGCCAGAAACCGGAGTGGATAAGCGATGAGCGTTCCGCGTACGATCTCCGCCATTTCCTCTTGGTGCCCCTGAAGGTCGTGGATCAGCGGATGTTGGAACAAGAATTCGGCTTGCGTATGAGGCAGACTGGAAATGTACCGGCAGGAGATGAAGGCTCGCTTCGCGCAGTTTTCATGGAGGAAGTCCGCAGCCAGGCCATCGCTGAACAGCCTCGCGAGCAGGAAGGCGCTTCCGGACGGTGAAACTCGGAAGCCAAGACCCATACGCTGATTCAGCGCCGCCGTGGAGATCGCTGCGGCCAAGATTGGTACGACCAACCACGCCAAGTTGGCCCTTTTCCCATCGACCGTGTGCCTACATAGGGCGGCAACCCTGAGGCCGGCGAGGGCCAAGATAAACAAACCTGCGATGGGGAGCAGCGACGCGTGGGCGCCCGCAGAGATCATCAAGATCACACCCAGACAAAGCCGCGGGACGACGCGCAATGCATCCGCGAATGCCAACAAGTAGGCAGATAGGAATAACACGCCGGCAAAGACATCCGGCATCAGCAATGAAACAAACCAAGGTAGGCTCGACAATAGCGTCAAACCCAAGATAGTCACGAGCAGGCAGCGGTCTCTGACCTTGCGATCGCCGTTCATCAGGTGATCGCATGTCAGGTGCAAGACATAAACGACGATGACTGCCTGCATTGCGACCACCGGCGATGCGGTGTCCCCCAGGGTCATGAGTCTCGTGAACATGCTGTATCCCGGAGCGCGAAACGGCGCCAGCGGCATGAAATATGCGCCCGTCCAGACGTAACCACCTGTGTCGGAGAAGACGATCGGATATCCGTTGTACCAGGCGACAGAAAGGAGGAGACAGACCGCGAAGCTACAGGCCAAGAGCAGACGTACTCCCGCAATTTTCTCCTCGATGGCCTGCCACGATCTGGTGGCGGCAGCCGAGTATGTGACCTGCTCCGCGAGCGGGTCTTGATCCGCTGTCGGCATCAAAACGTATTGTCCAAAGACAGCTTGTTCAAAATAGCAGAATTTCGGGTCAGCGCGCTGTGCTGATATCTCTCGCTTCGGGCAGCGACCCGATGGATCAGACTACCTGAGAATGCCCATTCGTATTCCTCGCACAGATGAAGTTGGGCGAATCAATTAACACGGGCGGCTCGTTGCGCTAGGAAGCCGCTGTGCGTCCCGCTCACTGGCAGGGCTACTGCGTGGGAGTTGCAGACGACGGAGCGGCGGATGCCGGAGCCGACGCGTCCTTTGGCCCAAAGTTCTTGGCAAGATACTGCACGAGAATATCGACCTTGTCGGGGGGGACGTTCGCCCCTCGGTCGATCATCGTTTGGACCGTGTCTTTCCAATCGTCAGGGCTCTTGTGCGCTTTCGTCAGATTCGTAAGTTTGTGGCAGGCCTGGCAATTCTCCGTGGCAATCTCTTTTCCATCTCCGTCAGGCAGTTCGACCTTGGCTGGAGCGGCTGAGGCTGTCGGCGAATCGGATGAGGAACCGGCGGCAGGCGACTCGCCAGAAGGCGGCGCAGCCGCAGCGCCTCCTGCGTTCGGGTCAGCCGTCGCTGGCTTGGGCCCAAAATTCTCGGCAAGGTATTTCACCAGTGTATCGACTTTGTCGTCCGGAATCCGCGCGCCGCGATCAATCATCGTCTGCACGGTGTCTTTCCAATCGTCCTCGCTCTTGTGGGCCTTGGTCAGATTGGTGAGCCGGTGACACTCCTGGCAATACTCCGTCGCGATGGGTTTGCCGTCCCCATCTGGCAACTGGACTGGTTTCGGCGCGGCTGGCGCGGGCGCTGGAGTAGCTGCCTGTCCTTCCGGAGGCTGGGCTTGCCCGGCGTCCTGGCTCGCGGCCGAGAGGAAGGGTGCGGAGGGAAGCACCCTCATACCGTGGGCCAACATGCCGAGCGTCGCGTGACCGCGCGAACCTGGATTTTGCGCATGGCCCGGCAGCGCAGCAAGAATCCCAATGCCCGCGATGAGAATCAGCACAGCAGTCAGCACTGAAGAACGCGAATAGTGGTTACCTGGTGTCCGCACGCTTCCCTTTCCTCCCGCGATTCACGCGCAGGGAGCGAAATCTCTCAGCAATTTCGCCGATCCTATCGAATGAGAGAGCCTTTCCTTCCGAATGAACAAATCCTGCAGCTATTCGATCCCAGCCAGACCATTCGAGCTATGTAGAAAGGCTAAGCACTCGAATAAAATTCTATTTTCGTATGCGCCAACGAAAGAATCAAGTCACCACTCAACAGCCGGCTTTCGCCGGGCGCGCACGGACGTCACTTATCTCACAGCGGGAGTTCTACTGTGCGAGAGTTGAGGGGTATACCCCTGTTTGCACGGGTACCTGCGAGGGAATAATCCGCCGGTAAATCCTGGCAGAGAAAAAGCGGTTCCGGCACGGAGCGCACCGATACGCGGGGATCTGTAACAGCCGGAACAACCAGGCAAACGCCCCTGCCCCGTGTTCGCTCGAGATGCGGGTCAGGTCCATGTTGCCGCACATTCCGCAGTGGACGTAGGCAACGTAGCGGATGGGAGCGGCCCAGGCAAAGAAGCGCAAATCGCAAGCCTGGCAACGCCAAGGCCGCAGCCGCGCCAGGCTCGCAAGATAATCTTTAACACTTCGCCTGCGCGACCGGCGGGGGCTGTCGCTTTGACAGTCCGGACACAGCAACGTGGTTCTCCCCTGGGAAAGTCTGCGGAGAGGATAGGAAAAGAGTCACTGTGATGGCAAGTTCGATTTACATTAAGATTGCGTAACTGTATACAATGAAGTGAGGGGTGCCGGATGGCGGACTACACGGCAGAACACGCGCGGGCGGGGATTAACGCAAAGTTGCCGCGTCTCGATACCTGGCCAAACCAGTTTCCGGGCTACCGGATCGTAACGCGCTACCCCGAATACACGTCCGTGTGCCCCAAAACAGGATTACCCGACTACGGAACCATCACGATTGAATACGAGCCAAAAAAATTGTGCCTGGAGCTCAAGGCCCTGAAGATGTACTTGCTCGCTTACCGCAATCTGGGCATCTTTTATGAAAATGCGGTCAATCGCATGCTGCGCGACATCGTCGACTCCGTTCATCCTGCCTGGTGCGTAGTCCGCGGCGAATTTACCCCGCGCGGCGGCTTGACCACGACAGTCGAGGCGCGCTGGCCGAGGCAACGCCCCGCCGAGCGTAGACAACCATCACTGCCTAAGCGATAATCAAAAACTAAGGAAGGGCGGCGCCAGCCTGTGTCTGGCCGCCAAGGAGAGATGATGAGTATTTCCCCGAATGTTCCCGAGCCCAGAGAGCCCGAAACCTACGAAGAAGCGCCAGGTACTCCCCGCTGGATCATCGCTCTGTTCGTGGTGGCATTCGGATTGATGGGCTACCTGCTCTACGCCGGCAATGCGACCAAATCCAAGCTCCAAACCGATCTCGACAAAGCGAACGCCAAATCGCAGATCCTGTCCGCGCAGATTGACCAGACCAACTCGCGCGTCGCGGATCTGAAAGGGCAGCTGGAAGTAACGACGCAAAAGCTGGGATTCACGCAGGCCGAACTCGCGCAGGCCCGCGCTCTGGCGCAGAATATTCGCCAGGCGCAAAAGGACTCCGATGACAAGCTCGTGGCGCAGATTGGACAGGTGAAGCAAGAGGCCGACACAAAATTTGGGCAGGTGACCACCGACCTAACCGGCGCGAAAACGGACATCAGCGCGACAAAAGAGGACCTCGAAGCGACCAAGGCGAAGCTGACCAGCGCGGTTGGCGATTTGGGAGTGCAAAGCGGACTCATTGCGCGAAACCAGGAGGAAGTCGAGCAGTTGAAGCGCGCGGGTGAGCGCAATATTTTTGAATTGCACCTGACGAGGTCCAAGACGCCGACGCACGTCGGCCCGATTCAGGTCACGCTGACAAAAACGGACCCCAAAAGATTTAAATACACGTTGATGGTCGTGGCCGACGACAAGACGATCGAGAAGAAAGATAAGACGGCCGATGAGCCGGTGCAGTTCTATATCAAGGGCGCCTCGCGCCCTTACGAAATCGTGGTTTTTGACGTCACCAAAGATAAAGTCAACGGCTATCTCGCCACACCAAAGGACGTAGGCAGCGCCCGCGCCCAGTAGCACAGCCACTCCTGGCTGCGCGGTTTTGTAGGCCAGCGCAACTCCGTCGACTCAACTACCATCGCAAAACCCTCTAGGTCAGTATTTCGCCGTGGCGCGAGCCTGCAGGGTTGCTTTTCATTCAGCGCCGAATTCAAGGCGCCATCACTCGAAGTTCTTTAGGGTCGTGGCCATTTCGTGTAGCCGCCGGTCCACCAGCCCGAAAACCCTATCCGCCTCGAAGACGCCGTGCGAGTCTCGGCACCCCGCTTTTACACCAGTTAGAATCTCGATTCCCTCTTCCACTGTAGTGACGGGCAGAATGTGAAATTTCCCTGCCGCCACCGCGTCAATCACGTCGTCTCGCAGCATCAAGTCCTCGATATTTTCCGACGGAATCATCACTCCCTGGCGCCCGGTTAGCCCCGTTTTCACGCGGCACACATCGAAAAAGCCTTCGATCTTCTGGTTCACTCCACCAATCGGCTGAATGTCACCCTGCTGGCTGACTGAACCAGTCACAGCGATGTCTTGCCGAATCGGCAGTCCTGAAAGCGCGGATAGCAGCGCGTAGATTTCCGTCGAGCTGGCGCTGTCCCCGTCGATCCCGCTGTAGGATTGCTCGAAACAGATGCTCGCTGCGAGCGAAAGTGGTTTGTCTTGCGCAAACTTAGCGCGTAAGTACCCCGCGATGATTTGCATGCCCTTATCATGGAAGCTTCCGCTTAAATTCGCTTCGCGCTCGATGTTGATGAGCCCAGTCTTGCCGAGCGCGGCCGACGCCGTAATGCGCACGGGCTTTCCGAACGCGTAGCCGCCGATTTCGAGAACGCTCAGGCCGTTGACTTGTCCGACGCGCGTGCCGTCGGTTTCGATCAGCAGCGTGCCCTCTTCAATCATCTCCCGGATTTTCGTTTCGGTCAGATTGTGCCGCTCGATGCGCGCTTCCCAAGCGCGGCGCACGTGCGAGGCGTTGACGGGCGACGCGCCTTCTTGTCTTGCGATGTAGGCGGCTTCCCGCGCAAGATCCGCAAGTTCCGGGAAGCGGGCCGTCACTTTGTTGCGGCGTCCTGCCAGGCGCACGCCGTATTCCAGCATGCCGGCGACTGCGGTGCGGTCAAACGGGCCGATGCTTTCCTGTTCGCAGAGCTGTCGCAGCCTGCCGCCGTATTGCAGCACGACCGCGTCGCTCATCACCATTTCCTCGTCGAATTCGACGCGAACCTTGAAGATTTTGCGAAAGTCCTCCTCATACTCGTACAGAATCTCGTACATGTGGCGGTCGCCGATCAGGATAATCTTCACGTCGATGTCGATGGGCTCCGGCTTGAGAGCCGACGACCCGAAGGGGAAAAACATGTCCATGGGCTGAATCTCGAGCTTCGAGTGATTCAGCATTCGCTTGAGCGTCCGCCACACTCCCGCTTCGCTCAGCGCATCGAGCGCGTACATCACCAGAAAGCCGCCGTCGGCGCGCAGGATCGACCCGGGGCGCAAGTCCATGAAATCCGAGTTCCAATTGCCGCCTCGCGAGTCGTAGCTTCGCTGGATCGTGCCGAACAAATTCGTATAGGTCGGCGTCGTTTCAAAAATCACCGGCGAATGGTCCTCGTCATTGTGCGCAAGCAAAACGTTTACGCCGTACACGCGGAAGGGATCGCGTTCCGGGGGCGACGAACGGGAACCGCCTTCCGTCGGAGGCGTGGCCCCGGGTTCCTCTTCACCTTCGCGCTCCTTGAATGGATCGAGGTTGTCCAGAATACTGTGGCGGACTTCTTCGAGGTATTCCGCCACGGCGGCGCCCGAATATTTCTCTTTTAGCTCCTCGATGAAACCATCGACCAGCACCGAGGCCGCCTCCTGCTCGAGATAGCTCAGTTCGCTGGCCAGTTCGCGCGAGAGCGTCAGCGTCTTCCGGTAAACAACGGTGAATTCCTGCCGGAATTGTTCATACTTTCGCTCGAGATCCTCAGCAACGGCTGTCTCGAGCTTGCCTTCGTGCACCATTTTCGGAATGTCCTCGATCGGCACCATCTGCCCTTCGAGGACCGGGAAAATCTCAGGCAGCGCGACCGCTCCGACCTGCATATGCCCCAGCGCGAATTGGTCGCGAGCGATCCGCCGGGTGAAATCGTCCATCAATTCCTTTTCGCGAACGGTGAAACGGTCGACGATGCGCCCTTTTTGGCGCTGGAACGGTTCCCCCTCGAATACTTGCGGAATCCGGCGCCGCAGGAATTCGATTCCGCTTTGCATGTCCTTCTTGAAACCATTCGCCTGGCCGCGAGGCAAGGTGAGCAGCCTGGCGCGATCCGGGCTTTTGAAATTGTTAACGTAGCAACGATCGAGCGACTGCTTCACCTGCGGGTGGATTTGCTCGATCAAATGCGTAATCGTGCCGCCGCGGCTCGTTCCCGCGAGGCCGCACACAAAAATATTGAATCCGGGCGCGTTGAGCTCAACGCCCATCTTCAATGCCCGGAATGCGCGCTCTTGCCCGAGCAAATCCGTCACCAGCTCGGCTTCCGCCGTTGTGGCGAACGGAATCGCCGCCGGATCGCAGCGCCAGCGCAGCTGTTCAGGAGGCAATCCCGCCAGCAAGCTCGATGTTCTGGTCGCCGTCATAGAATCCCGATGCTCCAAGACGCGATACTCTAGCACAGCAGCACGGAAGCCGTACTTGCTCCGCAAAGGTAATTTCCACTATGCGCAAGAGCGCGAACACGGCCCTTCTGATCTGCCCTGATATTGTAGATGCAACCCGAGAAACAATCTGCATGCTATCGGCATGCTACTCAACCGGAGCATTCTGCGGACGGTCCGCTCCTGAATATACGTCCATGATCCCGACGGCAGTTGCTACAACAATCGGCCCGAGGACAACGCCCAGCACTCCAAAAACGGCGATTCCGCCAAGCACGCTGATAAACACCAGCAGGCCGTTTAGTGAGGAGCGTCCCCCCAAAAGCACAGGGCGTAAGACGTTGTCAACGGTGGCGCCCAATCCTCCGCAGAGCGCGACGAGAACAATTCCGCGGCCCGCATGCCCGGTCGAAAATAAGTAAATCGCCGCGGAAACCCAGATGGGCCAGGCGCCAACCACCGGCAGCAAAGCCAAGAATCCCATGACCGCGCCCCAAAAAAGCGCCGAGGTTATGCCGACAATCGCAAAAGCACCCCCGCAGATTATTCCTTGAACCGTCGCGATCACTAGACTCGTCGTCACACTCGCAAAAATGAGGTCGCGAGCTTCGGCGATCATCCGGTTCCGAGTGGTTTCCTCGAACGGTAGAAAGAGCTGCAACCGCTTCAGAATCGAGTCCGCATCGCGAAGAAAGTAGAAGAGGGCAAACAGTGTTACAAACAGCTTAAACAGGAACACGACAATATTCCGGATCACCGCGCCCAGTTCGGCGGCTACGTATTCGCCGGCGCGACTGACTCCCTGGCGCACAAGCCCTGGCAAGTCGACGCTTATCCCTCCGGCCGCAACGTGAGACGCAATCCATCCCCACGTGCGCCCGAACCAGCCGTACCCACCCTCGCCAATCGTTGTTTGGACGTCGCGCGCCGCGCTGATTCCTTCGCGAACAAACAGCGTGGAAAGCAGGAGCACAGGAACGATCAGAATTACAGTCACGCCGGCTGTGACCGATAGGGCCGCCCTCGTGCGTCCCAACTTCTGTTCCAATCTCTGCTCCAGCGAATAGGAAATGACGGCGAACACGGCCGCCCATCCCAACGGCGCGAGAAACGGCTCAAAGACCCGGAACACCAGATACGCCAGACACAACACCACGCCATAGAACAAGACGTTGGTGAACCGATCATCTATTTTCTGGACCATGCAGGAATCCACCCAGCTCGCAAATTCCGTCCATCAGCGGCGCCTGTGCCACGCGCCTGCCGTGATCATTGGAGGGTTCGCCCTGAGTCGCGAACCGTTCATCCAGGCTGCGACGAGTTTACCCTGAGCCTCCGCGGACACCCCGTCTATTATGGGCGCGAGCTACTCGCTTGCCGTGAGCTTCGAAGGGCAGCCCGCCTATCGCGGGTGCGGGCTGTGATTGCAGCCTGCCTATCGAACGACTCCGAGCTACACCTTATAACTCAGGTCTGGGAGTTTTGGGGTTGTTCGTTAGCTTTTGAGTGAGCGCCAGGAAGGGTTCGCGCATGCTATGATTCAACTACTTTTGGAGTATTCCCGTGAACGATCCCGCTACCTGCCGCCACCTCCGAACGCAGCTCATCGCCAAGGATTCAGACGCTGAGTATGTGGAATGCCTCGATTGCGGAGCGATCCTTGAGCGCGGCGAATTGCTGGAGCCACAGTCTGGCTTCGACGAATCCCTCTCCGACGCATGACCGAAGCCTACGCCCCTGTACAATAAGACAAAAGTTCTTACAGAGGGGACGGAGAGAACATGGAGTGCGTAACAGGCGCAGGAAATTTAAAGCTGGGGCGCGCCGTTCATGCGCCACCACCACTTAGTTATTCAACACAAACGCCAATCGCGAATCACAATTCACGGGTCACAGAACACAGGTCACGGATCACGAACCACGGGCCACGTCTACTGAATGCCAAGCTTCCCAATGATCCGCAACACGTCCGCCGCCGACACGTCATACAGCGGCCGCTCATCTTCCTGCTCGAGCTGCTCCTGCAGATACTGCGCCGCGACGTAGCTCGCTTCACGATCCGTCAAGTCACGGCCGGATTTTTCCTTGAAGCGCACGATACCAGTGTGCGCCAGACCGACGATGGACCGGTTGCCATCCACAAGGAATTTGGTATCCACGGTGTCGCTATGACGGGTCGCTATGCCATTCCAGAGGTGGGAAAACTGGCAATGGTAAGTGCGGTCGGTAAGCTTCGACGTGACCGCAAATTCCCCGACAAATTCGCTCATCGCCCCTTGATTTGGAAGTCCAACTGCCGAGGTCATTTCGACGCTACTTTCCGTGGGCGACCGGTTCCGGCTCGGTGTGGGCATAACACTCGGCGGCCGCAGCGAGGCCTGCGCCTGGCGGCATTTTCATGCCTTCGTCCATCAGGATTCTTTCGAGCGCGGCCAGAAGCAGCATGACATTTCCGCGTTGGCAAGAATATCCCATCAAGCCGATCCGCCACATGCTCGTCTTGAATTCCCCGAGTCCGCCGGCGATTTCGATGTTGAATTCATTCAGCAGGCGGCCCCGAGCCCTTGTGCCATCGATGCCACCGGGAATCACGACGGCCGTCACGGTCGTCAGCCGGTCCTCCGGGTTCTGCACAAATAGTCGCATGCCCATCGCCTCCAGGCCTGCGATCAGTGCAGCCTGATTCTGCCTGTGCCGTTCCCAGCTCGCTTCGAGCCCCTCCTCGAGAACGATCCGCATCGCCTCGTGGAGAGCGTAAATCAGCGGAACGGGCGGCGTGTGGTGGTAGGTTCGCTCCTTGCCCCAATAATTCATGACGGTGGTGAGGTCGTAGTACCAACTCTGCACCTTCGTCTTCCGGTTCCGCAGCATTTCCTCAACGCGAACGTTCACCGTGATCGGGGCCATCCCAGGCGGGGCGCTAATGGCCTTTTGCGATCCGCTGAAGCAAATGTCAATTCGCTCGCGGTCCACGTCCAGAGGTACGCCCGCGAGGGTGGCGACGCTGTCGACCACCAAAAGCGCCCCAAGTTCGTCGGCGACCTTGCGGAACGGCGCGATCTTGCTGATGACGCCGGTGGAAGTCTCTCCGTGTGCGAGGCCGACGAACTTGATCTTCTTGCCCTGTCCAGTCCGGCGTACGTCTTCCGGATCCACCGGTCTGCCATAGGGAGCCCGTACGCGATGTATTTTCGCACCAGTGCGGTCAGCGATCTCAGCCATGCGGTCGGAGAACGTGCCGTTCACGCAAACAATTGCTTCATCCCCCGGCTCCAGCGCATTGACTACCGCTGTCTCGATTCCGCCCGTCCCGGACGCCGAAATCGGGAATGTCATATGGTTTTGCGTTTGGAACAAACGGCGCATCAGTTCCTGAACGCCACCCATAAATTCGGTGAACCACGGATCAATGTGTCCCACGATCGGCATCGCCATGGCGCGGTATACCCGCGGACTCATGCAGGAAGGGCCCGGCGTCAGCATCAGCCGTGTGGGCGGCCGCAATTCCTCCATCGGATTCATCATGACTTCCAACCTCTGCTTTCGTGCAGGAATAAGCGAAGAAAATGCGTAACTCACCTATGACGGGATGCTTGAAATGCTGCGTACCCGCTTACATTCAGGGATCTATGCGCGGTCTAGATTCCCGGAAAGTATAGGCTCTAGTTTGCTCGATAACTTGCCCTCGCGCAACCGCCAATATGGCTGTGCCCGTTTCAACATCGACGAGTTCGTGGCGCGGAGAAATGTCCCTAACGCCTCACTGCGACGGCAGGTTTTGTCTGCACCCTCCGCGGTTTCTGCGTACTCGGCGTTCAGCATCTCTGTCCGCCAAAAATACTAAGGCACAGAGCACAAGGGACGTGGATGGGCAGAGAAAAAAATGCCTCAAGCCATGACGAATCAACGGGTTTCTCCAGGTTGATGCATTTCCGAGCGCGCGTGAGGTTTGCTGTGTTATCTTCGCGTGGCTTTGGAGGGGCGCGCCGCAATGGCGGAAAAGCTAGTGTTGGTGGGTGTGATTCCTGAAACCGTTGTAATTGAGCAGACCGAGCAGGTGGTCTGGCTTTCTGATTCCGGGACCCTTAGAGTCGCTTTCGATCCTAACCGCTGCCCCTTCCAATCGAACGTCTTCCAGGCGCCCGCCGGACGACAATTGCAAAGCGGCCCGCCTCGTCCGGGAACGAATCCTGGCTCCTACAAGTATCGTCTGTGGCTGAACGACCAGCTTATCGGCCAGGGTGAAGTCATCTTGAGAGAAAAATGAGGTTTAGTTCTCCACGGTACTGACCCTGCCGGCCTCGATCGAATTGGCCAAGCCCCGGCGTATCGGCGCTAGCAGGGCCGCTGGCACGGGCTTTTCAGGTGAAAGGGCAACTTGCGCGGAGCGTCGCGGGAATTCGGCTCTGCGATCAAGCCGCAGCCCAGCTTCCCTCACCAGCTCCTCGGAGAAGTTTGGGTCATCCGAGTATTCCACCCCCCAGAACCAAAGCCGCTCTTCCTTCCGTTGGAGGAATTGGAGAGTTTCCTCCAGCTTGCGCATGGCCCGGTCAAACGTGGACGCCAGGAAATAGACCGGCAGAACCCAAGTCTTCCGTGAATACAGCGCTCGGACCCGCACGCAGTACTTCCCGTTGTGGTTCACTTCGATTGAGCATTGGTATTCGTTGCGGTGGTTCATTTTCGTGTGCATGCCACACCTCATTGGCTTCCCATGCAGTGCTTTCCGAAACTCCCCGGTCCAAATCCAGGCCGGCTAGAAACGCTCCCCGGACACCCCTTCACGTCTCTTGATAGTGGCGCTCATCTTCTTAAAACCGCAGTCAGAATCAGAAAACCGAATCGCGCGGAGCGGTGAGAGCTGGGAAGGCGACAGCCCATCCTTGCGGCCCCCTGGCGTAGGGCCCAACCCTGAACACAAATATGCTAGCCCACGGGGCCGGCGAAAGCAAGCGTGTGGCGTAGCAAAATATCTTATTTGTAATGTATAGGTTAAGAGCTAGACGGGTTCGTTAGACGCTTCAAATTCTCCGCGTTGTAGTGAAGTTTACCCTCTTGCTGGAGACGAGTTTTCAGCGCTGTGCGGAACAAATCGTAGGCGGTTTGCCGCTTCTCCGCCATAACCTGCTGCTCAATTTTGGCTTTCTGCTTCTCGAATTCGTCCTGGCTGACCGGGTCGTGCTGCGCTACGCGGTAGACCAGCCAATTGGAGCCCTCCGCGACCGCGTCTCCTATCTGTCCGACCGGCAAACTGAAGGCGGCCTGGAACTGCTTGGCGCTCCCAGCGTCGGGAATTGCTCCGGTCTGAGACACAGGATCCGACGTCTTTATCTCGAGTCCAAGTGCTTTAGCCGCCGAGGCGAGGTTCTCACCCGATTTGCCGCGCTTGGCCAGCTCTTCGGCGCGAGTTTTTGCCAGGTCCACGGCCTTTTCGTGCCGGTAATCGCTCATTACACGGTCGCGCACCTCGGCAAGAGTCGCGGGATGCGTAGGTTGAATGTCCTTCACCGAGAAGACAGCGTAACCGCGATCGGTGTGAATCGGCGCACTCACGTCACCGACGCGCTGCCGGAAGATGCCATCAAGCAAGCCCGGCGCGTTTCCGACTTCGGGGAGCGGCTGACCGATTTCGACCTGTTTCGCTTCGCCGATCGTCATGTTGAACTTCTTTGCGAATTCTTCCAGCGGTACGCGGCCGCCACGACGGATTTCCTCGGCAATTTGGGAGGAAATCATTTCGGCCTGCTGGTCAGCCTTCTCTTGCTGCAACTGGCTGACAATGCTGGCTTTCACTTCGTCCAGTGTCTGCGTCCGAGCGTTTTCGCGGTCGATGACCTGAATGATATGGAAGCCGTATACGGTCTTCACCAGGTCCGAAATCGAACCCTTTGGAAGGCTGAACGCGACAGCCTCAAACTCCGGTACTGTCTGCCCCCGCACGATCCATCCGAGGTCGCCTCCTTTGTCCTTGGTCGTGTCATCGGAATATTGCTTGGCCAGGTCGGCGAAATTCCCGCCGTGCTTGGCCTTGTTGAGCACATCCTCAGCCTTTTTCTTGATTTCGGCGACTTCCGCGTCGGTCTTGTCGACGGTTTTGAACAAAATGTGCGCGATGTGAGCGCGGTCTTGCAGCTTGTACTGATCAATATGGCCCTGATAGAAAATCTTCTCGTCGTCCTCGGTTACCTGGACGCGCTGCCGGAGCTGGGCCATGTCGAGGAGGGCGTAGTCCACAGTGCGGCGCTCGGGCACGACGTACCGGGCCTTGTTCTTCTCAAAGTAGGAGGCCAGGTCGGCATCTGAGACTTCGACTTTCGGTTGCAGGTCCTCGGGCTTGATCAGGACGTAATCGAGCTTGATCTTTTCGTTCTCGCGGCGAAATTCGTCGCGCACTTCGTCGTCGGTGGCCGTGATGCCGTCGGTCACCAGGCCCTGGAACTTCTCCTGGAGCAGCTCGGTCTTTATTTCGGACTCAAACTCGGGCACGGACATCTGAAAGCGAGCCTGGATCTCCGCGGAGTACCGGTCCATCCCTTCAAATGTGTCGCCCGCGAACGCTGTAGGCACGAGTCTCTTCAGCAGGTCGGCGTGCTCCTCGTCGGAGACGCGCAGGCCCATACGGTCGGCTTCGAGCGCCAGCATCTTTCTTTCAACCAGCTGATCAAGAACTTGCTGGGTATAAAGCGGTTTGAGCGCCTGGGGAATCTGGCCGTTGCGCGTAATTTTGTCCAACTGAGTCTGCACATCCAGGACCGTGATCGTCTGGTCGCCCACCTGGGCCACCGCGTCTGTCCCACTAAGATCATCTGTGCCCTGCGGCACGAGGTAGAGCAGCATGCCGATTCCCAGGACCCCTACAACGACCCCGAGCAAAATCCGAACACCCAATTTCTTTTCACGAAGTGCGTCCCACACGTCTAAACTGACCTCCTGCGCAAGGCTGCCATAGATTTTCCGGTTTTCTAGGAAATAGTCACAGTAAAAACAGACAGCCGCAGCACCAATCAGCAAACAACCCATTATAGAAGAGGCGGGCGTATCCACTCAACCGCTAATCTGTCTTCAGTTTGTCAAGGCGACACTTTGTTTGCGGGGCGCGTATTCCTTGCTGTATACGTTGCGACTGTTGGTCAGCGTAAAACTGCCGTCGGGTCGAGCCGCCAGCATGATGCAGTTCGCAGCCATCTCGTCGGGAACCCCAAGCGCCCGTATGGTTACTCAGAAATGAATAACCAAAGATTTTAATTTGATCTTGTCGACAGGACAGGCCATCCTTCCGAGTGACGGCGGAGCGTGGGGCTTCCATGTTTGGATTGAGCTACCTCTTCTACCCTTGGGGCTTCTTGGTGCAGATCCTCGCGATCGTGCACTTCGTGAGGCGCCGTCCGGAGAACTATTGGTTCTTCATCATCCTTTTCGGAGGCTTTCTGGGAGCGGCCGCGTACATCATCGCGGAGGTGCTGCCGGATGTGACCCTGCTTCGCAGTTTTCTCCAAGGATTCGGCCGGAAATCGCGCGCCAGGACACTGGAAACGCAGATCCTGGATAATCCTTCCGCCGCAAACTACGAGGAAATGGGCGAGATATACAAGGACGACGGGCAGTATGAAAGGGCGAGGGAGGCGTTCACTCACGCGATCGCCGCACGAAGCGATTCCCTGCACACGTTTTATTTCCGGGCCCAAACTTCGCTGGCGCTGAACGATCTTCCTGCGGCCATTTCCGATCTCGAGCGGGTGGTTGCGGCGGACCGAAAATTCGACTATTACCGGGCGGCGGGCCTGCTGGCAGATGCCTATGCCAAGAGCGGCAACCTCAATCTAGCCGGGTCGCTATACGCCGATGTGACTGAATACTCGACAACTCCTGAAACGCTGTACAACTACGCAAACTACTTGAAGATGTCAAATCGCCGGGATGAGGCGCGCGACTGGGCCCAAAAGCTGCTCGCCAAAAAGCGCACCCTGCCGCGCTACATGGAGCGAAGAGAACGTCCCTGGTTCCGCAAAGGCAAAGCTTTGATGAAAGAGCTTGTCACCGCCTAGTGTTTGCCTTCAAAACGCCAAGCTAAACAATCTGTCGGGTAGCTTCAGTCCGTTGAGCCGGCTGCGGCGACGTGTCGTTGCAGGGTGGCGAGCGTTGCGTCGATTTCTTGTCCCAAGCGGGCGACAAGCTCCGCAGCGGATTGGCGGCGCGCCATCCGCACGCCCTGTCCCGCCCATAGAGACAGGAATTCGGCTCGGCCTTGCTTCGCTGCGGCGGTACGTAGAGGGCGAGTGAGCGCGTTCTGCACGGCGAAGGACAAGATGGCATCGTCGGCGTGATCGAACTCAACTTCTTTCATGAAGCGGTTCACGATGCCACGGGCAGGGCGGCCGGAAAAGGCGCGCGTGACGCGCGTTTGGTCTTCGTGAGCGCTCAGGATGGCTTCTTTGTACGCCTCTGGAATGCCCGCTTCCTTGCAGGTCAGAAAAGCGGTGCCCATCTGCACGGCTGAGGCGCCGAGAGCCAGCGCCGCAACAACTCCGCGGCCATCCATAATGCCGCCGGACGCAATCACCGGGACGCGCACCGCATCCACCACCTGCGGAACCAGCGCCATGCCGCCTACCATCCCCGACGCGAAGTCGCCGGCAAAAGTGCCGCGATGGCCGCCTGCTTCGCTGCCCTGCGCGACGATCGCATCCACGCCCAATTTTTCGAGCTGGATCGCCTCTTCGACTGTCGTGGCAGTGCCGATCAGAAACATCTTGCGGGCCTTGATGGCCTGGACGGCGCTCTCCGGGAAAACTCCAAACGTGAAGCTGAAACAGGATGCGCCGCTCTCCAGCCCTGCGGCGAGTTGCTGTTCGAACGAATAGCTCGCCGACTTGGGCAGCGAAGGCGCGGGGAGTCCCAATTCGGCGAAATAAGGCGCGAGTCGAGCCAGCATCGTGTCCGGGCTTTTGTTCGAATCGCCTGCCGGCAGCGGGGCGAACAAGTTGACTCCGAATGGCCGCGACGTTTGCGTGCGTATTGCAGCGGCAGCGGCCGCGATTTGCTCGGGATTCATGTACGAAAGGCCAATGAAGCCGATCGCGCCTGCGTTCGAAACCGCTGCGACGAGTTCGGGAGGGTCCGCGCCGCCGGCCATCGGCGCCTGAATGATCGGGTGAGTGATCCCCAGTCGCCGCGTCATTTCAGTAGCGATGCTCATGGCGTTTGCCTCATGCAAGCCTCTTGGAAACTTCCTGGAGGGTGGCCGATGCGCCTGCGATGACGTCGGCCGGATCGAGAGCCGTCATCTTGCCCCCTCGCTTGAGGATGCGGCCATCGACGATCACGGTGTCAACGTCAGACGGCTCGGCCGCCTCGACCAGCATGTGCGCTGGGTCGGTGAAAACGCCCATGTTGAGGCCGTCCGTGCGCACCAGGATCAAATCAGCGCGTTTGCCGGGCGTCAGCGAGCCGGTGAGGTGATCGAACCCAAGGGCGCGGGCTCCGTGGATCGTTCCAAATTCAAGGGCGCGGCCCGCGGTGAATTTGAATTCGTCGAAGGCTTTGGCGTTTTCCGCGTTTCGAAGCAACTTCAGGATGCCGAAGAGGTGTGCGTTGCCAGTGAGCGGTGTCGTATCGACGGAGACACAGACGTTAATGCCGGCGGCGTCGAAATCGCCCGCCTTGGTAAGGCCGTATCCGATTCGAAGTTCAGAGCCAGGCGACACGCTGATCGACGTGCCTGCGGCGGCCACAAGCTTCATTTCGCCAGCCGAAGTTGACAAAGCGTGAATGAGCAACAGGTCCTTCCCAAGGAAGCCCTCGTTGGCGAGTTCCTCGACCCAACCCGGCGGCGTATTTTCCCTGGCGCTCAAGTGGACAGAGACGGGAACGCCGAGCCGCCGCGCGGTTTCGATTTCCTTGCGCGACATTTCGAATCGCTCCTGCGAGACTGGAGAAGTCGTGCTGCCGATGCCACTCCAGATGTAGCCGAGAGAAATGAGCCCTCCGTTCGAATGCGCGGACCAATCCTTGCGCAATGCTTCGAAGTCCGCAAGATTCCGCGGCTCGGCGGGCGGCTGGCCGCGATAGGCGCCGTAGGACCATCTTGCGCGCACTCCAATTTCCCCGAGGGCGCGGATGTCCTCGATCGCATAGTCATGGCTGCGGACATTGTGGCACTCGTCATTGACGGTGGTGATGCCGGAAAAAATCGCTTCCGCGGCAGCGAGCCGCGTGCTGCGGTACATGTCGATGGGCCGCATGGCCTGTCCGTATTTGGTGGTCAGAGGAAAATAGCCTTGTTCGGAGGTGTCGCCGGCCTTTGAGCGCAGATACGTAGTCCACATGTGCCAGTGCGTATCAACGAGGCCGGGAAGCACGATCATCCGGCTGGCATCGAGAATCTGGGCACTCAGGGCTTTGAGATTTTTCCCGACGGCGATAATTTCACCGTTTCTGACGTGCACGTCACCACCGGGAACATCGCCCAGGCCTGCATCCATCGTGAGGATGTGCCCGCTGCGGACGAGATACTCGCCTCGCGAGGGCAAGCCCGCGGCGCGGCGGGTCGTGGCGCTGGGCGGCGTTTGATCTTGCCCTGAGGCGCTGAATGCTGAGGTGCCGGTCAAAACGGCGGCACTCGCTCCCACTATGCTCTTAACAAACGCGCGCCTGCCTCTGGCCTTGCTCAAACCGTCCGCCCTCATGCAAGAGTTTTCGAAGGAAGATTCTAGTCCACTATGACTCCGGACGCACACCTGGCTGGCGCATGCAGGGCAAAAGCCGCAGCCCTCCGAAACCGAGGGCTGGGCGCCCGACAATTCGGGTGGCAGTGCCAGGCGGTCATCGTACAAGGGGCAAGTCAGGACTCCAGTTCGGTTCATTTAGACAGGTGTTGCGTCAGGACGCGCTATGTGCGAAAAACCTGTGTTACGTTTGGCGGATTTCGTCGAGTGAGTCAAGCACAATGCACAAGTTCATGCGATTCGTCAGAATTTTCGCGCTAGGTGTCGCGGGCGCCATGACTCTGCCGATTGCTCTCTATCCGCAGGCGCCTGCTGAAGAAGCTCCAAAGCTTTCGTCCGAACTGACGGCGACTCTGGAAAAATTGCGCGATGCGGCGCTCTCGAGCGACTACGCCTGGCGTCAGGTGGCTCACCTGACCGAGAACATCGGGCCGCGACGGTCCGGCTCGCCGCAAGCGGAGGCCGCCGTGAGCTTCGTGGCCGACGAGCTGCGCCGCCTCGGCCTCGATGTGAAGCTGGAGAAGGTCGTTGTGCCGCATCAGGTTCGCGGTGAAGAGCGCGCCGAGCTTACTGCGTATCCGGGACAAGCGGCAGGAACTACGCAAAAAATTGTGCTGACAGCGCTTGGAAACAGCGCGGCAACGCCCGCGGAGGGGCTTACGGCTGATGTCGTCGTTGTGGACAATTTCGACGAGCTAAATGCTCTGGGCCGCGAAAAGGTCTCAGGGCGCATCGTGCTATTCAACGAGAAGTTCGACAAGCGGATGGCCGCAGCGGGCCGCGGAGGCGCCGCATACGAAGAGGCCGTCATCTATCGGAGCCGCGGATCACGCGCTGCGAAGGCGCTCGGGGCAATCGCGGCGTTAGTGCGTTCCGTGGGTGGCGCGGATTACCGGCTGCCTCATACAGGCTTCAGCGCGGCTGCGGCAATTCCGGCGGCCGCAGTTACAGCGGAGGACGCAGAGTTGATCGCGCATCTGGCGCAGCAGGGGCGCGTCGCCATGCATCTGGTCTTGACGCCGAAAACGCTTCCGGACGCATCGAGCTATAACGTGATCGCCGATCTGAAGGGCAGGGAGCATCCCGAGCAGGTGGTTATCGTCTCCGGCCATCTTGATTCCTGGGACCTCGGCACCGGCGCCATCGATGATGCCGCCGGGGTCGCCGTCGCAATGGAGACCGCGCAACTGTGCAAGAAACTTGGCCTGACGCCGCGGCGAACCCTTCGTGTGATTGCGTGGATGGATGAAGAGAACGGCGGAGCAGGCAGCAAGGCTTACATGGCCGACTATAAAGACGCGATGGCGAATCACGCCGGGGCGATCGAAAGCGACCTCGGGGCAGGGCATCCGCTCGGCTTCGTGGGCATTTTCAATCCATCTGCCGAAGCGCTTCTCAGATCAGTCACGAGGGTGCTCGCTCCCATCAGCGCGGACCTGGTGGAGAACACGGGAGAAGCCGCGGCCGATGTCGATCCGATGGGGAGCACAGGCGTCCCTGCGTTCGGCCTGATGCAGGATGAACGAACATATTTCAACTACCACCACACCGCCGCCGACACGTTGGACAAGATTGACCCGCGCGAGTTGGCAGAAAACGCTGCCGCAATGGCTGTCCTGGGATACGCGATGGCGGATATGCCTCAAACTTTACCGCGGTCTGCGGGCTCCAAGTGAAGGAACCCTTCCTACACATAGCCCACCAGTTGCCGCCGTATTACGCCGTTATGTTTCGACAAACTCCTCAGCCCGAAATTCGATAGAGATTAGGGAGACTCCGGAGGGAATTACAGAGCCGCGGATCGCCTACGTTACGCTCGGTTCCTTTTGCAGATCCAGAACTTCATGCAATTTGCGAAGCAGAGCCTCTCGCGTGAATGGCTTTTGAAGCACAGTCATCTCGGGATCGAGCACTCCGGGATGAGTAAAGCCGGTGTAGCCGGACATGTAGAGGACTTTCATCTCGGGTCTGACCCGGGTCAACTGCTCGGCCAACACGCGCCCGTTCATTCCCGGCATGACGGCATCCGTTAGAAGCAGGTGGATAGGTCCGTTGTGAGTCCGAGCGATCTCGATGGCACGATCCGGATGGTCGGCCTGGAGCACGGAGTAGCCGCTGTCCGTTAGCAAGGTATATGCTAGTTCGCGGAGCGCGTCCTCGTCCTCAACGAGCAATATTGTTTCGGTCCCGCGCAAGGAAGCACTCGATCTAGCGACTGGTTTCGCTGCTGGTACCAAATCCCCAGTCCGCGGCAGGTAAATTTTGAAGGTCGAGCCTTGTCCCGGCTCGCTATAAACCCAGATGTGGCCACCGCTCTGTCTGACGACTCCATAGACGGTTGAGAGACCCAGGCCCGTGCCCTTGCCGACTTCCTTGGTGGTGAAGAACGGTTCAAAAATGTGCGCTTGCGTCCAAGGATCCATGCCAATGCCAGTATCAGAAACAGTTAAGAGCACGTACGGCCCCGGTAACTGCGGGTTGTGCTCGCGAGCAAAGCCTTCGTCCAAATCAACATTGGCCGTCTCAATGGTGAGCCGGCCGCCGTTCGACATGGCATCCCGGGCGTTGACTGCCAGATTTACGATGACTTGCTCGAGCTGCCCCTGATCGGCCCTAGTGCGTCCCAATGCAGGATCCAATGAAGTGCGCAATTCAATATGCTCGCCGATCAGGCGCCGAAGCATCTTCTCGACATCGAGGACGACCGCGTTCAGATCTAAAATCCGGGGCGCGAGTACTTGCTGCCGGCTGAAGGCCAGAAGCTGGCGAGTCAGGGAAGCTGCTCTTTCGCCGGCCTTTTTTATTTCTGCGACATTCTTGCGAAGGGGGTCCTCCGGGGTCAGGCGATCTTGCAAATCCTCGCTGTAGCCGATGATGACTCCGAGCAGGTTGTTAAAGTCATGAGCAATTCCACCGGAGAGCTTGCCAATCGCTTCCATTTTCTGCGCCTGGCGAAGTTGTTTCTCCAGAAGCTCCTGCGCCGCGTGCTGCTCCTCCGAGCGCCGCCGATACATTCGGGTACGCGCCTGAAGAGCGGTGAAGACCGTGAGAATTGAGAGGCCAAGCGCGCCGAGAAGCACAGTTTGAAGCAGAATGCTCCCCTGTTTGGTCCGAATGACAGCGTTTGGAACCTTCGAGACAATCTTCCACTGATAAGGGGGAACCGACGATTGCGATGAAATTTCCCTCATCACTTTGTCATAGACGAAGCGGTCGGCAGCCGCGAGGGGGAAGAGTGTGCTGAAGGCGTAGAATCCGTCCTCATTGTAAAATTTTCCGCTGTCTGCCGCGGTTATTTCCGTCCAAGCGTCAGAAGAGGATTTGGCAAACGTCTTGTCTTTCTTTTCTTCATCCATGAACCCCCACTCGTCGCGAGGGTTTGGGCCTTTCAACCAATAACCTTCGGCATTCAGGAGCATCAACTCCCCAGCCGACCCGCTCGTCGCCGGTTCAATCTTGTCGAGGATTCTTTGCCCTTCATAATTAAAAATCAGGACACCGCGCTTGTATCCTTCCTCGTCGAACAAGGGAGTGGAAAACAAGATGGCGGGATGGGGTGGCTGTTCGACCTTTCCCGCCTCCACGTTCAACTCAAAGGGCGAGACAAATACTTCCTGGCGGTCCAGGGCGAGGGTCCGCACAAAGTAGGGTCGCTCCGAGACGTCTCGAAGCTCATCCATCGGAACTACCGCCGGTGCGCCATGGTTATAGTTCACACGGGCGATTTCCAGTCCCTTGTCGTCGAGCAACCGAATCTCGAAATAGTCAGTCTTCCTGCGGCACCACCGGAGAAGCTCGAGCTCCATCGCTTTGCGTTCCGCGCCGCGGGGATGCATCAGATAGGACAAAACTTCGGAATTCTCGGAGAGTATGAGCAAATCGGTGATGGCGGGTTTAAGACCGGCGCCAAGTCTCTGCGCGGTGAGGCCAACGGTTTGGGCTTCGCTGGCCTCCATTCTCACTCGCCAGAAACTCATCTGCGTGGCGTAATAAAAATAACAGGCTACGCATAGCAAGATCAGAAAGACCCAGGGGACTACGCCTACGCTCGATAGCAATTGCCGCAGCCGCAGCCAGCGCTGATCCGTTTTTTCACCCATTTTCATGACTGGCTGTGAAACCACGTTCAGATCCACCCTAAACCTTTCGATTACCCGCGCTAGCTGCCGCTCTTCTCCGAGATTTCAAAATTGACCGTAGCTGTCCCGTCCGCCGGCACCGACACATGCTTCTCCCAAGTCTTCGGATCAGAGAAGATCGGCCGGTGGACTTCGCGGTGCGCGTCGACATCCATCACGGCCTCCTCGCGGACGATTGTCCATCCTTCGTGCCAGGCAACGATTTCGTATTCGCCGGGCGGAACGTCGGTCAGCTTGAACTCTCCCCGCTCGTTGGTCACGGCATAGTACGGATGCGTCACGACGAGCGTCTCGGCGTTCATCCAAACGTGGCCTGCGTCGCACTTCAGGTCCACTACCCCGGCCTTACGCATTGGCCGCTTGACGTCCATGTCTTTCAATGGAAACGGCAGATTGTAGGCAGCCGCGCCGACCATATGGATATTGTGGAGAATCGGATCGCTGTTCTTCATTTTCATTTCCGTCTTAATTCCGACGAGCAAAATATGCGGTTCGTACCGGCAATTCTTTTGATTCAATGAGACGCGCACCTCGGGCAGGTTCATCGCTTTGCCTTGAGTGATGTCTTTCAGGTATACGACGGCGTTCTCCACGCCTCCGGCGGGACCAACGATCAGACGTTCCAAATCACGCGTTTTGCCATTGGTGGGGTCACAGACGTCTCCGTTCTTATTGATCGGCAGCGACAGCGGCCTCACCGAGGCGCCCGTCCACTTCACGGTCCCGGTGATGGTGCCGCCATTGGTTACTCGAATGGCTTGATACGATGATTGCGCGGCAACTTGAATTGCAGCCAAGAAAATGAGCAACCCCGGAACACCGGCGCAGAACCAAGGGGACGTTTTCACATGATTCTCCTTTTTTCGCACGGGCTCCAAGTAGAGCCCGCACCCGCTTCAAGCCAACTCCAACGAAGCTCCGAAGCGGGATTGGAGCTCCCTCAAACAGGCGTCCAATTCCCGCGTACTGCGGCGACACCGCGCCGCCCTCCGCGGTCCACGACCCGGATCCTGGTTGAATCAACCGATCCGGGTTGACCCCCAGCGACTCCGACTTGTTGAATTCGTCCTTTAGTACGACGGTCTACCGGCAGTGCGCGTTCGCTGGGCCGCCCGGCAGGAAGTAAAGAATTCAGCTTTATCAAAAAACATATACTTGGCACTACCTCGCGTCAACGTTAGGTGGTGTTCTACGCTGCGAAATAGGAAACCCCCTTTTTTGAAGGTCTTCCCGAGCACGGAGTTAAAGCACACTCTTTCGCTCTCGGTTCCACGCGGACCGGCGGGGGCGATTGCGGCATTTCGTAAAGCAAGAGTGGACCAGGGCGGCGGCATTGGCCCTCTATTGCGGGACGGGAAACTCGTGCTGGGAGCGCGGTTTGCGGGGCCTGGAGGTGCGTGCTAAGTTTGAATATGGTTGAAACTCCAGCCTTAGCTTGATGCCGATTCCTTAATGGCGATTCAAAGACCACCCGTCGTGCCGCGTCAACCGAAGATCTCTCACGTGGAGATCTACTGGAAGACTGTCACGTATCGAACGCTTGCGCTTTATATTTGTCTGATCTTGGCCGTAGTGACCGCGATTTTGTATTTGATTTATCCCGAGACATTTGCCAATGCGATGGCGAGGATTTCAAAGGCGGTCGGCGCGGGAACCGTGCAGACCGCGGAGCTGACTCCGAGGCAGGCCAAGTTCGTGAATCTTGACGGGCGCGTGCAGGTCAAGAAAGTAAATTCCGTACAGTGGGTCTCGGCAGATTACCGCATGACGCTCGACAAAGGCGATTTGATTCAGACCGGCGGAGATGGGGCGGCGCGCATCACGTTCGCCGACGGCACGACCTATACCGTACAAGCAGACACGCTTGTTACGGTCGAGGAAAACTCCGTCGGGCGCGACAGCGAAACGCGCGTTGCCATGCATATATCTTCGGGCGCGGTGGACCTCGCGACAGGCTCCTGGGAATCGCCGAAATCGAAGGCCGAAGTTTCGTTCTCGAACGCGGTGGCTTCGGTCAAGCAGAACAGCCGCGCCGCGGTGCGTAGCGATCCGACTACCCGCGAAGCAGAGATCACCGTATCGGCCGGCGCCGCTGAAGTGGCGACGACCGACGGGCGCCAGCGCGTCGAGATCGGCAGATGGGAACGTGTGACCGTCCCGGCCTCGGGCGGCACCGTGGTCAAGACCAATGTGCTCGCGCCTCCGGACCTGGCTGGCCCACTCAACCTGCAACCCCTGATCGTTCCGGACCCCAAGCACGCGCCGATCCACTTTGAATGGAAGCCGGTATCCGAAGCCATCGGTTACGAGCTGCGTGTGAGCACAACCTCCATGTTTTCCCGTATTGTAGAAGACCGAAAGATCGCGGGAACATCTGTGGAAATCACAGGTCTTGATCCAGGGGACTATTTCTGGGACGTCGTAGCGACGGATGCGCAGAAGCGCGTGAGCGCTCCGAGCGATACCTTCAAGTTTACACTCGCGACACAAGGCAAGGGCCAGGAGATGCTCCTGGAGGTGGGAAGCACCGAGTTGCATGGTAACGTGGTGGAGATCAGCGGGCGCACGGAGCCTGGCGCGGCGCTTATCATCAACGGAGAGCCGGTCGCCGACATTCGAAGTGACGGGTCATTCAAATATTTTACGGCACCGCTTGCGCGCGGCGACCAGACCATCGTTATGACAGGCCAGAACCGGCGGGGCGGCACCGCGATCAAGCGCGTTGAAATTGTGGTTCCATAAATCGGCCGGTGTGAAAGGAATATAGAGGGAGGCGGACGTCGCCCCATCTGGCGCGGCCTCCGCAAGCCGCGCGCAGTCCGGCACTGAGGGAAATATGGTCACTAACGGTTACAACCTTCGCTCGGTCTTCAGCCTGTTCTCTTCCGACCTGGCGATTGATTTGGGAACAGCCAACACGCTGGTCTATGCAAAGACCAAAGGCATTGTTGTGAACGAGCCCTCGATCGTGGCCATCAACAAGAACAGCGGCGAAGTGGTGGCGGTGGGCAAGGAAGCCAAGGACATGCTCGGCCGGACGCCGGGGAACGTGGTCGCCATCAAACCCATGAAGGACGGCGTCATCGCGGACTTCAAAGTAACCGAGAAAATGCTTACCTACTTCATTCAGAAGGCGCACAACCGCCGGATGCTGGTGCATCCGCGAATCGTGATCGGAGTGCCCAGCGAAATCACGCCGGTTGAAAAGAGGGCGGTGCAGGACTCAGCCTATCGCGCCCGCGCGAGCGAGGTTTTTCTTGTCGAACAAGCCATGGCCGCCGCGATTGGGGCCGGCCTGCCCATCGAAGAACCGTCGGGAAACATGGTCGTGGACATCGGTGGAGGCACAACGGACATTGCTGTCATCTCGATGAGCGGCATCGTCTATTCGCGCTCGGTTCGCGTCGCGGGAAATGAAATGGATGAAGCCGTGATGCAGTACTTGAAGCGGAAGTACAACCTGCTGGTGGGAGAGCGCACCGCGGAACAGATCAAGATGGAGATCGGATCGGCCTATCCGCTCGAAAAACCATTGACGATGGAGGTCAAGGGGCGCAACCTCATCGAGGGGGTTCCTCGAACTGTCACGATTGATGACAGTGAAATCCGAGAGGCGTTGTCGGAATGCGTTGCCACGATCTTGAACGCTTGCCGCGTTGCCCTCGAGCGAACGCCGCCCGAGCTTTCCGCTGACATTAGCGACCGCGGAATCGTACTCACCGGCGGCGGCGCACTGCTGAAAAATCTAGATAAGAGGATCCGCGAAGAGACTGGGCTGCCCGTCTCGATTGCCGACGATCCTCTGGCATCGGTCGTGTTGGGGACAGGCAAGATGCTGAGCGACTTCAGGCTGCTGCGCCTCGTTTCCATCGACTGATCCAACTTGAGTTAAACGAAGAATCCTTTTCCATGCCGCCTATTTCCTCACGACACAGACCGCTTGCGCTGCTTGCTGTTGTCATGGCGGCGCAGATCCTGCTGCTCGCCGTGCAAATCAAGCGGGAGCGGCAGGTGCGGTTAATCCGCGTGTGGGCAGTGGAACTGATTTCGCCTTTCCAGCGCGCTGCATCCTGGACAGTGCTCGGGGCAGAGCACGGGTGGGGCGGGTACATCGGATTGCGCCAAGCGCAGAGAGAAAACGAGGCCATGCGCGCCGATCTCGATCGGCTGAAGGTCCGTAATGCGGAACTCGAGGGCAAGGCCAAGGAAGCAGACCGGCTGGCCGCGTTGCTCAACTTCCGCACCGGCCACCCGGAAGCTCCAATGCTGGCTGCTGCCGTTATTGGAGGCAGCCCGGACGCCGGGAGTCAGGTGGTTTACATTAACCGGGGTTCGCGTGATGGACTTCGGCGGGATATGGGAGTGATTACGCCCGACGGTGTCGTAGGCAAGATTCTCGCGGTCTATCCGGACACATCACAGGTTCTACTCATAAGTGATAGGGAAAGCGGTGTCGGGGCACTCCTCGCAGACACCAGGACACAGGGTCCCGTCAAGGGCAGCGGCGAGCCGCTGCTCTCACTAGAGTACATCAGCGTCGATGACAAGGTCGCAGCGGGCGAAGCCGTACTCACATCTGGCCAGGATCGAATTTTCCCCAAGGATCTCCCAGTTGGAACCGTGGTCGATGCCGTGCCCGATCGTAAATCGCCATTCATGAAGATCCGCGTAAGACCCGCCGCACACCTCGACCGTCTCGAGGAGGTACTAGTGCTGCAAACCAGGCAAGACGTGAACATGAAGAGGGAAGCGGAAAATGCTGCCGCTCCTGCGATCTCGCCTACTGCTGGCGAGACACCCGCAGTTCCGGCCACGGTGGCAAAAGCACCCTCAAACGCGCGCTGAACCAGGTGGGAGACTGAACTTAAGACCGTGCAAAGCACAGACATCTATATCGGGCCCGAACCTCATATCGAGGTACATAAGTATTACAGCGGAGTCGTGCCCGTCACCGTGTTGGTGGCGTTGCTGCTGCAGGCGTTTTTTCCAGTGCATTTTCGCTGGGCCAGCTATATCGAACTGCCTCTGCTCGTTACGCTCTACTTCGCGCTCAGCAAGCGCAGTCCGTCGTCGGGACTGCTGCTCGGCATGGTCGTCGGGCTGTTGCAGGATAGCCTGAGCCGGACGCCACTCGGCCTCTACGGAATCGCCAAGACCTTGGTCGGGTTCTTCGGCTCCTCGCTCGGCGCCCGCATTGACGTTGAACATCCTGTCTTCCGTTTCGTTTTGGCAGGCATCTTTTATTTGTTTCATCATGCGGTATTCGCACTGACGAGCCAGGTTTTGTTGGCTCAGCGGAATGAGCCCTACATGAACGGCCCAATCCTCGTTGGATCGGTTGTGAACGCCACCATCGCCATTGGTCTCTTTCCCTTGCTGGACAGGTTCCGCAAGCGTTCCTGACCTGAAGGCCAGGAGTATCCGATTCGATGTGCACAATCTTGCGCTATCTGCTCCTAAGTGCTAGTTTGAACGATGGTTAGGTGTGGCCTGACACCAATGGGGTGTGTGCCAAGGCTGCGTAAAAGAACCGCGCGGAGTTGATGTGGGAATTTCGTTTATGAACGACAAACGGCTGCCGCAGGAGCGGCTGGCCGTGACTTCGTACGTGATTGTTGGGATGATCCTGCTGTTGCTCTCTGGCTTTTGGAAGCTGCAGATCATCGATTCCGACAAATACGCCCAAATGGCTGAACGCAATCGCGTTCGATCGATTCCGATCATCGCTCCCCGGGGCACGATGCTCGATCGCGAAGGCCGCGTCCTTGTGGATAACTATCCTTCGTTCAGCGTTCTGCTGTTGCGCGACTCCCCTTCACAGGTCGACAAGCTTTTGCCGCAAATCGCGGACGGACTGGGCATGACGCTGGACGACATCAAGCAGGAAATCGAAGCGGCGAACGCCATGCCGAAGTTCCAGCCGATCATCATCAAGCCCCAGGCCAGCCCGTCCGACATCGCCTTTATCGAGTCGCATCGCGCCGATATTCCCGTCCTCGAAATGCTGATGGTTCACCGCCGCCGCTATCCGCACGGTGATATGCTCGCCAACGCAGTCGGTTACGTCGGTGAGGTCAGCGCCGAACAGGTGGAAGCTTCGGATTCCAAACTAAAACCAGGAGATATCGTCGGGAAGGCGGGTCTTGAGCGCCAGTACAACGGCACCCTGATGGGCACTGACGGCATGCGGCGAGTAATCGTCAACAGCATTGGGAAGGAAGTCGGACGCCTCGAGCAACAGGAAGCCATCCCCGGAAAGCCGATCCAACTGACGATTGACTACGACCTGCAGAATATCGCGGATACGTACATGGCCAACAAGGAAGGGGCCGTGGTAGCTATGGATGGGCGGACCGGCGAAATTCTGGCGATGGTCAGCCGGCCCACCTTCAATCCAAACGACTTTGCCATCCGGATTCCCTCCGCGGAATGGCAAGCTCTAAATTCAGACGACCGCACGCCTTTGCTGAACCGAGCCATCCAAGGCCAGCTTGCCCCTGGTTCGGTTTTTAAGATCGTGATGTCGACGGCCATGCTCGAATCCAAGGACTTGCCTGAGAATTTCACCGCATTTTGTCCGGGACACGCTACGTTTTACGGCCGAACGTTTCATTGTTGGCGGCCCGAGGGCCACGGGACCGTTGACCTTCACAAGGCTATCGTGGATTCGTGCGACGTCTTCTTCTACACAATTGGGCAACGGCTTGGAATCGATAAGATCCACGAGTACGCAACGGGCTTGGGCCTCGGCCGGCGCACGGGCGTGGACTTGCCGAGCGAAGAAGCTGGGTTGATCCCGTCCGAAGAGTGGGTCCAACGCGTCTACCACCACAAGTGGTATGCGGGTGAAACCATTTCCGTGGCTATTGGCCAGGGCGCCGTTACGGTCACGCCGATTCAACTCGCGCGGATGATTGCCGCTGTCTCCAACGGTGGGACCCTGGTGCAGCCGCACCTTTTAAAGAATTTGACGCCCAAGCCGGATCGCTTTCCGCTTGCCGACGATACGGTTGAGCAGGTCACGCAAGGAATGTATGGCGTTATCAACGAAGGCGGTACGGGATCGAGCTTAAAACTTCAGAACATCGAATTCTCGGGCAAGTCAGGTACTGCTCAATTGATGAGCTACGAAGCCGGAAGCCACATGGGGAAGAAAGGCAAGGAGACGAACGGATGGTTTGTGGGCTACGCCCCGCGGCGCAACCCTGAGATTGTGGTCGCGGCAGTCATCCAAGGAAGCAGCGAACATGGCGGAACGACCGCGGGGCCGGTCGTGCGCGACCTCGTCAAGGCGTACTACGAAAAGAAGAACGGGCTAACCCCTCAGCAGTACACAGCCAAGAACGAACCGGGGTCAGTTCCCCGCGCCTCCGGGAACGATCCAAGCCTCGATCCGCCTCACTGAAATCAAATGGAAAAAGGCACAAGCATTCACGATTATGACTGGTGGCTACTGACGACGACCCTTGCGATTTGCGGTGTCGGAGTCCTAGAAATCTGGTCCGCGACGCGCGCGAGCCATCTCGCGGGGATGCACACCCACCAGATCGAATGGATCGGTCTAGGCCTGGTTCTGATGCTGCTTCTCTCGCGCCTCGACTACCACACGATCATGGACCAGGCTCCCCTGCTATACCTGATCGCGATCATCGCTCTTATCGCGGTGCTTGCCGTCGGACACAAACAGTTTGGGGCCAAGCGCTGGCTTAGCGTCCTGGGCCAACAACTGCAGGTGTCGGAGCTCGTTAAATTGATCATAATTGTGGTTTTGGCGCGCTTTTTTTCAGAAGTGCGAACCGAACAGCTCGGGTTGGCGGACATGATGAAGGCTGCTGGAGTGGTAGGCTTGCCTCTCGCGCTGATCATGCTGCAACCGGACCTCGGCACGGCGATGGTGCTGGTGCCGCTCGTAGCGGTAGGCGCCTTTCTTGCAGGCTTGCAATGGAAGCACGCCCTGGCTATCTTGGTGCTCGCCGGAGTGATGGTGCCTGTCGGCTATCATTTTCTTAAGCCATACCAACGGGAACGTGTTACAACATTCTTGAGGCCGGAGGAAGATCCCCGCGGCGCAGGCTATCAGATCCTGCAATCGAAGATCGCCGTGGGTTCCGGCGGGTTTTGGGGCAAAGGACTTGGCAACGGGAGCCAAAATCAATTAGGCTTCGTGCCGGTGCGGTATTCGGATTTTATTCTGGCGGCGCTTGCGGAAGAGATCGGGTTTGCGGGCGTCTTCGTGGCGCTGCTGCTGTATATGTTTCTGCTGTTGCGGCTGGTTCAGAACGCCCAACGGGCGCATGATCGCGCGGGCATGTTTCTGGTCATGGGCGTGACGGCGGTGTTGGGTTTTCACGTTTTGGTGAATGTGGCCATGGTGATAGGATTCATGCCCGTCACCGGAATTCCGCTGCCATTAATGAGTTACGGCGGTTCCGCCACATTGTTCGTGTTTTTGGCACTAGGGCTCGTGATGAACGTCAGGATACGGCGTTTCGTCAACTGAGCCGGTAGCATTGCTTGCCGGCCTGCGCCGCGTTGTGAAATAAGTGAGCGGCCCGCCGGCGAGAGACAAATCGGGTGCGGGCTTTACTGGAAGCCCGCCTATATTTTGAGCGAGGTAAGCATCGCGTGCCCAGCGGAAGTACATACATAAGTTTAGCTTCCCCGGCCGCCCCGCATCGCGGGGCCGAGCGCATGGTTTTGCGCCGCGCCGAATTATTGCGGCGATGCCCTCCGAGGAGTTTTCATGTCGAAGGAGCTTGTGATCTCCGCGACCCCGCACGAAACGCGGGTCGCGATTATGGAAGATGGACAGCTTTGTGAAATTTACATCGAGCGAGAAAAGGAATTTGCGTTAGTCGGAAGTCTTTACAAGGGCCGCGTAACCAGAGTTCTCCCCGGAATGCAGTCGGCCTTCGTTGACATCGGCCTCGATAGCGACGCCTTCCTGTACGTCAGCGATTTTCTCGAACATCTCGAAGAGTACGACCATGTGGCGGCTCCCGTCGAAGCCAAGCTGCACAAAATGGAGCAGCAAAGCGGCGAAGTGTTCCCGCCATCAACAATAAACGGCGGCGTGCTTGCTGCGCCTGCGCCTACCCCCGAACCGGCAGCGCCGTCAGACCCGCCTCCTGCTATTACTCCACTTGAAGGCGAAACCTTCCATGCCGCAGCGGCAGGCCAGTCGCCTGCTTCTCAAACCGGCGGCCAGCCCATAGCGCCTATGCAGCATAGCCAGCGCCCATTCGAACCGAGACGCGACCGCGGCCGTGGCAATTTTGGCGATCGCGGTGGGCGCAATCGGCGTTGGGGACGCCAGGGCCAGGGACGCGGCGGGCGCGATCGGCGTCAGGGTCGCGATTTGCCGCCCTCGAAGTACGCTTCGCCATCCCACTCGACCCACTCGACGCCGCGCGAATCCGAGCCGAATGAATCACGCGGAGCCAGTTTCGAGCCCGTCATCCTGCCGGGTGAATCGTTAGCGATGTACAAAGATCGCGTACCGGGTTCTGCCGTTGCGCCTCCCGCGGAGAGTCTCGCTTCTAGCTCGGGCTCTGCTGCCACGCAGGAAGCGCCACCCAACTTTGCGAACGAGACTGCCCAAGAGCAAATCTCAGCACATCTGCCGGAGTCGCTGTATGCCGCTGCGCCTCAGCAGGTACGCGAAGATGAGGAATCGACAGACGCCGCGGTAAGCACAGCCGGTAATGCATCAGCCGCGGAGGATGCCGCCCGGTTGGCCCAGACTGAGCCGGAAATCGCCCACGAAGTGGGCGAGCTTGAAAGCGAAGCAGGCCACGCGGACGAGACTGAAGTGCACGCGCACAACGGCGCAGCGCTTTCTGACGAAGACGTAGCTGCGCTCGCCGAACAGCTTGCCGAGGCCAAACACGAAGAGGCGCAGGCCGAAGCCGAAGCCCACTCGGAGGAGATCGAGGCGGCAGCGGAACCCTTTGTCGAGGCCGCGGAACTTGCCGAGTTGCAGGACGCGCTCGACTCGGATCACGAGGATGACAGCGAGGAAGAGGACGAGGGCGAAGCAACGAAAAGCGAAGCAGCGGAGGAAGAAGCGGCCGAGGACGCAGCCGCCGAAGCCGATGCCTTCGCGGACGAAATGCACGACGAAGCCATGGCCGCGGAAGCATCCGGAGAGCATCCGGAAGAACACGCTGAACACGCTGAAATTCACGAAGAATCGCACGAAACCGCAGGCACATTGAATGCCGCCGGCGAGCAGCCGCCGCCCTCGAGTGTGCGCATGTCCGATCAGCCGCGCGCCCGGTTCCAGCGGCCAATGCGCCGAGGAGGCCGCCCGCAGCGTGGTCGCCGCGGTGGACGTCCGTACCAGCAGCGCGCGCAGCACGGGCAAAGGCGTGAGCAGCATCGCAGGCCGCAGCTCATCTCGGAAATGCTCAAGGCCGGCGAGGAAATCATCGTCCAGATTGCCAAGGAGCCACTGGGCAAGAAGGGCGCGCGCATCACCAGTCACGTCGCGCTGCCGGGGCGCTTCCTCGTCTACATGCCGACCGTCGATCACATCGGTGTGTCGCGGCGCATCGGTTCGTCGGAGGATCGCTCGCGCTTGCGGCGGCTCGTGACGGAAGCGAAAGGAACATTCCCTGGCGGATTCATCGTGCGCACCGCCGCGGCCGGCGCGAGCGATGAGGAGATTCGCACCGACGTCGAGTTTCTCGGCCGCACCTGGGACACGATTCGCGCCACGTCCGAGCAGCGCCATGCGCCGGCCTTGCTCCATCGCGACTTGAACCTCGTCGAGCGAATTCTCCGCGATTACCTCAGCGACGACTACGTCGCGATCTGGCTCGACAACGAAGAGGAATTCACCAAGGTGGTCGAGTTCGTGGGCCGCTTCCAGCCGAAGATGGTCCCGCGCGTGAAGCTGTACACCAAAGAGGCGCCGATTTTCGAGGAGTTCGGCATCCAGCAGGAGCTCGACAAGGCGCTGCGCCCGAAGGTGTGGCTCAAGTCGGGCGGCTATATTGTCATCAACCACACCGAAGCGCTGGTGGCCATCGACGTGAACACCGGCAAATACGTGGGGCGCGGGTCGACGCGGCTCGAAGACACCATCGTCAAGACGAATCTCGAAGCGGTCAAGGAAATCGTCCGCCAGATTCGTCTGCGCGACCTCGGCGGAATCATCGTCGTTGACTTTATTGACATGGAAGAGCGGCGCAATCGCGAGAAGGTCATGAGCGCGCTCGATCAGGCCCTGAACCAGGACCGCGCGCCCTCAAAGGCGCTCTCATTCAACGAATTCGGCCTCGTGTGCATCACGCGCAAGCGCACCAAGCAAGCCCTCGAACGCGTGCTGTGCCAGCCGTGCCCGTACTGCACCGGCTCAGGAATGGTCAAATCGATCCCGACAATTTGTTACGAGATTCAGGCCGAAGCGCGAAAAATGGCCGCCGATCTCGACTCGCGCAGCATCACTCTGCGCGTCAATCCCGAAATCGCCAAGGCCTTCAAGACACGCGAATCCTCGTTAATCGAAGAACTGGAACAAGCCACACGCAAAAGCGCGATCATCCAGTCCGACCCGACGTTGCATTGGGAGCAGTACGACATTTATTAACCACGCGGCAAAGAGACCAAGGGTCAGCGGCCGGATTGTACGATGAGACCAGGCCGTCGGTACTCGATAGTCCTATACGTACTAGTTCTTCCTCTGGAAATTCGGGTAAATACCCGTTTGTGCAGGCACGCTGAGACTCGTAATATTTGGCACGCTCATGCGCGAGACCGAACAGACGTTCCATTTGTTGGCAAAGCAATTTGAGGTGCTGGAGCACGATCTCCAGGCATCTCAAAGCGCGGAACAGCGAGCGGAATTGCTCAGAAGAATGAACGCTCTCATCGTCATTGAGGAGCTTGACCTGATTCGTGCCAACCATTCATCGTTGGATTCAGAGCTAAGCATAGCCCCTGCCAGCGGTCCTTACCGATCCCCCGCTCCGCACTAGCGGTAAGCAGCGTACGGCCCCGTGTAACACGAATGGTATAAATCAGTTGTCTCACCTGAATTACCTGAAACGCCTGATACCCAGTCCGCTGAAAGGCGTGTATGTTCACAGCTCCGTGGCGCATACCCAAGAAAGGTTCGAGTCTCTGGCAGCGCAATTCGACATGTTCGTGCGCGATCTGGACGAGTGCCGAAGCCGGGAACAGCGCTGGGTATTGCTGCAAGGCATGGTCCTACTGATCGAAGAGATTGACCGACTTCTCCTCAACGAGCAATTAGCGTTGGTACCGCCATTAGCTAAGGTTGCTCACCCTTAACGCCACTACAAAGCTCGCCGGTGCGCCAGCCCTTAAGCGATTTTGAATTGGGGCGCCGCAGCCTTCACAAAAAATCGCGAAGAGTGCATCACGCGGAGATTCAGCCCACCTCCAAAATCTAAGCGGTCGGCGCTCATATTGGTTTGAGTAATTTCCAAAAACCCGCACACTCGCCGCAGCGAGAGTGCGGCCCCGAAAATTCAATCCACCCAAGCCCGATCCACCCGCCCCTCAACTGAAAAGCACGGACGTACTACCCAGCGGCCACCCAAATTCTTTGCGCGGGACGCCTGAAGAAGCGTACGATGCGAAACACAGGCCCGATCGGAAAATCCTACTAGAGGGGTGACATGTGAACACCGATACGCGTGTGCGCTATCTCCGGATTGTGCTGGTCGTGGTGGGCCTAATTTTCATCGTCGGGGTCTATCCGCTCATGATGGCTTGGTGGCCCTCCGGATGGCGGTGGCAACCTAACCAACCCGAGTATGAGCAGATGATCCTTGGCGTCTATGCGACGCTCGGAGTGTTTCTTTTGATTGCTTCCCGCAATCCGCTCCAGCATCGCAGCCTGATTTGGTTCACCGTTTGGTCGAGTTTGGTGCACGCAGGGATCATGGCCGTGCAGGCGATGAGGTCGCCCATGGAACACGGACATCTGCTGGGGGATATTCCCGCGCTGGCCATCGTCGCTGTGGCCCTCGCGATCCTGACGCCTCGCGGTCGTATTGCCGCAACGGCGGAAGCAACCGCATAGCAGCGCGCGGTCGGATGCCCAGGGTTCAGGCCTTAGGGCGGCGCATGCACGTTCGAACAGATCCGCACAGTTCGAAGCATTTTCCACGTTGTTCCACGTGAAACATTCGTCGCGTGAGCGCCGCGGCCGATACGTACTAGGTTTGAGTAGCGCAGGCTTCGGCCTGCGGGTTTCGATTTGGCCGCTCATGAAAAAATCCACAAGTCTGTACTACTGGTCCGTATCGTACCTTTGCTCTTTCCATGGGTCGCCGCGAATGTGGTAGCCGTTTTGCTCCCAGAAGCCGGGCTCGTCCTGGGCCTCGTGGGAAAATCCGCGGACCCATTTCGCGCTCTTCCACAAATAAAGATGAGGGACGATGAGGCGCAGCGGGTAGCCGTGCTCGGCGGGGAGCGGTTCGCCGTCGTGCGAGAAGGCGAAAATCGTCGTGGGCCTCATCAAGTCGGAGAGCGGCAGATTCGTGGTGTATCCGTTCTCGCCGCGAATCATGGCGAAGTTCGCCCCAGGCTTCGGCGTTACGAGCTTCATCACTTCGGTGAAGGGCACGCCGTCGAACCGATTGTCGAAGCGGCTCCAGCGCGTCACGCAGTGCAAGTCGCAGTGAATCTCCACTCGCGGGAGGCGATTGAATTCCTCCCACGTGAGGCGCACGGGCTTTTCGACGAGGCCGTCGATGCGGAAATCCCACGTTCTCAAATCGACGCGAGGGACACTACCCTCGTGCAGCACAGGCCACTTCAGCGTGAGCGACTGCCCGGGAGGAAGACGCCCGGCGCTGCGCATCTGCTGTTCGAGCTTTTTCCTTTCGCTGCTTTCGCCGAAGATCACCTCGACCCCCTATGCACGCGGAAATTGATTGTACCTGAACTTTTCTTTTGCACATTTAATGCGAGGTGGCGTGGGTGACGATTCTGGTGGCGCAGGCTACAGCCCGCGGGGTTTGCCCTTGCAAGGTCCAAAATCCACAGGCTGAAGCCTGTGCTACTAAAGGCCGGAAAACACCGGCAAGGTGCCGCGGCCACGACGAACCTGCTACGTGGTATGTGCTACCATGAATTGGAAACACGCATAGTCGACCCGATCGGGAGTGATCGTGCCTGCGCGCATCCTCAACGGAAACACGATTCGTGATGAAGTTTACGCGGAACTCAAGCAGGAAATAGCTGCCTTGGGCGCCGCGGGGATTCGTCCAGGGCTCGCAGCCGTGCTGGTGGGCGAAAATCCCGCGTCGCAGATTTACGTGCGCAGCAAGATTGCGGCGTGCGAACAGCTTGGGCTTGGGAGTTGGCTGAACGCGCCTGCCTCCACGGCCACCACCGAGGAATTGCTTGCCGTTATTGCAGAACTCAATGCGCGCGATGAGGTGGACGGAATCCTCGTGCAGCTTCCCTTGCCGCCGCAAGTAGACACCAAACGGGTGCTCGAGGCTGTCGATCCTGTTAAAGACGTGGACGGGTTTCACCCAGTAAATCTCGGGCGGCTTGTTTCGGGGCGCGCAGGACTTGTGGCCTGCACGCCGAGTGGATGCATGGAAATTCTACGCCGCAGCGGCGTACCAATTGCCGGAGCGAACGCTGTTGTCGTCGGGCGCAGCGACATCGTTGGAAAACCGATGGCACTGCTGCTGATGCATGCGAACGCGACGGTAACGATTTGCCACTCGAAGACGCGCGACCTGCCGGGTGTCGTGCGGCGCGCTGACATCGTTGTCGCGGCCATTGGCCGCGCGGCGATGGTCGAGCCGGATTGGGTGAGGCCCGGCGCGACGGTCATTGACGTGGGGATCAATCGCATTACCAACGCTGACGAAGCACAGCGAATCTTTGCAAATTTTCCGGCGAAGCTCGCGCAGTTCCGCGAAAAAGGATCGGTGCTGGTGGGCGATGCTCACCCGGCGGTCGCGGAAGTCGCTGGAGCGATCACGCCAGTTCCGGGCGGCGTTGGTCCGCTCACGATCGCCATGCTCATGAGCAACACGGTGAAGGCTGCGCGCCTGCGACGCGCGGGCGCTGCTCAGCCTCACGCGGTCGCGAGCACTACCGGTGTGGCAGCGGCGAAACGCTGATGCTCCGCGTCGGCCTGACCGGGGGGATCGCCACCGGGAAAACCACGGTGGTCGCGATGCTTCGCGAACTCGGCTGCCGCGTGCTTGAGGCCGACAAGATCGCGCACCGGATTATGGAGCCCGGAGGCGAAGCTTATGATGAAGTTGTTCGCGAATTTGGGCGCGGAATCCTCACTCCCGATGATTTCGTCGACCGGGCAAAGCTTGCAGCAATCGTGTTTGCCGATCCGAAGCGTCTCGCGCGTCTGAACGCCATCGTGCACCCGCCAGTCCTCGCGGAACAGACCAGCCAGCTCGCCGCCATCGAACGGAGCGATTCGCACGCGATCGCAGTTGTGGAGGCCGCGCTCCTGATCGAAGCGGGTTTTCATAAGCAGTTGGATTGCCTGGTGGTCACTTGGTGCACCCCCGAGCAACAGCTTTCTCGTCTTACGCAGAAGGGGAGCGGCCGCGGGCTGACGATCGAACAGGCGCGGCAACGCATTGCGTCGCAGATGCCGGTCGACGAGAAGCGACGCATGGCAGATGAGGTAATCGATTGCTCGGGCTCGATAGACCACACGCGGGCGCAGGTGATCGCGGTTTTTGCCAAGCTGAAACAGCGCGCGGCTGGGCGCATCAAAGAATCAAGGGCGAGGATTTAGAGCCAACTCGACAACGCCAAACCAAACAGATTCCTCGGCGCGCAGCGCGCCTAGGAATGACAGCGCGTTGAGTTTTTGAGCCTGCAAGGGAACGGAAGGAAATTGTCATGATTGAAAGAAAAGATACTCGGGGAGTTGTCCGGCTGATGCTTTTGGGACTGGCGCTCGTCCTGGGCGCATACTGGGCGGGGAGCCGTTGGGGCGAGCGGCAACCGCAGCGCGTCGAAGCGGTGCCGGTCTCATTCCCATTCCCCGAGCCCAAGCCCGCGGAGCTTACCGGCGACGAAGCGGTCAACGTAAGAATCTATAGCCAAGCATCGCCAGCAGTGGCCAACATCGTAACGCGCACCCTTGAATACGACGTGTTCATGGAGCCGGTGCCGGTCGAAGGCGCGGGCTCGGGTTTCGTCATTGATCCGCGCGGTTACATCCTGACGAACTACCACGTCGTGCAGGGCGCCCAGAATATTTCCGTCACGCTCGGCGACCGCACCCACTACGACGCCAAATTCATTGGCGCAGATGAGCGGAACGACATTGCCCTGGTCAAGATCGACCCGAAGGACCGCAAGCTGCCGGCGCTGACCATGGGCGATTCCGACGGCCTCCAAGTCGGCCAGCGAGTGTTGGCGATTGGAAATCCGTTTGGTTTTCAAAGCACGCTTACAACGGGAATCGTCAGCGCGCTCGGCCGCACGGTGCAAACGAGCCAGACGACCGTGATCGACGGCGCGATCCAAACCGACGCCGCTATTAACCAGGGAAATTCGGGCGGCCCGCTGCTGAATTCTCGCGGCGAAGTGATCGGGATCAACTCCGCGATCTATACGCCGTCCGGCACAACCGCAGGCATTGGGTTCGCGATCCCCATCAGCACCGCGCGGCAAATTGCCGAGGACCTGATTACGGAGGGCCGCGTGCGGCGCGCGACCATGGGAATCGAGGCGCGTGTGCTGACTCCGGCGGTCGCGGAGGCATTGCGACTGCCCGTCAGCGAAGGCTTGCTGATTGAGGGTGTCAATCCCGGCGGCCCGGCCGAGCGGGCGGGCTTGCGAGGCGGAGACCGCCAGGCCATCCTCGGCATGCGCCGGATCGTGCTGGGTGGCGACGTCGTGACGGCCATTGACGGCCGACCGATCAGCGGCCAGATGGATCTGAATCTCGCGCTGAATCGGAAGCGTCCCGGTGACACCGTGAAGGTCGAATATTACCGGGGCGGGCAGAAGATGCAGGCGGAAGTAAAGCTCAGCGACTCCAGCCGCTAAGTGCGAACTACGCGTTCCAAAATGCCCTCTCGCGTTCCCGCTCTTGTTCTGCCAGCGAAAACCAACTCTCCGCGGCGTCGCGCAGCCGCTCGAGGGTGGCCTGCATTTCCTGATGTTTTTTCTCCAGTTCCTCGCGGTTGGCGCTCCCGGGAACGTCCAGTGGAGGAGCGATGATCAGCACCGCACGCGTGTAGGGCTTGGGAATCTGCATCAGATCCCAAGATTTCTTCAGCGTCCACGCGCGCTCGAGGCCAATGTGAAATAGAACGATGTGCCGGCCCGAGCGGCGCGCCAGCATCACCGGACCCGGCTTGGCAACGTACCGAGGGCCGCGCGGGCCGTCGATTGTGAATCCTGCGTCAAGCCCCCCTTCCAGTCGCTGTGCCATGACGGCAAGCCCGCGCAATCCGCCCCGCGTCGAACTTCCCTGGGCAGTGTTGTAGCCCAGCCGCTCGATGACGCGGCGGGTCCACTGCCCGTCGAAGTTTGTTGTGTTCATGAGGACGCCGCCGCGGTTCCGGAAATACCACGTGGCCGGGATGATGCAGCGATGCCAGAACGCGAAAATACTGGGCGGCAGGTCGGGTCGGTAGTCGCGACCGGCTTTCTGCCCGCCCAAGACTTCGAAACGAATCGTAGGACCGAGAATGCGGATGACAGCCCAGACCGTCCAGCCGATGATCGGTACTAAAATGCGCTGCAGGAAAGTGAGTTTCGGCAGCCGTGTGTCATAGTGAACAGGTGGACGATACTCCTCCTGCTCAGGCGGCGTTTTCACTTGTTCCGTCATCTGGGTATAGTATATGGCGAAGCTGAAGTCGCGATAGCCTGGCCGGACCTCCAGAACTTGGGGAGCAAGTGTTTCGCTCAACGATCCAAAACAAGCTGCCGGGCAACTGGACCAGGGTTCTTGCCGTCGCGCTACTCGCGATGGTGGCGGTGCTGTTGCTGCGCGAAGGACGCAGCGCCGCGCAGGATTTTCCCGGAGTGGTCGGCCGGATCGAGGGCGACGATCTCGAAGTCATAACAACAACGCCTGGGGGAGTCGAAAAGAATGCTGCGCCCACGGCGGTCGCGAGCGGCAGCGATGTCACGTTGCGCTCGGGACACGCTCTGCTCATGCTGGACGCGGGCGGCGAGGTCAGCATTTGCGGCCCCGCGCATTTCAAAGTGATTAAGTCGTCGGGCGCCGTGACGCTAGCACTTGACTACGGCCGCGTTCATCCATCCCTGGAATCCGCCGATACTTTCACGATCTATACCCCGACGATCGTTGCGACGCCGATTTCAATTTCCGGCGGCCTTCGCGACATGACGCTGGGCCTGGACCCAACCGGCGAGATGTGCGTCCTCACGACGCGGGGAGCGATGCGCGTCGAGCCCCAATTCTCCGACCAGAGCGTGATCGTTCCGCAGGGCGGCAGGGTGAGCCTGGCTGGAGGACAAATTCAGTCGCTTCAGATCGACGCTGCGGCCTGCTCGTGTGAATTTCCTCGCGCGAGTCTGGAGCGCTCAAAGCCCGTGCCATCGGAAACTCCGTCGACTCCGCCACTTTCTCGGAGCGTAGGCCTGCTCAATCATCCGCTGCCTCCAGAACCTAAAAGCGTGGACGAATCGCCTGCTCCTTCGGCTCCGAAGGAAGGGCCGATCTACACGGTCCTAATGCCGCCGCTGAGTTTTAACGCAAATGCCCCTGAGCCTCCGCCTAATCCGGACCCCGAAACGATCTTGCTTGTGCGCGAAGTGCGCCTCCGTCCCACGGTCGTTTTCCGCGGACACGTAAATCCTGCTCCTACGCAAGCAGCGGTGTTGCCGCCCTCGCAGGCGATCTCATCGAAGCCCACGAGCGAGCCCCCACAGACGCAGCCTGGTTTCTTCGATCGCATGCGGAATTTCTTCCGCAAGCTCGGAGGCCATACCCCTTGCGCAGGCGCCGGATGCAGTACCTAGGCCCGATGCGGGCTCTGCCTGGAGCCCGCAGGCAATAGTCATTATTTGTGACAAATTACGTTGACGCTAATTTTCTGTCGTGGTAATTTCCGCGCAGTCTTACGCAATTTGAGGCGGGATCCATGCCCAGCCCTTTGGATCTCCAAGCGAGCGTGCACGCGTCGAGGGGTGCAGCAGACGCGTCGCACGCTGAACCATTAGCGAGACTCCCCAATGCCCTCCTGCTTTTCTCTTTCCTGACCGGCCTGATCTGCACGGCCTGTGGTGCCGTTGGTTCTGGCCCTCCGCCGGTAGTGACCGTCACCGTCGCGCCGAACTCGGCCCAACCTTTCCAGGGCGAAAGCGTCCAGTTCAATGCATCTGTCACAGGCGCATCGAACACTGGCGTGGCGTGGAGCGTCCAAGGAGTCGGTTGCAGCGGTTCGGCCTGTGGAACAATCAATGCGAGCGGATACTACACGGCTCCGGCAGTGGTTCCAACACCACCCATGGTAACGGTCATTGCCGAGCTCCAATCGGATTCGACCAAGACCGGCTTCGCCAGCGTCAACATCCAGTCACTGAGCGCTATTCAGGCACTCTCGCTGTCGCCGAAGCTTTCAAGCGTCACCACTTCACAGACGTTGCAGTTGAATGTCACGACGGCGGGAATCGGTAACAGCGACGTGATTTGGGCGGCGAGCGGAGGCAGCATCACAGCGAGCGGCTTGTTCACTCCTCCATTAACGGCAGGGCCCAACGAGATTACTGCGACATTGAAGGGGAACACCAATGCCATCGGCTCAGCCACAGTCGAGGTCACGGATTTCCCGGGCATGCTTACCTGGAGGAATGACAATTCCCGTTCGGGTGTCAATAGCAAGGAGCTGGCTCTCACACCATCGACCGTAGGCCCCACCAAGTTCGGCAAGCTGGCGTTTTCTTGCCCCATCGAGGGCTATGCCTACGCTCAGCCGCTCTATGTTCCAAATCTCGCGATTCCAGGGAACGGAGTTCACAATGTCGTCTTTGTTGCGACTGAAAAAGATTTGGTCTACGCGTTCGACGCTGATGCCAGCACATGCGAGCTTTGGCACATGAGCCTCGTGCCCAAGGGATCGGAAGCTGTCCTAGCTCCGACTTCCGACATAACTAGCACTGACATCGTGCCTTTCATTGGGATAACCGGCACGCCTGTGATCAGTCTAACTTCGTCGGTAATCTACGCTGTCGCGAAAACGATGATTCCCGGATCTTCTTCTCTGAATCCAAATGCGACGTATGACCAGAAGCTCTATGCACTGGACCTCGCGACTGGGCAGCAGAAAACTAGCCCCTTGGATATCGCTCTGCCAAATCCACTGCCGGCGTTCAGCTCGCGGCTCCAGAACCAACGAGCGGCACTGCTTTTGGCCAATGGCATCGTTTACATAGCCTTTGCTTCGCACGTCTCACAGGACGGCTCCGACTATCACGGCTGGCTCTTGGGTTACGATGCCAACACGCTCGGGCAAACACCCGTTTTCAACGGCACTCCCAACGCCAATCAAGGAGGAATTTGGCAAAGCGGCGGGGGCCCGTCTGCCGATGCCACCGGCAACGTTTTCGTTGCAACCGGCTATGGCCCTCCAAATCAAGGAGCGAATTACAGCGACAGTTTTGTGCGCCTAGACGCGAACAACGGATTATCGGTCGCCGACTACTTCACTCCGTGTGACCAGGAGCAGGGCGCAGCCGTGGATGCAGACGTCTCGCCTCATTCTGCGTCCAGTGCACCAGTCGTGCTGCCGGACTCGGCAGGCTCTCCCAAAGAGCCGCATCTGCTCCTCGGCGCGACTAAGGAGGGCTACCTCTACGTTCTGAATCGCGAGGCTCTCGGAGGGTTTGTGGCGGGGGCCGGCGCGTGCTCCGATTCACCGCGAGTGCAATCGGTTCCTGTCGGTGACGGGCCGATTATGAGCACACCAGTCTTCTGGAATAATGCCGTCTACGTTGCGGCCGGTAAGGGCGCGCTAAAATCGTTCCCTCTGACTGGTGGCAGCCTTTCCTCGGCTGCAAGCTCTCAATCCCTAGAGACCTTCGGGCCTTACGGAGCGACTCCTGTGATTTCCTCGAACGGTTCCAACAACGCGATTCTTTGGTTGATTGATAGTGGCGCAAATGGTCAGGCCATCCTGCGGGCGTATGACCCAAACAATCTGTCTAAGGAACTTTACGACAGCACGATGGCCGCAGCTTCACGTGACCAGGCGGGGCCAGCGGTGAAATTCACGGTGCCTACGGTCGCCAACGGCAAGGTTTACGTTGGAACTCAGACTGAATTGGACGTTTATGGCTTGTTGCCCTGAACTCTAAAGCAGCTCGCTACCTACGTGCGCACCCTTTACATGCCTTCGTAGTTCGGCCCGCCGCCGCCCTCAGGGGGGACCCAGGTGATGATTTCGTAGGGATCGGCGATGTCGCACGTCTTGCAATGCACACAGTTTGAGGCGTTGATCTTCAGCCGCAGCTGGCCTTTTTCCTGCACCATCTCATACACAGCCGCAGGACAAAAATACTGGCAGGGATTTCCATATTCGGTCACGCATTTCGTCGCGCACACATTCAGGTCGGCGACGACCAAATGGCACGGCTGGTCCTCTTCGTGGCGAGTGCCGGAATGATAGACGTCGGTCAGACGATCGAAGGTGAGCACGCCGTCGCCTTGGAACCTTGCCGGCGCAGGACCTGAACCGTTCAGCTGGTGATATTCCTCGTGACCCGGGCGCGCGCGCATGGGATCAACGATCCCTCGGCCGCCTGTGACAAACTGGATTCCCGCCTGGAACAGTCCTGCGTAAAGTCCGTGATGAAAGCCTTGATGGAAATTCCGCACGGCCCACAATTCTTTTTTGATCCAGCTCTCCTCGACCTTGCGGGGAAAAGCCGAGAGAGTTTTTGCCGATGCGTCACCTGTCTTCAACGCTTCAAACGCGGTCTCGGCGGCCAGCATGCCGCTCTTGATGGCAATGTGAATGCCCTTGAGGCGCTGTGAATTGAGCAGGCTGGCCGAATCCCCGATGATCAAGCCGCCGTCAACATAAGTGCGCGGCATGGAATACCAGCCGCCGTACGGCACCGTCTTCGCGCCGTATCGCACGAGTTTGCCGCCCTCGAGAACTCGCTTGAGGAAGGGATGCGTCTTGTACTTCTGAAACGCTTCGTGCGGGTCAAAGCGCGGATCGTGATATTCGAGGCCGATCACCATGCCGACGGACACGCGATTGTTCTGTAGTCCGTAGAGCCAGCCTCCGCCGTACATGCTGGAGTCGAGTGGCCAACCAAGAGTGTGCGCGACGTACCCAGTAGCGATTCTCCCCGCGGGCGCTTCCCACAATTCTTTAATCCCGATCCCATAGACTTGAGGATTCAGTCCATCCAGGTTCAATCGCTTCACCATTTCTTTGGTGAGTGAGCCGCGCGGCCCTTCGGAGAGCACTGTCACCTTGGCGCGCAATTCGTAGCCCGGTGTGAAGTTGTCCTTAGGTTTGCCTTCTTTGTCTACGCCTTTGTCCTCCGTGATAACCCCGTCGATTCCGCCGCCTTCGTAAATGAGTTTTGCGCCCGCAAACTGCGTGAACAGATTCACGCCTGATTTCTCAACGAGGCCACCAAGCCACTTCACGAGCCTGTTCAGGGACACGATGTAGTTGCCGTGGTTCCGCAGAGGAGGCGGAGTGATGGGCAGCTTCCATGCGCTTCCAGAAGTCAGAACGTAGGCGGCATCATCGGTGACCGGCGATTCGAGAGGAGCCGTCTTTTCCCAATCGGGGACGAGTTCGGCGAGCCCCCGAGGATCCATGACCGCGCCGGAGAGCTGATGCGCCCCGATTTCGCGCGCCTTCTCGAGGACGTAAATGTTTTCAGCGGAAAGCACGGGCTTGCCGCCCGACGAATTGTGCTGCGAGATAAGCCGAGAGAGGTGCAGCGCGCAGGCAAGTCCCGCAGGCCCCGCGCCGACGATCAATACATCCGCGTCCAGCCGCTCTCGCTCGGTAGTCACATTCTCATCCTAGCAGAAGCGCGCACCTGCTCCGCGAACGCAATCGACGTTTGTTTTTGCGCTGCAATAGATGAGCCCGAAACGCGGGCAAACCCTTAACACTGAGGGCGCAGAAAACGCAGAGTGAGCAGAGAGAATCAAGTCGAAAGTGAGGCGACTACGCCTATTCTTTCGGGATGCCTCGCAGCGCGGCGTCTTGCGCGACCGGCTTCTCGGGGTTCGACCAATCGTAGAAACCTTTGCCGTTCTTCTTGCCGTACCAGCCGGCCATTACCATGCGCTTCAACAAGGAGGGAGAGGCGAATCGTTTCTCTTTAAACTCATCGAACATCACATGCGTGATGTAGTACGTCGTGTCGAGACCCACGAAATCGAGCAGCGTGAATGGGCCCATCGGGTATCCGCAGCCAAGTTTCATCGACGCGTCAATATCAGCGATGGAGCCAACGCCCTCCTCGTACGCGCGGATCGCGTCCATCAGGTAAGGCACGAGCAGGCGGTTCACGATGAATCCGGTTTTGTCGCTTGTGCGCACCGGAACCTTCCCAAGTTTTCGGCCAAATTCGCATGCCGTTTCAAATGCCTCATCCGTTGTGGCGATCGTACGCGCGACTTCGACCAGCTTCATGAGCGGGACAGGGTTGAAAAAGTGCAGTCCCACAAACCGGCCGGGCCGCTGCGTAGCCGTCATGATTTCGGTGATCGAAATCGAAGATGTGTTGCTCGCGAAAATTGCCGCCGGCTTTACGATAGGATCGATCGAAGCGAACATCTTTCGCTTTTCGTCAAGATTCTCAATGATGGCTTCTACAACAAAATCGCAATCGGCAAGGTCCTGCTTGCGAGTCGTTCCCTTCAGGCGCGAGAAGATCGCGTCCACCGGTTCGGCAATGGTACCTTTGGCGGCGAATCTTTCAAGCGATTTGCGGATCGTGCCAAAACCCTTCTCAAGGTACTTCTGCTCGACTTCCAGGACGGTTACTTGCAAGCCGGCCGTCGCGGCCACCTGAGCGATTCCGGAACCCATCAGGCCGCAACCCAGTACGCCAACATGCTTGATTTCCATCGCGCGAACTCCTCTAGAAAGCGGTTCAACGACACAAATGGTCCCACATCATAGCAAAAGGCGCGAGCGCCTTCCGATCAACAGCGGCTCGCATCGCTAGAGGCTTTGCCGTCTAGTTTCAGTGGGTTGCATTCGTCAGCTTTACACATCCGGGCGGCGATCTGCCCTAGACCTTAATGTTGTTACAATTTATTGACAAATTTCCGACTTAACGCTGACAACGCACCCCAGGCGATCGTGTAGTTTCACTTTGGCCCGGGCGCGACTGAGAGTTTCAGGAGCTCGCCCTTCCCTTCACTGCACAGGAGGAAGGGGCCGGTTCCTGCACTCTTCCCGGCGGGGGCATTGGGCGTGCCCGGGGCACCTTCTCCTGACTTCCAGCAAACACGACATTCCGCTGCGCCAGTGCAATCACTGTTGCCGATTCTCATGAAAGCGGTGAGACCAATCTTGAGACCAATCTAAGGAACACGGACTTAATCCCCGATTGAGATCTACCGATGAACTCCGTCCAAGCTGATTCTGACGTTATGAAATTCAGGCCGAACCTCCGTCGTGGATCGTTACAGATTTTTTGCAAGATTCTGACCGCACTCCGACAACTGCATTCACTCGACAGGATAGTTTGCTTGCGCCGCGAGCGCATAACCCACTCTGGGATTGCGTGGCCGCACGCGACTTCAGATTGTTTGACCGCATTTCTCGGCTGTTCTCCCCGAGGGTGGGACCTTGGGTGCGCCTGGGTATTCGGAACCAATTCCTAATCGTCAGGAGGAGATAGTCATGCAATTTCGCAGGCAATTCGCGTGTCTGGCGGGCCTAGTTGCTGCGCCGTCAGTCCCGTCACTAACGTTCGCTCCGGGGCGTGTTTCACGAAAATCTCAACCAAGAAAGCCAAATCTCATGAAGTTCACATTTTGGCAGGGGAAGTGCCTCACTGCGCTTGCCCTTTCGCTTTTTGTGTTCCCGCTTGTGGCAAAAGCTCAGAAGTACCAGCAGACCAACCTGGTCTCCAACACTGGCATAGCCCCATTAAATGACCCCAACTTGCAGAATGCCTGGGGCCTGATAGCCAGCACGGGCAGTCCGTGGTGGGTTTCCAATAACGCGGGTGGTACTTCCACCCTGTATTCCATCGACGCCGCCGGCGCGGCACATCTGGTTCCGATCAATCCTGCTCCCAGCGAGTTTGTTGCTATACCCAACGCTCCCAGCCAGACCTCGCCGGGCTCTCCAACTGGAGTGATGTTTAACGGCAGCCCTACCGATTTTCTTTTGGCTCCTGGTGCGCCGGCCGTTTTCATTTTTGTAACCGAAGACGGTACCGTGCAGGGTTGGAATCCAGGAGTGAACCGGGCGAGTGCAGTTATCGCGGTGGATCACTCCCAGATACCGGACGCGGGTAACGGTGCCGTTTACAAAGGTGCTACGATCGCGGAAATTGACGGTCACCGCTTCATTCTGGCTGCAAATTTTCGCAGCGGCCGGATCGATATCTTTAATACTAAGTTCAAGCAGGTGCACTTCGACGAGGATGACGCTTTCGAGGATGCTCGCATCCCCCCTGATTTCGCTCCTTTCAATGTCCAGGCCGTCGGTCCGAACATTTATGTAACGTATGCCAAACAGGATGCCGCTAAGCACGATCCGGTAAAGCCGGGGGAACCCGGAGATGGCTTTGTAGATGTTTTCAGTCACCGCGGCAGGCTGCTGCAGCGGCTCGAGCACGGCGACTCGTTCAATGCCCCCTGGGGAGTTGTTTGGGCCACGCCGGGTTTTGGCGAATTCAGCAATACGATTCTGATTGGGAACTTCCGGGGCGGCAATGTTTCTGCCTTTAACCCCGTCACTGGCGGTTTTCTGGGGAACATGCTGAATCCGGACGGGAGCAAATTGCTGATCGATGGGTTGTGGGCGCTCCGGTTTGGAAACGATAGCAACGCTGGTCCCGCAACCACGCTATTCTTCACCGCCGGTCCAGGCAACGAGGTCAACGGACTGTTGGGTACGCTTACGCCGATAACTGCTGAGAAAAACGAGGCTGACGAGCAGTAAATAGTCGCGGCCGAACTGGACGGCGACGAAGAATAGTACCGACTGAGTTTGACGCTAGTTCTTCAAATGAAGGCAGGAAGCAGACGGCGGGGCCACGGCCCTGCCGTCCCGCCTTTGCGGAGCGCCAGAGCGACAGCCGCTATATCGCCACTTCCTGAGTTTGTTCCTCGACCGATCGCTGTGAACGGGGCAGCCTCACCAAAAACACGGTTCCACTCGACGAAGTGCTTTCCACCACCACCGACCCGCTGTGGTCGTGAACGATCTTGCTGACAATGGCAAGCCCCAGGCCCGTACCGCCCGGTTTTCCCGCGCTGACGAAAGGATCGAACAAGGTATACCGAACGGCAGCAGGGATCCCGGATCCGTTATCCGACACTCGAATCTCGAACGCGTCCGTCGTGGACAGGATTTCAAACTTTATTTTTCCCTGGCGGCCAGACACCGCTTCGCAGGCGTTTACGGCCAAATTGAAAAACGCGCGTTCCATTTTCTTGGGGTCAAAAATGCCGGTCATATCGCCCGTCGAAATTATGGAAATAGCTCGGCCTCGCATCTCCGGCCGGGCGCGGACGGCTTCAATGGCGCGCTGCACGCATTGATCGATCGAGGCCGGTACCGGTGAAATATTGCGGGTTTCGCGGGCCAAATCGCGCAAGGAGTCGAGAAGTTCCGTCATCTGCTCGGAGGCTGTTTGTATTTCGCGGTAAACCTCGTCCCGATTGAGCCGGAGTTTTTCCGCTTCGTACAGGAATTCCGCGTTTGCAACCACGGAGGCCAGGTGGTGGCGAAGATCGTGCGAGATTGAATTGGCGGCCCTGCCCACCGCGGCAACGCGCTCGGTCTCAATTTGCTTCCGTTGGAACTCCAAGAGATCGCCCCGCATTTTGGAGAAGGCCTCCGCAAGCTCGACGGCCTCGCTGCTTCCGCGAGGCGTGATGGAATACGAATAGTCACCCGCAGCAAGGGCACGCACTCCGGCGACCAAGTTGTCGAGTGGATGCGTGATCGTTTGCGACACAAAGCGGAGCAACAAAGAGGCAAGAATGATCGCGGTCAGCCCGACGACCAAAATCGTGCGGTTCAGCAACATGATGAAGGCCATCGGACGGGTAAGCGAAACAAACACGTAGCACTGCACGGGAGAGGGAGGATTCGCCTGCAGCGGCGCCCTCGCTACCTGATAGGCCTCCTCGCCCAGTTCCACTTCGGAACTGTTTTCCCCGGGAACAATTTCACGGGCAAAGATCCGGCCCTCGAGGACGGAAACTTGCTGCGGCGAAAACGTGGACGCAACAACTCGATTGCCGGCAAGAAGAACGATTTTGCTTTCGGCTACGAAGCCGAGTTGCTCGGCGATCGTGGAATTAATCTCATATCCAATCGCCACAAGCCCGAGGACTTTGGCGTTTGCTCCCACGCCCGCCATGATCGGGCGAAGAAAAACCCAATAGAGGCGGCCCCCAGCGTACCACCAGGCTGAATCCCCACCGTTGTGCATCGAGTTCGCCACGTAGCTCTCGGCTGTTTCCTGATCGAGCCCCGGCTGTGAGACATTCAATGCAACCACGCGGCCCGCTGTGTCAGCGAGCAAAAACAAATCGCTTCCCGCCAGCTTCCAGAAGGGCGTGGAGCCATCCTGAATGGTGGGGGCATCATGCGTCGTCATCAGCGCTTTCAGGGTGGGAATCTCGGCGAGCAACGCCGCCGTGCGGGACAATTCAACTTGGAGGCCGGCCTGAACGGTCTCGAATTCGCGGACGGAAGCATCCGTACTGTACTTCACCTGGTCCGCAACTTGCGTGCGTACTGTATGGCGAACAATCAGAAGTATCGCGCCCGTCAGCGCACAGATGATCAGCAGGGTTGAGAGCAGAAGCTGCGTTTGCAAGCGCAGGCGAGCCATCAAATGCTCCGCGACGCAAAATCAGTTCTTTCGACTTACGCCAGAACTGCCAAGCGCGAATTTGTAACCCGCGCCGTGCACAGTCAAGAAGTAACGCGGAGACGCCGGGTCCGGCTCCAGTTTTTGGCGCAGGCGCAAGATATGATTGTCCACCGTGCGTGTGGAAGGGTAGTTGTTGTATCCCCACACTTCGTTGAGCAGTTCCTCTCTGGTAACAACGCGCTCCGCGGACCGCGAAAGGAATTTCAGCAACTTGAATTCCTGGGCCGTCATGCTGACGGCTTGACCGGCGCGTCTGGCCTCCATGCTGGTGAAGTCAATTTCGACGTCGCCGAAAACAAGGAGATCGTGCAGCGAAGCTGGGTCGACACTAACCGGCGCTTGGGCCTTCTCCACGCTGCGCCGCATCGCCCGGCGTACGCGCGCAAGTAACTCCTTCGGGCTGAACGGCTTGGTGACATAATCATCGGCGCCGAGTTCGAGCAGCAAAACCTTGTCGTCGACTTCGGCATTCGCGCTCAAGACGACGATGGGCACCGAAGGCGCCTCGGTCTTCAAGGACCTGCAAAGCTCCTTGCCAGACACGCCCGGAAGCTTCAGGTCAAGGATCACAACATTGGGAGGGTGGTCTCGAAAGCTCTCGAGCCCTTCTTCGCCGTCCGAGGCGATACGAACTTGAAGGGCGTCCGCCTCGAAAAGACGCTGCAGCGTTCGCTGCATCGGACGACTGTCTTCGATGACAAGTATTGTTTCCATGGGCTGGACTCCGACATGAGAGTATACTTCGGGTTGCCTAAATTCAGGCAACTCCATATCAAACTCACACCATCTACTCGCTTTGCAGCACACCGTTTGGCCGCTTGGACTCTAAGACCGATGGACACCAGGGAGATTGGATGGAAAAGCGCTCCTCCGGAGACACGCCGGAAGAGCTATGGGCGGAAAAGCATCACCCTAGCGGCTCGCCTCGCGATTCTCTGCACAGTCTGCCTATTCCCGGCCGGGCACCTCTTCGCGCAAGCGGCGCCCGGCCCAATGGCACCCGCCCAACCTCAGCCTCCTTCACAACAATCCGCCCCGCCCAGAAAGGAACAAGCAGTCGAGGCGAGGAAAACCCTAGCAGGGTTTTGGAAGCTGAACTCCGACGAAAGTGATGATGCAAACAAAAAGCTAGAGGATGCAAGGCGTTCAGCGGGCGGGATGGGCGGCGGCAGGCGAGTTGGGGGTGGCTATCCATTTCCGGGCAGAGGTGGGCCTTACGGAGGAGGCAGGCGAATAGGCGGCCCTGACGCCGAGAATCGGGAACGAACTGAGGATATGATCAAGCCGGCGGATTCCTTGACCATCGTGCTGAAGGACCCTGAAGTGGATATGACAAGCGACCAGGGCCGCAAGCTGGTTTTCTATACGGACGGACGGAAAACACAGAAATCGAAAGACGACACGGCCCAGGAAATTTCCGCGCGGTGGAACGGCGGTCAACTCGTTTCGGATGAAAAGAGCGCGCGGGGCGAGAAAATGAGCCGGACTTTCGAGCTCTCCTCAGATGGCCTGCAGTTGTCGGAAACCTGGCGGATTGAGAACAGTCGGTCGAATTCTCCGCTGGTCATACGCTACGTCTACGACGCAGCTTCGCAAAGCCGCCAATAGAAATACAAAAGGAGCGGCCTGTAATGAAGGGGCTTACTTACTTAAGCCAAACATCTTCAAAACTGAGAATGCGTTCCCATCTGCCTCCGCGCAGTGTATATTACAAGTTAATTCGGCAATGTTGACGAGGGAATTCGTGGATCGCGAGCCCGGGCCCCATTCTTTCTGACCGACTCGCCGGGAAAGGATTCTCAACATGGCGCAAATCTCGCTGAAGGTGAACGGGAAAACGAGGGTCGTCAACGCGGAGCCTGACACGCCGCTGCTATATGTCCTGCGCGGCAATTTGGGCCTCCACGGACCTCGCTTTGGCTGCGGGCTGGGGCAATGCGGGGCCTGCACTGTGCTTGTGGATGGCAATACCGTGCGTTCGTGCATGCTTCCGGCTTCAACCGCGCAAAACAAGAGCATTACCACTCTCGAGGGATTAGGGAGCGTCGCGCATCCTCACCCGATCCAGGCAGCTTTTATCGAGGAACAGGCCGCGCAGTGCGGCTACTGCATGAACGGCATGGTAATGGGTGCCAAGGCCCTGCTCGACAAGAATGCTCACCCCACCGTTTCAGACATCAAGCAATCATTGAATCGCTATATCTGCCGCTGCGGCACTCACCTGCGAATCATCCGCGCCATCCAGCGCGCTGCAGGCTCGAGCGTGAAGGCGTAGTTCCTAAGGAGCCGAACATGGAAACGAAATCCATCTCCCGCAGAGACCTACTTAAGGGGACCGGCGTCCTCATCGTAGGCTTCAGCTTCTTTGGGTCGGTTACAAAGGTGCTTGCCCAGGGCGAAGGCCTTTCCGTCGACGGCATGGACCCAACCGTCCTTGACTCCTGGATGGCAGTGTCAAAGGACGGGACCATCACCGTCTTCACGGGCAAGGTCGAACTCGGCACAGGTGTCGTGACGGCTCTAGCGCAGATCGTGGCCGACGAACTCGACGTGGCATTCAACAAGGTCTACATGCTGTCCGGTGACACGGATCAGTCGGTCGACCAGGGCGTTACGGCTGCAGCGAGGACCGTCGAGCGCGGCGGCCCACAATTGCGGCAGGCAGCGGCGGCGGCGCGGCAGGAATTGCTCAAGCTCGCGTCCGCGCGACTCGATTCGCCGGTGGACAAGCTAACCGTAACGGACGGAGTAGTCAGCGTCGTCGGTAGCCCGGTAAAGAAAATCGCCTACGGGGATCTGCTTGGCGGCAAGCGCTTCAATGTGAGGATCACCGCCGCCGGAACCGGTTGGGACATGAAGGTAGCTCCAGATATCCCGGCCAAGAACCCCAAAGACTACAAGATCGTTGGGAAGTCGATCCCGCGCGTCGATCTACCGGAAAAGTTTACGGGTGAATTCGTCTATTCCCAGGATGTCAACGTTCCGGGCATGCTGCATGGACGGGTCATTCGCCCGGCGACTTCGCTCTCCGCGCCGTCGAGCGTGGACGAAAGCTCGATCAAAAACATCCCCGGCGTCGTGAAAGTGGTCCGCGAAGGCACTTTCGTCGGTGTGGTAGCAGAAACCGAGTGGGCGGCCATCCAGGCGGCGCACACGCTCAAAGTCACGTGGTCGGAGCCCGAGCTGAAAATGCCCTCCGGCCCGGAAGAAGTCTGGGACTACCTGAAGAACACCAAAAGTTTCAAGGACAACGTCCTGGCGAACCGGGGGAGTATCGAGGCCGCCTTCGGACAGGCGCACAAGAAATACGAAGCCACTTACTACTGGCCGTTTCAGTTGCACGGCATGATGGGCCCGCCGTGCGCGGTGGCGGACGTTCGAGGGGACAAGACCACGATCTGGACTGGGACGCAGGGGCCGTTCCGCACGCGTGATTCCATCGCCAAATTGCTGAATGTTCCGCCGAAGAATGTTCACCTGCTCTACCGGGAAGGCTCGGGCAGCTACGGGCGCCTCGAAAGCGATGACGTGGCCGAGGACGCAGCGCTGATGTCGCGCGCCGTGGGCAAGCCGGTCCGAGTGCAGTGGATGCGCGAAGATGAACACGCCTGGGACCCGAAGGGTCCCGCCCAGTACACGACGGTACGCGCCGCGGTGGACGACCAGGGCAAGGTGATCGCCTGGGACTACTGGGACAGGAGCCAGCCGTGGAGTGAATCGGAAGGCAATCCTCTGCTTGCTTCAGCTCAAACCGGCATGAAGCCGACGTCTCAAGGATTTTTGAACGGAGCGCAGGGCGGAGGGCAAATCTACACCTTCGAAAATCAAAAGGTCGTGACTTCGGACATCCCCTGGGTACAGCAACAAGGCCAGTGGCCCTTGCGAACCAGCAACCTCCGCGCGCCGGGCGACCTTGCACGCGTCTTCGCAAGCGAATCGACCATCGACGATATCGCTTCGGATTTGCATCAGGACCCGGTGCAGTTCCGGCTGCGCTATCTGACGAGTGACAAGCGCATTTCCGAAGTTCTCACCGCGACGGCGAAGAAAGCGGGCTGGACGGATCGTCCGTCTCCTGCCCCTGCCTCGACCGGTTCGAAGGCTGAGGGAAGAGGCGTGGCCGTGGCGAACCGCGCGAATACGATGACGGCTGCTGTCGCGGAAGTCGAAGTCGACAAGTCAACCGGCGAAGTGGCGGTCAAGAAAATCACTTTGACTCATGACTGCGGCCTGATCGTCAACCCCGACGGGCTTAAGAACCAAATCGAAGGAAACGTCGTGCAAGGCGTGAGCCGAGCCCTATTTGAGGAAGTGAAGTTCGACACGACTGGCCAGAAGAACCTCGATTGGGATAGCTACCCGGTCGTCCGATTTGAGCAAGTCCCGGACGTCGAAATCGTGCTGATCAACCGGCCGGAGATGCCGGCGCTCGGCGGCGGCGAGCCCTCGATCGTCCCAATCACGGCAGCGATCGGCAACGCGATCTTTGACGCCACGGGTGTGCGGCTGCGGCGGGTTCCCTTTACGCCGGAGCGTGTCTTGAGCGCCTTGAAGGCTTGATCGGCCAACGAACCGCCTTGTTCAGTGAATTGGCATCAACTGTGACTCGTTTTTGTGCCCCCGCAATATAACTCTTGCCAATACTGCTTTCTGGTGTATGCTTTCGGTACCCGGTCCTGATTGTTAGTTAGCCGCTTCGTTATTAAATTTTTGAGTCCTCGACTCGGGAGGTTCTTCAATTATGATAATCGGAGACCGATTGCGCGTTCTGCGGGAACAAAAACAATTCTCTCAAGGTGAAATCGAAAAGCGGACGGGTCTGCTGCGCTGTTATATTTCGCGCGTCGAAAACGGGCACACCGTGCCGGCTGTGGAAACGCTCGAAAAGTTTGCCCGCGCCCTGGAAGTCCCGCTTTACCAGCTTTTTTATGAAGGAAATGAGCCGCCGAAAGTGCCAAATTTCGCCAAGCGAAAGTCAGCGCCCCTGCAATCGTGGGGAGATACGGGCAAAGACGCCCGCATGCTCCAGAAGTTCCGCAAGCTCCTCGGCCGCGCCGACGAAGACGATCGGCGTCTGCTTCTGTTCATGGCAAAAAAGATGATCAAGAAAACGCCAAATTGACGGCGTCGAAGTTAGCGGCACGATCAGGACAAGGTCCGGGCTAACCTCCGAGGCCGCTGGCATGACCATCGGCAGCACGATGCCGATGGCAGCGAATAGGCGAAACGCTGCGTCTCGACCGTTCCACGCCTTTGACTGCTACATCAAAAAACATTCGCCGCATACGAACAAGAGGGCGACGGGCCACAACGTCGGGCCAGCAGCCAAGCGCTGCGATGGAAACATTCTTCGCACGATGAAAGTCCGGCGAGCCTCCTCTCGCACCTGCAACATTCGGTAGCCGCCCCACCAGCAACAGCACCATGCGCTTACCGGGTGATGATCGCTAAATAGAACTTCGTGTGCACCGGCGGAAGATCAGGGCACCCCACATCCCTGATGCCACGGACCGCGTGTGCTAGACTGACGCGACACTTTACCCAAGCGAACCGGAGGCAGGACTCCGCATGGCGACCGCGCCAGGAGCACAGCACGCAACGGCGGGATATGGATTGCGTCGGGAAGCACTCTCCCCGGTCGAGACGCTCGCGCAATCTGTTTCTACCATTTCTCCGACCGCCACACCCGTCGCTACAATTCCGCTCGTCTGCGCGCTGGCGGGCAACGGCACTTGGCTCGCCTACGTCCTGGCCACGTGCGCGATTTTTCTCGTAGCTCTATGCGTGAGCAAGTTCGCGCGCTACTCCGCGTCGCCTGGTTCCCTGTACTCCTACGCGTCCACGGTGCTGCCGCCGCACATGGGAGCCCTCGTGGCGTGGGGTTTGCTTCTCGCGTATGTCGAGACCGGTTCGAGCGTCATCGGCGGCTTCTATCACTACGGTAATCTTTTGCTGCTGGACGCAGGCAATCACGCCTTTTCAGCCGTTGTGCTGGCTGTGCTGGTCACGGCAGTCTCTGCGTGGATTGCCTGGCGTGACGTGAAAGTTTCGGCGCGCCTCATGCTGTGGATCGAAGCGGTTTCGGTATCGCTGATCCTGATTGTTGTAGTTCTAGTACTCGCCCGCACCCATCTGCATGTCGATTTGCCGCAACTGCAATTGCGCGGCATGACGGGCAGCGGGCTGCGACTTGGCCTGGTTCTATCGCTTTTTAGTTTTGTAGGTTTTGAGAGCGCAACCACCCTCGGCGCCGAGGCACGCGATCCCCTGAGAACGATACCCCGCGCGGTGATCCAGAGCGCTCTTTTGTGCGGGGCGATTTTCACGATGTGCGCTTACGCCGAAGTTCTTGGCTTCCGCATCGCCGGCCAGGATTTAGGCGCCAGCCCGGCTCCGATGCGGTTGCTCGCAGGAGTGGCAGGCGTGCGATTTCTCGGAGTCCTGATTGATATCGGTGCCCTGGTGAGTCTCTTCGCGTGCACGCTGGCCTGTATCACCGCTGCTGCCCGCGTGCTTCTCCTGATGTCCCACGGTGGCTTGACTCACGGCTCACTCCGCGTTACGCACGCGCGGAACGAAACCCCTGGCCGCGCGGTGATTGTCGCAGGAATTGCCGCGGTCGTTCCAGTTGCTGTGCTTGCCGCACGAGGCGCGCGCGGGCTCGACGTCTACGGCTGGGCCGGTTCACTGGGCACCTACGGCTTCATCGTGGCTTACGCTGTGACATGCTTTGCGTTGCCGCGTTACCTGCGTGTTCACGGCGCGTTTCGCCCCGGAGCGCAAGTGATTCCCTGGCTGACTTGCTTCGTCATGCTCCTGGCGCTAGTGGGCAATCTATATCCTGTCCCAGAAGGCGCTTACGGCAAACTTCCGTACATTTTTCTCGTGTATCTGGCTCTGGGACTCGCGTGGTTTTTCTGGAGTAGCAAAAGGAATAAATCGGCCCTCGCGCAGGATGTGGGCGAGCGAACGCTCGCCGACTGAAAAGATTGCGCGAAGAGTCTGCTGTGAAACGGACCGCGCGAATGCGCCCCTAGATGAATTCGTCGCGTATTCTCCGCAATTCTCCCGCTCGCCATACCGAGTTAACCTGATCTTCAATCACCTCTATCGTTGACAATCTTTTGACAATTTCCGGATCTCGCTTTGACACCACAGGCAAATCTTTCGCGTACGCTCACTCCTCGAATTCGAATGGCGCTCACATTCGACGTTCGCGGCATGTCCCCAATTGCGATCCGCCGAAACTAACTTCTGACCACCGGTCACTCTGAGAAGGGAGAAATTATGGAGTCCCAGCTTGTTCTGAAAAAGCCGAGCGTAGGCATGTCGCCTTTGCCGGGCCCACGAAGATTCAGTCTGTGGAAGTCGTTCACGGTTGCAGTGTCGCTGTGCCTGCCGTTTGCAGCAGTTCTCCGAGCCGCTGATGACGCGCATTTCAACAAGAAAGGCAATATCGTCATCGCGGACCAATACAACAATCGAGTCATCGAAATTGATCCGGCGACTCACAAAATCGTATGGCAGTTCGGAGATGGATCGAGCGTCCCGGGGCCACATTCGATTGTAGGAACGAATGACGCAGAGAGATTTGGAAGCTTGACCCTCATCTCGGGCACGGGTATTCCGGCGCTCCCTGCGTTCACGACTCCGCCAACTCAGTCGGCGATCCCAGTACCGCTGTCGGGCTGCCCCGTTGCCGCCCAGCAAAACGGTGCGGGGTGCCCCGACAATCGGGTGATTCTGGTAAACCAAGATGGTGAGATCGTTTGGCAATACGGTCAGGATGCGGTCGCTGGGTCTGGACCTAACCAGCTAAACGTTCCTGTTGCGGCAACGGTAACGCCCGACGGCCATTTCCTCATCACTGATCAGTCGAACGAGCGCGTTATTGAGGTGGATCGCGAAAAGAACATCGTCTGGCAATACGGCGTGACCGGCGTGTCCGGCATCACTGGCGTCGAATTGAACAATCCCAACAGCGCCGAACTGCTGGCCAACGGAGATGTTCTGATCGCCGACGAGAACAACAATCGCGCCATCGAAGTGACTCACGATCTCGCCAATCCTAACACTCTCAACATCGTTGCCACCTTTACCGCAGGCGGCACAGCCAGCGGAGTCGCGTTTGCGAGTCGCCTGCCGAACGGCGACACGCTGCTTACAGATTCGAACAACAGCCGGGTGGTCGAGGTGGACAAACACGACGGCTTGGTGTGGCAGTTTGTCACGAGCGCACTCCCGGGAAGTGTCGCTTCTCCCTTCCTTCCATTGCCCACCCGCGCCATCCAGCTCAGCAACGGCAATGTGCTCATCAGCGACCAGTACAATGACCAGGTGATTGAGGTCACGCCCAGTCTCCCCATGGGTGGTGCCATCGTGTTCACGCAGGGGCAGATCGGGTTCGCAGGTGACCTGTTCAATCGACTCAATGGGCCTTACGACGCCAAGGTGATCGGCGATTTCACGGGCTTGACGCCGCCGCCGCAGCACTTTGAGCTGGGTGACTAGCGCTCTACGCTGGTCCGGGGCTTTTGGGCATTCTTTCCGTTCGCGTCGGCCCGTCATCCTGGCCGACGCGGAATGGGACCGTTGGGCGCGAGAGCGCTTCTCGCCTGCTCTGTCTTGTTGCTGCCGCCATGCCCTGAGTGTTCTGGATCGGGTACCTGATAATGGCTAAGGCGCGAGCTGCACATCAAACTCGATCCGTACTTCGTCTTTCACCTTCACGGTGCCGCCTGCAATTCGGACCGGCTTGATTCCGAAATTGCTCTGCTTAATTGTTGCGCGCCCGGTGTAGTGGTCTGCTTGGTGAACGACGTCCACTGTCACCGGCTGCGACTGCCCATGTAGCGTCAGGTTCCCGTGGACGACCCACCGTTCCGCGCCGTTCTGTTCCACCGTGGTTGATTGAAAAACAATTTCATGAAAGCGCTCGCTATCCAGGACGTCCGGTCCAAGCATCGTCTTCTGGATTTCGCCGCGGTCCTTTTCCGAAGTGTCAGGATCCACCACCTGCAGGGCCCTCGCATCTACTTCCAATTTCACTGAGGCGTGATCGGAAATCTCGGCTGAGCCGCGCAGGGCGGGCGCAGCAATCTCGTGGTCGTGCGCGAAAGCGGAAAAGAGACCGGACTTGTATACTCGAACAGTTAGTTTGGATTTCTGGACGTCAATCGCGTGCTGCTGGGCGTGCGCGGACGGCGCGAACGAAGACAAGTTCAATAAAAAGAATGTCGCTGCTACCTGCAGGTACGAATCTCTCATGTGCACACTCTTGGGATCGCGCTGGCAGGGATGGTCGGCAACGCAATCTTCATGGGATCGCAATCAGCAGGCCGCCGCTGATGCCGACCGACTTCTCATGTCCTCGTCCAAAGTTGTAGTCGTAACTCGGTTCGAGATACCAGCCGAATCTGTGCTTCGCCGAGTGCCAAAACATGAAATCGCCCACCGCTTCGCCACTCACTGAGTTTGCTGTCGCCCCGAACCTGTTCGAATGAATCCATTCCGGACCAACGCCTACCATAAACTCGACTTTCTTGGACAGGGTCCAGGGCTTCTTGAACAGAAGGTCGGTGCTCCATTCTGTCGAGTGACGGCTGAAAAGCGGCGTAACGCCCGCCTCGAGTTCCAGCCAGTTCTCGATCGGCGTGACTTCCACCGCCACAGTAGGACCAAAGCTCGATTCCGCGTCCGTGAGGCTGCGGCTGGCAGCGCCACCAAGCTCGATCACTAAGGCAGGCTCTTTATCGGCATCGGCCGACTGCGCGAAGGCATTTCCGCAGCAGAAAAACAGAAACACCATCAACGTGAATTTCGCCGCCTTCACGACGACTCCGACCCATATGATTTAATGCCATAGCCTCTCATCTCTAGATTTGGAAGGCAAACTCCTTTGGCAAAATTTCTTGATTGAAACGACACCGGATAGGTCATCTCGTGCGGTTGACCACAATGCAGGTTGACTCGACGATCGGCGGGGCCGGTCACCGAGGCGCAGAGCGCTGCGGCGGCCGGCTCGATCGAGTGCGTACGCGTCGCATTGCGGAGTCTCCATCCTTGGTGTCCGGTTGGGGGCTACCGGGACAAAACCTGCCGCGCAAGTAGACCCCAGCGTTGCAACGACGCGTTAAGTTTCGTTGAATTTTTGTAACCTGGGAGTCCCAAAGACTTCGTAAAAGACAGGTGGGGGCACTCCACCGGGCGTCCCGGACAAACAACCCGATACGAGAACTCCAGCTGAGTGTATTAGCGGCGCGAACTCCAACTCGTCCGCCCCGTTCGGATGTTCAAGAAATCGCGATGATATCTACCAGGTGAATTTCATCGCAAATTGAATCTGGCGCGAAGTCGTGTTCATCAGTGTGATTGCGCCAGAACTCGGACTCGCCTGAGTCCCGTCAGCATTCAAGATAACGCGATTGTCGTTCGGTGATTGGAAATTCGGGTGGTTGATGACATTGAAGAACTCAGCTCGAAATTGCGCCTTGAGCGCCTCTTTTATAGGGATGTTCTTGAACAAGGAAAAGTCCAGGTCCACCAACCCCGGGCCAATCACAGAGTTCCGCCCAGCGTTCCCGAGTCGCCAACTTGGGTTCGGGGCTGCGAAGCACTCAATCTTGACGTAAGCGTCCGGATTACCGGGAGTGGGATTGGCTCTCCCGGGATTGACCGGATTGGCGCAGCCTGGAGCGTTCACCCTATCCGGGTATTGATACGCATCGGTATTATTTTGGCCCAACTGGTCCCCAGCGACAAGAACAGTAAATGGCGTCCCCGATGAAACTGTCAGGATGCCCCCGGCCTCCCAGCCTGCAAGGACTGCCCTCTCAGGCCTGTTAAACGATGCTGGCGACGGAATGTCCCATTCGTAGTTTACGGTCAGGACATGGCGTTGGTCCTGGTCCGAAAGCCCGCGACGGCAGGGCTTACAAAACCAAAGCAGCGTAGAGATGGAATTGCGGAAGGGGTCAGAAGCCACGGAACCGCCTCCATCATCCATGTTCTTCGAAAAGGTGTACGAGCCTTCCAACTGGACTCCATGTCCCATCGCTTTCCGCACCTGGGCTTGAAGACCGTTGTAATAGTAGCTGCCGTCCCACAGAGCCATCTGAGTGCGCCCCATAAATTGGTTTACTACGGGCCATGGACATGTAGACGGGCCTCCACCTGGGCAAGGAGCCGTGTTCGGCTGCGGCCAAATAAGCCCGCCCGACGCTGGCACGGTAGTCCCAGTAGTGGGATAGACCATGTCGACGTCGTCCGCCTGGAAGCGCATGTGTTTCCCGCGCGCGCCTACATAACCGACCATCAGAGTCGTTTGGGGCGCGATCTGGCGCTGAATATTGAGATTCCACTGCATGACATAATTCCGCTTGGGATTGAAATCCATGACGTAGTTGCGGCCGCTCGCATTGCTTAGAGCCGTGGCGTAAAGGCCGCAGGGCGTAGAACAGCCCAGTTGCATTGCTGGTGTTCCTACCGTATTGCCTACGCTCACCCCTACGTCGAAAGGAACAGACCCATCCACGCCGCTCCCCATTTCGACCGGCAGCGGCAGCACATCAAATATTCCGAAGCCGCCCGCGACTGAGGTCTTGCCGTCGCTAAACGGATCCCAGGCGAAGCCGACGCGCGGTTCAAAATTCCTTTTCGTCGGATTCATGATGTAGGGGCTGCCCAGAAAAACCTCTGCCTGGCCGGGACCCGGAGCCACCCCGTAAACAGGTTGGAGATTGTCGAGCACGGGGGTGACACTCCGAAGGTTCGCGAGCTTCCCGGCCTCTTCGGTGATAATGCTGGCCATTTCATAGCGCAGGCCCAAATTCAAAGTGAGATTCGGGCGCACGTGATAATCGTCCTGGAAGTAAGTGCCGAAGATCGTCTGGCGAACTCCTCGCCCCGTTACAAAGCCCGGCTCGTCCGCACTGAGCGACGCCGCATCGTTCGTCAGAAAGTCGTACAAGCTGTTAAACGTAAGAAAACCACCAGGAAAATCCGCGCCAAATGTATTCCCTCGGATCCTCTCAACATTGGCGCCGAATTTCAGGGAGTGCTGGCCCTTCGTCAAAAACAAATTGTCGTAGACCTGAATCGAATTCCAATGGAATTTGAGGGGAGCGTTCACATCCACGCCCCCTGGGTAGCCAGCGAGATTATCCGACCCGATAGCGATATTGCTCACTGACGTTCCGGGGATGATGCCCAGCGAAGGATCAGCAGCGGCGGGATTGATCGCGGTCGCTCCGGAAGGCGATTCCACGTTGTCACGATTGAAGCCTACGCGAAGCGAATTCAGCAATGACGGCGAGAAGACGTGGTTTTCCTCTATCGCTACCGTCTGACGGAACATGGGGTTGTGAAGGAGCAGACTGTTGTACTGATCGGGAATACTCTGCGACGCTTTGTCAAACAGGTAGGTCGCAAAAATTCGGTCCTTCGCCGAAAAGGTATGGTCGGTGCGGATGATGAAAAAATTCTCCGCAGTAATTTGCATCTGCGTGAAGACGAATTGTCCTGCATCGCTCCCCGCTAGGGCAGTATTGGTCGGCAGCGGGATGAGGTGAGTGTTCAAAAACTTTTGGATATTGGGGTCCACTGGCACCGTACATACGTTATTGGGGTTGGGAGTAGGTGCGACGCAGGGTGTCGGGGTTGAGCTAGGTAGGCTGCTAATACTAATCGTCCCACCGATTGCCTCCGGCGACAGCACGTTCGAAGTGGTAGTAATGCCCAACGCCCTCCGAACACCCTCATAGTCACCGAAAATGAATGTCTTGTCCTTCTGAATTGGTCCGCCTGCCGACGCTCCAAATTGGTTCTGTCGAAAAGGAGGCTTCGGGTTACCTTGGGCGTTGTCCGTGAAGGCGTCCGCATCCAGCTTGGCGTTGCGGAAGAACTCGTATGCGCTTCCGTGGAATTGGTTTGTTCCCGCCTTAGTCGTCGCGGTGACGACGCCTCCGGACGTTCGCCCGTATTCCGCCGAATAATTGGTCGTCAGAACCGCAAACTCCGACACGGCGTCAGTCCCCAAGTTGCCGCCGAGCACGCTTCCAGGCCCGGCGTTTGCGTAGTCGTTGATGTTCACGCCGTCTAAGAGGTAGTTGTTTTGTTGAGGGCGCGCCCCGGAAATCGTGATCTCAAGGCCCAGACCCCGCTTGATGCGGTCGCCGGCGGTGATCGGGGGCTGGTCTTGAGATTGATGTACTCCGGGCGTCAAAACAGCTAGATCGGTCCAGGAGCGGCCATTGAGCGGAAGCTCTTCCACCGTGTGCTGATTAACGAGTCCGCCGATCGTTGCATTGGCGAGGTTCACGGTCGGAGCTTCGGCGGTGACGACGACCCGTTCACTGACGCTCCCCACCTGCATCGTCAGGTTAAGCACAAGTTCCTGCCCAACGTTCAGCGTGATTCCCTTGCGCACCAGGGTCGAGAACCCCTTCGCTGCGACGGAAATCTCATAGTTCCCCGGCTGCAGGTTCGGCACCGTAAACGCGCCCTCCGACTTCGTGGAAGTTGTCGTCGTAATCCCCGTGCCCACGTTGGTGACGGTGATGTCGGCGCCTGCCATCTTGGCGCCGCTCGAGTCCACAACCGCACCGGAAATGGTTGCCCCGACTACCTGCGCTGATACGCGTGCGGGAAAAGCGAAATTGATTAGGACGATGAAGGCTGCTGCAAAGGCTACAAAGACTGCCTCAGACTTGACACCCCTACTCCCGTACTCCGACTTCTCCATGATTTGAAGACTCCTCTCGCGATTTTAAACTCCCTCCAGGGCGAACGGTTTTGCTGGGACACACTCGGGTGAGAAAACTGCTTGGGCAATCTTATTACTAGAATTCCGAATGGAGCGTCAAGACAAATCGACGACTGTATCGTGGGCCGACAAAATGCCCGCGGAGTTCACGCGCCCTGGGAGCCATTCTCCTGAATGGCGCTTCTCTCCCCGCCAATCGGGAGATCGGCGTTCCCGGCAGGCGCTTTCCATGCAGAGAATCCGCATCGCGTGCAACAGGGTGTAGACTGTCGCCTGCCTCGACCGGGCTCCTGCTTCGCCGGGCGGCCAGGCAGTCGGACCACGCCGGTAAGCGAATTCCGAGAGTGTCTGGAGGCGCGCATGCTGAAACTTCGGCCTCTTTTGTTCACCGTTTTGATCGCGACATGTACGGGCACGCCCGTACTCGCGCAGACCTACGACGTCATCATCCGAGGCGGCCATGTCATCGACGGCGCCGGGAATCCTTGGATCAAGGCCGACGTCGCAATCCGCGCGGGACGCATCGCCCGAATCGGGCGTCTCGACGGCGCTCAGGCCTCTCGCACAATCGATGCCACCGGCCAAGTGGTCACTCCCGGCTTCATCGACATGCATACGCACTCCGAATACACCCTGCTCTACGACGGTAACGCGCAGAGCAAGATTCGCCAGGGAGTCACGACAGAAGTAGTCGGCGAGGTCACATCACCCGGTCCCATCGAAGGTCCGGGCGACGGGCCGACAACAGACCTGCTCCAACCTTTCAAGATCGACTTGACGTGGAGCACTCTGGACGGATATTTCCAGCGCCTTCTGAAAACTGGCAGCTCTGTCAACGTCGCTTCCTACGTTTCGTCCTGTCAGGTGCGTGACGATGTGGTCGGCTACGACAATCGCCCGCCGACCGCTGATGAGCTGGAAAAGATGCGCCGCCTCGTCGCTTCCACTATGGAGCAAGGCGCCTTCGGCCTGACCAACGCGCTCGAGGCAACCTGCGGATACGCAAAAACCGATGAGCTGATCGAATTGGCAAAGGTCGTCTCGCGCTACGGCGGCATTTACACCACGCATTTGCGCGGTGAAGGCGACACCATCCTCGATTCAGTCCGCGAAGCCATCGAAATTGGGGAAAAGGCCGGCGTCCCAGTGGAGATTTTCCACGTGAAGGTGGCCGGTTCGAATAACTGGGGACGCATGACGGAGGTTGTCGCTCTCATCGACTCCGCCCGCGCCCGCGGCATCGACATCAACGCCAACCAATACCCGTACATTGCCGCCAATCATCCCACGCTTCCCCTCCTACCTCCGTGGGCACTGGAGGGCGGCGTGGACAAGACTATGGAGCGCCTGAAAGATCCGCAGCTCCGCGCGCGCATCAAGCACGACATCGACAACGGCGTGCCGGGCTGGAACTCGAACTACGTCCGCCAGTCCGGTGGATGGCAAGGAATCGTCATCGGCGCAACGCGCACGGAAAAAAACGCGTCGCTCCCCGGCAAGAACCTCGAGGAAATCGGCCGAATCCGCGAAAAAGATCCGGCCGACGCGTTCTTCGATCTGCTCCTCGATGAGCACGGCCAGGTGATGTGCATGCCCTTCATGATGAATGAAAAAGACGTGCAGACCGCGCTGCGCCAGCCGTGGGTGGACATCGCCTCGGACGGCTCATCGCTAAGCACCGAAGGCCTGCTCTCCGCGGGCCATCCGCACCCGCGCAACTTCGGCACGTTTCCGAGAGTCTTAGGTCACTACGTCCGCGACGAAAAGATACTGACGCTCGAGGATGGTGTGCGGCGCATGACCTCGCTCGCCGCTCAGCGTCTCGGCTTAAAGGACCGCGGACTGCTCCGCGAAGGTTACTGGGCCGACGTGGTCGTCTTCGATCCAAATCGCATTAGCGATAAGGCTACATTCGCCGAGCCAAAGCAATACCCCGAGGGAATCAACTACGTGCTCGTAAACGGCCGCGTGGTAATCGACGGCGGCAAACATACAGGCGAGCGTCCCGGCGTCGCGCTGCGAGGCCCCGGATACCACAACGCGGCGCAGCCGTAACCGAGTGCGGCCTTCCGCTTTCTCTCTGGCCTTTGCGCTCTCTGTGCGCCCTCTGTGTTTGGGTTTGAAAATAACTTACCCGGCTCGAAGTGTGCTGCCCCGATGAGCTTTCGCCGGTTGCAATAAGCATCCTGAGGGACTATTTTGGCTGCGTGGTCATTTTGGGACCAAAACCGAAAATTCATGGGAACATCAGCCATCATTCGCAAGTACTCCCCAGATAGAGGACGAAAATGCCTGGAACTGCTGCAACTCTCACCAAAGTCCTGAACTATTTCGACGGCCGCTGGGTGGAACCCAAAAGCGCGGAGTGGCGTGACCTTGTCAATCCGGCGACCGGCGAGACGCTCGCGCAGGTGCCGCTGTCGGCCGCCTCCGAAGTCGGCGCCGTCGTCGAAGCGGCCGCAGCCGCCTATCCCGCGTGGCGCGCCACGCCCCCCGAGGACCGCATCCAGCCGCTCTTCAAATTAAAGATGCTGCTCGAAGATCATTTGGACGAGCTGGGCCGCATCATCACGCAGGAAAACGGGAAGACGCTTGCCGAGGCTAAAGGCGAACTGCGCCGCGCGATCGAAAATGTGGAGGTCGCCTGCGGCATCCCCACCATGATGCAGGGCTACAACCTCGAAGACGTCGCTCGCGGCATTGACGAAACCATGATCCGCCAGCCGCTTGGAGTGGTGGCCGCGATAACGCCATTCAATTTTCCCGGGATGATTCCCTTCTGGTTTCTGCCCTACGCAATCGCTACAGGCAACACCTTCATCCTGAAGCCGTCCGAGCGCGTACCCCTCACCATGAGGCGCGCCTTTGAATTGCTCGAACAGATTGGACTGCCCAAAGGCGTCGTAAATCTGGTGAACGGCGGAAAAGCCGTAGTCGATGCCCTCCTCGATCACCCCAAAGTTCGCGCCGTAAGCTTTGTCGGCTCGACTCCCGTCGCGAAATACGTTTATGCGCGCGCCGGCGCGAATGGCAAGCGGGCGCAGTGCCAGGGGGGCGCAAAGAACCCCGTCATCGTCCTCCCCGACGCCGACATGAAAATGGCGACGCAAATCATCAGCGACAGCGCCTTCGGATGCGCGGGCCAGCGTTGTCTGGCGGTTTCCGTCGCGGTGGCGGTTGGAGAGGCGCAGTCGACGTTTCGCGATTCGATCACGAATGCCGCCGCGTCCTTGCGTGTTGGCTACGGCCTCGAAGAGGGCGTGCAAATGGGGCCGGTCATTACTCCCCAAAGCAAGACGCGAATCGAGTCCCTGATCGGCGTGGGCGAAAAAGAAGGAGCAAAGGTCCTGCTCGACGGCCGCAATGCCAGAATCGCGAAGCACGAGTCCGGAAATTTTGTAAAGCCCACGATTCTTGACGGAGTGCGTTCAACGAGCGAGCTCACGGACACGGAAATCTTCGGCCCCGTGCTGAGCCTGGTCCACGCGAACGATATGAATGAAGCGCTCGCCTTCCTCGAACGCAGTCCCTACGGCAACCAGGCTTCGCTCTTTACCTCCAGCGGCGCAGCCGCCCGCCGCTTCCGCTACGAGGCTCCCGCAGGCAACATCGGCATCAACATCGGCGTCGCCGCGCCCATGGCCTATTTCCCGTTCACCGGATGGAAAGACAGCTTCTTCGGCGACCTGCACGGACAAGGCCGCGACGCCATCGAGTTCTACACCGACAAAAAAGTCGTCATCGAACGCTGGAGCGACCAACACTCGCGCAAGTTCTAAAATCGCGTTTTCAAGATAGCTACTGTTGCGATTATATTAATCGCGGAGTGGACGCCGTGAGATTCAGTCCAGCCTCTAGCCTCTGATCAACGCAAAATCCTGTTGCTTTCATGGTGGGATGTTGCCGGAATTGGAACAAGCCGGGCATGCTTCACGCGCGCCGGAGCGCGTTTCCCCGTCCAAGCCGGTTTCGAACAAAGACGCGGCTGTGTAGTTAATGCCGCTAATGCATGCATCTAGCATCAACGAACAAACAGTTTGACGAAAGGGCACTTCGCGATTATAAGGTTGAAGCAATTTAATTTTTCGTGTACTGGAAGGTGCCTATGGAGTTTTTCGCGACCAACCCTGTTGATGGTAGCGCCGCAATCACAATGTCGGATGGAACGAAAGTAGAAATACTCCCACTGAGTAACCCGAGGGGAGCCGCGACCGCTCAGGATATTAGAAACGTGGTAAGGGCGTTCGCGGCGGTAGCCGAAAATCTCGACAAGCGTCTTGCCGAGTTTCAAAGTCGTGCGGCGGCGGGCGGGGCCAGGCGGACTTGAACCGCCAATCTTGTTGAATCCGGACGCGCCGAAAAACGTGCTGGAATCCCCGCCAATGATTCAATCCGCAACCTCGACCTCAAATCCGTTGCCCTTAGTGGCGCTGGTCCTGGGGATCTTGGGTGCAATTCACGACTGGAGATATAAGCGCAAAGGCGGAAAGAAACCGAGTAGGATGGCTAAGATTCTCTTCCGCGTTGGGCTTGCTCTCATAGTCATATTGTTCGTCACCGTGCTCGCGCTAGCTCTGACCCATGAAGCAACGGCTGAACAAGTTGCCGAATCTGGCATGTCCGCCGTCACGGGAATTGCTCTTCTACTTTTCGTCGTTTGGGAAATTGGCCGTTGGATAGCACGGCACAACAATCCGCTTTCCAAAGCCCCGCCCGCCGCCTGATGGAATCCGCCCAATGCAAGCGCCCCAAAACACGCCTCCGCCAAATTTCGGAATGCTCATTCTGCTAGGGCTGTGTGTTTGGGCCGCAATGAAGGATCGTGCTTATAAGAAAGCGGGCGGTATCAAGCCGGACAGATTCGAGAAAATTCTTCTGCTCTCAACATTCGTTGGTTGTATCGTGCTTTTATTCGCCATCGGTCTTCGTTCCCCGGAAGCGGCTGGCACCCTGACGCCGGTGTTAATTGTGGTAGGCGTCGGGGCTTGGGAAATCTACCGCTACCGTGTCCGCAAAAAGAATCCCGTTGGGGGCATGCCGAGGTAGCGCCACGCCCCGGTCACGCGGTGAACCCTATGGCTGTCTCGGGACTGGAAATGGTAAAGAAGCCTAGCACACCGTCAATTCGCATCATCAGATATGTTCGATGACACACCATTCTGCCAGTGTAGTACGTCTCCCCGGTTATGGAATTCCCTCCGGAACTTTCCCGCTGCATTTCGTTCGCGGGCACTCGGAATGCGCTCAAACTGGTCCCCGATTCCTGCTGCAAAATGTCGAGGATGCTGTGAAATTCCTCGACATACGTTTGGTCGGCATGAAAGCGATCCGGCAGATTGGCTTTCAGGGATTTGAGTCGTGCGTAGGCCTGCTTTAGCGCCATTTGATTCATCGCTGCCTCGCCTCCCAACTAACCCCCACAGGCTGAAGCCCGCGCCACCTCAAACACAAGCCGATCAAGTGACCGGCAGTCGGTAAGCAATCAATTCGCCCGGGTAGCCGGGGCCGCTGACGGCGATGACGATGTATTGCTGCCCATTCAGCATATACGTCATGGGCGAACCGCTCTCCGGCGCTGGCATGTAGACGGCGCCGGCATCCTTCCCGCTCCCTTTGTCGTAAGCGCGTAGCATCGCGCCCTTCACGCCGTTCGGCAGCGTGACGTTCACGGATTCGCCCGCAATCACCAGAGTTTTCGTTGTCAGCACGCCGATCAAGCCCGCGCTTCCCGTGCGCGGAATGGTCAAGCCTGCGAGAGCAGGGTTGTTTCGAACATTGTCCGGCGTTTCCCCGTGAGCAACCTGCCAGGCGATTTCGCCTTTATCCATATTGATCGCCGTGATGCGCCCGTACGGCGGTTTCAGCAGCGGCAAGCCCCGGACGGTCACCGCGGGTTCGCCACTTTCAGGATTCGGAGCAGGCAGCGGCGGCGCGCCCATGGGTCTCCCATTGTGAGGCGTAACACCCGCAGTTCCTTGAACGTACTCCATGTCCGAGATTTTTTGGTCGGGCGAAGGAACAAGCCCGAGCGCGGAGATATCGCTCCGCGAATAAACGTACAAGATGTGAGTTTCCGGATCGAACGATCCGCCCGGCCAGTTCGCTCCTCCGAGCGCCCCTGGCGAAACGATCGTCGCCAGCGGACCATCGGCTTTGCTCACCGAGGGCGGAGTGAACAGCGGGCCGATCCTGTATTTCGAGACGAGCTTCTCCGCCTCCGCGTGCAATTCCGGCGTGAAGTTGATCAGGCTGTCGCTCGACACGCCTTGATTGTCGAAGGCGGGAGGCTTCGTCGGAAACGGCTGCGTCGCCGAATACCATTCTCCCGGCACATCTCCTTGCGGAACCGGACGCTCCTCGATGGGCCAGACCGGCTCGCCGTTTTCGCGATTGAAGACGTACAGGAACGCCTGTTTAGTCGGCTGCGCGACCGCTTTCACCGTGCGGCCGTTTACGGTGATGTCCGCGAGAATCGGCGCGCAAGGAATGTCCATATCCCACAACCCGTGATGGACCAGTTGGTAGTGCCATTTCCTTTTGCCGGTTTCTAAATCGACGGCCACCAAACTCTCTCCGAACAAACCATTCCCGGGGCGGTCGCCTCCGTAGTAGTCGCCGGTAGGCAATTCCACCGGCAGGTACACAAGGCCGAGATTTTCATCCACCGAAATTTGTCCCCATACGCCCGTGTTTCCGGTATAGGCCCACGATTCATTCAGCCAGGTGTTATTTCCATATTCGCTGGGCAGAGGAATGGTATGGAAAATCCAGAGGCGCTTGCCCGTTCGCACATCGAATCCGCGGACATAGCCCTTCACATTTTTTCTGCTTCTTGGCACTCCGCCCGTGAGGTGCGCCGCGCCGACGATCACCACGTTCTTAGCCACCACGGGAGTGGAATGAAGCCCGACTTCGCCCGTGACGAGGTCAATATCCTGATCGTCGTCTTTTTTCAGGTCGACCACGCCGTTCACGCCAAAACTCGTGATGGGAACGCCCGTCTTGGCATTGAGCGCGATCAGCCTGTACCCCGGCGTGACGTACAAAATTCGCTCTTCCTTGCCGTCCGTCCAATACGCCAGCCCATGTCCGGAGAGCTGCCTCGGCGCGTTGGCCCCGCGCTCGCCCTCATTTTCGCTGTGCATCCACAGCAGCTCTCCCGTGGCCGCATCCAGAGCCACGACGGCTCGACGCGTGCCGGCCGTCGAGTAGAGAACGCCATGAACCATCAGCGGCGTCGCTTCAAACTTGAATTCAGGCCGCGGACCAAGCGAATCCGTCTTGAAGCGCCACGCCACGGCGAGCTTGTTGAAATTGTCCGCATTGATCTGGTCGAGCGCCGAATACCGCGTGCTGGCAAGATCCCCCCCATAAGTCTGCCACTCCCCATTCTTCGCCCCAGACTGCGCGCCCGCCCGCAGACTCACCCCAAGCAAACAAACCAGCGAAGCGAAAACGACAATCCACCGAAAGCCCCGTTTCATCGACTTCCTCCTAGGCGTAGCACTGCGTCTATTCTGCCCGCAGGCGATCACGCCGCGACAAGCGCCTTATTTTGTGCCCATTTTCAATCGCAAACAAGATTACACGAATTGCCCATGTCCAAGCCGATCTCAGGCACGAATCGCGCCGGTTTCGAAAGCAGGCTGCGGCTGTTCGCGGACCGCCTCGGATTCATACACAGGCAGCCGGCCCAGAAAAATTTACTGGCGTCTCTGTGGAACTCAAGACTGGGGAGCGATCGCGGTTCTGGAGAATTCTTGGAAGTTGATTTGCGAATCTGCGCTAGTCCGCGGCTGGAAGTGTTGGAACCCGTTCGAACAAATTTCCACAGTTCGAACGAATGTCAAATTGTTCCACGTGGAACAATTGTTTCACGTGAAACATTTTTATCGCGACGGGTGCGGGCTGCACTTGTTTACCCTGAGCGCTGAAGGGCAGCCCGCGTGAAAAATGTTCCACGTGGAACATTTTGATCAGGGCCGCGCTTTTGGTTCGAGCGCCAAGTGTCCGACGTCCCGCATCCAGCCTCCAACTTCCGACGTCCAGCTTCCAGAACCACAGTTCGAACGAATGTCAAATTGTTTCACGTGGAACATTTTTGTCGCAATTGTTCCACGTGGAACATTTCGATCAGGCCGCCCCTGGATTTGCAGCAGAGAGCGCCCAACCTCCAGCCTCTGACTTCCAAGCCTCTGACTTCCAACCTCCAGGATCCAGAAAACTAGAACTACTGCAACGCGGATTGCGTCACCTTGACGGCGCACCCCACGCCGGTGGTTCCGTTGCAGGTAACATTAGTGGTCGAGGCGGCTAAATAAGTGTAGTACAGACTGGACTCCTGGGCGCCTGCCCCGACGTTATCAACCACGATCCCACTCGAGCCGCCGCTGGCGGGAATTCCGGCGGTGGTTGTCGCAGGCGGCCACGAGCCTCCCAGCGCAATCGACATAACGCAGCCATTGCTGACGAAAACTGAGATGGGTTGGCATCCAGTAGCATTTCCTCCTATGTTTCCACCCAAGAAGATGATCGGTGCAAATGCGGAATTGCTTACACTAAAGAAAATCCGATCGGTCGTCCCATTCTTGATCTCGATAAGCGGAGAGCACGCAACACCATTAGCGGAAACTAGATTTACCAGCGGAGTGCCCGCAGAAGTGTTCAGCACTCCGGCACTGTTGAAGCCGAGCTGGTAAATTGCGGGCCGGTCGCTATTTGCAGCATCCTTCCCGCAAGCGTAGAAGTGCCCGGAAGCGGGTCCCGCAGAAAGATATGCATCATCAAACGTTCCCGAGTAAAGATTAGAACCCGCAGCAGTCCCACCAATGGCTACAGTGATCTTGGATCCCGCGGTCAATCCAGTGTCGAACTGGTATGCCGATCCGTTGTTGGCATCGGTGCCATCGAAAACGAGCACCCTGCCGGCAGACGAATCAACAATGGGAGAGTCAACGAGGGAACCGCCCAGCGCCGCGTTGACCAAACCCAGGCAGGGCGGGCTGCCAGAGCATGCGCCAACTGCACTGCCCACTTCCTTTACGAAGCTGAGCCGTCCGTTCGAATCGCCCATGAAGATGTTTCGGGACGTATGCTCGAAGACAGGACCAGTGAGTGCAAATCCGGTATGGACTGTCACCGGCCAACCGCCCGTGACGACCTCGGTGGGTGTTCCAAGGAAAGCCCCGGTGATTTTGTGCAAGACGCCATTATCGTCACCGACATAAATCACGTCAGCCGAGTAATCGACGTAGGGCGGTGAATTGGTATCTGGTTGGGCCCCGCTTAAAATGATATTTGAAATGCAAGAGTTGGCAGCAGGGCAATTCGTCGCCCAGTTTTGACCCGCCGCAAGGATCGTATCGGGAACCGCGGGGGCCGCGATCGTCCCCTGCACGGTAGCTCCGGCCCCAGGTTTCCAGTTCAAAATGTGGAGGATCGCACCGCCGTTGGCGTTGGTCCTTGATTCGACGAACGCGACCTTCGTCCCGTCTAACGAGACGGCGGCAGACGTCAGCGTTGTACCCGTGGTGTCGCCCGCAGGATTCGTGTTATAAGCCCATTTGACCGAGGGTCCATTCTGGTTGCAGAAACCACCCACGCTGCCCTGGGTGGAATAGAGTTCATCAAAACCGACTATGCTTGGCACAGTGGACGAACCGACCAGGCTCGTTGTGAACGCCACATAGTCCGCCGTGCAGCTGGGGGCAGCGTTCACATCGAATGAGAATTTCGCGGGAAACATACCCGCTCCGACCGTACCAAGGCTGCCCAACGACACAGCCCAGTCCCGCCGAATTGGACTCGCATTGGGAGCCGTCCCGTCGGAATCGTCGTCATGTTCTCGATCTCCGTCGTGGTCGCGGTCATGCCTCTCGGTGGACGAAGCGGCGGCCCGCAGCGCCCACTCGTTTTGCCTTGCCCACTGATGCCAAAAACGAGGCTCCTGCTGGATCTCCCACGCGCGCAAGAACGAATCCGGCCGCGAAAAGACCAGGTGCCGGTGACTCCAGTCCGTGGGCAAGTGTGACGGAGCGCCGCCTGGACCCTGAGCGCCGGTTCGCATCCCCAAGGAGAGGGCAACCATTATTGCGCTGGCAAGTAGAATCGCGCTGAGGCCGGCTCGCCGGTCATTCCGTTCCATCTTCAATGCTCCTCGCAAAAGCCAATGGAGACTCGCAAAGCTGGCTCATCACTCCAAACTGCATGCTGCTTCGGCACTATCCAGGAGTTCTAGACGCCACGACTGTTGAGGGCGATCGGGCTTTCTAATAGATTGCGACTCGTGCCGCACGGGGCAGAGACGAGGGGACCATGTGCTGTAGCTCAAATCGGCGGGACTGAATGAACGAGAGTCGCTCAGTTTGGCTCTGCCACTCGCCATGTTTATTTAGGGCGGAGTATACGTCGCCGTTTGGCGGAAGACAATCCTGTTGCTCGCCGAATCCCGTTCGTCCATCTCTCATGACTCCGATTTGAACTAAGCAATGGGTAGCGGTGTTACGAGACTGACTCACAACGATTCGTAAGCCAAACAAAACACGCACGATGTTGATCGGGCCGCGCCTTGATTGCAGCAGAGAGCGCCCAACCTCCAGCAGCCGCCAGATCACATCCGAAGCGGAAACTTCGAGGCTGGTACGGTTTTTTCACGCTTGGTTCACGGGCCTCGTCGGGCGCATCCCTTTTCGTCGTATCTGTCACGTAATGAGCGCTCCCCCATCTAATTTAAGGCTGATTGCGTTAGCTTGACCGCGCATCCGCGACCGGCTGTCCTATTGCAACTCGGTACGCCGGGCCCCGCACCGGTTGAATTCGCGCCCAGCGAGAAGTAAAAGCTCGAAGCCTGCGCTGACGTAGAGACATTGTCCACGACAATCCCGCTCGTGCTGCCGTTGTTGTTTAATGGCACAGGAGCCGCAACGAAGAGGGCCGAGGGCAGGGTAGGCGGCCACGTCGGATTGCCGGTAACGTTTATGGACAGGACGCAACCCCTATTGCTGTTTGCGCCGGTTCGGCATGCCCCTGCGGGAATCGGATTGTTCGGGGTGGCACCGTTGGAGTTATTCGCCCGATTTCCAATACTGAAGAAAATCCAGTCCCTCGCGACCCCGGCTCCGCCACCGTTGGGGTTGTAAAACTCTGTCACCGGAGAACATGCTTCACCGCTGCGGCTCGCGTAGCCGTTGCCTGCTGGAAAGGTACGTGTGCCCACACCGGTCACCACGCCGGTTGCAGCAGCGAAGCTGAGTTGATAAATGAATGGCCTATCTCGACGGTTTGAGGCCTTACCGCAGACGTACATGTGACCCGCAATATTGGGTTTGGCGCTCGCAAAATAGGTATTGTCAAAGGTGCCCGAGTACAACGCGGAGCCGGCGCCTGTGCCGCCGATGGCAAATGACACCGCACCACCGAGCGCCGTGTTCGCCTGCAGGATCGTTCCATTGTTGGTGGTGTCCGTGCCATTAACCGCGAATACGGTTCCGTTGGTACCGTCCACGATGGGGGCGTCAACAATGGCGCCACCGGTCCCCACCGCCTGATTGCTTGCGTCGAGACACGGCTGCGGCGTGCACGTGCCCGCCGTACTGCCCACTTCCCTGATGAAGCTCAGCCGCCCCGTGTTGTCGCCGACGAAAATGTTTCCCGAGACGCCATCGTAAACAGGGCTGGTGAGAATTGCTCCTGCGTTCACCGTGACTGGCCAAGCGGCGGCTTGGGCGGCCGTGCCGCACACGGCCGCAACGCCGGTAAGGCATTCCTTCGGCGCCGCCTTAAACACGCCTACGAACTTGTGCATGCGCCCGCCGTCATCACCGACGTATACGGTGTCCTCGCTGTAGTCGTAGTATGGCGCTGATCGGGTATCATTGGGCGCGCCGTTGAACCCAATGCTCGCGATACACGAGCTGCCCGCCGTGCACGTCGACCAAGCCGCGCCGGAGATGTCCTGATCCACTGCCGATGGATAGCCGGTCCCCGCGCCTTCACCAGCCTTCCATTTCAAAATGCGCAACGTCGCGGCGCCTCCGCTTACCTCCACGAAAGCTACTTTTGTGCCGTCACCCGAAAGAACCACGGAAGTTGCGGCTGTGCCGGCCCCTGTGAAGTAAGACCAGTAAACCAAAGCTCCGTCCTGGTTGCACAAGCCGCCCGCGGCGCCCTGGGTTGAATATAGGTTGTTGAAGGCAACAATATTGCCCGTTCCGACGCCGCCCGCCAGCGTGCCGCTCGCCCACGAGAAGCTACCGCCCGGGAGTATTGCCTGCGCGAGAGTTATGGAATTTCCCTCAAATCCGTCCAAGGCTGTTACACCGTCCTTGCTGGCAGTGACCATCACCACGCCGGCCGCGCTGGACGCCCTGACTTTGACGTGCCCTGAGCCGAGAGTTGCGAAGTTGTTCCGGTTGATGGCTGCGGCAAGATTCGCTGCCTCGACCGTGACACTGGTTATGGCTTGAAAATTCGTTCCGGTGTTGGTCGTAGTGCTCGCGGTCAGGACAAGAGTGCCTTCGGAACTAGTGATGGTGACGGTGCCGCTGGTGGACAGGGCGGTAAAGGTGCCATTTCGGGTCGCGGCTGCCGAGGGCGCTACCCCTGCCAGGCTCGTATTATAAGCAATGAAATCGTTCGTACAATCCGGCGCGGCAGTGACATCAAACGTAAACTTGGCTGGAAACTGACCGATCCCAACCGAGCCGCCGGCAAGCAAAGACATGCCCCAATCCCCTGGATTCTGAACGAATGCCGGCAACGTTCCAGCAGCCTCGTTGGAAGGGTCGCTCGTGACCGCGCCGTTGCATCCGGCCGTCATGAGTAACGAGCACGAAGCAGCTGCTCCCAGCAGTGTTCGCGCGGCTCGTTCAATTTTCATAGTGCAGTTCTCCTCTGAAATAGCGCGTATCGAAATCCCCTGTGTTCATTCCTCTCTACCGCAACCCTGGCGCATTGCGGCGTCATTGGGCGCCTTCCGCCTGCATCGCGGGCGCGGTCCGCCGCGTCAATTGATGAAGGTAGCGAGGCTCAGCCTGGAGCCTCCAAGCCTGTGCCATCGAGGAAGGGGCGGAATAAACCATGTGCCGATTGCTCCAATCGGTCGTCATGTGAACCGGAATGTGAGTTTGAGCGTGCGTTTTCTTGCCCCGCGACACCAGAAAGAGAATTACGACGACACAAAGGGAAGCCAAACCAAACCTGACCAGCCGCCTGCCACTCCATTTCGTGTGCATGGTGCTCCTCAAGATACATACTAAATAAATATATATTTAGTATATATATATAAACAGGCGGGCCTCTTGGCTCGCCCGCTGATTCCCGTCAAGATGTTTTGTGCTGCGGTTAGGGCCGGAAAATCACAAACGCATACAGGATTTCACCGATTCGTCGGATCTTTGATCAAGCCCAAAACGACAATTGGTCCGGGACCCGATACTGCTGGTGCGCCAATGGGGGTTATCCACTCGTAGCGGGGCGCTATCCGCCATTCCCAAATCGGGAAAGATGATACACCCGTCTGCCTGTTGATATCTCAAAACCTGCAGTCTTAAGGAAATGTTGGGGATAGTGGACGCCCTCCCTACGCAGCAGTTCCAGATACGACTACTGTTGAGGGCGATCGGACTTTCTGACAGACAGATTGCGACCCGTGCCGTGCGGGACAGAGACAAGGAGGCCAGGTACTGTTGCTCGAATCGGCCGGCGGGACTGAATGACCGAGAGTCGCTCAGTTTGGCGCTGCTGCTCGCCGCGCACACCAACGCCCTGGAGAGTATCAAACTCAAACGGACTGTCGCCGATGGCGGCAGCCGAAGCCGAAAATTACATTGTCAACACAGCGCGGAAGCGGGTCTTGCCCTCTACGACGCGCTGATATGCCTTTGGAGCTTCGGCTAATGGATACGTCTCGACGATCGTTTTAACTTTTCCTTGCGCGACGAAATCAAGGGCTTCATAGAGATATTCGGGGCCGTTTTGCTGGCTGCCAATGATCTGAATGCGCTTCATGATCAGGTCCATCAGCGAGACCGAAAGGGGCTCCGCGTCGGCGCCCATGGTGACGAGCCGGCCGTCCGGCCGCAGTCCCTGAATGCTGTCGACCATCGACTTGGTTGAATTGGAAGTGCTGAGGATTACGTCTGCGCCTCCCGCTGCGGCAAGGCTTTTTCCGTCGCGGACGATCTCATCCGCGCCGAGATCGCGGATCATCTTATCTTTGTCGGGGGAGTGCGAAACGGCGATGGTATCGAAGCCGGCGGCCTTTGCGTACTGCACTGCCAAGTGCCCAAGCCCACCGATCCCGAGGACGGCTACGCGCTCATGCGGCTGGGGGTCGGCCCAGCGGAGTCCGCTATAGACTGTGTAACCGGCGCAGAAGATCGGGGCCGCCTGCTCATAGGAGACCTTGTCCGGTATCAAATATGTAGCGTCGGCGTTCATCAGCATGTACTCGGCATGACCGCCTTGTGCATCGATCCCTGTACCCTTCAGATAAGGACAAAACATCCTGCGGCCACGCTGGCACCACTCGCAGCGTCCACAGGTGGATTGAATCCACGCCGTGCCCACGCGATCGCCTACTTTTCGCGTCGTGACTTCGGGAGCTATGGCAACGATCTCGCCGACCGGCTCATGGCCCAGGATTCGGGGAAATGGCCCCGGAATGTGTCCGAGAGTCTCATGCACGTCGGTGTAGCAGATGCCGCTTGCGTGCATCTTCACCAGCACTTGATTCGGCCCGGGTTGAGGTTGGGGAACGTCTTTCACCTGCCACGCACTGCTCACAGCGGGTACGACTGCAGCTTTCATATGCATTCCTCCCGTGGATTCGATGCCAGGGCCATCGCGACTGGTGCATGATTCTGCCGATGCAACCGCCTTTCGCCTTCGACGGCACTCGATCCCGTTTTCCTCTCAATGCTTTTCCTTAGTTTCGTGGCAAGTTCCTTGCGTCGCGCGGGGTCGCAGCGTACGATGCGCGCGAGCCAGAACCCAAATCACAAACTGAGATTCGTCTACATGGTGAACTTCCGTCGTTATGTTCTTCCCGTATTTGTTTTGCTGGCGGTCTTTCTATCTGCTGTTTCTCAGGGCAAACCGCCGGCACAACAGTTTCAGATGTCCGCGGACAAGTTGCAGGCCTTCGTCGGACAGTATCAATATGACGACGATCCGGATGTTATCTGGTCCGTTGCCGTCGATGCCGACCGCCTCTTCATCGAATCCCGACGCGGTGCGCGGCTCGAACTCGTCCCGCAATCCGAAAACGTCTTCTCCCCGCTCAACAGTTCGATCAGCTTGAAATTCGTCCCGTCCGCAGAAGGAAATACCGTCGGCTTCGATAGCGTCGCCGCGGACGGCAGCAGCCGCCACGCCCGCAAAATCGCCGACCAACCTCTGGAATTTCACAAGCCGAAATACACGCGCCAGGACGTCATGATTCCGGTACGCAATGGCGTCAAGCTCCACGCCGCGATCTTGCGCCCGAAGGATTCAACTGCTCCGCTTCCGTTCCTGCTTCTACGCACGCCCTACGGCGTTGACAATTACACGCCCGATTCCATCGGTTCTCAGCAGCCCGAACTTGCCGCCAGCGGCTATATCTTTGTTTTTGAGGATATTCGAGGGCGCTACAAATCCGAGGGCGCCTTTCTGATGAGCCGCCCGATAGGCGATCATCACGATTCCACAGTGGTCGACGAAAGCACGGATGCCTACGACACCGTTGCATGGCTCCTTAAAAACATTCCCAACAACAACGGCCGCGTCGGTGTATTCGGTATCTCCTATCCGGGATTCCTGGCGATGGCAGCCGGCATCGATCCGCATCCGGCTGTAAGGGCCATCTCTCCGCAGGCCCCCATGATTGATGTTTGGATGGGCGATGATTTCTTCCACAACGGCGCTTTCCGTGAAACCTACGGCTATGACTACACTTTGGGGCTGGAAAGCTCGAAAGAAAATGCTTTCTCCAAGCTTGACGAGGATGGATACGATTTCTTTCTCCGTTCCGGCTCCTTTGAGGCTGCCGCGAAACACGATCGCGTGAATCAACTCCCTACGGCCATTGCCTTTCTCCAGCATCCGAGCTATGACAAGTTCTGGCGCATGCGCGGAGTGGAATGGCATCTTAGCCACGTCACGGTGCCCACGCTACTCGTCGGCGGTTTTTGGGATCAGGAAGACATGTTCGGCCCGCAGGACGCCTATGCGAACCTGGAGCCCCACGATTCCCGCCATGAGAACTTCCTCGTCATAGGACCTTGGAACCACGGCCAGTGGGCGGGCACAACGCGTCATCTCGGCGCCATTCAGTTTGGTGAACCTACGACCGACGAGTTTCGCGAGCGCTACGAGGCGCCGTTTTTTGCTCATTACCTCAAAGATGAAGCTGGATTCAGTCTCAAAGATACCGCTGCTTTCGAGACCGGCAGCAACCGGTGGCGCGAATACAGCCATTGGCCGCCGCCGGAGAGCAAACAGCAAAGTCTCTACCTCTGCGCCGATAGTTCGCTGGTTCTGTCTTCACCGCAACCGGAGAAATCGTCCTCGCATTGCGAACCCGGTCCCGCGAAGTATCGCGAATATATCTCCGATCCTGCGAATCCCGTGCCGTACCGCCATCGCCCTATTCAAGCTACTTACGCACCCGACTCTCATTGGTACACCTGGATGGCGGAGGACCAGCGTTTCGTATCGGGCCGCCCTGACGTCGCGACATGGTCCACTCTGCCCCTTGATCGAGATATCAGTATCGCAGGCAATGTGATCGCGGATCTCTTTGCCTCGACGTCTGGCACGGACTCGGACTGGGTTGTCAAGCTCATCGACGAATATCCTGATCCTGCTGTTCCGGCAAAGGCCGGCGGCTCGGGTGCGGATTCCAGTTCGCTTGTGGCTACGAGCGGGCCGGGGCAGACCGCATCGGCTACCGCTTTGACTTCAACCGCTGGTCAGCCCGACATGGCCGGCTATCAACTGATGATCAACGCTGAGATATTTCGCGGGCGTTACCGCAAAAGCTTCGCACATCCGCAGCCCGTCCAAGCCAACGCAGTCTTGGAATATCGCTTCAGCCTCCACGCTGCCGATCACACATTTCCCAAGGGCCATCGAATCGAGGTCCAGGTGCAAAGCACGTGGTTCCCACTCTACGACCGCAACCCGCAGAAATTTGTGCCGAACATCATGACCGCGTCTCCCGACGATTTTTCAAAAGCCGGCCAACGCATTTATCCCGCTTCTCACCTCATCCTGCCCGTGGCCGTTGACGGCTCGCCGTAACACTGACAATCCGCCTCCAAGCAGCTGCGATAGGATCTTGTGCAGTAGTGGATTTTTGCTGTTGAAGGGAGATGCTGGTTCGAGCTTGCTACTAGTTGAGTTTCGGCGCGATGCAGGACCTATCCAGTTTGGGTGGTAAGACTGCTCAAAACAAATGCCAGTTTGCCAACTCAGGCAAACACGTGGACGCTTCCGGGTACGCGGTCACAGGTCGACAATCGCCAGAAAATCAGGCCGGAGGTGACGCAGCAAGAACTGATTCGGAAGCCCTGGTTCAAGGCGCTGGCGATAATATCCAATCAAAGGACAGGATTCGGAGAAGTTTCGTTTCGCAGGCTTTCCCGTGCCAGCCGCAGTTTCGACTCGTGCAAGAGATTTTCTCGTCTCCGAACATTTTCATCGCCTGGATGTCCGAGAGCGATACCTTTGAGCACTTCCGTTGAAAATTGATGTGGTGACGACCTTTGGGGCATTCGAACACAACTCTATAGGCTTTGCTCACACTTCATGATAACAGTCCAGGCTGATGAATGGCGATTGATTTGAGGAGTTTTCTCCCCAGCGCAACTCTCGAAACAGCTTCATCAGGGAGTTCGTTTTTCGTCCTTCAAGATGAAGCCCTTTCGTGGGTTTCCGAATCAGGCGGGGATTCGGCATATTGGGGGAGGTCGCAGTGCATCTTGTGCGCACGCGTGATTGTCGGGCTCAAGAAGGCAGGACCTCCTCGGAATCGTCGAAGGGTTCTTCCAACTCCACCACTTCCGCCGCCCGAATCGACTCACGATTACGTTGGAAGTAAACGATGGCTGAGACCACTCCCAATCCCAAGCCAATAGCGTGAGTACGGTAGCTGACGTTTGCCTGAAAGGTCGTCGGAAGCAGGACCAAGAGTGCCAAGCATACAACCCGCAGGACCCGCTTTCCAGGACGCACGCTGCGTTCCACCAGTAGGTACATACTCAGCCAGAAGCCTGCCATCCAGTAGACCAACCCCGATGCCCCTATAAGGCTGACTTCAGAAGGATAGGTAAGCAGCGAAATGTAGTTGGTCAATCCGGCCATGGCCAGACTCATCACCGGGAAAACCCAAAAGCCGAAGTATCCAAAGAGCAGGTAGGCGAAGTAGGTGAGAAGAATCGCATTCGAGAGCACGTGCATAACGTCCCCGTGCACCGCTATAGCCGTGAGCAGTCGCCAATACTCCCGTTGCTTGAGCACCCCTTCCGATGTGGCGGCAAGGGTCGGTAGGAGAGCCGCTCCGTTCCGCCAAGCTAACAGAGAAATCGCCATAATCAACGAGAGGAAGAGTGCGGTGATTTCTAGACTCCACTCGTGCGGTTTTCGGGACAGGAGAGTCTCTCGAACACGGTGGGTTGAAAAATCCCTCATGCGTTAATCTTACCCGCGAGGGTTGGGCCTTTCGAGCAGAGAATCCTGACGCCCTGGCCAATTCGCCGTCTCCGTCCTTAGCTCCTGCGATGTCCTCTCCTCGGAATGTCGCTTGGCCAGAATCGCACCAGATCTCAGCGAGAATTATTACCTTTTTATCGGGAGGTGCCAGTGACGTCAGAGGGCTCCTGATCTCGTTCAGTACAAAACAGAAACATGGTGGGGCTGGCGAGAGTCGGACTGCCAGCCTACGGTTTAGGAAGACTCGGGGCGATTTTGGCGCGTTGTGAAAACTGTGGGATCTACGATGTCCCTCAGCCTCGTTCAACAACCCAAGGTTGATTCGTTTGGATTCGTTTGGATCCGTTCTGACCAAAAAGAATTCTTTTGTCCCTGATTTACAATTCCCTTCGGCTTGTTATAACGTCTGCGTTACGGTAGAGCAACCCGAAGATCGCTTCAGAGGAGTTTGCGAGAAGTCCGGCAACTTCCGAAAACTCGGTAAATTGGTGGCGAACTCGGGATTGCGTTCGGCAGGACGAAAGAAGTGAGCTTTGCATGGAAATCTTCGATCGGGAAGAAGCTGTCCCTACGGTCGAAGGCTAAAATAGGCGGGCCGCGATGTTAGGCGCCAGTGAGCAAAAACGGACCGAGCAGGTGTCGGTAGAAAAGGCGCGATTAGGGGATTTAAAGAACGACGCCATTCTCGTCAGAGACGCCGCCGATCGAATTACTTTCTGGAATGACGGAGCAACGGAAATTTACGGGTATAGCCGTGACGAAGCATTAGGCCACGTAGCCCACGAATTGTTCCGCACTGAATTTCCCGAACCGCTTGAGCGCATAAAGAGAAAATTGAGTCTTGACGGCCGGTGGTCCGGGGAGCTCCGGCACACATGTGCGAACGGTTCGAAAATAACTGTGTCCACTCGTTGGGTAGCAGAGCGCGATGCGCGGGGAAACATTACGGCAGTTCTCGAATCTAACCGCGACATCGGCGAAGTCAAGCGAGCGCAGGAAGCCCAAAACCGCCTCGCTGCCATTGTCGAATCTTCTGATGACGCTATTGTTTCCAAGAATCTCGACGGCGTCATCACCAGTTGGAACAAAGCGGCAGAGCGGATGTTTGGTTATACCGCCGAAGAAGCCATTGGCGAGAACATCACTTTGATCATCCCACCGGACCGCCTGGACGAAGAGGTCGACATTCTCGCCCGCATTCGCGTCGGTGAACGCGTCGATCACTTCGAAACCGTGCGTAAGAGGAAAGACGGCACGCTTTTCGATATCGCTGTGACGATCTCTCCAGTTAAGGACTCGACAGGGCGGATCATCGGAGCGTCCAAAGTGGGTCGCGACATTAGCGAGCACAAACGAATGGAGCGTGCTTTGAAGAACGTGGAACTGTCCGGACGCCTATTGCAGCTCCAAGACGAAGAAAAAAGACGTCTTGCTCGGGAATTGCACGACGGTGCTGGGCAGTTGCTCGCTGCTCTGAGCATCAACATTTCTGCAGTCGCCAAAGAAAAGGCGAGACTAAGCCCGAGGGTTAGGCGGTGCGCTGAAGAAAATGGCTCTCTGATCGAGCAAGCGATTTCGGAGATTCGGACGGTTTCCTATTTGTTGCATCCGCCGCTCCTCGACGAAATGGGGTTGAAATCGGCACTCGGCGAGTACGTTCATGGATTCGGGGAACGAAGCAACGTCCGCGTGGGCCTCGAATTGCCGACCGATCTGGAACGCCTGCCTCACAACGTCGAATTGTCGTTGTTCAGAATCGTGCAGGAGTGCTTAACGAACATTCACCGCCATTCAGGAAGTGCCACCGCGCGCGTGCGCCTCTCGCGCACAGCGGGAGAAGTTCAGTTGGAAGTGACCGATCAGGGGCGTGGGATTGACCGGGAGACCGAGGAGAATTTTTTGGCCGGCAAGACTAGCGGAGTAGGACTGCGCGGGATGCTGGAAAGGGTTCGACAAATCGGCGGCACACTGCAGATTAAATCCAACGGGAAGGGTACATCCGTGCAGGCCGTGCTGCCGATTCGGGACCAGGCGAGCATGAGCGGCGATCGAGAGGGCTAACCGAGCTCGGTTCTCAACTCCCGAGAAACGCGGTCATCGGTTTACTGGCTTTGAGCGAGAGCGCAGAAGTATCACGTCTTTATCGGATGGTTCCAACATCGGCCCGTCCGGCTGACGCAGTTTTTCATTTTCTTTGCGTCTTCGCGCTCGGAAATCGTTGCGGCCTCTTAAGTGGCAAAGCCGCCAAAGTCTACACAACAGACCGGACGGAGGTTTGCACTACTGCTTCGATGGCTAGGATCAAAGGCAAGAGAAACTCTTGCAGTTTTTTAGTATGGTCGAGCGGTACATTTTGGAACTGAAGCCCCATGCAATCAACTCCGACGACGCGCACGACTCTGGCCGTTCCAGGCAGCGGAGCCTTTCCAGGGGTAAGTTCCACATCCACTCGGATCATCGATCCGACTGGGAAGGTCTTATCTGCACAAACCATTATGCCATTGAGGCTCATGTCGAGTGTCCAGCCTACGGATCGCTCCTGACCCATCTCCATGGAAACCCTGCAGGTAACCTTGACCCGTTGAAACTGTCTTGCCTCTCGTTGCATTACATCTTCGCTTACTCGAAGTAAGCGCAACAGACGATGCCGGTCAATAGGCTTAAAGAGCACAAAATTCGCGCCAGCCTCGAATACCTTTGTGATCAGGTGCCGATCACTTTCTCCGGTGATCATCGCGATTGGAGTTGTCCGATTGAGGGCCGATGTGCGCACTTGGCGCGCCAAGGCAATACCGTCCGGTGCGGGCATCCTGACATCCAAGAATACGGCATCAAACTTTTCTTCCCGAATGAGGATTGAAGCTTGCTGTGAATCAGAAGTCGTACGCGATTTGATTTCAGCAGATTCTAAGACGTCCCGGATCAGCTCACAGATCAGCGAGTCATCGTCCACGACGAGAATCCCATTTGCCAGATGGGCTCCCTTATTTTCAGTGCTGGCGTTGTGCGATTTCATTCAAGTGCCGCGTGTGATCGGCTAGTAGTCGGTACTGACAACCATTGTTGCAGTTGTTTAGTCAGCTCCTTGAAATCGATCGGCTTAGGAACGTAGGCGTTACATCCGGACTGGAAGATTCGCTCCTGCTCAGTAACCATCGCGTGAGCCGTAACAGCTATGATCCGGGTATGAGCCAGGGTGGGCTGGTGGCGGATCCAGGTGGCGATCGACAAGCCATCCTGATCCCCTAGTTGAACATCCAGCAGGATTACATCCGGTGGTAGTTTCTTGATTGCATCAAACGCTTCTTGCAAAGTAACGGCTGAGGTCACCTGGTAGCCTTCAGACTCAAGCCAGTCGCAAAGCAGCTCACAGCTGAGATCATTGTCTTCAACTACCAGAATACGATGGGTCATGACTTCACCGCTGGTGAGACTTTGAGCACTCGCTGCAATTGCTGGCTCAATCCCTGTTGCCACGACTGTTGTTTGTGAAAAAGTGATTCTGCATGTTTCCTTAGATATTGTTCTTCTTCTGCGGTTAAATCCTTACTCGTTAGAACAAAAACAGGGAGATCAGCCGTGCGGGGCTTGGAACGCCACTCGGCGAGCAACTCGAACCCGCTCACCTTCGGAAGCATCAAATCCAAGATGACTAACTCTGGTAAACCTGCCTTCATCTGAGCGCGGGCCTGCTCGCCGTCTTCGGCGGTGGTCACCGCATATCCCTGCGCCGTAAGCAATTCGGAAATGATTTCGCAGGTTGAAGTATCGTCCTCGACGACCAAAATGGGCCGTTGTGACCGTTCGCCTTGTTTTACTCCCAAACAGCGACGGACGGCGGCCAACAAGGATGCCTTCTCCACGGGCTTGACGAGATATTCGTCGGCACCGAGCGTCGCCCCGATTGCTGGCTGGTCCAAAATCGAAATCACGACGATAGGAGTACACGCAGTTCTGGGATCGCGTTTCAGTTGTAATAACACTTCCCATCCACTGGAAGGCTTCATCAGTAAGTCTAGAGTTATGACATCAGGTTGCATTTCCTTGACTATCTTGACAGCATCTTGCGGGCAGTCGCAAACGACGGATTCGTATCCCGCAGAGGCAAGGTTTGCCTGAATGAGCGATGCCGCATCGCGATCGTCCTCAATCACCAAAATCTTTGGGGCCTCGCCGATTACCGGCCTAACTCTGGCTTCTGTCGATTGTGATTGTCGAAGTGACGCTCCGACTGGTAACGAAAAGTGAAAGCAGCTTCCTTTGCCGGGCTGGCTATCGATCCCCAGCGTACCGCCATGCAATTCTGCAAGTCGCTGAGTGATCGCCAAGCCGAGTCCCGTGCCTTCGATTGCTGGACCGGACTGCCGCAGGCGATAAAATGCCTGGAAAATATGATTTTGTTCTTCGGGTGGGATTCCAGGGCCGGTGTCTCGGACCTCAACTCGAACCCGTCCATTCGCTTCGTATGCTGTTAACTCAACGCGCCCACCTTCGGGAGTAAACTTTATCGCGTTTCCTGCGAGGTTCATCAGCATCTGCTTCAGTCGTGTGCTATCAGCTCGAACAATCAGGCGCGATTCACAGTTTTGCGCCAGGACCTGGGCCTTTTTCTCCGCGAGAGGCTTCAGGGTCGACACCACGTCTGCAAAGGCCGATTCCATCGGCACTTCTTGAATCGCCAGATCCATGCGCCCGGCCTCAATTTTGGAAAGGTCCAGGATATCGCTGATGAGCTTGAGTAAGTGCTGGCCACCGGTGTGGATGTTGTTGACGTATCGTTTCTGACGATCATTTAAGGAGCCATAACGTTCGTCCGCCAACAGATCCGAAAAACCCAGGACGGCATTGAGCGGCGTGCGCAATTCATGGCTCATCGTTGAAAGGAACTGATCTTTGAACTTACTGGCTCGCTCAACCTCCTCTTTTGCACGCAGAATGGAATGAGAATAGACTTCAAGCTCGCTCTTGGCCGTTTCCAACTCCGCAGTCCGTTCCTGGACCCGTAGCTCCAGTTCGTCATGAGCTTTTCGCAAAGCTCCC